>Ga0181346_1000069_pt1 | contig 38757 bp, 34 predicted proteins | sample Su13VDMM15DN_FD_130100 | JGI IMG/M metagenome (GOLD analysis project Ga0181346, IMG submission 130100) | Freshwater viral communities from Lake Michigan, USA - Su13.VD.MM15.D.N | ecosystem: Environmental > Aquatic > Freshwater > Lake | place: USA: Michigan | collected 2013-07-15 | reverse complement strand
ATTGAAAAGAACGAAGAAATTAAAAAGATAAAATCTTATATTTCTAATTTAAAACAAACCAAGTCTAAATTATTCAAAAATGATGATATTGCTAACATAAACAAACAAATTAATGAAGAAAATATAAAATTATTTAATTTAGTTTCAGAAAGAAAAGAGTTATTAGGCTTTACTGTAGAAGACTATGCTAACAAAAAAATTAATGAATATTACATGTTTAATTGTTTATTTAAGGATAAGGGTTTAAAATATAAATTCTTTTCTGAAGAGGAATTTGATGAATTAGAAAATAAAGATTTCTCTGAAGTTTTTGAAATATATAATAATATTAATAAAAGTTTTGTTGAAAATAATCTTAAAAAAATATCACTATCCCCATACTATCTTAGTTTGTTTAATCTATCAGATGATAATCCGTATTATATGTATGGAAAGTGCATAGTTGATTTAACTTTCTATCAAATGGAAATATTTGGTTATGCTAGATATTTTAAAAATGCATTATCTCAAGCAAAACATAGACCACCAGACGAATACTATGAAGATCCAAATAAGCTTGTAGAATGGTTAGAAAGCAGTAAAAATGCAGAAGAAGTCTTAAGTAAAAATGAAGGTAGCTCAAATAAAACAGAAGGCACAATTGCTACCTCTATAGTCGGTGCCAATAAAGAAGATCTAGCTAAAATAGGCAAAGATGAAAATAGCATAAGTTTACATAAAGAAGCTGAGAAAAAAGGTGGAACTTTAACTATGGAAGACTTAATTAAAATGCATGGATCTTAGTAGCGAATGCTATCATAATTAATAATATTTCGTGTAATTCCTTATAGTAAAGGAATAAGGTATGGCTAGGACCTCAGCTACAATTTCAGTAGGTGCAGACACAAGACAGCTCGAAAGAGATATTCAGAGCGCGTTAGCGCGTGATTTTAAATTCAAAGGATTGAATGAAAAGGCCTTTACTCAACCTTTAGGCCGAATTACTGGCGCTTCTAATGAATTTCAAAAATCACTAGATGCATCAAATGCTAGAGTTATTGCTTTCGGTGCTAGTGCAGGATTAATTTATGGGGTAGAAAAGGCATTTTCTTCATTAATAAGAAGCACTATAGACGTTCAAAAATCATTAACTGATATTAATGTTATATTAAATGTAAGCACAAAAAGTTTAAATACTTTCGGCTCTGGACTATTTGATATAGCAAAAAGCACTGGCCAAAGTTTCGATTCAGTTGCTCGAGCTGCAACAGAATTCTCTCGTCAAGGTTTAGGTTTAGAAGCAACACTCAAAAGAACAAAAGATGCTCTTATTTTAACTCGTTTAAGCGGTTTAGATACAGTAGCCTCTGTGGAAGCTTTAACAGCAACAATTAATAGTTTTAGTGATGCCGCTTTAGATTCTACCACTATTATTAATAAATTAGCTAATGTTGACGCTGCTTTTGCTGTTAGTAGTGCAGATCTTGCAGAAGCTATCAAGCGTGTTGGTAGTTCTGCTCAAGACGCAGGAGTTGATTTTGATGAATTATTAGCAATTGTTACAAGCGTTCAGCAAACTACTGCTAGAGGTGGAGCAGTTATTGGAAATTCTTTAAAAACTATTTTTACTAGAATACAAAGAACAGATACTCTTGACCAATTAGAACAATTAGGCATTCAAGTTAGAACTTTAGAAGGAAGTACATTGCCAGCAATTCAAGTATTATCTAATCTTGCAAGCACTTTCGGAACTTTAGGTGATTCGCAAAGAGCTCAAGTAGCAGAAACTGTTGGTGGCGTTTTCCAAATCAATATTTTAAAAGCAGCATTAGCAGACTTAGGAAAAGAATATTCTGTTTATAACAACGCACTTAAAACTTCATCTAGCGCAACGGATCAAGCCATAACTCGAAACGAAGCTTTAAATCAAACCTTATCTTCTTTGATTAATAAAACTTTTGTAAATTTAACCAAGGTAGGTTCTGATCTTGGAAAAGTATCTTTTGGACCAAGTATAGAAAATTTATTAAATTTATTAAATAAAGGACTAGAAAATATTGATGTAGATGGTGGTGGTATTGGAAACAAAATTGCCAAAGGTATATTTGAGCAAATTGGGGCATTTGTTTCTGGTCCTGGAATAGTTTTGCTTACTGCAGTTGTTGCTAAATTGGTGTTTAATCTAGGAAAATTTGCTGCACAATCATTACAAGTTCTTTTGAATTTAAACACAAAATCTGAAGAAAGAGCAGCAATACAAGCAAAGATAAATCAAGTTTTATCTCAAGAACCTGCTCTTGTTCAAGCAGTTTATAATAAAGAAATAACTGTTTTAGATGTTGAAAATAAAATTCTTGGAATTATAAGACAGCAGACTTTAGAAAGACAAAAAGCCGCTTCATTGTCATCTACATTAACTACTGGATTAGTTGGAAAAGGATTATCTGCTAAAGGTGGAGTATTAAAAGCAAAGAGTGCGGGATTTATTCCTAATTTTGCTAGTTCAGAAATTTTAGGAGCATTAGCTGGTGGGTATGATCCTGGATATGTTCGTAAAATGAACATTCCTGGAGAAGGTTCTGTGACTTATAACTCAGCAGAAAAAGTTAAAAAATTTCCTGGAATGGATCAACCAGCAATTATGCCTCCTCAAGGTAGCAAAGCTGGAAAAAATTATCAAAGTGAATTTGATTCAGTATATGGATTTAATCCGTATGCAAGTTCTGGTTTCATACCAAATTTTTCAACAATATCTCCAGCTGTACAAGAAGCAATACGTAAAGCTTTATCTAAAGGAGATATAAGATCATTATCAAATCAAACATTTACTAGTCGTTTAACACCAAGCGAATTAATAGCTGTAAATTCAACTAAACAAACGGTATTAACGCAAAGAGGTTCTACTAATAATCCAACTAAAATAACCAAATCTTTTAATGCAGAAACTTTAGGAGTTTTATCTTTAAGAGGCAAAAGCGGTGATGTGCCTACCTCTACTTCGTTGGCTACGTTACCAATGTTTTCTAATGCAGTTAAAGCGGACCCATCTATAGGTTCAAACATGGTTCGATTTGAGAAGGTACAAGTTAGATCTTTAGATGCTTTAGACAAGCAAAAGCCCAACGAGTTTATTAGATTATTAACAGAGCAAATTTTACCACCTTTAGCTAATGTGGCAACACAGTTCATGGGTAGTGCGTTAGGAAATCAAGGAGATGGAGTAAATGAAGTACTTGGAAAAATTAAAAATGGTAAAAGCTTCTTGCCTCCAGGAGCTATAGGAGATCTTTTTGAAACAGTAGTAAAAATTGCTACAAAAAATCCAGGAAAATTTATACAATCTGTAGATGACGATTTCAGAAGACCTTTTGATTTTGAAGAAGCTGGAGCAGCAAGTGGACAATTTAAATCAAGATTTGGATTTAAATCTAACTTAATTAAAGCTGATGCAAAATTAACCTCTGATTCTACAGCAATTAGATCTATAATTAAAAAAGCTTACAATTCTAATATCCCTGGTCTTCCATTCACAGAATTATTAAGTGGTAAAATTCCAAAAACTTCTTCTAGAAAAAGTAAATCTAAAGGTTTTATACCTAACTTTTCAGCACTAAATGATTCTATAAATAGAGAAGTTATGGCTGGAACATCTCCATCTAGAGTAAGAATTGGCAAAGACCAAAGATTGACTTCTGCTTCGAATCCTCTTGGTCTAGGAGTCTACAACACAAAAGATGAGCCTCTTGGTTTGGGTCAAGGAGTATCTAGGGCTGGTAGCAAAGCTAAAACTTCAGGAGCTGCAAATGGTTTTGTGCCTAATTTTGCCTTGGCTGAGGGAGCATATATTGCACTTCAATTTGTTATTCGGGCTGCAGTAGCAGCAGGACTTTCATATGGTATAGAAAAACTAGTAGCAGCTATTAACTCTAAAGTTGAAGGAGTCAAAGACAACGAAAAAAATAAACAAATTGTATCAACCGTGGGTCAATCTGCTCAATTTGGCTTAGGAGCTGCTGCTATGGGGGGTGGAGCAAAATTTGGAGGAATGGTAGCTTTATCTACTTTGATACCAGGATTGATAAGCGCATACGCAGCTACAGATCAAACAATTAAAGATTTAATCGATGCTTCTGAAGAAAATAAAGATAAAATTGAAGAGTTTAATTCTGCTTTTTCTTCTTACAGTTCAAATTTAGAAAAATTAAAAGACGAAAATATTTCTTTGGGAGAAAAACAAAAAATTCTATCACAAAATAATGAACAATTATCAAAAATACTTCTTAATACTCCAGACAACCTTAGAGAAAGTCTTGCAAAAACATTATCTACTGGAGATTTTGAAAAAATTGCAGAAGGATTAAGTCAAGTTCAGACTGCTTTGCAGGTGCAAAGTGCAAATACACAAAACTTAGCAAATATACTTAAAATCACTTCTGATAAAAAAGTAACCACAGAAGAATCTAGTAAACTGATTTCTTCTATATTGGGCATGCAAAATGCGAGAGGGATGTCTTTGGCTGGCTCAGCAATGAGCAACCCTAAGATACTTGAAAATTTTCAAAAAAATTTAAATGAAAGTTTGGGGAATGAAGGCATAAACGTATCAAATAGAGATCTTACAGATGCTGTAGAAAAAAGATTTGGATACAGAACTAATATGGATGGTGATAGAGCTTATGCTAATAAAGGTAGAGTAAGTCCTTTGGTAGCACAAGAAATAGATCAGAAAGAATTAAATAGATTAAAAAGCATTGTTGCGCCAGAAGTATATAAAGAAAAAGAAAAAGAATTTCAGGAAAGAAGTCAAAATATAATACTTAATTCAGTTGAGCAACTTTTTAAAGATGCAGAAATTAGCCCAAGCATGATAGATTCTATAATACAACCATTAAGAGGTCTACCATTTGATGAAACAAGCGAACAAGCGCAAGCTTTAAATGAAGCTTTAGGTCTACTTGGTCTTACGGTTAAAAAGACAGATAAAGGACTTGAAGTACTGCTTACATACAGAAAAGAAGATTTTCTAAGAAGAGCAGGACTTGCAGGTGATGTTTCTTCAAATGTAGCTTCAGCCGACGCTTTCCGAAAGAATATAAACGTAAAATCTCTAGAAGAATACAGCAAAGAAGTTTTAGATAAAGACATGAGTTTGAATGCTAATCGTATTGCTACTGGAAGAGTTTTAGACGCTCAACAACAAATATATTCATCTATATTAAATGAAACAGAACGAAGAAAAGTTAACGCTAAATTCATAGAGCAAACTAGTAATTTACAGAAAAAAGGTGTTATAGATTTAGATAAATTTAGTCTAGCTGTTCAAGGTAGCCAAGAAGAACTTGTAGCTTTAAATCAAAGAGCGCGAGGATTAATGTTTGCTGAAGACTTTAGAGGAGCAAGACAGGCTGGAAGAGAAAAAAGGATATTAGGTGGAGAAACAAAACTAGAAGATTTTCCAGCTTCATTTTTTGATGAATTTGATTATAGAGTAGAAGACTCTTATAGAGAGGCTCAACTTGGAGCAGCAGATACAGCACGAACAATTAAAAGTGAATTTAATAACGCCTTCTTATCCTTTGCTAATGGGACAGAAACTGCTAGTGATGCTTTTACAAAAATGGCTCTTAATATTAGTAATAGAATACAACAATTAGCATTAGAATTTGCAACAAATCAAATTTTTGGTTCACTTTTTGGTAGTACTAGCGGTATCGGTGGTGGAATCGGAGATTTTTTAAGCGGTCTATCCAAATCAAAAGGCGGAATGATAAAAGGATATTCATCTGGTGGTAATGTAACTGGCGGATCAGGAAATAAAGATGATGTTCCAGCTATGTTGAGCGGTGGAGAATATGTTATAAGAAAAAATGCAGTTAAAAAATATGGTCCAGAATATTTACAAATGTTAAATGAAGGAAAAGTTCAAAAAAACTTTTTTGGTGGACTACAGCCTATGATGATGGCAATGGCCGCCCAAGCATCTATTCAAGGTGCAGCAACAAACCCAGGGTTTGCTCCTATGCTTAAGGGTATATCTTCAGTATTTGGTAAAAAGAAAGATGATAATGATTATTTTAAATATGGCGGAAGAGTCCAAAAATTTGCTGGTGGTGGAGAAGCTCAATTTTTCGGAGCAAATACTTATAGATATAATGATGCTCTTTATCCTACTGCAGGAGAGGATGTAATTGATCAAAGATTAAGCTTACAAGCTATAACTGATGAAAATAATCCACAAAATGCCAAACGTAAAGAAAGAGAAGCAGCTTTATATGATTATTTAAATTACGTGCAAGACGTTATGCAGTCTAATAGAGATGCTCTTGAAGAAAATATAAGAATGAATCAGCAGATACAAGATGAATATAATAATCAAAAAAGTGCAAAAAGCAGGGGTGCATTCATGGGTTTTGGTCTTGGTCTTTTAGGAGCAGCAGGAAGTCAATTTTCATCAATGGGAGGATTTGATTTGCTATTTGCCCCTGGATCTCCATTGGGTTCTAAAGAAGTAAGAAGAGCTAGGCCTGTAAATGATGTAAATTTAAGATCTGGTTATGGTAGCACTGATTATACGCCTACTCAACCTGCACCATATTCTGGAGGAAGATTAAAAGTAGGTAAAGCTAGCGGTGGATATATTAAAGGTTTTGCAAACGGTGGCTCTAGTGGTAAAGATGATATTCCAGCTCTTTTAATGGGTGGTGAATTTGTAATGAGAAAAGAGGCTGTTAATAATTATGGTAAAAAATTCTTTGATGATCTCAATTCTGGTAGAGCAAGAAAATTTGCTAATGGTGGAACAGTTGGTAATTCAATGAATCAAGTAGGTGAAGTAGGTACCGCTGTCTCTACAAATAATGTAAACATAACAGTTAATGTCAGCGGTGGAGAAGTAGCATCTGATAATATGAATCAAAATTCCACTTCAAGTGCTCAAGAAGACAATCAAAAAAGAGGTGAAGATAGCAAGGCTTTGGCAACTTTAATCAAAAATCAAGTAATGGAAGTGATCAGTCAACAACAAAGACCTGGCGGGATTCTCAGAAGATAATTATATTATTAATTTAACAGAAAAGTTGATTAAGTCTTTGTCTGATAATATTTGAGATTTATTAATGGAACTATTTTCACTTAAATATTCATTTAAATTTTGCAGATCATAAGAGTATTTAAATAATAAAGTAATATATTCTTTATCTTCAATTAATGTTTTATACTTTTCATGGAATTTAAGATTATTACTAGTTTCTATATAAAATTTTTCATTGTTATAAAAAGATGTTATAAATTCAATATAAATATTACAAGTATCAGGTAATTCTTCAATTTCTAGTATTTTAGCGCTTCTGATACCTTGATTTTGAAGATAATCAAGATCTATTACAACGTCCTCATAATCAATTAAACCTTTTGCATAATATCCTAAATAATCCTTTTCTAAATTGTAAGTATTATCTAAAACATCATCAGTGTTTAAATCATCAGATAAGCAGATCGTTTTGTTAGATTGAGCCTTATTAAGTAAAGGAAAATATTTATTAAAAATCATATCATTTATATTTAAATCTGTTTGTAATGAATTAGTTTCAATACTATCTTTATTAAATAAATATATGTAATTTTGATAAAATGCTACGGTATCATTATTTAGTGATTGTTTATAAATTTTTCCAATATTAAAGCATTGATTAGGAAAGTATTCTTGATATAAACTATTTACATCTTCTTCAGATTCTTTTGAAATTAAAAAAGAATATAATTCAGATTGAAAATAATTTAATGGAATAATTTTAATATTTAAATTTTCTGAAATCTCTACTATGTCAGTCTCAAGAAAAGGAATAGTTAGCAATGTTACTGAATTATTTACATTTAACCATTTATCTTTAATATCTTTTATGAATATATTATTTAATTTTTTATTTTTTAAAATTTTATTAGAAACTTCGCTTAAAATTAAAAAAGAAAATATATTTTTTTCATCAAAATAATCTTTATTTATTAACATTTTCATACTAACATAATCTGAACTTCTATATATTTTATTTAATAAAAGATTTTTACTTAAATTTTCTATTTCATCGTACTCTATTTCATTTTCAAAAGTTTTTTCAGATTTATTATATTTAATTTCAAATTTTAATTTTTTAAAAAATCCTAATTTATTTTTAAATTCTTTGTATTTTAAATAATTATTTATGAAATCGTATTTAAAAATACTTTTAGCTTTATTTTTAGAAACAGAACTGTAAAATTTTATTTTTGGAGTACCAGGTATTTTTCTGCTAGATCTATCTATTGCTGGATTATAATCATTAATATTTTTAAACTCTTGTATTGATTCATTTTCGGTATTTTTTATTATAACATCATAATTAGGAAAATTTTCATAAATTCCAAAATATTCTGGAATGTTTCTTATTGTGTCCCATTCGAAAGTTAAATCAAGATTATTTATTTTCATAATTAGTATATATTAATTCCAGACGCAGTTACGTCAGCTGCAGAAATTTGATTTCTAAAGATTAACAATCCTGTAGCTGGTGAGGATCTTTCTCCTATACTATTTTGTGCAAAAACTCTAAAATAATAAAAGCCAGTATAAAGTGGAGTTATATAAGGAGGAAATATTGGTGTTGCTAAAGCGGAACTATATGATATTCCAGTCTTTATATTTTCGATTGAAATTGCATTTACAAAAGACTCTGTCGTTGTATCAAAATTAAAATTTGTACCAGTTTTAACATATGTATGATAAACAGTATTTGAAGAATTTGCTGGTGGAATTATATCATATATTATACTATTAATCCCACCTTGATTTGTTGAGTAGGGTACATCACCTAAAGTTGGATCTCCGCACCCATATGATGCATAATCATTAAGATATGGGATATAATAACAACCATTTTTATCTCTAAAAATAGTACTAAGTCTTAATTCAGGTTGAACAGGTAGACTTGGTCTTATTGGTACATTAACTAGTTGTCCAATATTATCTATATCTTTGAATTTTTGATCATCATATTTTAGAGCGTTAATTGTAAATATAGCATTATCATTTTCTATAATATTTAAAACTTTATATTTTTGAGATTTATTTAAATAAGATTCTAAATAATAACCTGGATAAACAGTTTGAGCTTCATTATTTATATTAGACCTTGTATTGATCCCTGCGGGCAAATAACCAGTGGTATCTATATTTATAATCCATGGTGCACTTTGAGGAAATAAATATCCACTACTTATATTTAATAAAGGAGAAGGAAAGTTTATTCGTATATTATTAGAATATATTCCAGATCCACTTGTTATATAATTTTTCGGACTATTAATTTTAATAGATTGTATTTGACTTCTTTTGAAAAATGAGCTATTTAATCCACTAATTCCAGAAGAATTTACAGAAGAGGTATAACCTGTAACATACAAATCACCCAAATTTGTTCCAAAATCTAAATTATATGTTGGAGTTATAACGTCAAACATGAATGAATTATTTGCATTAACACCACTTAATGCATATGTATTTGTAGAATTATATGGTAAATCCAATACTGCATATCCAGTTGTTAATTCTACAGTTCTACCTGCATAACTTAAATTTTTTCTTGTTTGATCATAAATAGATACAACATCTCCAGGCCTTACAAAGCTACCTTCTAAACCTACTTGAAATTCTACAATTTCTGTATTTAAATTTTGAGTTGTAAGAAGCCATTTTCCAGCTCTTCTTGCTTGATTTTTGTTTGTGCATCCAAAAGACGTAATTTCTGTTTCTCTAACTCCAAGTTTAAGCATGGCTCCAACGTCTTCAACTATCTCTATGGCTGGTTTATAATTGTCGTTTTCATCATTATATCTTACTATTGCTACTGTTTTTCTCGATTTTTTCGAAGCATCAGAATAAGAAAATCCAGGTGCAATAACATTACTATTATTAAATAAATAAATTGAATCTTTTGGAGAATCTTGAGATAAGAATATTTGACCAGCAGAATAGTAAATTATGGCTAAAAATAAACTTGCCATATCATTTAAAACCTTATATGCTTCTTCTTTTGTGCCAAAATATACGTTGCATTTAAATCTTGGCTCTAATCCACCAACTCCATCACTTACTAATTGGTCGCAATATTGACTTATTTCAAATAAATTCCATTTATCTGCTAGTTTAGAATCTATATATTTACCTAATCCAAATCTATTATTTGTTATAATATCATAAAAACACCATGCTGGATTATCTGTCCATGCAACTTTAAATTTACCATTCCAAGGACCACTATAGCTTCTTTTAATAGGATCATAATTAACAGGAATTTTAACTTTTAAAAGTTTTAGTAAATAGGATCTACTGGGAATTGAGCTAAAATATCTTGCATCAAATTTTGAAAATATTAGCGCAGAATCTGGATAAACAAATCTATCAGAATAAACTTCTGTGATACTATCTATTGAAGTTTCGGTCATAATACTGGAAGAAGTAGCCTCTCTAGATGTTTTGATAATATCTACTACCCAACCAATTTGATCATTAAACAATTGAAAAGTTGGTCTATTTTCGGCAAATGGTCTTAGTGTAACTTCGTATGTCCAAATGATTGGTGAAGTTGAAATCTTACCCTTTAGAGTTATTTCATCATTTGACCAAGCATCTGTTTCAAAAGGTGGATATTTTGAAGTGTCTAATTGGACTAAAGAGTAATCTTTTAAAAGTCTATAAATTATAAATTGAAATTGCGCTTCTTGCTGTTCTATATCCCCAGCATTAGTACCTTTAACTATTTGTTCATATAGACTTGATATTTTAATATTAATTTTTATAGAGGAAATGTCTGTATTGTATATGTAATATGTTTTTGGTGTTACTACTCTTTGGCTACCGCTGATGAGATAAAATCCATAAATTCTTTCACCAATTGATTTTGTAACAGAAGTTTGAATTGGTATATTATTTTTATCTACTTGTTTTCCAAAGTAATCTCTTCTTTCTTCATAAAGATTTAAATATGGATTATAAACTGTATGATCATTTGTTTTTTCTCCATAAGTAAATTTATAATCTGAATATTGAAAATTATTAAATCCTTTTTGATCTGCTAGCGGCACTTCGTCCCAGAATATAGATCTAGCTTGTGGCACACTATTTGTTGATCCGTAAGGTTCAAAACTAAATGAACTATAACCAATATCTCCAGTAGTTTTACCACTTAAACTATAATAATATTTTCCAGTAGGAAAACCTTCAATTGGACCTTCGCAAACTAAATCTAAAATATTTATTTCGGAAATAGAACTTAGTGCTGTTAGATTTTTTTTACTACCATAAGCAATTTCAGTTGCTCTACTTTTATCTACAGAAAAAATAGATTTTAAATTTGGAGCATTATTATCTACGTTTGAATATGTTGTATTTGGCGGTGGATTCGTGAATCCCGCTCTAAAATCTTTATAAGTATCATTTTTTAATGTTGCCAATGGGGTATAAGCAGAATAAAATCCACTAGGTCCATATCCCCAACCTGTCACATATTCTGTGCCAAGATATGGAATAGTAGAACCGCTAAAAGATAAAGATATAGCTCCAACTCCACCACCATCATCTTGAGCAGTGCTATTTGGAAAATTATATCCAACCGCTCCATATCCTAAATTTCCAGGAAATAATACGTAAGTCAAGCCATCTGCATATTTATTAATTGCCATAAATTAAAAAGGAATTGAAGATAGGGAACTCTGACTTATTAGATAACATCTTGAATTGAATATATATTGATTATCTCCTTCAAGAATAGATTGTTCAGTTACGCTATCATATTTACCTACATACGCTCTATATAATATATTATAATTTCCATAAACATTATTTCCACCAACTAATAAAGTACCATATCCTACTGGCACTGGTCCACCTTCCCCAACTGTATTCGATGGTCCACTAAAAAGATATGAATTTGCTCCAGCTGATGTTCCAGCTATTGGATCGGCTTGTCTGGCTGTAAATGGTATGTTTGGTGGAGGTTTAGATAATAATGCGCTAGTTCCATTAGTAATTAGACCTATGCTAGCTACTCCAATACTAATTCCAAGAGGCGTGAAGCTAGGGAAAGCAAACCCAATTCCTACTCCACCTAATAATCCTAATGCACCTATTGTTATTTGACCAGCTGGACTTTTAATAAAGTTGATAGCGCTTTGCCAGAAGTCTGCACCAATTAAACAAGGGACAATGTCTATTGTTTCAATTTTCTCATTTAAAATTATAAATAATTCTGTATTTTTAATTTCCTCTATATTTTTAATGTCTGGAATTTCAGAAAAAAGAGGAGTGCTATTTATTAATATTTCATATCCATAATCTAAATTATTTAATAAATATTTTCTTAATTTTTTTGTATTTATTTCTATTGCTCTTAAAGCTTCGGCTACGCTTGAAACTTCAAGATCCCAAGATTCTCCAATATCTTGCCCTAATTTACCATGTAAATTGACTTTTATCATACTTTTATCCTAAAGAATTACATGCAAAATCTATCGTTGGGGTTGATTTCTTTAAATTAGTTGATTCATATACTTTAAATATATTTTTTTTAATATTGTGTAATATGATTGGTATCATTAAAGATTCAGAGCATGCTTTATCTAATTCAGAAAATTCACAGTTTTCACTTATATGACTATGATATATATAATATATTTTATTATATATATATTTTGTTTTCAAAAAATCAATAGAAGAAATCTTAAAGAAGTTAATTGGATCAGGAGCTATATTTTTACATGGAATACACATAAAATCATTTTTAAAAACTATAAAGCCGCATGCTTCTTGTGCATCATCTTTTAAGCATGCTTCCCGAATAGAGTCTTTAATTTTTTTATTAAACATTTGGTTTATTTGTTCCAGGAAATCCGCCAAACGGTAAAAATCCATTTAAATAATTACCGTTTGCATCTTTAGGAATTCCATGAGAATTTGGAGAACTAGGATTTTCAGATCCAGGTCTTCTAGGAAAATTTACTTGTTGACCATTAACTCCAGTTACCCAAAGGCTTTCGTTACCATAATACGTCCAATAAATTCTTTTCGCAGTATTATCATAAGTTTCTCCTCCTCTATTGGTTGGCCAAATAACTGGTCTAAACGCAGGATTTTTCAACCATCTAAGTCTGCAGGCTGAAATATCCTTAGAACAAATATCTGCTACCCAATAATTTTTATTTAAAGGTGTATCAAAAACATTTGAGATATGATTTTGAATACAAACAAAATAATTTTTTAAATTTTTATTTTCTAAAAAAACAAAATCACCAGAAACATATGTATTATTTATATTCCAAGCTCCAGAATTGCCAAGTGCACCATTGTTTCCTTGATTTGATCCAGTAATTCTGTATATTGCATTACCTGCGCTACCCCCAATTTGTCCTGTAGAAAAAATTTCACCAATAAATAATTGATTATTTTCTGTTGCTACTGGCGGAGCAGTTAAAAGGCCTTTTGCATTAAAGTCAGGATTCACTGTATCTGCGTAAATTCCACTATGCAATGAAGTCAATCTGCTATTGTACTCATAACAACATCCTTCTCCACGATATTGAAAAGGGCATTTTTTTGAATATATTGTCCTCCCTGGAAAAGTTAAATTTTCTAAATCAAGAATTGTATTAAGTTGATATTCAACAATAGAAGCGTTTTCTATAGTTTTTCTATCTATGTAGTATATGTCTTTTGGAAGTTCTATTTCGTAAATTCCAGTATTTGTTGCATATATATTATATCCTTCTTGAAAGTTTGAAGAATTTAAATATTTTAAAAATGTTCTAATTCTTGTAAATTTTGCGCCAATTATATCATCAAGAGATTGAATTTGCATTCTAATGTAGTTATAGAAAGAATTGTTAGAATTATCAGGAGAAAAATTTGATATTGATATTTTTGGCGTAGGTAATGTAGTGGATGAATTAAACTCGAATCCCTCTGCTTTTATAGGAAATGGATAATAAGAATTATTTTGCCAATTAATTATCCCGTATGGATTATTTGTTATTTTAAATAAATTAAAATTATTGTAAATACGTAAAACTCCCATGTTAGTTGGCTGATTATTTCCGTAGCTTAATGTTTTTGTTACTGGATGAACTTCAGAAAAATCTATTTCAAATAATTCAATTAATTGTGATGGACTAGAAGATAGAATATTTTCTCTAATATCTCTACTACCACTTACAATTGATAAATAAGTTTGATTTTGGGACACAGACATATTATTCTGCTACCTCAGAAAATTCAACTTTTATATTATAAAGATTATAGGAAACGGGCTGAACTGTCCATGAAGGACAAGTGAACATAGTTTTGACATTTGGTTTTGAATAAATTGTGGGTAAATTATAAACAAAACTTTCTTTAGCGTTTCTTTCTTGTAAAAAATGTAAAATTGATACAGTTTCTAACTCACTTCTATTTTCAAAATTTAAACCGATCTGTTTTAAATTATTATTAATAGAGTCTTGTATTCTTTGTTGATAACCATTTCCAAATTGATTTATTTTTATTCTAGGACTATTCAAAAACTCCGCTCCATAAGAAGGTTTCCACCAAAAATTTGGATATAATACACTATTTAAAGATATATATCCATCCCACTCAACTTGAAGATTGCTTGAAGTGATTGGATTTTGACCAACATTTGAATCTATTATTGAATAATAGTATTTATTATCACTACCTTTTACAATATCGTACTTCTTATAAGTAGATCCTATAAGCCAAGTTGAAACTGTATCGTAAATACTAGCCATATACCTTTTACCTCTTATATTTTACACTTAAAAGAAGTGTAATTATAGTTAATGTTTAATGTCTATTCTATAGAAAATCAAAACTTTTATCTAAATGATTCTTTAGTATCTGGAATAAAAAGTTTTAATGTTGGCGTTGATCTTAAGATAGCTCCTCAAATATCTATAGATAATTCTATTAATTATACAAAAAATGGTTTTCCTGTCGTTCAATTTGACTTATCTTATATATTAAGTGATACTGATAGATTTTTAACTTATACAGGAGTTAGTTCATTTTCTGGTAAAATTGAATATGGTGATAAATATGTAACTTTTACAGATGGATATTTAACTAATTATTCCTTAAACTATAAACTAGGAGAATATCCAACTGTTGATATAAGAGGGATTATTTTTAATTGGCCAGATTCTGAGATATACTTTATTCCTAAACCAGTAAATTTAAATACATTTAATGTTGGAGATCCATGTTTTATAGACTCAAACCTAACACTTTTCAACTCTAACCGAGTAGAATCTTTTGGAATTAATATAAATATAAATCGCGTAACTAATTACACTATTGGCAATTATTTACCAGATAATATATATATTCAATATCCAATAAAACAAGATATTTCATTTGATACGAGCGCAAGCAATGATATGTTTATAGCAAATCTCCGTAATTTACCAAACTCAGGATATATTACTCCTGACGCTGGACAATATATATCTATAAAAAAATATCAATCTTCTTTAAATTTAGCCACATTTAATTTACCAAATAATATACTTACTAATACAAATTCAGTATTAAGTAGCGACAATGAAGCAAAATATATTGAAACAAAAGTAATGTATCTCCAACCATAATTTTTAGATTTTTAATAATATATATATTATAATATTGTAAATATGGAAATAAAAGATATAATAAGATCTCATGCTTTTTTAAAAGTTTTCATAAAAGATGATGCTGTTTTCGACTCTTTAAAAGAGAAATTTCCCGAAATAATTGCCGATTTAACTACTCTAAAAAATAATCCTAATTGTTCTTGTAGGGGTCGAACAGCAAATTATCTTATATCAAAAATTGAAATTGAAAAAGATTTTTTTTCTTATATGTTTTCTGAAGAAAATATAAAAAATATAGTTAAAAGAAAAGAAGAAAAATCAATAAAACGATCTAGAGGAAAAGGAAATGTTTTATAATTTTTTAACATATCTTTTTCTTTGTTTAAGCATAACTTATGCTTGGAGTGATACTGAAGTAGCTAGACCTTTTCGTAATTTTCTAGTTAAAATACCTTATATTCATAAACCCTTGCTTTGCCATGAATGTTCTAGTTTTTGGATATCTTTAGTTCTTAGTTTTTTTATTAATCCATTCGTTACATTAACTTATCCTGTGTTAAGTAATATTTTAAGTGCGTTTTGTGGATTTTTTATTAATTTATATTTCGTAAGAAATCAATTAGTAAAATATAAAGAATATTAATCTTTAATTTTCTTAATTCTATCTATTAGTTCAAATAGTTTGACTTTGGGTATATCTGATATAGAATTTAAATTTTCTGCATTCTCGAAATTATCTTTAATTAATCTTTTTTTAAGTGATTCAAAATTCACCCCTTTTTCTTTCATAGTCTTTTCTAAAACAGATTGAGGAGAAGTAGGATTTTCATTAGATGGTTGAGCAAAATCAAATAACTTTGCTTCTCCTAACTCTTCTTGAGATACAATATTGATTTTTAAGAAATTACGAACACATCTTACGAAGGCTCTATTCTCTGCAATTGCGGCCAAGAAGAATTTAGCGAAACTCTTGGTATTATTTACTGTAGCATCAGCTAATGATTCAAAGACTATTTCTCTGCCGTCTGTTTCGTAATTGGGTAGCCAAGTGATCCTACAGCTCGTAGCGAAATATGTATCGTTTGCAGATACAACATTATACTCTACTTTAGAATATCCTCGAATTTGGGCAAGCTCCTTTATTCCACCTAATAGTATTAGAAGATCTTTGTCTTCTAGTTTGGATACATCTGTTTCTTGGGTTTTTTGCCTATTATTGACTAGGTATTCTGTTTTTACCATTTTGCGCCAATTAATTGTTCCATCATCATTATAAATGTAATTTATATTTGCGTCTTCAATTAAGCCATATTTGTTTCTTGTTATTAGTCTTGGCGGAACTACTTGGATAGTTGCATCTTTGCTTTCTTCTTGTGGGTGTATTTGCATATTAATAAGTTCAGAACTAGCTACTGAAATTGTATTTTCTTCTGTTTTAATTTTAGGGCTCATTTAAGAATGATACCCCATATTAAAGTTTAAGTCAACTTAAAAATATAAAAATTATCAATTTCTTTCCAAAATTCTGGATCATCTACTACTTTATTACCAGAATTATATAGCCAATCGTATCTAGATATAAATTGACCTTTTGAGGAGACTAATGTTCTCGAGGATTTATAAAAAAGATTATTTGCGTCTATTATTTTCGCGTCTTCTTTTGTTTTGTGTTTTTTATCAATTATGAGATTATAATCCATGTAATCTATTTTATATTTATTTAAAATTGATTCCTCTAAAAATGAAAGTAGAGTATAATTAATTGAATTATTCTTTAATAGTTTAACAAAATTTATATCATTGTCTTCTTCTATAATGTAAATTACTTGGAGAATATTTTTTTTGTATTTTTTAATGAGATCTTTTTTAATAGATTTATTTGTGAAAATAATAGTTTTCTTTGCTGACAGTATATTTTCTAAAGCTTGTTCATTAAAGCAATAGTCCATTCTCACTATAGGATTTTCAATTGATATAGAATTTACATCAGTTATTTCATCTGGTATAAGTTCGAAACTTCTAGCATTAAGATCTTTACCAAAATATATACTTTCTGGTAGATTTGAATATTTTATATCAAGAAGTTTTAGGATTGCTCCAGCGATTTCTTCTGGTTTTATCTCATCTATTGATTTTGGTGATTCTACTTGGGAATAGGATGGTTTTTTATTACCTGTCCTCTCGTAGCCTTTAAGAAGAATATGTTTACTTTTATCTCCAAAATGAGGACCAGCTACATTTGGATTACTTATGCTATAAAGAGAAACTATTAGTTTATTGAAATAAGAAGACAAATGAACGCATAAACTATCTGCTCCAAAATGTAAAATGTTATTTTCTATTATATAAGCTAATTGATTAATATTTGTTTGTCCTAGTAGGTTTATAACACCATTTAGTGGTTTTTCATCTTTTGTCCCGACTTGAACAATATTGATATTATTTTTATTTAAATAAGGATGTATTAAGCTAATAACTTCTTGCCAATAAGAGTAGTTTCTTGAGTCATATGGTGTTTGAGCTTGAAACGTAATATATTTTCCAATAGGTAGTGGAAAATATTTAGAATAAATAAAAGGCTTATCGATTTTTGAACCAGTATTTGTTGCGTATGTGTCAAGTAGTCTCATTATTTAATAATAATTTAATTCAAGCTAAAATCTAGTTTATCTAAGCCATTATGAAGATAATTTAAATTTCTTTGAGTGCATGTATAAGGCAAGTAAGCAATGTCAAAATATCCATCATGTTGATTATTTCCCTCTAGCCAAATTAAATTATCCATAATTGGATTGTACTCTATCCATCTATGAACATATGGATTTCCGTCTAATATATCTTTATATTGAGGTTTAGTGGCAACATATAAACTATAGTCTGGATATCTATCTTTAATTGATTTAAATAAAGCGGTACTAAGAAATACATCCCCTGCGCTTTCTGGAATAACATATATTACTCTGCCTTTATCATTAGAATCGAGAAGATCTTCGAATTTGATTTGTTTGTTTTTTTCATTTTCTTTTAAAGCAATATTTCTAAAATAATTTTCTATATCTGGTCTTTTAGCACCCTTATTAAACTCACCCATCCAGTATTGATGTCCAGAATCGTTTCTATCAATATTTTTCATTTTTAAAATATTATGATACATAAAAATAAGCCATTCGGCATCATCAACAATTTCTGGTATTTTAATATAAGGGTCTTTTTTATCTTCTGGGTTTTCTTTAACTTTATCCCAATCAATAATAGATTGAGCATCTATAAATTGTTCTAAAGTTTTTGCAATATTTTTTACTCCAAAGTATTTAATCGTCCATTCTCTTGCTTTTTTACCTATCTCAAGTCTCTTGTGTGGTAGCATTTTATATACAATGTTCAATTGTTTTGCTATTGATTCTGGATAAGTGGAGGCTTTAATGAACTCTGTGCCATGTTCTCTATATTCAGTCCATTCTAAGGGCAATGAATTGGCTTCTGGTTCACACATTTCTTCTCCACAACTGTAATTCGTGACAAGAGTAATTAGTTCGGTAAGTTTAGCTTCTTGAATTGGTATTTCTTGTCCACCACTTGTAAATGGATGACAATATACATCCATAAAATTATATATTTCATTCAGTTGAGTTTCAGTTACTCCTAAACCAACATTTGTTGTAGTCTGGCTTTTTTCTGTTCCACAATATTTACAGTTTAAATCTTGTCCAATAAATGGTTTTACTTCATATTCTCCGCAATTTTTACATACATATGTTGTTAATATTTCTTTTTGATTAACTCCAATTTCTGCTGCAAGTTTATGTATGTTCCAGCCTTCACCCCAATGAGTATGAAGGAGGAGATAGGTGTTTTTGATTTCTGGATTTTGTTTTTTCCATAAAGCATATCCTTGTAATAAATTTGGCACGCTTTTCCTTAATTGATTTCTAAATACGAATCCTACGATAAATGCATCTTGTGGAATATTGTTTTTCTTTCTGAATTGATTTCTTTCGAAATCAGAAAGCCTATAAAAATCTTTATCCTCTAAGCATCCGTGAACGGTTTTAACATGACTATATCCGAGTTTATGCATCGCTTTAGTAGCGAAATTACTCCAAATCCAATAATTTTTAATTTTTGGAGCATTTGTTATTGCTGACTGAAGAATAGGAAGAGAGTCTAATGTTGTCCAAATTACTGATGCAATTTTATTGAACCAAGATTTTTCAATAGCGAAATCTACTCCCCATATATCTTGTACTGCAAAATATACATCTGGTTTTTCTTCGTTAATTACTCTATCTATAAAATGAGCGCCATAACTAGCAATTCTTGCCAAGTTTGGATCTCTATTGAGTTGATCTAGTTCTTGTTGATTATTAGGAAGTGAGCCTACAGATTTCCATGGGGTTTTTTTAAATTCAGGATGATCATAACTCATTCCGCAGCAATAATGCACTAAATCATATTTATTTGTAGAATATAAATGTTTAAGTAAAGCTCTAGCGTTTCTCCCAAAGCCTGTTTTGGCTAAAGAAAAGTCTGTTTGTATTAAAACTTTCTTTTTTCGTTCCATTACCAGAGTTCGCTATCTTCTTGATCAGCCGCATTAACTTCTTTGGTTTCTTTTGGTGAATTTTTTGCTTTCTTTATAGCTTCAATTCTTTGAGCTTCAAAAACAGAATTTAAAGAATACGTCAAAAACTCTTTCAATAGCCTTGCTTCGTTAAAATAAAAACCAATTAAATATGATTGTTTATTTTCTATGTTCTGTTTATCTTCTTTATTTACACTATATGAAAAACCAACCTGCTTGTCGTCTCTAATATAAGGAGCTAATTTAATTTTTGTTATTTGTTTCTCGGAAGTATGATAAGCTGAAAATTCCGTGTTTCTTTCTAGAGAGTCAATAAGTCCAGCAGCCTCTGTTAGTGAAAATTTAACTTTAACACTTTTGTTGGGATTGTTTTGATTTTCAGAGAAAGATCCAATCTTTTTAGCATCATTCCAAGAACTTTGCTTGATTAATGATCCCCACACTGAATTATCTTTTGAATTTACGCTGAAACTACAAGCTGTGCCTGTATTCTTACTATTTGGTTTATAAAATGATATCATATTACTTAATGTTACTACTTATAATTTAAAATGTCAATTATTTTTATCTATCTTTTTTAAATCATTTAATTTCATATATATCTCATGATCTTGGATAGCTATTAAATCACCGAATATGCAATCATCTCTTTTAGAACCTTTAACTATTACAATGTTTCCTTCTTCAAAATTTCTATCATTTAATAGTTTATTTGTTTCAATATTATCATTAAATATTAATACGCTAATTGTGCTTGTTTCGTCTGATATCTTTAATCTAACATACCTTGTCTTTTTTGCGTTCTTAGATATGCCAGAGAATACTTCTTCTATCTGACCAACTAAAGCTATTTTAGAATTTACTGGTTCATCTAATATATCAGATACATATTTAAGATTTTCTCTTTTCTCGGCAAAGATATCTTTTAGATTTTTATTATAAGTATACCCTAGAAGTTTCTTTTCGTAATACCAATTAGCAAAGCTTTCACTTTTATTGTTTTGCTCATATATGCTCAAATATGGAGTATACTTTTCTTTAATAGTGCTCAGTCTATTGTCTTTAATAACTACTTTATTTTTCTCATCAGTAAATTTATTGAGATGTTTAATGATTTTAATTAGATCATAATCAAATTTATCTGCAAATGATATAGCGTATTTTTTCTCTTTAGAGGTTAACATATTCCATAATTGAACCTCTAATACTATTTTACTTCTTGATTGATTAAAACCGCTAAGTGCGCCAGCTTGAATTAATGCAGATAATGCTCCAATATTTAATCCAGCTTCTTCTGCTGCTTCAAATATCTCAAATTTATTAGAATATTTATTTCTGAAGCTATTTAGTTTTTCTATTGACTTATCGCTAATACCTTTTATTGATAATAGACCAAATCTAATATCTTTATCCTCAATCGAGAAATCCATTTCTGATTTAATAATATGAGGAGGAAGAAGCTTGATCCCGAAGTTATGCATTTCTTTTTGGATCTTAGATATTTCACCTATTGGATCTGGTTCATTTCTACTCATTTTTAATAATGATAAAAAGAATTGTTGAGGATAATTAAACTTAAGATAAATTGTGATTGCTGCTAGTCCAGCATAAGCTATAGAATGTGATTTATTAAAACTATAATTTGCAGAATCTTCAAGAATCTTCCAAAGAATTTCACTAACTTCTTTTGGAATTTTATTTTGTTTACATTTTTGTTCAATTTTTGCTTTCCAAGCTTTAATCTCGTCAGTTTTCTTTTTACCCACGATTCTTCTTAAGATTTCTGCTTCGTCTAAAGTAAAGCCAATCTTATTAGCCATTTTCATTAATTGTTCTTGATATAAAGCAACTCCGCCAGTTTCTTTTAAAATTTCATCAAAGAACGGATGAATACTTTCTGACTGTTGATAATTTGTATGAGCTGCATATTTATCTACGAATTGAAGTGCTCCAGGTCTAGCTAAAGCAAGAACGCCACTAAGTTCTTCTAAGTTTTTTGGTTTAACTTTTTGACATACTCTAAAGTTGGTTTCGGCTTCAATTTGAAATAAACCATGTGGTGATTTTAAATCTTGTAAATTTCTATAAATAGACTCATGATTTAAATCTATATCTTCTATTTTTATATCAATACTTTTACAAACATTATCTACGACAGAAACACTTCTTAAGCCAAGGATATCTAATTTTATATTGAAAACACTTGCCCAATTCATATCAAAGCTAGATACGACCTCTTTATCTGAAGAAAATTCTGTTGGACATATTGTTTCTAAATCATAGTAAGAAAGTAGTACTCCAGAAGGATGAACCCCTTTATTTTTAATTAAATCTCGCAATTTAAGAGCTATCTCGTATGTCTCTTTATTTTCATCACACCAAGCTTTAAACTGCTCAACTTCCTGATAAGCTTCTGAGATATCCTTAACTTGACCATAGGTTTTAGGAATTAAAGAAGATATCATTGTCATTTCTTGCTCTGGTTTTTCAGCGATGATTTTGCCACACTCTTTAATAAGCAATTTTCCACTTAAGCTATTAAAGGTTAATATTTTGCTAGTTTTCCCTTTGAATTTATTTTCTAAATATTGGAGTACTTTTTGACGATTATAATAACAAATATCTAAATCTACATCACACATTAAACTACCATCTAGATACGTTATCCCATCAACAACCTGCTTTTTAGCACGAATCTTGGATATAAATCTTTCGAAATAAAGATCATATTTGACTGGATCGATTCTAGTAACACCTACCAAGTACAATATTAAAGATCCAGCAGCCGAACCTCTACCTAAACCTATTGGAATATCACTAGTTTTACAAAAATGTATAACGTCCCATACTAGTAATATATAATCAATAAATCCTAACTCTTTTAAAGTATCTAATTCATGTTTCGCTCTATCAACATATTTCTTATAATTCTTATCGGATTTATTGATATTTAAAGTTTTAAATCCGTTTAAAGCTAAAGCTCTTAAAAAATCATAATTTGATGAGTCCTCGCTAATACCTAAATGTCTTTTAGATGCTAAATCAATTTCGAACTCAGGTAATCTAACTCCATGAATATCTAGCTCTGTATCTTCAAACTTATCAGAAAAATCTTTGCTATTACAGTAATTATCAGTCTTCATTTTCGTCTTCCTTTTGCTCTTTTTCAATTTTATCTATTTCTTGATTAAAAACATCTAGTCCTCTTGCTAAGATTTTCATGGAAGCTCTATCTTTTAAGCTATAAAATACATCCGCTTTACCTTTCTTTTTACCTTTTTCTATAGTTATAAGAAGATATTCTATACCATAGTCTTCTAACTTCTGTATAGTATCGTAAACATTATCTAGTGAAGCCATTTTATACCTCGATCTGCCATTTTAATTTATTCCATACCTTTAAGTTTAAATCAAGATCATTTATTGCGTCGTGAAGACTTTCGTAATCATGCTCTATGCCATTTTCTTTTGCTAGGAAAGTTAAAGAACTTTTAACATTCTTTTTTCTGGTATGAAGAATTTTATATTGGTATTCGATTAAATTATCTTTTGAATCGTAAGGCATCTCGTATTTTATGCCTCTGGCTACCGCATTTGTATCGATAAATTTATTCACAAGATGATGCCAATTGCAACCCATATATTTATAATACTCTTTTATAAGATAAATGTCAAATCCAAGAGTGTTGTGACCAATTATATAATCTGCATTATCTAACCAGTCTTTAATAGTCGGAAATACTCCTTTGGGGTCATACCCTTCTTTTTGAACTTTTTTATGATCATATCTTGTTATTCTCGCTGCGTCCTCACTAATTTTTAAATCTGTTTGCCATTTTAAATAAAAATTCTTTTGATCAATTTTATTATCGCCTTTAACCTTAAGCATAGCAATTTGCCAAGGTAGATTATGACAAAAGTTTAAACAAAGATTTAATGTTTCGCAATCTACGAAAACTAAAGTTTTATTTTTATTATATCTTAAAAGATGTTCGTCCATATATTATACTTCAATTATAAATGATTCTTGCTTTCTATTCAAGATTTTATGTCTTTCGTGAAAATCATCTGGAATAGCTCGATCTCTTATTTTATAATGCCATCGAAGATGAGATATCTTATTTTGATAGAGCCATTTATTATTATCTTTAGTTAAATTGTAGAGATAAAAATGCATTAAATCTTTAGAAAATGCTACAATAATAGATTGTGCGCCTGCTTTAGTTGCAATAAACACGCTCAACTTGCCTTGCCCCTGATTTCTGTATCGTGTAACAATTGATTTAAAAAAGTTAAGTGATGGTCTAATTTCAATAGTAGTTTTCCATTCTTGATCATCTATCATTTCTACATCATATCTTGATTGATAATTATTTATTAAAGTAAGTTCAAGTCCAGCAACAATAGTTGGTTCTCCAGGTCTTTCATATTTTACGCACATTAAATCTACATCAATTGAATAAAGGCTATCTTCATCATAAAGCATATTTTTATAATCATAGGATCTGTCTTCTCTACTTTGTATTTGTCTCGCTTTATTACCATACTGATTTACTATCACTTCTGGATTTTGAATTTTCATATTATTTATTATTTTTCCAACTTTCAAAGCAAAATTCATTGCTACTCATGTGTTCAATGTCTGGCTTATTTAAGACGCTTCTTTTATTTATGCATCTAAAGGTCAAATATGTTTTAAAGTCTTTTTTATCAGTATAATAAATACTTTTTGCATTAAAAACTTCTAGTTCGTTCTTTTTTGCAAATGATAACATCTTATCTCTAATAATAATATCAAAAGGTAATTCATTTTGCTCAATAAATACTACTGGTTTTGTAAAGTCTATCTGAGGAACGCATATGCTATTTTTTAAAGTATTATTAAATATGAAAGAGTCGTAAAATGGAATACCCATAATTAAATTATCTGACCAATTATTTTTTATTGTTGCGTAATCTATTCTAGGCTCATAATAAAAACCATCTTTTGCCCCAATACTAAATAATTTAGTTAAAGATTCGTAACCTTTTTTATTTTTAAAGAAAAGTATTAATTTGGAATTTTTAGCTCTTGACTCATCAGTTTTATCAGTCATGGATTCTGTAACTGAAATTCTTAGTCCATAATTTAATTTAATATTATTATTCTTGCAATTCGTATAAGCTTCTAAAAATGAAGACATATTATCCTCTACTAGATAAAGTTCTTTAATTTTGTTTTCTTTACAGATTTGGATAATAGAATCTGGATAATTATCTTTTTCATCTTTATCTTCAAGAGTTAAGATTGACCTACCTAAAGAATAGTGAGATTTAAACAACGGTATCATTTATATTAGCTTAACAGCAATTTTCTAAAAAATCAATCTAAAAAACTATCTTTCTTTGTATTCTCTTGTTTATTGTTGAATTTTGGGCATCCTTCATATTTTCTTGTTTCTATTTTAAATCCATTAATATTTTTGAAATCATTCTTTAGACTGGTTTCTATTATTTCTCCGCCTTCATTTATTTTAACATAATAATCATAAGGAGCTTTATATGGACAAACCCAAGACCCTATCCCACACATCCATTTATTCTTTTGGCTATCTACTGCAAAATTGGCCTTTGCACTATTTTCATCAAAATTATTTATATATTCATTAATGTGTTCTAGATAATATTCAAAACCTTTTATCTGTTCGTCATTAAATGAAAGTTCTTGAGTAGGCTTTTTAGGAAATCTAAGGAAAAGAAATTTGATTATGGGTTTTAATTTGGGCCAAAGCTTTTTGCTGGCTAGACTATACATCATTGCTTGAATATTGGCTTCTAGCTCATCTCCTCTGAATTTATACTTGGAGCTCTTGTAGTCGATTATATGCATTTCTTTTTTGATTTTAATGGGTTTATCCATGAAACCACGGATATGATATTTGGGCTGGTCATTTTGAATATTAAATGCATACTCTGGTTTTACTATCTTTCCATTTTCTCCAAAGAAATCTTCTTTAAGGCCCACCAGTATCATTTCATCTAATAGTTCATAATTAGATTCAGCCAAACCCACTTTCAATGATAATTTTTTAACTAATTTATATATGCCTTTGCTACCATTAATTGAATTATTTTTAATGATAATATCATAATGTCTTTTATGTCTTTCTTTTAATAGTAATTCAAAAACTGTATGGCAAATTGTGCCTCTCAAAGCTCCTTCGTTCTGGGTTTGAGGAATTTTATCATGATAATTATTCCAGTAGACCCAAGAGCAAGTTTCAAGAGTCTTAATTCTAGAGGCTGATAAAACTTTTAAAGAGCTTTTTTCCATTGAAGTATTTCCTCTCTTGTCATCTCTCCGAAATCTTTTTTGATAGGTAAAGCTATTTTAAGTTGTCGTTGATCAAAATATCTTTTGAGTCTAGAGTAGATTTTATCTGCGCCAATATTTCCTGCCATATTTTTATTTGAATCATTGTTTAAGCTGATATATATTTTTTTAATATCTAATTTAAGCATCTGATTTAATATGGGTAGACTAAGACTAGTACCGAAAGTAACTAAAACATTTTTAATGTCGTTTTGCCATAAATTTAACATATCTCCTACGCTCTCTACCAGAATAACTTCTCTTTGCTCTTGTAATATAGAATGATTTAAAAACAATGGATATAAAAAATCACTCTTCTCTCCAAGGTGCTTCCATTTTATCTTAGAGATATTTGTAACATCTCTACCAGAAAATCCTATAATATTATTCTTCAAATTGAAAATAGGAAAAACATATCTATTTTTCATTTTGCCAGCTTTAGCTACACCACCTTTAAACTGAGATATAGTTTCTTGAGTTATATTCCTATTCATCCAGTAGTCATGACTAACCTCTAACCTATCTAAAATAGATATATCAAAATTTTTTGTAGATTTAATTAAAGGCTTTTCTACATTAGTAGGAAGTTGGGATATGAAATTTTTATTTTTAAGCCATTGTTTAGCTTCATCAACACCATCTAATTTTAGGGTAAGCTTAACTAAAGAATTTAAATCGCCACTTATGTTCTGTTTAAAGTCAAACCAATTACCGCTATTTTTTTCTATTTTTAATACTGTGTCGTTATCACTATCTCTATATAAAGGTCTTGCACGATACTCTTTACCATGGTCTTTCAATTTATATCCTAAGTCCGTAAGGACTTGAAAGACGTTTAATTCTTCCATTCTAATGCCTCTGCTATTACTGGAAAATTATCTATGAATATTTTTTTACATTCATCAGCAATTAATCGATGTTCTTTTTGAGTATTTTCTTGAGTCCTTAATTCAATATAATGAATCCAACTTCTTAAAGAGCCTTTCATATACATGGTTGTTTGAGTTGTCAAAGGTAAAACCATTCTTGCTACTTCTTTAGCTATGCCATTATCGATCATGGTTTGATAACAATGCTCCGATAAAGAAAGAGTTTCTGCTAATAGACCATTTAAATTATTATATTCTGGATGATTTTTGGGTAAAAGATCTTCTCCAACCTGTCGATTCTTACTTCCTTGAAGTCTTAATTCTACATCTTCGTAATCGGTTGCTTCGCTATATCTTTGCGAGAATTCCTGAAAATTAAATGATCTATGTCTTAAAATTTGAGCTGCTATAGCTCTACTAGTTTTAATTTCAATAGCCATATCTACCATCTCAAATGGACTCCAATGCTTGTGCTTAATAAGAAAGGCTAACAGCTTAGGCGCAGTTTCTTTATTGAATTGATTTGAAGGGTTACTAACTCTAGCGTAATAAGCTACTAGATGTTCTGCTTTTTCTATTCCTGTTATTTGTGGAGCTGTAGTAGATATTAATTTTACATTCACAATATTTCTCCATCATTTTGATTAGAATCATCAAGTTCGTAACGCTCTCTTTGAGAAGCAGATACATCGTTCAAAGAACCGCGCTCTTCAATATTAAAATTTTCTACTTGATAATTCAAGTAATTCTGCGCCCATGTTTCTTTACCAGTACAATCTAATCTTCTAACTAAATCTTGGTGACCAGCAGCATCTTTACCTTGAAATCTAGTTTTTGTTGGTATTAATTTATGCGTACCAAATGCTTGACCATCTAGAGCAAGCTCATCTAAAGTTTTTCTTCTAAAGATCGCTACAAAAGAAGCAAACCATTGAAGTCTGTCTGATAAAGAGATTACTGAGCTATCATCAACTACCTCTGAGCCTTTTCTATTAAAGCTTTCTCCAGTTCTATTTAATTGCATCGCAGTAATAACTGGGCATTGAATTTCTTCCGATATTCTTTTAAGTTTATCAATTTTATCTCCAATAGCTTGATGCTCTGCCCAATTTTGACCGACCTTTTCTCCAGTTAATTTTATATAATCATAAGCGATCATGGCTTGATTTCCTCTGCCGACTTTTGAAAGATACCATCTACGGATAATAGAACAAATTTGATCTATGTTTTTATTGCCAACATGATAATGAAAATATTCATACTTCTTTACTTTGCTCCAAGCTTCTCTTACTTTTTTTGTCATTTCCTCATTTTTGCGCCAGTTACCAGTTTCAAGATACCAAACTGGTACACCACTCAAAGATGCAACCATTCTTAATTGAATATCTACGGTTTGCATTTCAGTGTCCAAGATCAAAGTCTTTGTTTTATTCTTAGGGTTAATGGCTGTTTTAAAACAAATATCATTCAAAAATGAACTTTTTCCTTGTCCAGGTCTACTAGCGATAGCATAAATATTACCATTTTTTAAACCACCATACATTCTATTAAATTCTGAATATGGTGTGATCAATCCAGTTTCATCTTTAGGGGAGTTTCCTCTTTCTTCAATAAGGTCTTCTACTCCTTCAAAAATATTAATTGGTATATCATTTTCTGAATAAGATGATATTTTTTTGTTATATATACCATCTATCTTACCAATGATCTCATCCAATGAATCTTCTGCATTTTTAGTAACATACTCTTTAAGGTTATCTGCTGTTTGGCAAAGCTCTCTTCGAACTCTAAATTTAATTAATTCTTTGCAGGCTGTCATGGTAGCTTCTTCTGTGATCTGAGAAAAAGTTAAATTATCTATATAATCAAAAATATTAATTTCATCTTTAAAAGATATACCTAAATTCTTTATCTTTTCGGCCAATAAGACTTTATCTACGTTTTCGCCTTTATATTTGATATTCTTAAATACTGAATAAATAGTAGAATGAACATCATTAAAAAAGTCATTTTCTGATAAAAATACATCAATATCAGCGAATAGATCTTGATATTTTAATAAGCCGCTAAGAACATGTCGCTCTACTTGTAGGGAGTAAATCATTCAATATATATGATACCAAACTAAAAATCAAAAGTCAAGTTTTAACTATCCTCGTCATTATCTTCATCTAGCTTTTCGTTATTTCTATTAATTAAATCTGTGGTAGCTTCGAAATTTAATTGATCAACACTTTGACCCCATGTATTTAAATAATATAAAAGTGCCATAGCATTTATTTGATTATCAAATTTTGTATATACTTGAGGCTCACCTTTTGCTGAGAAATTAAATAAAATATATCCACCGTAACTGCACTCGTCAATCTGTTTTAATAAAGATTCTGGGAAGTTGAATTTCTTCTTATTAGTCACTATAAAGTTTTACACTTAAATAATAAGTACGCCGCATTTTTCTTCTATATATTGTGGTGATAAAGTTTTAAGGTCGTTTTCATACAATTCTATAAATTTAAATCCATTCATATCTATCCATTTTTCTTTTTTAACATCTCTCTTTATACTTTCAAGATATTTTAATCTTGAGTTATCATGAAAAAATTTATTAAAGGATTCATGTTGAGAACCTTGTATCTCTACGGCTATCTTTTTTGTTGCATTTAATAAATCTATCTTAAGCATGCTACCATAAACAGGGAACTCTTCATAAACTATATGATTTTTCCAATAAGGATAAAAGAATTTTTTAAAATTATATTGAAGTTTGCTTCTGCTTTTAGCTTCCCAATTAATTAAGTATCTTCTAACATTTTTATTAACGAGTTTTCCGTTAACGTTTAAAAGCCTCATAGTGCCAAGGTATTAATGAATTTATTATAAAAATAATCTACAATAGGTCTATTATCTTCTAAGTAAGATCTAAGATTATCTACTCCTTGATGCTGTTTTTTTAATTCTAAATTTTCTTTTTTAAGTTCTTCTATAATTTCATCTGTGAAAGTAACCCATGCTCCTTTAGCAGATGCAAACTCCCAAGAAAGAATTTGATCAATAATTTCGTACTCTCTCCATACTGAAGAACCGTCTTTCCTTCCGTACTTAATAGGATATTGAACTTTTGAATTTGTAGTTTCATTAGTTGATTTTTTGATAACAATTTTAACGTTATGCCCAATTATCTTGTTTTTAACTTGATCGTATCTTTCATTTGGTTTTTCGAGTATAAGATCTTTGCCAAACTTTGGTTCAAATTCAAGAATCCAATTAGCAAAATGCAAAAGAGCGTTTCCACCAGTTGCGGTAGTTTGTCGGATATCTTTATTGGCAGCATATGGATCGAGTTTAATATCTGAACGGACTTGGCTAATGAATATAGCCATATGCCCACGCTTAGAAAGAGCCAACGATATTCTTTTCATAAGCATTGAGGATATTACTGCGCCACCTGCAACTTTTGTTGCCTCTGTCATGCTTTTAAGACTATCTCCTTTAGTCATTAATCCGTCAACCGAATCCAACACGAACATATATCTTTTGCCTTCATCATTATTCTGAATGAGGTCTTTCATAAGCTCAGAAACTGTTTCGAAAATATTACATTCAAAAACAAAGCATGTACCGTCTTCCCATTCCTCGGCAGAAGTTACGAATTTTATTCCAGACCTTTCTTTGATTTCTTTACTTAATCTTCCTTCTGCTTTGAATAAAAGAGCTTTAGAATCTTTTACTGTTTTAAGGAAATTCTTCATAACCTCTAATGCTTCTGAAGTTTTTCCACCCTCATTCATTCCAATAAACCTATGTAATCCTGGACATAAGCCTCCGCTTGTTGCAATATCTAAATTTAAACTTCCAGTAGATACTTTGTAATAAATCTCTTCTTCATAATTATAATGATCATCTTTATTTTCTTTTAAAAATGAAGATAATCTACTCTTTGCGCTAGGTCCAGTATCTTGTACTGGCTCTTGATCTTTAGGTTTTCTTCCCATAGTTTATAAAGTCTAACAGACTTTTAGGTTTTTTGCAAACTTTTTTATCTTCTCCAATTTTTATTTCTTGTATTTCGAATTTAATTGGCTTATCTAGATCTAAATTATCTTTGATTTTTTCCATAGCTATAAATTTCTTACCATCTTCTGTTAAAAAGAATGCTAGGCTAGGTAAATTAGCAGACTTAAGCCCATTCCAAAAAGAATACCCTTTATAGGTTTTAATTAATTTTTGAGCTATTTTAATTTCTCTTGGCCAGTCTACTTTTTGATTAATGTATTTTTTTATTATGAATTGGCACAGTTTATGAGGTGTCATTATAATAGTTTACTTATTCCTTGATAAATGTCAATATCTTTTTTAAATCCTAGATTATTTACGTCAGGCATTAAGTTTAAATTTGCGAATAGAATCTTCCATGCTAATGAAAATATTTGGTAATTCAAGATCTAATTGTTTGATTTTTTCTGTTGAAAGAACACAATTACTTCGAGCAACTTTAAAACCTATATCTTCTTGTTCTAAAAATTTCCAATTATTATTTTTTAACTTGTATTTTTTTAATATATCTACGATTTCTTTAGCTGTAGCAGATCCTTGGTTTGTTACGTTATATATCCCATAGCTTGGTGCGATTTTCAAACTAATAAATTTATAAATAAATTCATTGAGATCATCAATATTTGTTAGGCTATTTCTATAACTTATAAGACTATCATATTTAAGAATTTTGTTTATATAATTACGATCCGAAGATTTTTCAGAAAAGGGCATTCTTATTCTAAAAATATACGATTTTGTACCTTTCAAAGATAGCTCACAAGCATGTTTAGTTTTGCTATAGAAGCTACTATTCTGATTATATATCCCAAAATTAGGTTCATCTTCTTCACTATAATCTTTTTCATGTCCAGTGTATACGCATCCACTACTAATATGAATAATTGGTATATTTAAATGCATTGCCGCTTCGGTTAAAAGAATTGGAAGCTTTACATTATACAACCAACATATTTCCTTATTATTTTCACACCCTTCTACATTTGGTCTGCCAGTATATCCAGCACAATTCACAATATAATCTATTTTTTTATCTTTTAAATATTCTTGTAAAACATTTAAATCTAAATAATTTAAATTTTTTTGTGAAAAGATTTGTACTTGAATATCTGATTTACATTTCAAATATTCATAAAAATTTAATCCAATATATCCTTTGCCGAGTAATAAAATTTTTTTCATATATGTAATTTTCTATTTATGAAATTTTGACATTTCATTTTCAAAGATAAACTAGATCCCATTTGACCATTTTTTCAATAAGTTTGTCGAATGAAATCTTTGGCTCCCAGTTCAATTCTTTTCTCGCTTTATTGGAATCTCCAAGTAGAAGTTCTACTTCGGCTGGTCTATAAAATTTTGGATTAATCTGAATTAATACTTTTTTATCATTAGATAAATACACTTCGTGTTCCTTCTCTCCTATCCACTCTCCATCGATTCCAGCACATGCAAAAGCTTTTTCCGCAAACTCTTTAATTGTATGAGTTTCATTAGATGACAAAATATATTCTTTTGGTGTTCCATCATAATTTGAATTATATTTATCTTGATTTAAGATCATCCAAACTCCTTCTATAAAATCTTCTGCATCACTCCAATCTCGTTTAGCTTCAATATTTCCTAATTCAAGTGGTTGAAATTCTTCTTTACTTTTGATTGCTCTATGAATTCGAGCTACATTTTTTGTAATTTTTCTAGTAACAAATTCTTCGCCTCTCCTTGTTCCCTCATGATTGAATAACCATCCTTGAATAGCGTAAATATTATAAGATTCTCTATACACTTTTACCAATTGCCTAGAAGCCGCTTTACTTGCTCCATATGGACTTCTTGGTTTTAATGGGTGATTTTCATCTTGAGGGGTATATTGTACATTTCCAAATTCTTCACTTGATCCAGCTTGATAAAGCCTACAAGATGGTTTGTAAAGCCTTATTGCTTCTAAAATATCAAGTACAGCGGTAGAATTAGTTTGCCAAGTTTGACGAGCAAAATCCCAGCTACTTGCAACGAAACTTTGCGCAGCAAAATTAATAAAATAATCTGGTTGTAGTTTTTCTACAGTTCGAGATATTGCATGAGAATCTGTTAGATCAAAATTAATGAGATAAAATCTATCAGATTTAATATGTTTAATATTTTCATGATTATATACGCTCAATCTTCTGACACCGCCAAAAATAACATAATCCGTATTTTTAAGTAAAAAATCAATCATATGACTTCCATCTTGACCAGTTACTCCAGTTATTACCACCGTCTTTCTTCCATTAATAATTCTACTAGCATCTTCAATACTAAAAATATTAGAAGTATCTATTTTTTTTCCATAATAAGTTTCCTTGAAGTTTAAATTCATATTAATATACTATAATAATTTTTATAAAAAATCAATTGTTTGTTAAACATACCAAATTAATCATCCTTTATACGCTTTAACTGATATAATTTTATTATCTTTAAATTTAATAACATCAACAACTTCTAAAATATCATTACCATTTATTGTTATTAATATTTGGCAAGAAAATTCATCTTCTTTTTCGAAAATATTTATCACATCAACCTTAATTGTATTAACATTATTGAAGATATTTTGATTTGCTTTAATAACATCATCTTTACCATTAGATGAGTTTTCCCAATCTACTAATGTTATATTTTCATCAAAAATATCTGTCAACCCTTGTATATCTTTGTTCGAAAACATTTCAAAATAAGATATTAAAATTTCTTTTTTATCAATTTTAAGATTTTGCATAAATCTATCAATTCTCTCTATTATTTTATTTTTTATTTTACTATCAACATTTATGTTTAATAATTTTTTTATTTGAATAAACTCTGGATTTGAGAAGACATAATGTCCACAAATATTGATTAATTCTATTTTTTTTTGAAAAGGATTAAAATCATGTGAAACCCATTTTACCCATCTTTTTGATTCATAACATATTTGATAAAATTTTTCTAATAAATCTTGATTATCGCCTATTTCTTCTAAAATAATTTTTGTCTCTAATTGCCCAAATTCTGGCGCAATATTAATACCATTTAAACCACAAATAAATTTATTAGATAAAATATTATCGTGTATATAGTCTCCATTATGCTCTTTTGATATCAGACTATGTTTTTTGGCAACTTCTAACATTTTAATTAATCTAGAGTTATCATAATTACCTATATTTTTATTACCTTTAAGTGCTGTTCCTGATTGAATTACAACATATTTTATATTTTTATAAACATTAGATGGTAATTTTATTTTTAAATCATTTATTAAGTTCTCTAGCTCTTCTGATGAGAAAGGTCTTATAGCTTCTTCAGTCCCTATTTCGTAATATAAATTTGGGTTTTCTGCAAAACCCATCATAATGAAATCTATTGTAGCGTTTAACCCATCTAGATAGTTTTTGTGTTTTTTCCATACATCAATATGTACAACGTCAAAATATTTGCAATCTTCTTTAAAGGATTCTATCCCATCGTCTTCAAAATTACCTTGTAATGGTCCGCAGTGGTCCCTAACTAGTAAAATCTTATTCGATTTGCTTTTAACGTATTCACAAAAATCTTTTGTCGTCCAGTTATTAACATAACCACCATCTTTTTCAATTTGTCGCCTAGATGGTATTATACCAATTTCTGCATTATTATTATTAGCGTAGTCAATTATTGCATCTACAACATTTTTACTCATTGGTCCTATAAATAATTTCGCTTTCATAGGATTATTATATTATAAATAAAGGTTTTTGTAAAGATTAAAACGGCCAAAATAATATAAAAATTCACCCATTTTATGTTCGTGCAATGGGGCCATATTTAACCAAATGATAGCGGTTAATATTTGAACTTTTTGTAAATCTAAATCATTATCAATAACCCATTTATGTAATTTTTCTCTACAATTTGTTAATATATCGCTTCTTAAAATATCGCATCTAACAGTATTTTCAGATTTGTTTACTAAGTATAATCCTTTACGCACTATATCGTGATTAAAAACCAAGTTATGGTTTAATTTAGCTAAATCATAATATATATCACCATTTTTTAAATTACCACCGAAATCTTGTCTCCAGTCCAAAAGAACAAATTCACTTTTATTTTTATATATAATATTGTCTAATATATAATCACCGTGGAATTGATAAAAGTATTCTGAACATAACCAGTTTACATCTATCTGTTTTAGCATGTCAATTGCCGATGGCACCATTAACCCATTAATTAAAATTGGTGTGTCATCAATTTTATTATTGTTAAATAATTTTTCTAGTCGTTTATAAGTTTTATCAAAATAAAATTCTTTTGTTATTTTTTTAAATTCTTCAGATTTACCGTTTTTAATCCATAGATTTTTTTTACTCCAATCTAAAAAGTTATCAAAAATAATTTCATTAACAACATTTGCCAATAAGTCACCAACAGCATATTCATATTTATAAAAGTTATCGCGGTATGCTAATAATTTTGGCGTTAGTCCAGATAACTCTTGACACCTTTGAATTCTATTTTCGCATATTTTTTTATTGTAGAAAAATTTAATAACAAAATTATCAAATAAAAATATTGATTCATCAACTTTATCTAGTAATTCAAATTTATCGTGTATCACTTCTCTAGCGTGTTTTAATTCAGACACATTTCCAATATCTAACCATTTAAAATATTCAATAACTTCCCACTTAACATTCATTTTATTGATGGCATGACAATCACTTAATGATGTATCATTTACATTCGATTCGTATTCTTCAGTTAATGAATCCCAAAATAATTGATAATCATTGATACCAGCCAAGCCAATGTAAGCAAATTTAGAATTTAAATCACCCTTTTCATTTATCATTCTACTGGATATATATGATATAGTTCTGTACTGTGAATTATTTTCTTTGAATTGTGCGCCTAACCAATTTTTAATTGGCGCTTGTATTTTTTCTGTTATAATTGTATCAGCAGCATGAAAAATAAATGGACACTGTAATTCATCTTTAGCTTTTAAAATTGAATATCCTAAACTAGAACCTTCACCTTCAAATTTATCAACAATAATAAATTTAAATTTTCTACTTGGATATGCTAGTGTTAAAAAATCTTTAACTTGATTACCGAAATAACCTAATGTGATAACAATTTCAATATCTTCAGGATATAATTCAATGATATATGAAATAGCAGGTTTTTTACCTATGCGTACTAAACACTTATTAGTAAAGTTTGTTAAGTTGCCCAATCTAGATCCTATGCCGCTAGTTGTTATTAAAACTTTATACTCTTCCATATTTATCTTCTATTCTAATAACGTCATCTAGAAAATTTGTAGAACTTTCTAAATATAAACTGTCAACAATTGCCGACATTCTATGAACTACAAATGGTTCAATCGTGTAATACTCACCTTCATTTAAAATCATTTCAGTTAAGGTGTCTTTGTCTGGGCCAATTTCAAATTTAATTTGACCTTTTAAAACATAAAAAGATTCATGTTTTTTTTCATGGTACTGTAAGCTGCAACTGTTACCAGCTGTCATGAATAATTCTTTAACAACATAATTATTGTTAACTTCAATCCATTTTTCCCATCCCCATGGTTTATCAACTTTTGTAATTTCTTTTTTCATCATTTTAAAATTTTAACTATTTGTTGTTCATTACTTGATGTTCCATCGTAATGGTTTATTAATTCATATTCCCTATTAAAATCTTTAACCCATTCATAAAAACATTTTTGTTCATGGTCATCATTTCTATCATTACCCCCACTATAATAAACCCATTCATCAAAGACTATAATAGTGTTTGGTTTAATATAATCATTAAGGTTATAAAGAACTGTTTTTGTTGATGAATATAGGTCACAATCCACATGTAATAAGCCAATATCTTCTACTTCTTTTAAATATTCATGTATTGTATTCTCAAACCAACCTTTGTAAAATTTAACATCTTTGATGTCTGGGATTTCATTATTGGTTGAAAAGAACCCTTTGACACAAACACCATCTCCAGCGATATTTTTATTTAAATCTACCCAATCTTCTGGTAACCCTTCAAAGGAATCAAAACCAAAAACTTTATAGTCTTTAGAAAAATAATTTCTAATCAAATTTATTGTTCTACCTTTATAAACACCAAATTCTAAAATGTGTTTATATTTTTCATCCATTAATTTGCAACCTAATTCAATGTGTTTCATAAATTTTCTATATTACCTATACCCTCATTTCTTTTGAGATTTATCGCTATTGCTGTGTCATTTTCTTTATCTTTTTTTCTATCATTTATAATGACTCTAATCCCACCACCTAAACCCATAATTAGTTGATCGTAGAATATACCTAATTCTGCTAATTGTTTAGTGGTTATATCTCTAACACCCTCACGTCTACCAGTAGTTAAAATAATATTATAACCTTTTTTATCCCATTCAGATAACTTTTCTAAAGTACCATCTAAAAGTTTAGGGGTTTTAGTAAATTGCTCTGCAATGTTTTCGGAATGCTCAATAAGTGTTCCATCAATATCTAAAAAAATTGTTTTTGGTCTATTCATGTTTTTATTTATTAATAAGTTATTGTGTGTCTAATTCCCACCATGAATGTATACCTCTACTATCAGTGTCAATATGATATGAATTTAATAATTCTTTTAACTGTGGGTATTTTGTAAAATTCCATAATCCTTGCGATAAAGCGTGCATGTGTGGAAAAAACAAAGAGTTAGTTGTCCTTAGACTAGTAACAGTTTTTATATTTTGAACACTGAAACAGTTTTTGCTGCCCATAAAATTTAAACAATCTCCATCTTCATTCTGGTTTTTGCCCTTTTTTAAAGTGTTTGAAAATTCTTTAAACGTTTTTGTTTTCCATATAGCTGGTTGAAAAATGTGATTTTTTTCTTTATAGAAAAAATAATCATCGTAAGTAGTTGGTATACCTTCTTGAATTGATGTTGTGGAAATGTGTGAGTAGCTTAATAAATAATCAATTTCATTTTTTTCCATAAACATAACCATATCATTAACTACAACATTTGTAACTTTATTAGTTGGCAACCAGTCTTCATGGATAAATAACACGTATTTATCGTCTATTTCATTTAAAATTGTTGCAATTCTATCTGTCCAAATCATGCTATCATCATAAACATGTTTTATCCAATTTATAGGTATATTGTGTTTCTCTAAATCCTTAAAAGTTTTATCATACGCAAAATGTATTTCTAATTCTACATTTTTATTAACTAAATCTATTAGT
>Ga0181346_1000066_pt1 | contig 39064 bp, 50 predicted proteins | sample Su13VDMM15DN_FD_130100 | JGI IMG/M metagenome (GOLD analysis project Ga0181346, IMG submission 130100) | Freshwater viral communities from Lake Michigan, USA - Su13.VD.MM15.D.N | ecosystem: Environmental > Aquatic > Freshwater > Lake | place: USA: Michigan | collected 2013-07-15 | reverse complement strand
CTTGTTAACTACTTGATTTTCAACTACTTGAGCTGAATTTTTTACATTTGTTTTCATAACAAAAATTTTAAATAATAAATAAAGAACGATGTGAACTATTCACGTTGTAAATTTAAGTAATCATTTCTAAAAATTAGCAATAAATTAACAAATTTTAACAATTATTTTTTAAGTAATTGATTATCAAGTAATTACATTATGTACTATTTGTAATTTTTAACATATTTTAACAAATTTTTTTGTGATCTATTGATTAGATTTTAATCATTTTTATTGATTAGATTTTAACCAAGATCTGTAACCTGCTGATTATTAAGTAGTTATGAATATGAATTAATTGTAATTAATAGCTATGTTTATGATTAGATTATAAGCATTTTTTTGATTAGATTATAAGCGATATGTAAACTATTACTAATCAATTAGTTATGTAAGTATCTAAGGATCAATTAGTTATGTAATAGATTGTTAATCAATTAGTTATGCAAGTGTCTATGTATTAATATGTTATGTAAACTATTAATGATCAATTAGTTATGCAATAGGTTTATAATCAAATAGTTAATTAATAGATTGGTACTCAGGTACTTATGTAACTGCTTAGTTTTCAAAAAGTTAGCTAACTATCTGTATGCTAATGTGTTACGTAACTACTTAGTAGTGAGATAGTTGTGAAGATCTGAGCTAACTGCTTAATAATCAACGCTTTATCTGTTATAGTTGTAACTACCTGGTTTACAGGGAGTTAGGTTAGCTTGTCTTTGTGTGGGGTGAACCCAAAAAACTGGAAAATTCCTGGAAAATTCTGGAATAGGTATGTAGTCGCTCATGGACGATGTGTAAATTTGAGATATCCCCCCTACAACGACAACGAAAACGAGATAACGACAACGAGACATAGGGGTATAGTGTCGTATAAATCGGTCATTAAAGGTTATATATGGCTTTAGTGATTGCTTTATGCTACAAAACAAAAAGGGGGGTACATTTCTGAGACCCCCTTTATAACTTTGTTTGGTTGTTTGTTTATATTTCTAGTAGTGTGTACGTGAATTTGTTTCCATGTATTTTGGCACTTTTATTAATTATTGCCATAAACTGATCAAAGTCTTTTACTCGTTTGAACACTTGGCATCCGGCTGACCAGTTTTCTACCCATGTAGAATCGCGACCTGCTTTATGGATGTTGATACCATACATTCCCTCGGTAACTTTATCTTCGCTATATTCTAGGTCTAGGTTTGTATCACGGTACACTTTTACGTTAGCTAATCGTTGACATAGGGCTTTATACTTTCCTTGGTGCAGATCGATGGCGTATGTTGTTCTGTATTGGCCTGCTACTAATCGAGCACAACCTCCTGTGATTCCCATTGCTCTCCATTGTAGCATGGATTTCTTTCCTGGGTCTGTTGTTGCTGCCCACTCATGGTATTGCCATACTCCTTGTTCATCTTTGTAGGATAATGTTATTAGGTCATCGAATATGTTTGTTACCTTTTTACCGGTTGACGTGTTACGGATACCTACAATGTTTACATCGTATGCTTTGTTTGAGTTATCCTCGAAGAACTTGTATTCTTTTTTGAGGACTAGGTCTCTTACTTGTGTTAGTGCGTATTTATTCATTTTTTATTAAATATTGATTTGGTATAGTTGATTGCTCTGTTATAGGTGCTTTGTTGTTCCTGGGATTTTTTCTTTAGTTTGTTTATCTCAAAAACTATTTCGTTTATTTTGTTTACCAATGCATGCTCTGCCATTGGCACTCTTTCTTTTACTAATTTTTCCATTTGTTATTATGAGTTTAGGTGTAAATACAATTTGTATAATCTTGAAATTTCTTTTGCTACGCTATCTGTTTTAGCTAAGAATATTTCTGCTCTCTCCGTAGAGTATGGGGTTGGAATATCTTTTATTGCTCCGGATAGTCTCAGCATGTTTCCTCTCATGTTATTTCCTTTTCTTCCAAGCAACTTTACAAAGGATTTCTTAACAGGGAATCCTTCTTGTTCTACAGCGTATGAGTATAGGGTTGTTTGTTGGTAATCCTGGCTTCCGTAGTATGCGGCTTTAGTATCTATGTTTCCTGTTTTAAAGTCAAGCACTTCTACTCCGCCTTCAACCGGATACATTCTATCTATGAACCCTTGAATAACGTAGTCACCACGGTCCACTACAATCTCAACCTCGTGTTCAGATCCTTCAGGTCTTTCTAGGCTATCGAGTACTTCTCTTGTACCTTCGTCAAGCATGTCTCCAACAAGTTCTCCTTCGGTTTCGATGTACTCTCCAACTTCGCCTCCAAAGAATGCGTATATGTTTCCTGGATCTTGAATTCCGTAAAAGTATCCTAGTATGTATTGCTCCTTGTATAAAGGATCCTTGAAAGAAGTGATCTGTGAGTAAGATAACTTTGGTTTACCGTTGTACTTTTCGAACTTTGGTAATACTGCTTTGTATATTCTTGGTAGTTTCATATTGCAAATATAATAAAAAAACCCCATTGTTGTATGGGGTTATGTTGTTAAATTTTAACAATTTTTCGTGAGGTTACAGCACCAAAGTCATCTCTTTGCTCTTCGATCTTAACACCAGGAACAAATGTTAGTGCTTCTGCAACATCCCAATCTGTTTCTAATACTTCTTCCCAAGCAGGTCTTGTACTGTCTTCGTACTTTTTGTCTAACTCACTTGCAAGCAAGTATCTTCTTTCTTGCATTCCTCGTTGCTGAGTAGTTACCTGGATTACTACACCTACTTCTTCTATCTCCATAGCTTTTGTAGACTTCATCCACCCTTCTTCCATAGAAGATGCTTTAGAGATTAGTTTAAAGGTTTCTGCGTCTCCCCAAAAAACGATATCCTTAACGTTCTTTGCTGACTTTTTTGAAAAACTATGAAGGGTTTTCATCTTCGATAGTTTTTATCTCTTCAACTACTTCTGCTTCCACTAATTTTCTTGGGAAGATTTCGAACATATCTGTATCTGAGCTAAAGATAATGTTAGCTTCTAACTCTGCAGGGATCTCAATTTTTAACGGATCATTTTTTTCTGCTGTTGCAAATACTGTTACTTCTTGATTGTTAATTCTGAAACACCACTCTACTGCTCCTTCGATAGGTGTTCTCTTTCCAACTGTTACTCTTCCTTCTGACATGGTTATTTTATTTTAGGGTTAAAACTTTTACTACGTTCATTTGTGCATTTAATACTTCACCAATTGCGTGCATGTAAATTGCATATTCTAAAGGGTATATTTGCAAATTTTTTGCCCTACCTTCTTTGTCTAATATATCTGCTAACTCTGCACAGATTTCTTTTACTCTTTGTACCTTTGGATCTCCTGATGGATTGAATGATAATCCTACAAGTTGTTCTCCAAATGTTGGTGGCCTTTGTGTTTCTTGTATTTTTGTTATTATGTATTCTGATTTTTTGGTTTTAAACTGCATGAATTTTTCCGAAAAACTCATCACTTCAGTTATATTGGTTGTCATCCATTTGTAAGAAACAGCAGTCTTATCAACTATTAAACAGTAACCTACTTTAGGTTCTTTGTGCAAAGCAAATCCTCTTCCGTTCTCGTCAAATTCTACAAAAGAAATATCTTGTCCTTTTATTTTTACACCATCTTTTAATCTCTCTATATCCCATTGCATAAATACAAGCTTATCTATTTTTATTTATAACCGAATCTCTAAGTTTATATTTTTCCAATACCACCTGCTCAAGAACATGAAACTCTTCTGCGTGATCAAAGTTAAATAAAGAATTTGAAATAATAGGGCATTCCTGAATAAAAATATCTCGCATTATACTAGCTAAATCTCTTATCTCTTTCTGAGCTGTATTATGTAATCTAGCGTTAAGAAAAGTGATCAACTCTCTTATTCTAAAGTTCAGGTAAATAGTTGTTCTTGTACACTCTGGTAAAATCATTCTAGCTGTCTCTTTAGCTATACCTTCTTTTATCCACTGCTTGTATACATCACCATTACTAAACTCTGATTCAAAAGAAATATCTTTTACTTTATCAGTTGATGATTGCCTGTTGGACACTGCTTGTTTTCTAAGCTCGATATCCTCAAAGTCGATTTCATCAGAATACCTTTGCGAGAACTCTGTAAGACCTACAAATTTTCCATGCCTAAGGATCTCTCTTCCAATAGCTCTAGATGTCTCTACTCTAAAACCTAAGTTAGCAAGCTCAAAAATTGACCAATGTTGATTTAAAATGCAGTGTCTCAATAATTTGTGAGGCTCGTCAAATAAATCATTCATTTCCCTACTTGTAGAAACACGAGCTTGACCTACTATTAATTCATCCAAGGATTTACCCTCGAACATACCGACACCCTGTGTCTTACTTATCAGAGATACTTCCATCTTTTATAGTTTCTTTATTCTCTATAATATTCATTAACTCATCCACCTCTGTAAACCTATCTCTTGCAAAAGAAGGTTCTGCTCGTCCTGCAAGTTCATGTATGTATACAGAAGGGTTTTTTAACTCGTTTAATAAAACACCTTGCTTTCCAACAAGTGATCCTGTGTATCTACGAAGGGTGTAAACAGTTCCCTCTTCAATCCAGGATTCAAAATGTTTTGAGGCATCTGTCCTATCAGAGTTTATACATAAAAGTCTAGTCATTGCTCCTCAAATACTCCGTTAATATCGTCTTCTCTTAATAAGATATACGTATTTCCTTTAACATCAAGGCGTTTAGCAGCCATCTTGTTAAAGTGAACTCTAACACCTGGTTTAATAGACTCTGACTCTATTTTATTACCAACGTATACTATTGTTCCATACTCAGGCCTCTTCTCTTCCCAGTTCTTTTGGGTAGCTTCTATAATAATCCCTGACTCAGTAACTGTAGGATCCTCCGGATCTAACAATACTCTTTTTCCAATTAGTTGCTCCATATAATTACAAAATTAAGTTAATTTTTGAAATATTCCAAATCAAATTGTTTTTTTATTTTGTTTTTTGCCTTAAAAAAATTAGTTTTAGATGTGCTAAAATTTATATTTAACTTATCAGATATTTCTTTATGCATATAACCTTCTATTGCAAACATGTCAAATACAATTTTGCATTTCTCAGATAAATTATTTGATAGCTTTTTAATAAGTAAAACTTTTTCTTCCAATTCATAATCATAGAATTCTTCATTTGTTTTTACAAAATCAAACGATGAAAATAAATCTACTTTTGACGATTTCATTTTTCTATAGTGATCTGTAATTTGATTTTTTGAAATTCTTTTTATAAGATTTAAAGAAGATTTTTTGCTTAAATCTAAACCGTAACTAGTGTACAATTTAATGAAGCTTGTTTGAAATAACTCTTCAGCAGTATCATTGTCTTTTATACTCGCCTTAATGTAAGGAAGTGTCCTGCTCTTTAAAAAGTTAAAAAGCTCATTATGTTTTCTGTTTTCAGTCATCTAACTAATTTTCTATAATGCAAATATACAGAAATTAGCTATTAATTATGCTTTTTTCAGTAAAATCTTCATAAATTATGTAAACTTTTCCTTTGTAATGTATATTTACATGTTTTCCTCGTAGATTAAGTATTATTTTTGCAATCCTTTTCTTTTTATCCTCTGCTACAAATGCAGATTTAAAAGATACTGGTTCTTTTTGATTCTCTTTGTATGGGATACATCCAATTAATGCTGAAAATATTAAGTGCTTCATTAAAATATATGTGTTAAACGTGCAACTTGACCGTGTACAGGGCAATGTATAAATCCTTCAATTGCTTTTGGTGAGTGTTGGTATCCTTTTTTATGATGCCATCCGTCAGTTCCAGAAGGAGAACGTAAACTTTCTACTGTTACACCAATATAATCCTTACTTTTTTTGTGGTGGATATGGTGGGTGTAAATATACCTGTGTTTTGTTGAGCTCCAATCCTTACTTTCTTGGGCCATAAGTAAAGGAAGTAAATCTTCTTTAGCTCCATCACCATGTGTAGTCCCAATTAGGTTACTATTCCAAGTGTAATACTTTCTATGCATGATAGAACAATCAAAAGTAATGTTCTTACAGTTCTTGAAGTATGTTTTAATCACATCTGCCAAGAAGAATCCACTCATGTAATCGTGATTGGAGGGATTGAATACAAAATGTACGTCAGAAATCTTAAGTAAATCGGTTAGTACATCAATGTATAATTGTTTTGCGATCAAAAAGTTTTCGTACCACATACCATCGGTGTCCTGAGGAGTTCCAGATGTAGTCGTTCTATTTGGAGTATCTATATGAAGGATATCGTTTCCTCCGATAAAAAGTATTTGGGATATTCTGAATCCTTTTGATTTTTCAATGATTCCTCTAACGCCCTTTATAACTCTTTTTACAGCAATATTGTTGTTATAGTTTTCTCCGGTCTCAAATGCTTTAGACAGCTTGCCAATATGTATGTCTGCAGGATCTATTACAAGTAAGTTACCTGTTCCATTCTTGATCCTAATTTCGGTTTGTGGTAGTGTCTTTAAATTGCCTAGGTCCTTTAGTAGTTTTTTTGAAAAATCTTCAAAGTGATTAAGCTCTATTGTCTTTGAGGCAATATTATAGTATGCACCTTTACCTGTATGCGTTACCAACTTAAATGATCGTACAGAAGTATTGTCTATACCGTAGTGTTTACAGTATTCTTCTATCTTCATTATTGTACCATCTTCCTTTAGTGCGGATAACGGACTAATTGGAACCGAATACTGATTGGTTTCGGTTTCTGAAGTATTTAAGAAATCCTTGCTGCTGTGTTTTAGTTTTGAAATCCTTGATCTTGTAGAATCACAGTATTCAATTCCTAACTTATTGCAGTATAGTTCTGCAATTTCTTTTACTCCTTGATCTGGAAATTCTTCCATTAATGACAATGCTAAATCAATGTCATGTTTAAAATATTTTTTACAACTCATATTCATCTAATTCATCAAATTCATAACCTTCAATCAAAACTTGATTGTTAATATCGTACTGCCTTTTAAAATCTAATTTATCTTTTATCCAATCTCCTGTAAGGCCTGGAAACAACTCTAACAAATCCCCACTTTCAAGCAGTGACTCATATATTGATTTCATCTCTCTCATTGACATACTAAACCGGATTACAAACTTCAAACAGTAAAGATCTTATCCTTTCGTATGAAGCTTCTGTAAAAATAAAATCTTGTGGAATGGAGTAGTATAACTCATTCTTATGTATGACAGTTCTTATACAAATGTCTCCCTCTTTTCTTGTGTACAAACTTAAGTACGTACAAACTTTAGGCAAACTTTTTTTTATAGCTTTCAATACTTGAGTTACTAGGTATTTTCTATTTTCTAAATCTTTCATTTTGTTTTTTTAACAAATATAATAATAATTTGTTACAAACAAAAAACCCTCCGTTATAGAGGGTTTTATTTTTTATTTAGAATGGTAAATCATCGTCTTCTATCGTGGCAGCAACTGCAGCAGCCTTCTTAGGAGCTTCTTCTTTTGCTTTCTGTTCTTCCGGTTCGGTAGTAGTGTTAGCTGACCCAGTGTATTTTAAACGTTCGTTGTTTTCTTGTAGAACTTTAAGTAAATATTCATCTTTTAATTCTAGTGAAGCTGTAGATGGTTTTTTCTTACCTAGTTTTTCAACCCATTTAACTGCAGGAATATCACCTTCAACCAAATTACCATCTTTGTAGTAAGAGTTTTTTAATACGGATTGAACTTTTTCTGTCCCTTTCTTGAATGAAAATCCTACTTTTGGATACTTCTCACCTTCAGGTATAAAGTTGTAAGCACTTACTGTGTATGTCTCATTTTTGTTAATAACTGGTAAATGCTTAATAATAGATTCCATATACCTATTCTCTACATTTTTATCTTGAGAAAAAATATTTACTGCTAATTTAACTATAGAGTCTTCTGTTTTAAATACAAATTGAAATTGTTGACCGTATTGCGTATCACGGATCTCTGTGTTTAAAAGCTCACCAGTAACATTCTTATAATGTTTTCTGTATGAAACTGTTCCTGCTGTAGAGGTAAATTTTTCATACCCTTCTTTTTCTTCTTTCTGCATCTCGAAAAATCTACCTGTAGATCCTTCTAATTTTAAAAATACTTTGCTCATAATTAATTTTTTATTTAAACAAATTTACTTATTAATTCTAACATACACAAACTTTCTGTCAAGATAATTTACAATATCTTCAATTCCTGCAATTATATCCATCACTTGAGTAGAAATCCATACCTGTAACGCTTGAATAAACTCTTGTATATTTTTTACAATCGGATTTTTTGCGGTTTCAATGTAGTATTGAAACAAAAATTGCTCAATTGGTAAAATTCTTATTTGATTATAACGTTCCTTTTCCATCTTTTTTCTTATCCATTAAGTAAGACTTTAATATTGCTGTGTAGTTGACAAGATCATCAAGTGTATCTTCAATCGCCTCATCTTTTACTTGACTCTCTTTCTCAAGCAAAGTAGATATTCTTGAAACCTTATCCATCATTCTTACAAGAATTCCTTTCTCGATAGATACGCCAACTATTGTACTGTTTGAAAAGTTAGCGTACGGATTACTATCAACTCCTCCGTAATCATTGTTTTTTCTTTTTGCAGTCTCTAGACAGTTTGAAAATGTACGTTCTAAGTTTACTATTAAACTATTGTTTTCTTTAGGTCTACTCACCCCTGCGTTATTCTCAGACAAAATTGCATTTACTTGATCATTCATACTATTTAGTTTTATTTAAAAACAAATGTAAACAAAAAATGCCGGTATATAATACCAGCACTAAAAAATTTTCAAAATAAATGTTAAATTATTTATTATCTCTTTTACTTTCATACTCTGAAAGAATTGCGTCAACTATACCATGACGATGGTTTTTCTTTAAGATATATGATCCATAGTTAGATATTTTTTCTGCTAATTCAAAAAGAAACTTAAAACCTGTCATGTTACTTCTTAAATCAACTTGTGCTAAATCTCCACATATGATCATTTTTCCGTTTACCCCAATCCTAGACTGAATCATTTCCATTTGTTTGTCTGTACAGTTCTGAGCTTCATCAACTATTATAACTGCTTCAGGTAATGTACGTCCTCGCATAAATGCAATTGGAACAATTTCTATGATATCATCAGCTAATAAAGCGTCAATTTTTTCCTTGTTATACAACATGTAGAAATTTTCATAAATTGGTTGAAGCCATGGGTCCAACTTTTCTTTTAAATTTCCAGGAAGAAATCCTACTTCTTCATCACTAACTGTAGGTCTTGTAATGTAAATTTTCTTTACCACCTCTCTGAATAACAAATCTAAAGCTACTTGTGTCGCTAGAAGTGTTTTACCACTACCACCTTTTCCGGACAATACTGTTACATCATGTTCTAGTATTATTTTTTTAGCCTCTTTCTGCTCATCATTTAGCTGTACTTGGAAATTGATAGGCTTTTTCTTACTAGCTCGTTTTTCTCGTATTGTATCGGTTATCTCTTCGTATTTTTTAGATTTGTTTTGCATCCTGAATAGATTTTAAAATTTCATCAGGACACTCTTTAACTATGTATAGCCCACCTGTTTTTGTAACAATTTGAGTATCAGCATCTTCTGATAATTCAATTGACTCAATAGAATTTAAATCTAAGTACATAGTAGTCTCTGTACATTTGTAATCCTCTGTCTTCAATTTAACCTTAGGTGCTGCAGGTATTGGTTTACCTACAATTTCTGCTTCAATAACTTGTTCTTGATAAATTTCAGTAATATCTGTAATTTTTCTTTGGGTTTCGTCACTAATCTCATAATTTAATTTAGTAAGCTTTAGCATAGTTAATTTGTTTAGTAATTACTTCAAAAATTTCATAAGAATATACACCAAATTTTCTTTTGTCGTTATAAACTTTATACGTTTTGTTATCAATTGGCTCAACTCTGTAAAATTTATTTATGGTTAGACCGTCTGCTTCTTTTATACATTTTCTTTCCATTATTGTAAAGTTAGGTTCGTGTTTTTTTAATTGCAAATTAAATAAATTTTATGAAATCAAATCTGAAGGAAAGAATTTTCCTAATAAATTTTGATTATAACAATCTGCTCTCTCTAAGCAGTTTACACAAACAATATGTTTTATCTCATAATAAGACAATTGTTTTTTAGTGTAACAAACTTGCAGTATCTCTTTTTCGTATACATTTCCTTGTTTGATATCCTCGTTTAATGGCTTACAACTTCCAGTATACTTTAACCAATTTGTCTCAGATGTTACAGTCTTGAATGTTTTTCTAGAATTACCTGGTAGGAGCTTTTCTTTAACAGTAAGCTTTTTCTTTAAAGTAGAAATTAAGGATTTTCTTCCCACATAAAATCTACCATTATTTTTATTTCTTATTATATATATGAATCCAACAGAATTTTCAGGCAATTGGCCGACAGAGGTAATTTTCTTACCACTGTACAACCAAAAATGCTCTATTACTTTCTTTGCCATTATACAAACAGTTGTTTTCTGATTTCAGACTCTAACTCATTTGTCAACTCAACATTATCTTTTAATAGTAAAACAACATTATTAGCCCCCTGACCAAGTTTAATATCTCCGTAAGAATACCAAGATCCACTTCTTTTTACAAGTCCTAAATCTTCTGCAAATGATAATATTTCCATCCCTTTTGAAATACCCTCTCCGTAGTTTATAATAAAGTCTGTTTCCAAGAATGGGCGAGCTGTTTTGTTTTTTGTACATTTAGCTTTTACCAAATTTCCTGTAATCATACCATCACCATCTTTTTGTTTTTCAGACTGGCGTAGTTCAATTTTTATAGAGGGGTAGAATTTAACCGCATTTCCACCTGGTTCAGTAATTGGAGATCCGTAGACAACCCCAATCTTCTCACGTAATTGGTTTACAAAAATTCCAATGGTATTATGCTTATGTAATGTTTGCGTTATTTTAGGGAATGTAGTAGAGTTTAGCTTAGCTTTTACACCCATAGTTTGATCACCAACGTCTCCATCAGCTTCTTTTTGTGTCTGTGCTGCAGCTATACTGTCAAAAATAATTATGTCTATTAAACCTGTTGAAACAAGATCTACAAGTATTTGGTATCCTTTTTCTATTGTATCAGGTTGTGATACAATTAATTCATCAACATTTACACCTAAACTTTCTGCGTAAGCTTTGTCAAAACAATATTCGTGATCAATATAAGCAGCTCTTCCACCTGCTTGTTGAACTTTTGCAATTGCGTATAAACAAATAGTAGACTTTCCTGAAGATTCAAAACCTGAAATATAGTGCATTAGACCTTTTACCCATCCACCTCCGGTTATGTAGTCAAGACCAAGAGAACCTGTAGGTACTCGTTCTTTATCTTCTCCTTTAAAATTTTTGTACTCATAAACAGTACCTGAACCATAAGATTTATTTATCTTATCCATTACGTCTTTAAGCAAATCTAAACTGCTAGTTTCTTTAACCTTTACCATATAAATATATTTTAACAAATTTACAAAATAATAAAATATATTATACTATTATTAGTATATTTTTTTTGAAATAATACTTAAAATCCTAAAATGAAGAAATATTACACAACATCCCTTAATTCAGGAAAACACTATATATACTCTACCTAATATTTTTTAGTATTTTGGATATCCTTTTTATTACTGTGTGTGGGTTTTTTTTTTGAAATCCTTTAAGTATTATTCTCGGCTACCTCTAGGATTTCTTATTTGCCAATTTTAGTAGGATATCTTTTACTCTTTACAGGGTTTCTCTACTATGGGTTTTTGGTAAACCAACACCCCCTTACCCCCTCTTAATAAAATATAATGTATTGATATATAAATAGTTAAGAATTAGGTAGGGAAGACTAAATTAGTCCAAGTGACCGGAAAAACACCAAATCCTGGCATCACTCTAGCTTTTTTTGTCATTGCACCACCGGGTTTTTATTACCCTACTCCGCAAAACTGGCAGAAAGCTTATAAACTGCCATCCTCTGGCGAATATTTTCCGAAGAAACCTCACTTCCATTTAGCTTTTCAACTTTTAGTTGATCAACGTGCGTCAATTAAGACTGCTCCACGTCATTTTATTTTTACAAAAGTATGAATTTATCTCAAACCAATCTTTAAAATTCCAGAAAAAATTACTTCAATTGACTTAATGACCTCATTTACAGTAAATTTACTTCCATCATATTTATCGTATAACCTATAAAATTCATAAGTTATGCTTTGAAATAGCTCCGAATTTTTGTCATAGTACTCGTCAGACACCACCAAATTTGGTAGTCCGTTCCATACATCCATTTGATACTGTTCGAAGTTCATAATGCAAATATACATTTATTTTTAATAAATCAAATTTTTTTTTGATAATATTTGTAAATATGATATTTTATTATTATTTTAGCAAAAAAATTTTAAAAGTGGAAGTATTTAAAACAGATGTAAAATCAAAAAATGAGTTTGAGGTTCTTAAGAATCTTATAACTATATACTCTTGTTATAAAACTATGACTGGACAGAAGTCAAAAATGCTTAGATCAAAACTTGTTACTTTGTTATCGATATACATAAAGTATGGTTATAACAGTGAGTCAAAAGATTACGCATGTGATTTACTTAGTCTTAAGAAAACAAACTTAAATTGTTTAAATTCTGAACTTAGAGAAGGTGGTTTTTTAATAAAGAGCAGTATGAACACTAGAGATTCATACCTTAATACTGAGTTAGAAACTTTATCAAATTATTATAAAGGAAAAAATTCGGAAAAAACTTTATTTTTATTTAACTTGTACATAGATGAAACAGCGTAAAAAAGTTATTTACAAAAAAGATATAATAAAAGAAGTTGCAGATAAACTTGGTGAAGACGAAAAGGTAGTTGAGCATGTTTTAAATTTTTCAATAAATAGAATAAAAAACCTTTCAAAAACAAATTTATCAATTAAAGTGCCTCACATTGGAATTTTTTACCTTAAAGAAGGTGGTCTCAGAAAAAAGCATCAAAGAATAGTACAGCAATACGGAACGGATTCCAAAGAAGCAAAACTAGTTTGGTCTAAGATAGAAGAGATAAGAGAAAAAACAGGAGGTAAGTACACAATACATAGAACAAGGTCTAAACTAAGAGACTTTGCTTTTACAACAAGTAATAACTTAGAAAAAATAGAAGTAACACAAAATGAAGAATGGATATGAGTTTTAAAAAAGTAAAAACAATTGCGAAAGCATTTATCAATCCTATTCCTGTTGGGCAAGATTGGTATGAAAAAAGGTTAGATATTTGCAATGGATGCGAATTTAACTCTGCTAACATTGATCCTGAAAAATTAAGTTTCGGATCTAAGTTAAAAATACAGTCAGGTTTATGTGATAAAGGAAATCACTGCACAGCCTGTGGATGCTGTATTGAAAGAAAGTGTGGATCTAGAACATCTGATTGTGGATTATCAGAAGTACCAGGATCTGAACCAAAATGGAAAGCAATTGACTTTGAGTTAGAAAAGTCTACTTTTTTTATCGAGTATCAAGGTACAGACGCAATATTCTCAGTAACTAAAGTAAACGACAGAGAAGAGTTTTTATTTGACTTTGGTCAAGTGTCTGCAAATGTTTTAAAGACGGAATTTAAAATAAAAAATAAAAATCCGTTTGAAGTTATAAAATATGAAGTATCTTGTGGTTGTACTCATCCTGAAGTAATCGAAAGAGAAACAGAAAACTCTTATAACATAGCAGTTAACTTAAGTACGATTGGCTTTAGAGAGGGTTTAAATGAAAAAACAATTACTTTCTTTTGCGGATTTCCTAATGAAAAACAGGAGTTAGTACTAATTAGATACCGTTCAATTAAATAATAATGAATTTTAGATACTTTATAGAAGAAAAATTAACTGAGTTCAAGAAAGAGATTCCTGAATACAGTTTTTCTCAGACGATTTTAACTGCACTAAAGAGCATGACAAATTTTGAGAATTTTACAAAATCAGATTTACTTTCAATAAGTGATGAAGATTTTTATACAGCTTTAGAGAAGTCTCTAAAGAAAGAAAAACAAAGAAACCTTAAATACGCATAAAAATGGAAATTAAAGATCAAATAATTACTCAAGTAAGAGAAGCAATTCAGTTAGGAAAAGCGGTTGATAAAAAACTTGTAGAAGTAAATCAGGCATTTGAAAAGCTGAAAGAGTATAAAACTAGTAATCCGGAGGCTACTTTTGAAGATGCAAAAGATAAGTTGCTTGAGTATGTAACAATGAATCAGTATGCAGCACTATACATACAAGATATTAATCATATTGGAAGTCTACTTAGTGTTTTATACCCCTTGATAAAGATTGGAGAAATAGAGTTAGGACTAAACGAAGAAGACAATATGTTGTTTGAAGGTTTAGGTAGTGAACCTAAGTACTTTTTTAGATTAGAGTCAGGTGAAGTTAAAGAAGCTAACGAAGAGATAATAAAATTATTTAAAGACGAAACAAATAAGTCAATAAATGACGATGCATTAAAACAAATATTTAGCAAAATATAATATGAGCCAATTTCTTTCTTCAAATGAAATGTTTATAAATATTAAGGATGCACCAAGATGGGATCCTAAGAAGAACTATTTCGATCAAGAAATAAGCACTTTAGATTTTTACGAACAAGAAAGAAGGAAAATTACCGAGGGTGTAATGATAAATGGATACTATATGCACCCTTGGCTTTACTGGCACATAAACTTCTTCAAAACACCAATTCCGATTAAAAATGCTCAAGGAAGAGATATTGAAAAAATTATGTGTCCACCAATTGATGACAACTTTTTGTACATAATAGAAAACTACCAAGAAGCTGAAAAGAATAATCTTGGAATATGCTTATTTGGAACAAGGGGTTTTGCTAAATCTACTGCATTATCATCTTTGATTACTTGGACAAACTCTATAAAAGCAAATGGTACAACCTCTGTTATTGGAGGAAGTGACTTAGATTTAAAAGCAATTTCAAAACTAATACAAACAGGATTTAATAAAGTAAACCCTGCATTTTTTATTCCGCAATTAATAACTGAATGGGAGAGTCTTGTTGAGATCGGATTAAAAGAAAAAGATGGTTTTAGATTACCTCACTCTCACATATCTATAACAAACGCAAACAAAGGGACAGCTAAGTCATCTGAAAAAGGTGCAGGTTTATCTCCGGTTGGTTTTATTATGGATGAGATAGGTAAATTTAATTTTAAAGATATCCTAAACTCAGCACTTCCATCTTTTATTACACCAACTGGTGCAAAATTAGTTCATGTATTATCAGGTACATCAGGTAATGAGGAGTTATCAAAAGATGCGAAAGACGTACTTTCTAATCCAGAAGATTATTCTTTGATTACAATGGATTGGGATAAACTTGAAAGAAACGTGGATCCTGATTATGTAACCTGGGAAAGAAGTAAGAAACAAAAATTCTCTATATTTGTTCCTGCACAAATGTCTTATCGTTTAGCAGTTCCAAAAGTAGAAACAACTTTAGATAAACATTTAAATTTAAAAAATGAAGGTTTAAATAAAATAAAAGTACAAATCACAGACTGGAAAACAGCAAAAGAAGTACTTACAGAAAAATTAAACTCTCTTAAAAAAGAAGAGTCTAAAGAAAAACAACGTATGTACTATCCTCTAGAAATAGATGATGTATTCTTAACTTCAAGTTCTAATCCATTTCCAACAGCTCTGATTGACAAAAGAATAAGATTTCTTGAAGACGAAGGATTGCTTGGAAAAAATATTGAAGTGTATAGGCATAATGGAAAAGTTATGCAAGAATTCTCTCCTAAGAAAAGAGCAGAAGTCAGTCATCCTGGTGGTGAGGCAGACGCACCTGCAATACTTTTTGCAGATGTACCTGAAATTGCACCTCCTAAATTTACTTATGTTTCCGGACTCGATGATTACAAACTTGATCAATCAGAGACATCCTCTCTAGGTGCTTTTTATATTATTAAACGAAGAAATTTGGAACCAAATTCTCCTTGTGAAAGGATTGTTTTGTCTCACACTACGAGACCATTTAGACATGGTGATTTTCATAAAGACTGTGAAAAGCACATTGATATTTGGAATTCATTATGCAACATGGAGGCAGTCGATGTCAGTTTTAAACAACACTTAGACACAAAAAATAAATCTGAACAGTGCTTAGCTACATCTATTTCATTCTCAAACTCTGTTCAATCAGGTAATTATAAACTTACTACAAAGTTTGGTGTATATCCAACAGCTGGTAATAAGTCATATATGTTTAATCTTGTTGTAGATTTTACAAAAGAAGAGCATGTAGTAGGTATTGATGAAGATGGAAATGAAATAGTAAAACATGGAGTTGATTTTATAGATGATATTGACTTACTTAAAGAGATGCTATCCTTTAAAAAAGGAGGAAACTTTGACCGTATTACAGCTTATATGCACGCTTTAGCTTATGCTCGTGAGTTAGATAAATTAAATATGAGGCCTATTCAAAAAGAAAAAGAAAATAATAAAATGTCTTTTCAAGGATCTGACACAAGAAGTAGGCCGAATATTAATATATTTTCAAATGTTAAGTTGAAGATATTCTAATATGATTATTTCCTATAATTTTTATTATAAATATTAGATTCCATACATTTGCCTTATGTTTAATACAAGTTTTATAGATTCAGTAAGTCGTACAGATGCTTTACCTCCTTTACATCTTAAGAGGAGTATAAAGAAAACTGATAAGTGGAAAAAAGCTGTAATGGATGCATTTGAAAATATTGCATTAAAACAACTTCATGAAAATTTATCTTTCTTTGACAACTATAGGGTTGTAAGTTCTAAAATGACTTATCAAGAACTTTCAGAAGTTCTTCCTCACTTAAACGGATTACAAGATTTATTAGATGGCGTAGGTATACCTAGTCAATTGAAGCATCACGATATTACAAGTATTGTCATAAATACTATTGTAGATAAATATGTTGACTTTCAAGATAAATTTCATGTTACAGATATTGGAGAAATAGCTGAGAATGATTTCTTGAGACATAAAAACGAAGAGATTTCAAAACTACTTGAAGATATTACAAAAAATATAATTGATACAGAATTAGCTAAAAACGGACTTACTCCAGATGGTAAACAATTTTCATCCGAAGAAGAACAACAAGCTTTCATGCAACAATTAGAAGAAGCAAAGAAAAAGTATACCCCGGTTGAATTATCAAAATCTACTAAAAGTAGTTTTAAGACAATTGGTGCTCGATGGGCAGAGGGTACACTAGATCAAGATAAAGAAAGGTTTGACCTACTTAAGTTAGGAAAAGAATCATTAAAAGAGTATCTTACTTCAGGAAGAGCATTTAGAGAATACAAAATTTACCATGATAAATACTTTCCAAGAAATTGGAGTGCTAAAAATACATTTTTTTCTAAGGAAGTAGAGGTACAAAATATTCAAAAAGGAGAATACGCAGGTAGAATGCAACCATATACTCCATCAGAATGTATTCAAGAATTTGGACATAAAATATCTACAGATAAACAAGCAGAACTATTAGGAGGAAATACTACGTGGGAGAACTATGTATCAAATAATTATGCTTCAGGAAGTATTGAAGAGGCAGTTAACTCTAACTTTCTTAAAACAGTAACTACTCCTTTCAAAGGTTATAGTGACTACAACTTTATGTTAGGGCTTCAAGATCAACTAAATATGCCAATGGGTATTGAGACGAAGTTTAATAAAGATGGTTCACAAACAGTTAGAGAAAGATTTTTACCAAATCACTATAATGGTCAAAATGGGTTATACTCATCACTAGCAGTGTTATTGAGGGATGATTTTCAACATAGAAAAGATTTGTGTCAAGTTACTGAAGTATATTTTCGTTGTTATGACTATTGGGGATACCTTACTTATGAAAATGAAAACGGAAGAGTAATCACGGAGGAAGTAACAGAAGATATTTTAAAGGATTTCCTAAAAGAAAAAGGAATCAAACAAAGTTATAAAGAATCAATTCACGATATTATTACTTCATTTGAAGTAAATACATTAAAGTGGCAGTTAAAACCTGTTACTTACTATGGTGTAAAAATACAAAGTGCAAACTTAAAAGAACCAATATATGTTGATGTAGAGCCAATGGAACACCAAATAAAAGGTGATTCAGATTACGATACATTATTACCTGTTGCAGGTATGGTTGGCGAAAGCTTAGTTAGTAAGATTGCACCATATCAAGCAAAGTATAACCTTTGTATGAATCAGATCACAAATCTGATCGAAAAAGAACTAGGGGTAATCCTTTTACTTTCTACAGATTTAATTCCGTCTGAATACGATGGATGGGGTAACGCAGAAGAAGCACTTATTGCTTTAAGAAACACAGCTAAGAACGTTGGTATCATGCCTGGAAACTTTTCATTGGATTCTCAGAAGCAAACAAATAGTAGCAACCCTATACAACTTCTTAACGTAACTCACGGAGCAGAAATACAATCAAGAGTTCAGTTAGCAGATTTTTTCCAAAAAAAGGCTTATGAATTAATCGGAATTAATCCTATCTTAAATCAAGCTACTAAGTATGAAACAGCAGAAGGAGTAAGAAACAATGCTGAAACAAATGTTGCACAGATTTCAGGAATACATACTGACTTCTCATACTTTAACAAGGGAGCATTAGAACTTCATTTAGCTGTTGCACAATATTGTCAGTCTAATAAAAAGGACTTATCAATATACTACACTAAATCAGACGCATCTATTCAGTACTTAAAAATACAGGATCCTGACTTGCCTTTAAGAAGGTTTGGCCTTATTGCAACTTTCGATTCTCAGAAGAGAAAAGAATTGGAATTGTTGAAACAAGCTATAATGCAACAAAATACTCTTGGTGCAGACACTATGGAGTTAGCTAGATTAATCGGATCAGATTCTTATTCTGATATAGTAGAGATAGCTAAATTAGAACGAGCAAGAAGAGACGAAGAACAACAAGCACAATATCAACAACAACAACAATTAATACAACAAAAAGCTCAACTTGACGATGAAAACTCAAATAAACAATGGGAAAGATTAGAACTATCTAAGGATAAAGATAGGTCAAATAGACTTGAATCTGAAAGAATTCAAGCACTTGGTAGAGCTGCGGATAAAGAGTCAGATTCAGCTAGTTTTGATCAGATTAACCGAGAAGCAGACAACGCACTTAAAGAAAAAGACCTTAATTTAAGATTTGAAAATGATGCTCAAAGTTTTAGATTAAAAGAGAAACAATCAGAGGACCAAAGAATGATTAAAATTAAAGAGCTAGAACTGAAAGCTAAGGAACTTGAAGAAAGATCAAGATCACGTCAAAGCAAGGAATATGTAGCTACAATAAACAAAAATTAGAAAATTTGATATTTCATTATAATTGCAATAATAGTATTACGAATTAAATATCAATTTGTTAAATCAAAAACCAAAAAATAATTTTGTATGGAAAACAGCGGAAAAGCTGAAGTCATAACTCTAGAGAGTTTATTGTCTTCAACAGAAGCACCAAAGACTACTGAAGAGATTTCAGCAAGTCAAGAAGCCGAAACTAAAAAAGAGTTAGACAAGGCCATTAAAAAAGATGACTCTGTATTTGGAGACATGTTCAATCAAAACGATGATGAAGATGTTGAAGAAAAAAGTAAAGTTTTAAAAACAGAAGAGAAAGAAGATGAGGTTGATAAAACTGGAGACTTTATTCTTGACATTAAAACTACTGATGAAGATCAAGAAAAAGAAAGTGAAGCATCTAAACTTTACAAAAAAGCTTTAAAAGAAACTTGGGGTGCAGACGAAATTGCAACAATAGTACAAGTTGTTGATGGAGAAGAAGTAGAAGTAAACATCGAAGATATCGATCTAGATGAAGAAACTTTTAAACTAATCACTCAAGCAAAAATTGACGAGTTAAAAGAAGAAGCAGTAAGAGGAAAAATATCATCTGAAGGTGTTTCTGATTTTACTAAAAAGCTCATTGAAATTGATAAGAATGGTGGTGATGTAAAAGAGTTGCTTCAAATACGAAGTAGTTTTTTAGACCCACTAGAAGGTTTAGACATCAGTAATGTAGAGGACCAACGAGAAATAGTTTACTTACGTAACATGGCTGCAGGGTTGGATGAGGATTCTACACTTAGATTAATAAACTCATATGAGCAAGAGGGTACACTTGCTAATGTTGCTGAAGATAGTTTCAATAAATTAAGAGACGCTATTGACAAAAAACTAGAGGATGAATTAAGGATTTCTCAAGATAATAAAAAGAAAGCCGAAGATAACTTTAAAAAATACGCAAGTGATTTAAAAGAAGAACTTAAAAAGTTTGAACTTAAAGACACAGCAAAAAAGAAAATAGTTGATTTTGCCACAACGATAAAAGAAAACGGCAAGTTAGCAATTGATGAAGTCTATAACGAATGGAGAATGAATCCAGAGAAGGCATCAATGTTAGCTTTATTTATGTTAGATGAAGAAGAGTTCATTAGTCAATTAACAAGAACCGCTGTAAGAGAAACACAAATGAATGCAGCTAAAAAGTTAAAGATTATTCCGAAATCAAATTCAAGTTTTGAAATTTCAAAAACTCCTTCATCTAATAAAATAGTAAACATATCACAACTTAAGTAACTAATTTAAATTTAAAAATAACATGTCACAAAACAAATTCGACATTCACGAATCCATCAACGGAGATTACGTTGTAGGTTTTACAAATGTGAAGGAGGTTAAATCTATGGGATGGATGGATGCTGCAAAAGTATCTACATATTTAATGGACGATAAAGCTTCTCACAGAAAGCATTTAGGTCTTATTGAGTTGTTCGCAACATCTCATAAAAAACCTATGCCATTTTTAAGAGACTTGTTCAAAGAATCAGCTGTATTAGAAGTTGAAGAAGGACAATCAATAACTTATGATTTACCAGTTGACCGTACAGAGGTTAAGTGTTACACTGCTGAAGACACTTCAGAAGAGTATGACTTCCCTGGTATTGATGGTGGTGTATTCAAAATTGTACTAAACCAAGAGTTTACAAAAGGAGATATCCTTACTTATGACCCAATCTATGGTGAGCAAGTTATGGTTTCTTCTGAGCACGATGTAGAGCAAGTTGGTGAAAACCACTTACACTATGTTACAATGCAAACTAACGATCGTACTAAATACTTCCCTAAGGATTATTTAAAAGCTGGTCGTGAGTGGATCAAATTAACTAACAAAATTGCTGAGTTTGACACTGCTTTCAGTTCATTGTCTTTAATTAAAGATGCTGCTGGAACAATTACTAATGAGTTCATCTTATCTGAACCAAGAGGTATTGAAACTTTCGTTACTGGTAAAGCTGGTCGTATGAAAGCTGCAGGACTTACAGGTTTTGCTAATGGTATTTCTGATAAAATTGAAAGACAATTAGAAGCACTTGGTGGTAAAAACATGATGTTCGTTGCTAAGAAAGATTCTAAAACAGGAAATCTTACTCCAGGATTAGTTGGTACTACATTAGAGTATTTAGCTTTGATGGAATTAGCTATGATGGAAACAAACGAGCTTTTGTTTGCTAAAGCAGCTACTACTAACACAAGCAATGGTGTTAAAAGAGTTAACGAGGGTGTATGGCACCAGATTCGTAGAGGTAAATTAATCAAGTACGCTAAACCAGGTGGAATTGTGATTGACCACTTATACGAAGCTACTTCTTACTTATTCCAAAACTCTGACATTCCAGTTAACGAACGTTTCGTTAAATTTAAAGCTGGACACATGGCATACCAAAATATGTTGCATTTATTCCGTGAGCACGCAGTTTCTCAATTAAACGGATTACCAGCAGGTATGTTAGGACAAGATGGTCAATTACCTTCTAAAGTTTTCTCCGGAAGCTTAGACAAATTATCAATGGCTAGTGTAGCAATTACTGAAGTAATGTTTCCTGGTATTGGTAAAGTATTGGTAGAACATGATCCATCATTAGATTTCTTACCAAGCACAGATCGTTTCTCAACAGGTATGTACGGAGAAGGTTTTGCACACACAACTAACTCATTGGTTATTTGGGATGCAACTAACCCTGAATACTCTAACGTATCTAAGAAAATTGGAAATGCTAATTTAGTTGAAGGTGGTAAGAAAAACGCTAACATCTATTACATCAAGCCTGCAGGACAACCTCACGTAACTTATGGTTATGAGCAAGGACGTACAGCAGACGGAAGTCAATACCAAAACGTACAGTCTTCTATGAAACAAATGGGTAGATCATTCTGGGCATATTCTCAGTCTTCTGCTTTAGTTTTAGATACTACACGTTACGTAACAATCGAACTACAAGAAAAAGGTAGAGCATAAATTGATATAAGGGGGAAGTAAAATTCCTCCTTATTATCTTAATTTTCCATATAATTTTGTATCTTTGAATTAGTTTTTGTAGATTTGTATAAATAAACCAAAAAACAATGAAAGATACTTTATTTAAAATAAACGACTTCGAGGTAAAAAAAGACTCGATCTATGTCGTAAAGGACAAAAGAGACATGGATGCCCCATCTGGTTTTATCAAAGCAGGGGTTTCTAAACTTCCTTCCAAAGGTGTTGGAGATACATTTCAGGTAAGATTTATATCTAGAGATGGAGGAAGATCAGGTACTTGGGACACAGGTTTTTATGAATTTTCTCACTGTTATAAAACCCAAGATAAAGACTCAGTTAAACCGCTAATAACAGCACTTAGAAGAAATGTGCTTGAGCCTTATAGAAAGGCAATAGGAGATTCAACAGCGTTTGAGCAAGATAATGAAAAGTTTTTCTTAAAACAAAGATTCACAGCTTTTTCAGGAAGAGTATACAATACAAATGATCCAGTTGATACAATTGAGTTATATTTTGGATTACTAACTAATCAGTTAACACCAAAAGGACAAGAAGGTAACACAATGTACAACGATTCATCTTACACAATTGTCGACATAAATAAAGATGTTAAGATTAAAGATGAAAGAGCTTTAGAAAAATTCAAAGCAGTTGGTTCTTTTACAAACTTACTATCATCAGACAAAGAACGATTATTAGCAATGTTAAGTTACTCAGACATTAATCCGTCTAAAACAGTAGATGACATTACGTTAATCAGTATGTTTAGTACATACCTAGATCAAGGTCAAGATGATAATATTATAATGTTCAATGCATTAGTTGAAGAGACTGAGACAGAAAAAGGGCTTGAAAAAGTTTATGTTTACAAAGAGTTAAGAAAATTAATCTCAACAGGAAAAGTAACAAAAACTTCAGGTTTATATTATTACGATAGTAATGAGATTGGTCCAGACTTAAAACAAGCCGCATCATCAATTGTAAAAAATTCAAAATTTGCAGGGATTAAAAAAGAAATAATGCTAAATAGCTAATGAAAGTTGAAGAAGTTTATATAAGATTTGTTGACATTGTTAATAGAAATATGACTAATAACAATGTAAATGTAGACAAAATTCGATTTATATTTCTTTTTAATAGCGCATCAATAAAATACTTATCTTGGGTTTTAGAGAAGAAGAATGAAGATGCTATTCGTCAAGTAGCTTCTTTTCTTATCCCTGATTTTGAATTAAAAGTTTCAGAGAAGCTATACTACTTTGATAAATTTAGTCTACCAAAAGATTATTTTGATTTATCTAATGTCAGTGTCTTTGCAAGTAGTGGTTCTTGTATAAATCAAAAACTTATTACTTTTGAAGCAAAGAGTGAAAATACTGAAGAGCTTCTAGCAGATGAAAATAATAAACCTTCTTTTGAATACAGAGAAACTTTCTATTTTACCGCATCTGATAAGCTAGTAGTATACAAAGATAATTTTAATATAGATTCAGCTTATTTATCTTATTACAGATATCCTAATAAAGTAGACATTGAAGGATACTTTAAAGAAGATGGTGTATCATCAGTAAGTATAGATCCTGAATTTAGCGATAGAGCCATAGAAAAGATTCTACTTATAATGGCAAAAGATTTCACAGCAACAAATGGAGATATAACTGGGTTTCAAATTAATCAAGCTCGAATATCCTCCGAATATTAATAATCAAATAACAATTTAAATTAAACAAAAATGGGATTAAACAAAGCGTTTGACAGAAGCTTCTTCATCATTGATGGAGCAGTTAAAACAAGCGGTGGTTCTAACACTTTAGCTAAAGGACAGCTTGCTGCTGTACACCAGTCTAAAGGAACTGCTGCAGGTCTTCAAGTATTAAGCTCTTTCGCAGGAGAAGCTAAAGACCAAAAATTTATTACATTAAGAGTTGGTAAAGAAAAGAAAACACCAGGAAGATCTTATTCGGACAAGGATTTCTCTACAATACCTTTTTCTTTAAATGAGATAGTTGAGCTATCAGTTTCAGCTCCAAAAATTATTGAGCACGTTGTTGACGAAGTAGTTATTGGATATGATGGTACTCCAGGTACAGAATTTAATTTTAAAACAGGAGACGCATACTTCCGTTTAGCTCTTGAGTTAAAAGGTGGTGGAGTAGAATGGAGAGGTGGAAGAGGAGATACTGAGTTCGTAGCAATCAATGTAGATGTCCCAGAATGTGATCCTTTTGATACTTGTGATACTTGTACTAATTGTTCAAGTGTTGATGCTAAAGTTATCGTAATGGAAGCTATCGAGCGTTTACGTAGAAAACAATTGGCAGGTGGAAAAACTGTAGCTGATTTCATTGATATCACTCCAATATTATCTTGTGATAATGATGTGACTGCAGCTTTGATTCCTTACAACTTCTACACAGTATCATTATGTGATACAGGTGACGATTCTGCAAAAGCAATCATCGCAGGTCAATACAACTACCCAGTACAACGAGTTAACAGAAAAGGTTCAACCTCTACTTATGAGATTTTATTACCAGCTTCTGAAAATGCACCATCTAATGCTGTTTTAAAAGTAGCTTCTTTTATGCCTGGTTGTGCTACTTGTCCTTCTGGAACAACTCAAGCAGGTGGTTTCGTTTATGCATTCACTATTGAGGATGACGGATCAGATCAAACAGCACTTATTACAGCATTAACAGGTTATGCTACAGGTACAGTTGTTAAACAAGGTAACAGTGCAGGTGTAGGTTTCTATACAGCATCTTTTACAACTAAACTTTCTGATGCAACTATTGCAGCATTCTTAGCAGCAGGTGCACCAAGAAATACAGCTACAATTGAATTAGTAGGTAAAGCTTCTACATTATGTGCTATAAATTCATCAACTACATTTGCTTGGACTTTAGATACAGTAAGAGCTTTAAAAGCAGTAAAAGAATCTTACTACATTTGGTTACCAGACACAAAATGTGGAAATGATCGATTAGTTGAGTTACAATCTGCATACAGTAATTTAACAATTAATATTGCTCAAAAAAGAACAGCTACTTTAACAGGTACTGCAGGTTCAGCTACTTTCACAATTGGAGGTACTACTTACCTTGCAACTTTTGCAACTAATTTAGCACAAACAGCTGCTAATTTCGTAACTACTCACGCTGCTGCATTGTCAACAGTTAAAGGAATCAAAGTTTCAGCATCAGGTGCTGTATTAACTTTCGAAAACTTGAGAGATGCATTCCCTACAATCACTGTAGCAAATACTACAACTGATTTGAACGCTACTTTAGCAGCAGTTCTTAATATTGAAGGCGGATGTCAAACTAAATATGTTACTTCTGTTATCTCTAATTTAGTTAGTGAAGAGTGTGATGCAATTTACAAAGACGCTTATATCACTGATGCTCCTGCATCATTTGATACAGTTGATTGGGGTAAATTTGCAGATGCTACTACTGAGAAATCAGGTAACTGTAAAGCAGGTATCCGTTTCAAATCACGTGTTTTCACTTTAGACGGAGATGAGGCTTTAAGAAACTTAATAGGTTTCACTGAGACTTCTACTCAAATCAAAGTAGCAGCAGGATTCCCTGACGAAATTCGTGAAGGTATTGGACGTTTACCAAAAGGTAACTTCGAAGGTAAATACTTATCTCGTCAACAACACAGAACTCACTTAGCAGGTAACTTACGTCATTTAGAAAATGAAGGACGTGCTTACTTCGGAGGGTTAAACAACGATAAGGATTACTTAGGAAGATTATTGAGAGGTGAAACTTCTAACATGCAAGACAGTACTGTACAATACATTCAGTACAAATTGAAAGTTAGTAGCTTTAACCACACTCAAGGTTTTGCAGGTAGAACTACCGATGATATCAATTACAACTTCTTCGTAGAAGTAGGTCGTCATAAAGACTTAGAAAACTTGTTAAACAAGTTGGCTGCTTCAGCAGGAAGAGAAGGGGTTACTGCTTTCAGCAAGTAATTTCAAGATACACCAACAGAGAGGAGGCCAATTGGTCTCCTTTTTGTTTTAATAAAATCTATGATTTTGGTAGTTTTCTAATTTACCATTAATTTTGTTTATCATACAATATTTATAAAATGTCATATACTAAAATTCACCCAGACCACTTTAACAGCATACTTAGTTTAAACGTTAAAATGTGCTCTCTACAAACTACCTTAGAGAGTGTTATTGAAGTTTTATCTAAACCGGATTTCTCTAAATTGAGCAGAATACAAGGTTCATCTAATTATAGTAGAGTTATTTCATATTATGTTGGAACTACTAATGTAACAGTTATTGTACACACAGGTACAACTGCTTTAGGAGTAGAAACAATTACAGAAACATTTACATATGTAAATCCTGCTGTAAACGGATCAAATATAATTAACATTCAGTATTCATAGTAACACTAATAATAATGGGCGGAACTGACATACTTTTATATATATTAGGCGGTGCTATTTCTATTATAGTTTATTTTTTAAAGGAGATGAGACAAGAGTTAAAAGCTAATACTGAAAACATAGGTAGAAATAAAGGAAAAATTGAAAATCTACAAACAGAGCAAAATTTAAAATTTCAGAATATTCAGAATGAGTTAAATTTTAGTATCCAGAATATGAATCAGAAAATTGACCACATAACAGAGAACATACATAGAATATTTGAAATGATACAACAAATTGATAATAAATTAAAGTAACAAGATATGCCATTTAAAGTTAACCCAACAACAGGTAAATTAGATTATTATGAAATATCTATAGCTACTGATACAAACCTTACTTATACACCATCTCCAACAAACGGTGTTATTAATTCTGATACAGGAACTGATGCTACAATTTTATTAGCTGATGGTACAAATGCAGGGTTAATGACCGCTGCAGAAAAAACTAAACTTGCTATTGCTCTTGTTGAAGAAGGTATTAACTATATAGGTGATTATAATAATGGTGCTTCTTATACTTATGATAATGTAGTAAGTATTCCTGTAGGCAGTCCTTATGGAATACCTGGTCAATTTTTTATAAGAGTTTCTAATCCAGGAAATCCAGGATACCCTCCAGGTACTTCATCTTGGGATCTTCTTGATATTTATACAGGATCTCCTGCTTTTGACACTTGGATTAGAGGTGCTTTGCAAACTAAAGAAGATCAAGCAAACAAATCTACTAGTACTTCATTAGGTACATCAAATACATTATATCCAACACAAAATGCGGTTAAAGTTTATACGGATAGTATATTAGGTAATGCAAATGCTTTAGTTTATAAAGGTGTTATTGACTGTTCTACAAATCCAAACTATCCAGCAGCTAATGCCGGTGAGTTATATTTAGTAAGTGTAGGAGGTAATATTGGTGGTGCAATTGGAGAAATTGTTGAAATAGGAGATATGTTGATTTGCAACAATGACACAACACCATCAGGTACTCAAGCTTCTGTAGGAGTTTATTGGAATATAATTCAAAAAAATATTAATGGTGCAGTTTCAGGACCAGCATCATCAGTAACTAATAATGTTGCACTTTTTGATGGCGTTACAGGAAAGTTAATTAAAGATTCAGGATTAACCTTATCAGGAACAAATACCGGAAATCAAACTCTAGCACATACTTCAGATGCAACTACACACACAGCAACTTTATCAAGTACAGGGGGGAGTATAAAATTAGCTGAAGGTAGTGGAATAACTTTAACAACTACAGGAACTGTATCCAACGGAATAGTTACTATTGCTTCAACAAGTAGTGGAACGGTTACAAGTGTTGCTGCATTAACTTTAGGAACAACCGGAACAGATGTAAGTTCATCAGTAGCAACAGGAACAACAACACCTGTGATTACATTAAACCTTCCTACTGCAAGTGCAATTAATAGAGGTGCTCTAAGCTCAGCTGATTGGACAACTTTTAATAGCAAACAAGCAGCATTAACAAGCGGTACAAATATTAAAACTATTAATGGTTCTAGTATATTAGGAAGTGGTAACTTAATTGCAAATAATAGTTATTTAGGTAATACGTTATCTATGACATTCACTTCACCAGATGATATAGGTAAGTTTGCAACAAATAATTATTCTGCAGCAGCAGTAACTGAATTTAGAGTTTGGACATTTGATACAGTTTATTTTGATCCATGGTTATCAAAGATAGAAGGTAATTCAAGTTATGTTTTACAAATTGGCAGTCTTCAAGGTGTATATGGTTTATATTTAGTAACTGCTGTGACATTAAACACAGGAAATGACTGGAATGCATATACATTAACTTTAATAAGTGCAAATGGTACTTTTGTAGATGACGATACTTATAGTATAAGTTTTACAAAAACATCTTTAGGACTTACACTAACAACAACAGGATCATCAGGAGCTGCAACTCTTGTTGGTAGCACTTTAAATGTACCACAATATTCAGCAGGTGGTGCAAATGGGTATTATGATGAAAAACCTAATTACACATTTAGAGGTGCTGTACTCAATAATAATACAGCAACAGTTACTGTAGAGGGCGGTGTAACATTATCTACAAGTGCATCCGTACAATCAAGAGCTGTTATAAATACAAATTTTGTTTCAAAACAAATAGGAGCTAGATACTATGCTTCAGTTGTATCTACAGGTAGATATAGTGGAACAAGAGGAACAACTCTGTTGTGGTTTATGAATGGTGGTTTTTTATACACTTGTGATTTTAATATTTCAGATACAGCATACTCACCAACATGTCAACAATTTTACGGAATGCAAGGTTCTATTCTTGATTTAAATTATGGGGGCACATCAACAATTGCAGTTAGTACGTTAATAAATTGCATAGGTGTTGGTTCGGAGGCAGCTGATACTAATTTGCAAATATTTCACAATGATGCAACAGGTACATGTACTAAAGTTGATCTAGGTGCAGCTTTACCAGCAAATAGAACGGCTGGTGCAATATCAACAACTGTTTATTCAGTATTGATTTACAATGCTCCAGGTACTAATGATGTTAAAGTTAAAGTAACTAATGCTGAAACTGGTGTTTCTGTAGAAAATACACTATCTACAAATCTTCCTGCAGCAACACAAGGTTTAAACTTTTTTGCCTCAAGAGCTCAAGGTACAGGTGGAGGACTTACTAACTCAGGCCAATTTGATTTAATGAAATTAGGAGTTTATTCAATACTATAAAACTATGGAAAAATTTATATTAACTTACCAAGAATTTTTATTAGGTAATGATCAAATAAATATTAGAGTTTATCCTGAAAACCCTGTTATTTCAGACTATATATGTTCTTATAGAACATTATCGACTGAACAAGATTTGTTATCATTTGTTGCAGATTTAATTTTAGAGATGACACCTATTTTATTTAATGATTTTCAAGAAATGGAAAGTGTACCACAACATTTAAAAGAAGGGTTTGAATTGTAGAAAATATTTTAACAACATAATTCAGTTAGAGTTTTAAATAATTCAATCTTTTTTAATTTAAGATTTTTTAACTATATTTTTGTATTATGAGTAAAATAAGAATTGATTTTGATATAAAAAGTGATATCTATTACATAAATGTAATAGACTATTCTAACTGGGGATTAATAGATCAAAAACCATCTATTATTGAAGTTACGCTTCCAGGATTTAAGACTCCTAAAGTTAACTATTTTACTAAAAATAAAAATAATATTTTAAATTCTACAATGTTAGGATTAAAATGTGATAATTGCCCAGACGATGAGCAAAGAACATTAGAAGATGGAATATACATTATAACTGTAAAAGGATCTCCTGAAACATATAATAAAAAATTAAAGTACCTTAAGACAGATTTATTTAGAATGCGATTAAATAAGCTATATATTAATAGCGGATGTAATTGTGTAAAGCAAGATTCAAATATTTTTCAAAAAATTGTTGAGATAGAGTTTGTATTAAAAGGTGCAGAAGCACATTTAGCATTTGACATGGAGAAAGAATCCGGAATGTTATTTAAACAAGCGCAGACATTATTAGATGACTTGTTATCTTGTTGTGAAGAGTTATCAGAAAGAAAAGGCAAGGGTATAGAACCAATAAACGCATACTAGTATATGTGTTCTTGTAATTCAAATTCCGGAAGTTCTTTTTGTAATGGTGTATCTAATACACTGTACAGTATAAGAAGTCTTGGTGTAAGATGCTACAACAATACTATGGATCAGAAGTATATGGATTTTATAATAGAGATTGACTCTATACTTTCAAATGCAGGAAGTAACCAATGTCCTGATGAAGAATACATAAATACATTAAAAAATTACATAGAAAGTGAGTACAAAAAACTTAATTAATAAAAGTAATGTTTCTACTAAAGAAATGTACTTAGTAAATATACGTAAGCTTTCAATGGATATATTAAAAAAACATAGGTTTGATTTTAAATCTGATGTATGTTTTAAAACACAATTTAACTTACTTTCTTTAAGTGGTTTAGTGTGCAATCCCCCTTGTTACGTTACAGAGGAGGATAAAGATAAGATAAGAGAATTAGTAATAAACAAATCAATACATAGTTTTTATGAGCTGTAATGAAGTTTCAAACAGATGTAGTAAAAAATCAAACTCCGCTTGTACCGTGTACGAGGGTGTACTTCCATCTGACACAAGCATAAACCCAAACTCTTGTGAGATATCTGTAGAAGAAGTTTTACAAGATATGTCAGTAATACTTACAAAAATAAGTAATGAAATAAATTTTGACGAAATAAAACAAGGTAATATTGGAACAAGCTGTTTCAGTTATGTTAACTTACCAAGTAATATTTCAGGTGGACAAGAGGTTAGTACAAACTATGTATCAGCTAGAGAAGCTATAAAAACACTTGAAGAGAAACTTATTCAAGTAATGACTTTTATTGGTATGCCATGTCCAACTTGTCCAAGCTGTGTAACTTGTCCTCCAATATACGAGCAAAGTATTGCATGTCTTGGTTTAACAATACCTGGTGTAGACGCTTGTGGAAATACCCCAGCGACACTAGAGCAGTTATTGCAATATATTTTAAATAAATTACCATAATTAAAAACTTTATATAATGTTTATCGATTTAGAAGGTACAATAGATCCAAATTGTATTAATCCAACAGAGCCAAAAGTAGATAATGCATCTATAGAGTGCGATGAAATAATTTCTACAAATTGTGTAGTTACCGCAAAAGGATATCCGTATCTAGGCGTAGGTTATCAAGAAACACTTACAAGTGTACTTGAGAAGATAAAAGAAAAGTTTAAGAGTATATTTTTTACAATTTTAAATTTAGGCACAGGGATAGGATTACTTAAAAGTTTTTCAGGAGGAGTACTTTCAGCAAAGTCTATACAGGCAGGTAACAACATTGTATTAACAGATGCAAACGATACAATTACAATAAGTACTACAGGTGGTGTAATAATAGATATCACTCATGCAAACTTAGTAATCGCTAAAAACGCAAGTACACTATCCCCTGAAACGTATTACAGAATTACCGACTTTAGGACAATGTATGATCAACCTGACTACACTGCATTAAAAGCACCTAAAACAAGTGTAGCTGCTAAACAAGGACCAGTAGAACCAATTATTGTATTTGCTTTAAAAAACAATAGTATTAGCATAAAGGCACAACAAGAGGCTTATCCAAAAGATACTATTGAGTATATGCTAGAGTTCACTACTCCAGTAAACAATACAGTTACAAAGGGTAGAATTATTTACCGAAAAGATCAGTTTGGAAACGAAACAGATTTCGATCATAGAAATATTTTATTCAAAAGATATGATGATGCGAATAATGATCCATCAATCTTTTTTGATAACGGAAATGTGTCTTCTGAATTTAAAATATTTACTTATGTAGCTACGGACGAAAGTTCAAACAACAAAGTTATAGGTTATTTTTCAAATCCTGACAGAGGTGTATTTGACTTACCAAATATTGTTATGCTTGGTAAAGCAAGTAATAATTATTTTTCTAATGCAAGTTCTAGCTTAACTTTACTAGGTGTGAATATTTCAGATAATATTTTTACAGGTACATCAAACAACTCTTATATATCAGCCGCTTCCTCAATTTCAAAAAACAACTTAGGTAATTTTGTTAATAATTCTTTTTATGTATCTGATTTTGAATCTAATTCAATAGATAATTGCAATAATAATATTTTTTCAGGTAGTTATTTTACAATAAATAAAATATTTAGTATGATCAATAATAATATTGAAGGCGATTTTGAAGGAAACAGGATAACTTTTTTAAGAGATAACACTATTTCTCTTTATCAATTTTATCATAATAATATAAATTTTATTGATAGCAATACAATGGTTTCTTCTACAGATTCATTTGATAATAATACAGGTACTTCTATCACAGCTAGTGTGTTAAAATCTTTTGCATTTTCTTACTTTCAGGAAATACATAACTGTACATTTAACTCAGGTGTAATAAGATTATTCGCAAACTGTAGAATACAATCTACAAACTTTTCAACTGCTACAAAAATATATAAAATAGAGAGTAAAGAAATACACCTTGCAGAAGGTAATAACTACTTTATATCTTACTTAGACCAGTTTGGTGCAAGAGTTGTAAACGGAATATTAGCATAATTAAAAAAACAATAAATGAACTCATTTAACTTTCAAATTGTACAAATAGCTAATTTAGCTGCTATAGTTACACCATTCCCATATCATATCTGTTATTTTACTCAAAATACAGAGAGATACTATATATGGGATAATAACGCAATAAAAGAAATTTTTTTAGACGCTTACACATTGCCAACAGCAACATCTTCTGTTTTAGGAGGTATAAAAATTGGCTCAGGTTTAACAATTACATCTGGTGTAGTAAGTGTTACACAAGATGACACATATGAAGAAGTTGTAGTTTTTGATAAAGTTACGCCAACAACTTCAGGAGTTTTATTTGATCCTAGTACACCTTCAACAGTAGGTCTATTATATCTATCAAGTGTAGATTCTTCAACATGGATTTGGAATGGGTCTGCTTATGTTACTAAAAATGTAACAACTACTGTTAAGACAGCTTGGAATTTACTTAGCTCACCTACTATAGATGCTGGAGGAACTAAAACAGCTCGTATTTTAAGAAGTGGGTCAATTAATATCAAAGGGACTTTGAATGGCAATCCTGGTTTATCAAATGTTAGTTCTGGAGAAATATATATTCAAGGTGAAGGAATTAATCTTGGAAAATTAGAAATTAGAAAATATAACAACGATACAACTTCAAATGGCAGTCCAACTTTACTTTTAACAAGATTCAGAGGTACTACTTCTGCAAGTTCTTATCCTCTTTCAGGAGATAGTTATGGAAAAATAAGTTTCAATTATGCAGGATCTATTGAAGTAGTAGGAATTGAAAATTACAACACCAATACAAGAGGTTCTGATATTATATTTAAAGTAGGGTCAATTGGGTCAGCTTCTGAAATAGAAAGATTAAGAATTTTACAAGATGGTAGACTTGAAATAAACGGTACATACTCTTTTCCAAATTCAGATGGTACAGCTTCACAAGTTTTATCCACAGATGGTTTTGGAGTTCTTTCATGGACTACTGTTTCAGCAGGTTCAGGACTTAGTGGATCAGGAAATCTAAACTATTTAGCAAAATGGACACCTAATGGAACAGCTCTAGGAAATAGTTTAATTCAGGATAATGGTACAAATTTGTCTGTGGGTACAAGCATAAACACAAGCGCAAAACTTGTTATAGTTGGTGCTGGTGCAATCATAGATGTTGTTTCAGCAATAAACACAACAAGTGGATTAACAAGTAATACAGTTACAGGTTTAAACGGAACATCTGTTGGTATTAATACTGGTGGTTTTAATGTAGGTGTTTCAGGAACTTCGTCTGCAAACACTGCATCTAACATTGGTGTTTCTGGAAGTACTGCAGGTGCAAGTGTTACAAATATAGGTGGTAAATTTACAGCTACCGGAGCAAGTAATAATTACTCAATACAATTACAAGATAGTACACAGGCTACAGGAAAGTTTCTTAAGTCTATTACATCAGATGGAAAAGCAAATTGGGCTACAATAACAACTTCTGACATTAGTGGGTATTCATCAGGTACTGTTGTAGAAGCTAAAGCAGTATATATTGATTCAGTATATGGAAATGATGCAACAGCTGTAAAATATGACTTATCAAAACCTTTTTTAACATGGGCGGCTGCATCAGCCGTAGCCGTAGCAGGTGATTGGATCATATTTAATGCAGGTACATATGTTATTGGACCAATGGTAGTTCCAGTTAGTAATGTTAATGTATATTGTAAACCAGGCGTAATTATTGATGGTGGATTTTCTATAACAACATCTATAACTTGGAGATTTTTGGGGCATGCTGTATTTTTAACTAACCATGATACATTTAGAATAACAGGGACAGGGCAAACTTATGATATACAATTGCAATTTGATAGAATTTCAGGTTTACTAGCTTTTGGAATAGTAATGACTGACTCTACGTCTCCCTTGTTTAAGCTGGTTGTAGACTGCAATAGTATAACTGCAGACCTTCCATTTAGATTATGTGCTGGTGCTAATTACGATGTTGTAGCTAATTTTAAACATAAACTAAGCGGTTTTGGAAATGACACAGTCTTTTTTCATAATACAGTAACAGCATCAATGACAGGAACTGTTATTATTAATTGTCCAATAATTGAAAATACAAATACAGGTAATCTCAGACATTGTTTAAGGATTACTAGAGCATATTCAAATTTTACTTGTATTATTAATGCAGGTGTAATGCGTAATACTTCACCAACATTTACAGATAATGGAACTGCTAATATGGCTTCAGTAGTAGTATTTGAAAATGCAGATAATTTATTTATCAATGGTGATTTAGAAGGTGGTGCAACACCATGTATAGTTAGTTATAGTCCTACTGCAGTTTATAATACTGGTAATGTTACTTTTACAGGTAACATGTATTCTGACATAGAAATTGTACAACACTATGCAAAAGCATTAAATGGTAATGGTTGGCATAATATTATAATTAAAAAAGGGTATATACTTTCTAAAGGTATTGGCCTATCTAATTCTATGTTTAATAGAGCTGATTATTGGATTAATCCTCATGGCGGAACACCAGGAAATATTCAACTTGTTGACTGTATTGTTCATAATAAGAATTTTCTTGTTTCAGCAACTTCCTCAATTATGAAAGATGATTTAGGAGCAGGAGTTGCTAAAATAAATAATTTTCAAATGTATAACTGTTTAGCTTATATTACAGGTGGTGGTGGTTATCTTGTTTCAACAACACAAGCAGCAAAAGAAACAATGATGCATAACGTAAGATCTAATGTGAATAAAATGAGTACAGTTGCAGATGTATTAACTCCTACTGGTTTAATAGTAGACCCTAACTTAATAATACCAACAACAAAACTATAATTATGAAAACACTACACATAAATTGTAAATTACTAAATTATCCTGACGAAGCATTTTCAATAGATACAGACACTTTTGCAAGTGATGATATTTTTTTTGTTGATGATTTACCTACTTTAGAAAAAGAAGTCTATCATAATTTTATAGACTTGGTTGGGCATACTAACTTAATTTTAAATGATGTTGAGTTAGACAATGAAATTACAATTTTTAATAGAATAAAATTATTTGATCATGATGAAAATTATAGCATTTTAAATTTAGGAAATGAACTTAAATCTTACAATGACTATTCTAATGAAGCTAAAACTATTATCGACTTATTTTTAATTTTAATAACTAATAAAATATGAAATCAATAAATACAGATAGTGTAGTAAAAAGATGGAAATCTCCTACACCAAAATTTTGGAAAAAAGTACAAAAAATAGGAATTGTTATAGGTGGACTTGGGGCTACAATACTAGCAGCACCGATTGCAATACCTGCATCAATTACCGCACTAGCAGGATATCTAGCATTAGCTGGGTCTGTGGCAGCTGCATTATCTCAACTTACAGTTGAAGATCAAAAAGTTTTAGATTAATTAATCTTTTTGTTAGTTATATTATTGCTTAGTATTTTTGCAATATAGGTCTTATGCCTTATAATTACTATTTATAAGGATACAACCTTATTATAAATCAACATTAATAATATTAAAAATGAGTAATTGCCAACCTAATTGTGGGTGTAAGTTTGAAGTAGACGCAAGTTGTGTTAGATATACTAACGTTAACTTAGGAACTACATCTATAAATACAGGGGATACAGTAGAGACAACTATTATAAAAATAGACGCAGCAATATACAGTTTAAATCAACAATTTGCTTCGTTTCAACCTGTAGATATTGAAGGCCCTATAAATAGAGTTGTAAAATTTGGACCACCAAGCACACCATTGATTGCTTCTCAGACAGAAGATAATGGAACTTCAATTGGAGTTAACGCACCTACAAACTCTTCTTTTAAAATATATGTGGAGACATCTCCTAATCAATCAGGTTTAAAAGTAGAGTCATTAAATAACGGTAAAGAAGCTATAATCGCAAGCTCATCTGCGACAGGGTCTACAATAAATAGAGCATTATATTCTTTATCTAGTGGTTCAACCGCAGGAAATATTGGTTCAGAATCTTTAGCTTCAGGAACTTCTTCAGTAAATATAGGTAGTGTAAGCTCAGCTATTGGTGGGTCTCAAAATTTTTCAATTCAGTTAAAAGATGGCTCAGAAACATCTCAAGGAGGAAAATATCTAAAAGATACTGGAAATGGAAAAGCTAACTGGGCAGAGATAAATCCTCAAAAATTCATAACAGCAAATTATACTCTTACAAATTTAGATAATGGCTATTCAATTATAGTCCAAAACGGAACAACTCCTGTAAATATTACAGTACCTGCTACTCTTCAAACAGGGATGCAAGTAGGATTTATACAAGATGGTACAGCAGACGTTACTTTTACGTTGTCAGGGGGTGTTACCCTTAGATGTGCAACTGCAGGAGCTACTAAAATTAAAGGTCAATATGACCAAGCTTACTTAGAACAAGGTTCTTCTCAAACAGTTTATTACTTATTAGGAAACGTAAAAGTTTAATTTTGTTTAGTCTAAAAAAATTCATATATAAAACAAAAAGAATTGACATTTCTTGTTGTGTAAATGGTGAAATTGCTATTGGCACACAAACATGGACTTGTTCAAATTTAGATGTTACAACATATAGAAATGGAGATACCATACCGCAGATAACTGATCCAACCGTTTGGGCTGCATTAACTACAGGTGCATGGTGTTATTACGATAATAATTCTGCAAATGGTACTACATACGGAAAGTTATACAATTGGTATGCTGTTAATGATCCTAGATTTTTAGCTCCTGTTGGGTATCATATACCAACTGATGCTGAATGGGCAGTTTTAACAGACTTTTTAGGTGGTTTACCAGTAGCTGGAGGTAAAATGAAAGAAGTAGGCACAACAAACTGGTTTAATCCAAACGCTGATGCAACTAACTCATCATGTTTTACAGGTCTTCCTGGTGGTGCGCGCATCAGCTATGATGGAGCTTTTACCAACATTAGCCTCCTCGGTTATTGGTGGAGTTCTACAGAGAACGGTACAAACAATGCTTGGGGCCGCGCCCTAACCAGCAACAGTGGCAATGCAGTCAGGTTTGACTACAATAAAAAAGGTGGGTTTTCTGTTAGATTTATAAAAGATTAATTATGTTTAGTCTAAAAAAATCCATATATAAAACAAAAAGAATTGACATTTCTTGTCCTAATTGTGTAGCACATGATGTAACAATAGGTACTCAAGTTTGGACTGGTTGTAACGCAACAGTTTCAACTTATGCAAATGGTGATACCATACCGCAAGTAACTGACCCAACTGCTTGGGCTGCATTAACTACAGGTGCTTGGTGTTATTATGACAATAATCCAGCTAATGAAGCTACATACGGAAAGTTATACAATTGGTATGCTGTTAATGACGCTAGAGGTTTTTCACCTACTGGGTATCATGTACCTACAGACGCTGAATGGACGGTTTTAACAGATTATCTAGGTGGTTTAACTGTGGCAGGAGGTAAAATGAAAGAAGTAGGATTCTGTCATTGGCTTAGTCCAAATACAGGGGCTACTAATACGTCCTTATTTACAGGTCTTCCTGGCGGTGAACGCGGCAGCTTTGGAATTTACAACGACATTGGCTACAAGGGTTACTGGTGGAGTTCTACAGAGGACAGTATAACCACTGCTTGGTACCGCAACATGTACAGCAGCATTGGCATTGTGTTAAAGTACAGCTACGATAAGAGGGACGGCAGGTCTGTTAGATTTATAAAAAGATAGTTAGGTTTAGCATATACAAATAACTTTTTAGTATGATAGAAAGTGTAATATATAATCATCTTAATCATCATCTAAATAGTGGTGCACTAGATTTATTTTACTCTTTCTACCATCGGTCAGGGTGTAAAAAAATAACTCAATTAAGTTTTGAGAAAACAAAATTAGGTTTTTCAGAACAAGGTACTATTTACCTAAATAAATTAGTTTTTGATCTGCCTATACAT
>Ga0181346_1000064_pt1 | contig 39101 bp, 19 predicted proteins | sample Su13VDMM15DN_FD_130100 | JGI IMG/M metagenome (GOLD analysis project Ga0181346, IMG submission 130100) | Freshwater viral communities from Lake Michigan, USA - Su13.VD.MM15.D.N | ecosystem: Environmental > Aquatic > Freshwater > Lake | place: USA: Michigan | collected 2013-07-15 | reverse complement strand
TCCAGTACCAAGGTGCGATCCCAGGGTGTTAGATCATATGCGTTGACCCTGCCAGCATTGTGCCAGGTCACTGTGCTGGCGTAATCTTCAAACCATCGTGTGCCACCGGATTCGGCTGTTGCCGGTACCACTTGATCAAATGCCTTGAGTCTGGGATCTGCAGGGTCTGCATCTGTGACCACTGCAACCGGAATGTTCAAGTGCCGTCGAATGTTTTCGGCACTCCAGGCAGCCATTCGCACATAATCAGTGGCTTCGTTGTTGAAGGCAAATATTAGTGCTCCTGTGCTCATCGTTTTTTGTTCAACTCATCATGTTCAACAAGCCATGCATTCAGTTGTTCTTGCCAACGATCAAACACCAGGTGTTGTAATTCTAACGGACTTATCTTTACAGGAGTATCATAAAGATCCAGTAACACTACATGATCCTCAACAGGAACAGATTGTAGCACTGCCAGCAGTTCGGGGCCAGCACGCCACATTCCACCGTTGTGGGCAAACAGCATACGAGCCTGGTATTTTTCTTTGAGCACACGGCGTGCAGTTGCATGATCAAACCGTGTTCGTGCGTGGGCAATTAAAGCATCAGTATCCATGCTAGTAGTATACAGGAAAAAGCAGCAAAAGTAAAGGGCCCGGCGACCCTTTTGGTTAAGTTGTTGTGGCAGCTACAGTGGGTGTGCCCCACGACGCGGTCAAGTATGTGGTACTTGGTGGGAAATAGGTCACAATTGTGGTGGGTGCTGTGCCTGGGGTTGCTCCCGAACTGGCCGTGCCTCCCGAAATTGGATCACCATCTGATGCTGACCAGAGTGTTGTGATAACCAATGTGTCCGAACTAGCACCTTTGGCAATTGAGTGTTGAATAAAATTGCTGGTATAAGGAGCAGTGTCAGCAAATTGCTTGTACACAATGGTAGCACCTGCGCCAGCTGTCAAGTCATTAAATCCTGTGGTAGTGAGTAATGTGGTTGGCGTGCCTGTGCCTCCACTTTTGGTGGTGCCTGTGTAGTTGGCACCAGAAATGGTTTGTGTGGCTGTGCCTCCTGTGATAAAAATATCACCGCACAAGGTGTTGGCCAGGTCGTTCCATTCTGGGTCACCTGTGGCACCTGTGGCAGTTTTTGACACATCAATCTTGACTCGGCCGCCGGCGTTGAAGAAATAACGAGCAGCATCAGCTGATGCAAATGTCACTGTGTTCACAAATGAGATAGTCCAAGTGGCGCCCGAAGTGGCTGCTGTTTTTGAATTGGTGCCGGTGTAGCCTGTGAACTGTGTACCATTGGCCACGGCGTTTTGCCGGTTGGTAGTAATGTTGGTCAGGTCAGTGTTGAGTGCAGCCAGAATGTCAATGGTGTTGCCGGCCACTGGGGCGACCCTAGCAGTGATAGTTGTACCTGTGTGGCTGCCCATACTGCTAATGGTGTTGACCAGGCTGGCCCATTGGGTAGCAGTGATTGATCCTGCTGCTGACACAGTGGTCAGTGCTGTTTGTCCCCACCCTGAATCAGTTGAGCCAGTGCTCCATACGTTGTTGACGTTGGCGCCTGCTGTGGTACTTGCAAAACCGTTGTAGTCTGTGGCTTCAATTAAGCTGCCTGATGAATATGCCATTTTGGTATCCTATGTTAGTTCTTGATTGTGACAATTGCTTCAATTGTACCTGATTCAGGGGTGAGTTTGTCAACCAAGCTTCGTCCAATCACGTTGAATGCTGTGGCTTCGCCAGGTGCTGCTGCTCGAGCAACGCCATCGCCGGCACTGACCAGTCGATCGCCCTTGCGTACCCGCCCTACTATCTTGACTGGCACACGCCCAGTCATGGCCACAGCAGGATGAGTATCGTCTTCACCGGCTCCACCGTTCATCATAAATGCAGGATTGGTTGAAATAACTCCAAACACCTGCTCGCTCAGTTCGCTTGTGGCCCGAGTAATTTCTTTGGTTCCACCAAGTTCAACCACTGTGCCTGGCTCCATGACTTCGTCAGATGCAAATCTTTCTGCAACGTCAGCGTACAGGGCAGTGGTTGCTGTGGCAAACACACGGTTAAAGTAATTGACAGAACTGCCAATATTACCCACAGCATTAGTTCCTGATTTGGCAATACTAGGTGTTGTGAGCCCTGTGAACACGCCGCCTGTGGTTGTGAACACAGCCACGTTTGATGTTCCGCCCACATCAAAGTTGATGTTGCCACCCGAAGTGCCAACGTTGCCTTCTGACGTGCCGTTTTGGAACTTTGTAACACTAACGCCCAAGCTCAAGCCTGTCAGTTGTGAACCGTTACCAATAAAAAACGTGCCAGCGACATTGGCTGCGCTGGTGATATTGCCTGTGGCACTGACCAGGCCTGCAGTGCGCAAGTTGCCGCCAGTGACGTTGGCAGTGCTGGTAATTGCACCTGCTGCAGTGATCAGACCTGCTGTGATGATGTTGCCGCCAGTGACGTTGCCTGTGGCCACAACTTGTGCACCTGTGTTCAAATTTGCACCAGTAATATTGCCAGTCACACTGAGTGTTGTGCCTACTGTGGCAGCATTGCTGATTGCAAATGTGCCGCTGGCTCCCAGTGCACGAGCAACGTCATACAATGTTCCGCCCACGTTGGATTGAATTACCAAGTTGCCACCTGAAATTCCACTGCGTACAACACCATCGTTGCCGGTTTCAGAAATGATAGCAGCATTGGCAGTTCCCACAAACAAGCCTAGATCATTGTTGATTCGCACCGTACCAGTGGTGGCGGTGTTGGCAGTGGCCCGCATGAAGTCAGTTGAGTCCAGATTGTCCAGCAACTGGGCATTGGTTGCACTTCCGCTAAACACCGGTGATCCCGAATTGTACAATGTAATACCATTGAAGATTGACGGGAAGTCTGTGTTGATAGGAGCAGCAGGAGTAAAAGTAGCGTCTTTGCTTACAATAGCTACTCTTGTGTTGTTCACATACAAGCTGGTTATAAAGTGAGGACTTGAACCAGAATCGTTAATGGTTTCAGGAATAGCACCTGAAGTACCTTGAGTGCTGGAGAAAGCAGGACCTACCACAATAAATGCAGCACCTGTCCAAACTTTGACCTGTTGGTTTGTAGTATCATACCACAAGTCGCCGGTTACGTTTGATGCTGGCGCGGTAGCACTTGCTGTTGCAGCACTGATAGTTTTGAATGTAGTGCCATTGTAGACCTTGAGCAGAGTGTTGGTTTTGTCCCACCACAGTTGTCCTGTCAGCGGAGCAGCAGGTGCTGTGGTGTTTGCACCATTTTCCAGCAAGTGAATAAAGTTTTCGTCCAAAAACTCACCGTATCCAGCGTAGTTTTTGCCTACCAGGATCATGCTTGAGCTGGTGTTTACTGTACCGTCTGCAATTGTTGCAAAAACGTTACCGTCGGTAAGATTGATTGTATATGCCATGTTGGTCGCCTATTCCTGTTGTCAATATTTATACAGCATTGATGTTACTCAATGTTTGAATTCTCACTGTGTAATCAATTTGAATCTGTCGGTTCAAACTCTTTTGTACAGGGTGAAAAATTACGTGTGTAATCAAACGTAGATTGTCTGCAGCACCGTTCCAGACTTTGAGTCCCAGTTCGTCAAATACAAATTCGCCGTTGAAGTTGGTGCTGTTGTCAAATGCCTGCTGTGTTGGCGGTTCACCGTAGTCCAACAAACATGTGACCAAGATATCGGTGTACACGTTGCCCGAAGTGTGCAACACAGTCATGCCGTTGTTTACAGGATCTTGGTTGGCTGCACTTTGATCATCCACTACTTTTTGATAGGTTTGATTGTATAGGTCAGCGTTTTGTCCAATGGTATTAGGGGGCAAATAGGTAATAACACCTGTGGGGTCAACTGAACTGCCGCCGTTGCCAAAAGCCATTTCGTAGATGTAGCCCAGATTTCTGTTGCTCAGAGTCTGTGCCATAGCAATTGAAATGTTTTCGTAGTGAATGGCATTCTTTTTGTCCACAAAAACTTCGCCGTTGTTGGGATCGTGAATTTTTAAAAAGCCTTCAATTTTTGCAAAACCAGGAGTGATAATCATGCTCGTCCCTCCACGTAGGTTTTTTGGGTAGCAGGATCAAAAATTCTCATGTGAGCTTGCACCGAAATAGACCCTTTTTCGTTGGGCTTTGCGGGACGCTGCTGAACAGCAGGTGCTGCGGGTTTTGTTGACTGTGTGTTTGTCATGATCTTTTATTTACCTTGTTTATAGCCCACGCAAGAACCTTGCTGCACGAGTATTGGTATCTTGCAGGGCAACACCATTGCTAGCAGTGCCTGTGCCTGGTTCATACCAAGTTACACCACGGCGAATTAGAATAGTAACTTCAACTCCTTCTGGTGGCAATGCTTCCAAAAATTCCACAGCCACAGGGTCAAAATCAGTCACTATCCAAGGGTACAGCGATTCTGTAATAAAAGCAGGATACTGACGTTGGCCGCCCACATATACTTCAAGGGCATCAACAAATACTGTGCTAGAATCTCCAAAATCAACGTCGGTTATGCTTGGTGCGTAATATACCATGGTTGATCCGTCACTGAGTGCTGTGTCACTGACCACACGATCTTGATACTCTAGATCCAGCAAGTTGCCTCGGCCAAGGTCGGTTACACTTGCTCCCACTGCATGATCAGCAGCAGCCGTGCCTGCAGTGCCTCGTAGCAAACTGCTGATAGTGTTTGTAGCAAGATCACGTGTGCGATACATGATACGTTCGCCATCAATAATTACTACACCAAAAACACCTAACTCTAAATTAGACTCACTTAGTGCAGTAGCATCAACCACCTGGATAGAATCCGCAGTAGCAGACACGGTTGCAGCAAGCTCCGTAGTTGTAGCACGAGTAATTCTGTAAACTGCTTGTACTCCACGCATGTCCTGGAATATACGGAAAGCCATTTCTTCAGGAGTCACACTGTTGGTGAACTGAGTCACAGCCATTACCTGTGTTGATCCAATTGCACCTGAACTCAAGATCAAAAATCCATTTTCCACTGTGTAGTCTGCACCTTCAAACAGTCTCACTCCATCTAGTGTGACCCAGAGTCTGCTGGCCACAATGTCTGTGCGTCCTAGGTTAAACTGATTGTTGGCCACTGACGTACCAGCGGTGTAATCATAAGATCCCGGAGTGTCGTTGACCACTGCTGTATCGTAATCAGTGCTGTCGTAGGGTTCATTGATGACCACGCCAGACACAACTGGACCTACAAATACCTGTGTCAATATATTTTGTTGGGAAGTGTCATTCCAGGTGATAATTTCAAATACATCACCAGTATTCACTGTGCTCGCAATTTGAACTTGATTGATTGCTATCACATAATCGGCCACTGTGTTGACTGATATCAATATTGTGGCTCCTGCTGCAGGAGCAGTTTCAAATACCACTTGGCGGCCCGGAGTGTTTGAGCCGTCCCAGTTGGACACACTAAAATCTCCCACAAACGATCCAAGACTTTGTGTCTGGACTACACCGTCTACCCATACCAGAACGTCGGTAACAGGATCAATAATGCTTTGTTGATAACCACCTCGCTGCGGCAATCCAAAACTCACGCTGCTGTCGTCACCAATCCATTCAATACCTTCGGCAGGACGTAGTCTCGAGCCGTTGCGTGTCACAATCATGTTGGCAGGATTAGTGCCTTCGAGACTGTTGATTGCTGTGATAGTTTTGGTGATGGTCAAGGCAGCATTAGCCACCACTGTTTGCGTTTGCGGAGTACTCCAGGAGTATTGAATTGGACTTGTTGTGCCCAGGGCCAACAATGAAACTCCATCATCAAAGCCCAAGGTAGTGCCAAAACTTACTTGAGTTTGCAGAGTTGGCACAAACTCAAACCAGTACAGCAAATTGTCAATGGCAACACCAATTGGCACTGGTTGCAATGCACGATAGTATGTATTGTCATCAATTACCACAGCCGATTGCTCATATGAATCAAAAATTGACCATGTGGCAGCGTCAAAGTATGGAACCAAACTCACACTGTTAATCAATTGACCGTTTACAAAAACTGCTACTTCAAAAATTTCAGCTTCGTTGACTGGAATAATCACTGAACTGCCAACGTCTGCTCCAATGTAGTTGGCACGATACAGTTGACTTCCGCCACCGGCTTCGTAGACAGAAATATTCACAATGTCGTTGTTGGCAACTTCCGACACAAAAGACACAGTCTGGTTCACCCAGTTCACTGTGTAGTTGATGTCGCTAACTAGGTCACGCCCTGTGGTCAAATTGCTGACCAACACTTGCACAGGGTTTTCAACCACGTTGGCCCAGCTGTATGCCACAGTCACAGCAGGTTCATAAGTGTATCGTACCGTACCAATTTCAAACCCGTGCCCATCAAGACTCCAGTCGCTGCCGGGTCGGGTAAACACTCGGAAATCTAGCGTGTCAAATTCTGAACCGTTGACTAGTTCTTCGGGAGCATATCCCTCATAAGGCCCAATGAATTGTCCGCCGTTGACATTGATATCAGAGAAACGATTGCCCAGTGCAGTGTCAGTGAATTCACTTTGATACACTGCGTCCAGCACACCAGGATCACCCAAGAAGTATTCGCCATACACCTGCACTCCTGGGTAGTCTACTCCGTCAATCAACAGTGGCAGTTCTAGTCCTGGTGAATTAACTCCGGCCACATACAAGCCCATGGTACGGTCAACACCGCTAAGACCCAGACCGTTGTTGTAGGTTCCTGCGTTGACCAGGTCCCAGTTTTCCAGATCAAATGTAGGGCCCACAACTGCGGTACTGTCTTGACTGTCAGCTTGCCACACTCGATTGTCGTAACGAACCAGGTCTCCGTTTTGGTAAGTGGCATCCGCGTTCCATTCGGTCAGTGTTGGTACATATTGATAACGGTCAAATTTCATGGTAGTACGGATTGTGCGTACGGGACTATAGTAATCAACTGTTGTGGGAATCACTGATTCACTGTAGTCTTGAGCAGCAGCAGATCCATTCATGGTCGCGTATGCACGAACACCTGATCCGTTGCCGCCTGTGAATGTTATCACAGGAGTTGCACTATACCCCACACCAGGAGTTGTAATTGTTACTCCAACCACTTGACCTAGACTGTTGATCACAGCAAATCCTTTTGCTGGTTGAACTGCAGTGCCCACAAACGTGACCACCGGTGCTTCATTGTAACCTTGGCCACCTGAAATAATGTCAACGTTGATGAGATTCAACAAGTAATTTTGAATCCATTGTGAATAAGGCCATTGTGTCCACACTGTGCTAGAAGCAGGCAAATTGCTTGCGTCTGTGAGAGTGGCGTTGAACGCTGTGCTCTGTTGATATGGCAGCAGCACTGGACTGGTGTATTGCGGTATTTCAATGCTGGTATTAAAGTAGGCCGGCACATCAAAGTCAGCAACATCACCACGGAAGTCATCAAAACCTGCATATTGCAAATTAAATTCGCGAATTTGCACATGGTATGGTTTGACTTCTTGAATATAGTCTTCTACAAATTCTTGGTTGTCTCGAATGTAGTTTTGGTAAGGCACTAGATCGCGAATTCTGTGATCCACGTCAATCAGACTGGTTTTGACTAGCCATTCGGGGGCAGAAAACTCGCTCAACACATAGTCAAACATCAAGATCAATGAACGGTTGCGTTCAATTGCTAGATCATCAATGAACAATTCTTCGTTGATGGCTTGAATAATTTTACGGGTTTCAATCACAGGTTCCTGGTCGTAGTACTGTGCATCAAAAACTTCAAGATCAAATCCAAATCGTCCCAGGGCATAGTCCCACAATTCTGCTGAGAATTCAATGGTTCCATCTTCTAGTCCCACACGTTCCCAAGCAAGGTCAGTCTTTAGGTAAATTTCAAACTTGCCTTGTGCATTGGCTGTGACTTTGACACTGGATCCCACCGGCACACTCAGTGTGTCTAGCAAACTGAAACTAGCCACTTCGGTTATTAACTTGCTGCTAGAATTGTATCCAGGGCGGTACCAATCAATGTAACTCCAGTAATCTGGAGTGTTGAAGTTTTGCACTCGGACAAGTACGAGTACCCGCTCACCCAGTAGTGTGTCGCTGTTTTGAACTGTATAGATAGTCCACAGGCCTCGATTGTTGCTGTCGGTTTGCACCAGGTATCGATAGCCCAGGGCCACGGCATAGATGTTTTGGAAGCTGAGAATTTCCAAATTGGCTACCCGTAGATTCCACAATCCTGAATTGGCCTTGGGTTCTGGCTCACTGGAGTTGAGCAAATTGAACACACGACTTTCTGTGATGGGATACTGTTTGAGTACAGAATTTGCTCGTGTTAGATAGTTACGCAATGCTTCAAATCGATCCACAAACATGCTCTGTCGTGGACGGAATTGTACACCATACCGTTCTGCTGGGCTTAGATTCAGATCAGGAACTTGATTACCAAATGTATCTACTCCGCAGAAACTGTCTTGTAACTTGCGATACAAGTTGTTGCTCAAGAAACCATCTGCACGGCCTTGCGCAATCAATTCATATTCCACGTGCACATTGTCTGTGGTCAGTTCTCGGTCAAATTCAATGTGCAACACAGTGTCGCTGGCTTCGATAAAGTCTCCAGAGTTGTACAAAGCCACAGTGCTGGCGTTGATAGGAGCTAGATAAGGAATGCCGCTGGCTCGTGGATTTTCAATGTAACTGGCCACAGTGCTAACCGGCAGTGTCTTGCGTGGTGCTGTCACAGTGATACCACGCACCCAGAAATAATACTCTGTGACAATTGTACCATCAGCGGCCAATTTAGAATTTACTGTGTAACTGAGATTGTTAAGCACTGTGCCTACGCCTGTGTAGTTGGCAGGTGGTACAGGGCTCACTATCCATTGATAAACATCTACGGAACTGCCCGGGAATACCTGGGCCCAGCGGCGGCTTGCATACACAATATCATCTTGATTGGGATCAATAAATCTTACTGTGCTGGTATTCCACCACACTTGACCCACATAACTTGCTGCCCATGTAGTACCACGAATATTAGAAACTCCGGAATTGTAAGATGCAGGGTCAATTCCACCAATGTAGTCAATGTTTTGTCGGGCAGCACCTAGAATTTTGCCTTGCAATGGATCCATGAAGTCCAAGAACTCTGTGGTTGCACTGGTGATCTGATTGTACAAGAATACTGAATTCAGCAGTCTAATATCCACCACTGGCTGCTGAACAGCAGTGGCCTGCCACACAGGAGATCGAGTTGCGTTTTCATACACAAACACACTGCCGTAGTTGGTTTCTGCAGAGTCGCCAACATCAGCATCAGGTGCACCTATCATGAGCAGGCCCGAAGTATAGTTCACAGCGGTGCCAAAGTTGGCATAAGGTGTTACTTCAATTGTGGAAATTTGTGCACCAAACACAAACTTGCCAGGATTGGACACTGATTCTGAATCACTTGGCAAGTAGTCAAATGTGTACACTGCGCCACTCTGTACAATGCTGCTGAAGAATTCTGTACTGCCCACGTCAAATATAGTGGTACCATCATCAAATTCAACTTCAAGGTACAAGGTTCCTCGTGGAGCACCAACCACAAGATTGATTGCTGATGTGTCAATGCTGACGCTGCTGCCAAATCCAGCAAACGCAATAGGATAAGGACTAGCAACATTTTGTGCCCAAACAAATGTACGGAATCCTAGGTCAACAAATGCTGTGCCCACACTGCCTGGTGCCACTTGCAGCTTGTTACCATAAGGTGCTGCTGCACTGTTTTTGACACTCAGTGTCAAAATACCAGCAGTCACAGTGGCCAACACATTGGGCACACCTGATTGAAGGCCCACAGGCAATCCGTTGATTGCGTCGGCCAGACCTTGTACTGTGGGGTTGACAGCAGGAACTTCAACATCAATGTTGTTGACTCTTAAAGTGTTACCAGCAGTCAACACAGGATTGGCCAATGTGGCAGCAATAGAACCGTATAGTCGACTTTGGTTTACACTGCGTTCAACAATGCCACCTTTGTACACTTGTACACTGCTTTGAGGTTCACCCACATACAAACTACAGTTGTTGCTGCATAAATCAACTGCAAAACCAAAATTACAAAACTCTGCCACAGTGTTTTGTGTCACAGTTTGAATCAGCCCAAATTGGTTGGTTTCAATTTCTATATTGTCACCAACGTTCAATTCATCTGCAATGGTAACTGTGTTGCCTGATACTGCAAATGTACCAGGTGCCCCAACAATGCCATTGTCTTGGTTGATCAACTGGGTGTTGTTTAGATAAACAGTCACAGGTGCTGTGACTGTGCCAAGCACTGTGTAAGCATTGCTGGAATCATTGTTTCGAATGAATCGTTGAACATTTCGGTCAAACACATATACTGCACCTGCTTGGGCCTGACCACTGACTGTTTGATCAGGTGTGCCTACCATGACCTGACGACCATCAGTGCTGCAACTTACTGAATGTCCAAATCTTGCGTCTGCCGCAAGTCCACCCACAGTAAGAGTGTTGACATATTTAAAATAACCTTGAGCATTGATCACAATTCCTATGCCAGCTGCTGGTACTGTAACAAAAGTCAACTGTTGTGTGCCAGCGTTGAATGTGTAGTCAATGTTGGGTCTATTCAACACACCATTGACTATGACGCTGAATGAATCAATGTTGGTTGCAGTAAAAAAGTTTGTGCTAAGATCAAACACTGTCTGCAATGCTGGTGGAGTGTATGCAATTGTAAATGCATTTACAGACCCTCCAGAGCCGATGGCTGTCACAGTCAACACCATGTCATTGACTCCGTTGACGCCTCCACCAAAGCTGGTGGCTGCAATAGTTATTGTATCGCTAACTGTGTATCCCAAACCAAAACTAGTTAGGCCAGTGCTGCCAGACAGGTCGCCGCCAGGTTGGCCAACTTGATTACGCACACGCCTAATTGTAAACTCTACGCCAGAGCCACCACCTGATGTGGCTGATTGTGGCACATCAAAATAAGTTTGTGCATCTATTTGTTGCACGTAGATACGTTGGATATCTACCAGTTTGTCTATTGCAGCAGCAGTAGATAGTTCAACTTCTGTCAATGCCGCATTGACTGTGTAATCAGTGCCCAGGATCAATATTTCTCCATCTACAGTGACTTTGAGTTGAGTGTCCTGATCAATCTGAATAGCGTCACTGATGTTGTAAGTTGTAGTAACACCATTACCGCGAACACGGAAAAACTGATTTTGCCAATCAACCACGCCATATGCATGTACTTGATTCAGACCCGGGGCTCCAATATACATCCAGCGCTCGTCTGGACTCATGACCACACTGTAGCCAAATTCTCCTGCACCCGGTGTGGTGGTACTAGTAGTACCTGGCTGAGTCAACAGTTGCCATTGCGCAAACGGAATTATACCAGGTTGCCCCAGCGCAGGATCACGATAGATTACAGCAGCATAACCGTTGTTGGCTTGACCTTGTGGTCCAAGGCTTGCACTTGCTCCAGCTACGGCCCAGGTCTGATTGCCAAAATCCACAGCATTGCCGTAACCTCTAACACCGTCAATTTCCAAAGTCAGCACTGCATCTTCATTAGGTCCCAATGGACTCACAGGATTATATGCTGCGGAAACATCTCTCAAAAACACATACACGCCGCCGCGTTGATTCAGCGAACTGTCGTCAGACACTGCGTAATGCGGACTTCCAATCAACACTGCCAATCTATTTTTTGCTTGTGCAATGCTGGTGCCAAATTGTTCTCCAGCTTGCACTACATCTTGGTTAGGAACTATGGTAGTAATATTTTCAAAGGCCTGCTGCTTTTCCAACACTGACCAAGCACCTGCACCGTTGTTGTCTACCCATACACGGGCACCTGAGCGAATTTCATTAGCATAAGGCAAGTCGGCAATGTCACTGGCCTGTGCCACACGCATGGTCTGAAGTGTGAATCCCAGACCTTGTCCATTGGCCACTGTACGATCTCCAACAAACTGGAACACAATGTTCACTGTGTTGATATTTGGTATGCCTACTACATCGTAAACACCATTGACTTCATCATCAAAAAATTTAATAATCAGTTTGTCGCCAATGGAAAGATTGTGTTCTTTACTAAAAATTACTCGACTGGTGTCATTCAAATTGTCGCACACATGATCCACAGTGCCCGGTACTGCCTGAGCACGATAGATGTTCCAGTCGTGGTTGTTGATCTTGGCCACCCAAATAGTAGTTCCAACTTCGATGTTGTCAATGTTCTCATTGAGGCTTGTAACATCGTTGATGTCAAACACAGTGATGTCAGCATCGTTGATATTCACATAGCCTGCTGTGGGCAATGCAATGTCAGTTGGTAATGTAGTTGTGGTTGGCAAAATGTCAGGCGAAGTCAGCCGATAACTTTGACGCCACACATCACTCAACAAGATTGTTTGATCAGCATCACTGGTCTGTTGAGGCACAACTACTTGCACCAGGCTTGGGTTTGAATTTAATAATGCACGATTTAATCGCAGTTCAAAAAAACTGCGATTGGCATTGGCTCCATACACTGCACGTTGCACGGCCCAGTTTTCGTATATGTCATAGTCAGCTGCTTCTTTTCCAAAGTTAGCACCTTTAAACAGTTCAGCGCTGAGAGCAGTGCCTTTTGATCCCAAGAACTGGCGGTACACGTTGACTTGACTCACATCGTCAAGATTCAGTGCTGCCATGTATTCACGAGGACGGAATCCAATCAGGCCGTAACTCAACAAATCGTTGTCACTATCAATGTTGGCACTGTTGATGTTGTAACTGTTGACCAACTGGTCGGCTTTGTTGGCCAGGTTGGGCAGGAGTCCCAGTTCAATTTGTGTATAATCGCTTTGTGTCCAATCGCTAAAATTAAAGTTTGCACTGGGTTGAACAATGGTTAGTGCACTCCAGAATACGTTTTTATACTTGACAATTTCGCCTTTGCTGTAGATGCGAGTTCCGGTCCATTCTTCAACATTGTTTTGATTTAAAATAAATCCAGGAGCATCAACACTGCCGTTCCAACCTGTACTAGTTACCGCAACTAAATTAAGTCTGCTTTGTCTTGCGCCGGTAACAGGATTATAAATTAAATCTCCAAACACACTTTGATTGCTCAACACAACCATGTGTTCGTAGGTGGTATAACTTAGATCAACAAAACTTATGGCGTTAGAGTTCAGAGCCTGAATTACAAATGTGTTGTCCAGTCTCACAATGTTTAGATTACGAGTAGGAAACTCCTGGCTGTTTTGATCCAACACACTGTTTTCAGCCGTTTGTGCACGAATTGAATCCACAATAGCCTGTGGCTTGGTAACTGTGAGACCAGCTGCCAATGGATTTATGTTGATAATAGCATCAGTGTCCCAGCCTTGTTGACTCCAGTACATGAATTCATTGACCATTCTTGGCCAATCAAGCACATAACCATTGGCAATTTCTGTAAAACTTAGACCTTGACGTTCTAAAAATTGTCCATAACTCAACAAAAAGTCTGCTACGCTGGTCACACTAGAGAATTCAAATCCGTATGGAACTTGAACCACTGTGTCAGTGTAGAATGTGGGCACACGAATGGTTATGCCACCATTGGTATATGTTTGCAAACGACCAGTTGCTCGACTTTCAAGTATGTTAAAGTAAGGCTGAACAGTGCTGTATCCGTTGACAACAAAGCCGCCGGCCTGGGTTCGTTGTATGGTCACACTGCTGTAACTCACACGATCAAACGGTTGATTCTTGTACAACAAAATGTCATAACTTTCGTCAGGAATCAACAGCGCAGTATTGGTACTGTTGGGACTTGACTTTTCTGTGTATAGTTTGATATATTGTTTGTCACTGAAACTGGCCATGCGATAGCACAGTCGAACGTCTAGGCTCTTGAGATCTGCTGTGAGATTGTCTGTGGAGTCCATGCCTGTAATACGATTGTAATCCACAATCCAGTTGATATAACTGGCCTTGCTGACACCATTGCCATATACTTCAATACCATTGGCATCCAGTCTGAATCGGTTGTTGTAAAGATACTGCTGATAGTCTTCATTGTAACGATACAGATCTCGGTCAGCAAACAGTGCAAAGAATTTTGCTGGTCGTGTAAGAGCCAGCACTCGCATGGCTGCAAAAGGATAAGCAGAACTGTTCCACCAGGACGCTTCTACAGGACCACCGTCGCCCACAATCCAGGATTTCTGAAACTGTGTTTCGTTAAATGTGCCCATGATACTTTGCGCTGGGCTCAACAGTTCGCCTTCAGATCCAGTAGGTAATATTTCTAACAGGCCTGGTCGTGCATATGCTTCAGCAAAGTATGGAGCAATAGGGTCTGCCACATAACCAGCAGCCATGTCGTCCCACAACACCAAGTTGTCTCGTGTGTAAGGTGCAGGGCCATAACGCTCGTTCCACCAGGTGGGACGAATACTCAAACCCACCATTTCCCATGGAGTGTATTCAGGCTGTTGAGTATCGTAGGTATAGCGATAAATTCCCCGCCAGGCTCCCAACATGTTTTGATTGTTCAGTTTGTTTTGTGCACTGCTGTAGTTCCAGGTGAATTCGTTATTGACCTGATATTGTTGTTGTTTGTAATCCAGTTTGTTCCAGCCACAATAGCTCAAGAAGTCTTGGCTGAGAATGCTGTTGATTTCTTCAAAACTATAACCAGTGGTACGGAACTGGCCTGGTATCACATCAGTCATGTCCAGCGGCACAGGGTTGCCATCTAGTTTTAAGTTGTTGTAAATTCTGGTTTCAAATTCCAACAACACCTGGTCTCGAATGTCTCCAAACACAGGAGTAGTGCTGCCGTCGTGACCTTGAATGGCTTCAATTGTGCCTGTGCTGGTTTTTTGCAGCACAATGCTCGGTTGGTATGCAGGATACAGTCCTAATTTGGTAGGAGTGTTGGGCACAAAACTGCCATAGGTGTTGGCATATTCGTTGATCACAATGGTGTCACCTGTGACCAATGGCGTGATAATAGTGATTCGAGGACCGTCTGTGGCCACCACATAATTTACATCACGAGTCAACAACTGTTCGTTGCGATATACCAACAGGCCAAGATAGTTGGCTGATGTGTAGTTGTACACCTGCACAGTATCAAATGTAGTACCAGTAACAAAGCCCACAGTGTAGGTGTTGCTGGCCACAGTGACCCCTGTGGGAATCATGTCGCTCCAGTAAAACGGCTGACTGTCTAACTTGCCCAGAGTCACATCCTGAATAGCAGTGTCCAACACCTGAGCGGTGTTACGGAAACCAATATTTTGACTCAACACAGCATCCAGCATCTGTGCTTTGAATTTAAGGTACTCGCGACCGTTGTACTGTAGCGAACTAAAAATGTTGTATTCTCGGCTGCGCAGGAAGTATCCTGCCAGGGTCAGCGGTGCACTTTGTTGCAAGATGTTTAGGCCGTAGGGCACTACGTTGCCAAGGTCACGCAGGTTGTTGGCACCGTTTATCTTGCCTGTGAGTCCAGGTAAGTTTTCGCAAATGCTTTGATAGTGCGAACGAACAGTACCCAGGGTAAACAAATTTGAGTTTTCGTTCAGTGGGTTTGACTCAAGGTTAACAGGCACCTGATAAAACGCAATTTGACTGGTTTGCTCGCTCAACACCAAAACTTCAATCACATCTTCAGGAGCATAAGTCTCATTGAGAGTGATTGTGGTGCTGTCTGCCGTGGTAGTATATGTATAAGTGGTGGTATCTTGAAACACCGAACCCGCATAAATTTTAATCACTGGCACAGCAATAGATGTCTGAGGCAAAACCGCAACGTCTAGTTTGAGTGTTGTACCCAAGTAGTTAAATTTGAATTGTTGATAGATCTGGCTGGTTACCGCAGCAGTTTGCCAACCAATCAACTTTTGATAATCAGTACGAGTTTGATATTCTTGTACGGTTCCTTGATCAATACCTAGTGTCACACTGGCGTTGTCTTCAACATACAAGAATGTGTCCTTGTACAAATTGTTTTCAAACACAATGTCGCCAACGTTGTTGATGTTCAAATACTGCAATGGAAATTGCAACACAGGGTCAAGTATATTGGTGTCGCCCACTGCATAACTGAACAATTTGCTACCAGCAAATGTTGTGCTGGGGTACTTGGTGTTGTTGCCAAAACTTACTCCTGCTGCGTCGTACACATTGTACAAGGGTGCCTGCTGAATTCCAGTTTTTTGCTGTGCTAGGCTCCATGTTGTGCCGTCAAACCAATAGGTCTTGCCAGCAGTGGTAGTGCCATTTAATACCACAGTAGATTGATCAATTAGTACATCGCCGTCCGTGGCCAGAGTCAAATTAATCACTGGTTGTGCAATCAATGGCGCCACTGAATCAGGAATGATAAAACTCACTTGATAAATCTTGTTGCGTACATCGGCATCAGTGTCTGCTGCAAAGATCACTCGAGAACCTTCCACAAGTGCATAGCCATTGATGGTATATCCGGTGCTGCCATTGATGTCACTGAACGCATCTGTAGCTGCAAAATCTATGATATCCACAGGTGCCTTGCCTTGGGTACCCATGTTGTATAATCTGATGCCTGGCCGGAACTGAACAACAGGACGCTTGGCTCTAAATTGATTGTCCAACACTGCTGGAGTATTGTTGTATTCAGCAGTGGCATTTATTACTTCAATATGAAACCAGCGATTACTGCGCGACCAGGCGTTTAGATCCTGACTGGCACGACTGATTGTGATATAGTCTGGCTGACTTGGCTCAACGTTCACTGTGGTAGTATCTGCGTCAGCAGCATAAGATTCGGGTACCACAAAATCAGTTACAGGTATAAAAAATATGCCGTTGCCTGATGGTTGACCACTGATTCCTTGAGTAGATAGTGGTGCTCCTGCAGGGCCTCCAGACTCGGCGTTGACCAAACTTTGCTCAACTGTGTCATAGATAAAGTAATGAAAAGTTGACACATGTTGTGCCCCAGTCATTTTTTGTCCTTGGTGCACGTGGAATGCACCAAAGTATGCCTGACCGTTTATGAACCCCACACGCTGTCTTATGCCCGGCCCGCTACCTACACCAGCAACATAGTATTCTCTGTTGCTGACAGTGATGGCCTGATTGACCCCTACCCCTTGACCTGATGCTAGAGCAACTGCGGATCCTCCTAGGGTGTCGGACACTGTGAACTTTTGGCCATTGGCTGCAAAAGATCTCACATAGTATGTCTGTCCTGCCACAAGGCCACCTAGGGTAGGTGTAGAGAATACAATTTGTTGACCAACATACAATTCATTTACTTCTAAAGATGTAATGTAATTGGTTCCTGATTCTGTGGAACTGTATGTTAGCAATCCGGGTCCTGAGCCAAACTCTGCTGGTTCTACTGCACCAGTAAATCGAACTTTAAGACCATTGGTAAAAGCCACACCATTGGGACTGGTGTAAGAACTTGCTCCAATGATCTGATCAATCAACAGAGTTTGATCAGCTGTTTGATCAATAAGTTTAATTTGTCCAAAAATTTCTGGATCTGTTCCGTCCTGATAGTATAGTGTATCTTGTACAGCGGTCAACAATGGAATGCGCTCGAACAATCCAGTAGAATCCTTGTACCACCGAGTGCTGCTGTATTCAGTACCGTAACGGATTGTGAATTTGGTCAAAGGATCAATGGTCTGAATACGGCTACAAGAAATATAGTTGGTGCCTGCATTATTAATATAATTGATTTGCCATAGCTGATATCGATCTTCGGGTGGAATCACAGTTGTCTGATCATACTCGATAGAATCATAACTGCCTGGAAGTCCGTTGTTGGCGGACCCTGATTCTAATGGATCAAACAAGGTGGTTCTCTGCCAGCCACCTGTTTCTGCATCAGTGACAGGATTAGTGAATATTAGAGTACGACCATTGAGATTAGTAATACCATCAATACCACCGTATTGAGCTATGAATTCATCAACAGAAATATTGTTTATTTGATCAAACTTTAAATCAGTGATCAAGTCAACGTTGTTAATACTAGGTAAATTGTAGTAGAAATTTTGTGCAGTCTTGTAAGGCACATTAAAAACCACAATGCCAAGGTCTTGACCGTTGTCGCTAACACCAAGTACATCTCTTGAACTAATGTTGGGAGTGGCTGGTAGCACTCCACTGATTCCTGGCGCAGCCTGAATCCAAAATCCTGGGCCTGTTCCTGGCACACTGTCAACAATGTTGAGTTGACCTTGCATGTTGATTTCATTTTCTGCTGCGTAGTACAAGGTGTTGGGTGCATCTTGAGGCACAACAAAAGTTACCAGGCCTGAGTTGGATCCATTGCGTGTTACTCCAGAGTTGTAAGCATCACCTCGACCAGTGACAGGAACTGTTTTGATCCAGAATGGGAATGCACCGGTTAGATTCAGGTTAAACACATAGGTGTTGCCTCGAGCCAAAGTCAATGTAGGATTGGTTTGTGCGTCAATGGAGTAGGCCGAATTTTGCAAATTACGCACTCGGTAATTCACAGTTTCTTTGTTGTTTTGTGCAACTTGGAAACTGTAACTGCCGCCGCGAACCAGTTCAATCACAGGATTTTCACCAGAGATTCCACCAAAGGTATAAACACCATTGGCTCGTGTGACTGGGAAATTGGCCTGTGTGGGTATGCCTGCAGCAGCAACATCAACCACTGCTGGGCCAGCGGGCAACCAGAAGTACTGACTGAAGTTCACAAACGGATCAAAATCCACAAAAGGATCCCAACTATAATACTCACTAGAATACAGTTGATCTGGGCGGCCTGCATCACCACCTTGATATCCCACAGCGTCGTTCATGCCTGGATATGTGATTGCATCACGCACTTGGTCGGTGTCCGGTTTGAGGCTGATCACACCAGGCTCTAGCTGATAGTCTGCTCGAGTCTTGTTGGGCTCAACCACATATCGGTCATTGGGGTTGACCCCAGGACCCACGCTGCGTCCAATAAAGCCTTGAGTCTTTTTAAATTGTGGTTCTTGTATCAGCTGGTCTAGGGTGGCTGCAAGAAACTGCTTGTTGGCATCAGTTTGAAAAATCTCAGGTAAAAAGTCAACACTACGTACTGTTGCCATTAATATGATCCTCCGCCGCCACCGCTGTACCCGCCGCCACCTGACGATCCGCCGCCACCTGACGATCCGCCGCCACCTGACGATCCACTGCTGCTCGACGTTCCACTACCGTTGGTATATCCTGCTCCAACTGTTGGATTAAGTCCGCTGACCGATGTCTGACTTCGAATATTGCTTTGAGTAAGAGCAGTGATTACATCAATATTGTCAATGGTGGCACCATTGGCAAAAATTTCGCTTGGGGTGCTACGAATTTCGTATAAGTCGCCAAAACTTTTTTGAGGATTTAAAGGAACAAGCACCACACTACTAATTATGCTGCCTAGTTCTCGGTGCAAATATGCTGCAAGTTCTGAGAAGTAGAAAGTGTCACCAAAGTTCCATTTGTCAATTGAAAAGTAATCGTTCATGACTGCCACTACTGAACTCTTGATTTCACTAAAACTAGCAGTGGAGTTGCTGGCACGAATTACTTTGATGGTGGCTCGTAGTTCGGGTGCCGCTTTGGCTCCAAACAATGGTTTGAATATCACTGAATTCAAAATAATGTTGTCACTCAACATTTTGTAGTCTTGCAGACCCTGATACGCTGTGCTAAGTTCATCAATTGATGGCACAGCAGGCTGAAGTACAGTACCTGTTGTGTCACGCAACCAGTTTTGATATGCAGTATAATAAGCCTGTGTTACCACATACAAGTCAATGATGTTGGTTGTTCCAGGGTCAATTCTACTGCTGAGAGGACTGTTGTGACGATACTGATAGTACAGATCTTGCCGACCTGTTCTAGCAATCCAGCCTGTTACGGCTACTAGTGTTCTTACACCTGTGGCACTGATGCTGAGTTCGTAGAATGCTGCCTGGTCATACGCATAAAAAACTTGACCGGGGCTCCATTCATCTTTGACCAGTTCAAGGTCGTCTAAGCTTGCATAGTCGCTGTTGACTCGACCAGACTCGACCAAGAGATATCTCTGTAGATTGTCAAAGTCTACTGTTAGTTGGAAGAATACCAATTTTTGTGTAGGGTTGATCTCGGGAGCAACAATTTCATCAAAGAAATCAGGATCATCAGGCACACCATCATTGTCTGAATCGCGGAATCCTACCAGGACCTGGAAGTCATCTACATAGCCATCGCTTTCTACAGGCTGGCCAGTAATGGTCATTGGGATATCACCAGGCAAGCTTTCTGTATCATCTGGTTGTGTATTCACTGCCAGCACGTTCACAAAGTCTTTGATCACTGTGCCGGTTCGGCTGTCATAGATCTGTTGGTCATCAAAAAAGAAGAATCGTGTTTGCAACACACTACCAAAATTGTAAGCGAGTCCTCGGAAACTGATTGTGTAGTTTTGATTTTGTGTCACAAACTGAACCATCCAACTGGCGTCTGAATTGGTGCCAGCAGTGGATCCTGCGTTAGTCAAACTGAACTCAGCATCTTGATCTAAGTTGGTACTGGTAATCAGGTACCATGTGTAAGGTGTACCTGTGATATCACCGTTGTTGTCGTAGCCAATACCAAAGTTACGATACAATAAAATTTGTTCAGCCATGGCCTGTTCAAGACTCAGTGGCAGATCTGTCACGAATAACGGTATAACAGTGTCTACAATTGCACCTGTGGGCACAAAGTTGTTGATGGTTACTGGTCCAGCACCTGATGAAAGATTGCCTATGCCTCCGTTGTAGCCATCACCAATGACCTGTTGAGGGCTTGCCCAAATTGTGGTTCGTTCATTTACGCGACCTGGCACACCAGTTTGCAATCGATTGTTGGCATCAAAATATTGTCCTGGAGGAGCAACAAATTTGACCAGTGCTCCGGTCACAACATATTTAAAAACTGTGCTGGTAGTTGAGCCCACGGGTATTGGTTGTCCTGCAGCATTTTTAAAGTATCCAGTGGTTTCATTGGCCAGGGTCGTGCTCTGCTGCCAGGTGCTGCCCAGAGTTGATCCTGTGTTGACTAATTGCCGTGGAAAGTTTGCATAGTAAAACTGCTGCATTGTGCTTTCGCCAACTTGTGGTTGAACTTGATTGGTAATCGCATCAGCAATTTCATTACGGTTGACCCAACTAAACAAGATTGTGGGCAACACTGTTTGTCTCCACAGCGCACCGTCACTGCCAAATGTGTTGGTAGAACTGTACTTGCCTGTGTTGTCCACAAGGTCAAGATATCGACTGGTACCAATGCTTGCACGGTTCAAGGCCTTGCTTTTCAAGATACTGCTGTACTGAGTGTAAGGAAACAGGTTGTAGTCTTCGCCGTTGACCATGCGGTTTTGAGTATAGTATTGTGCAGGAGCACGTTGTTTGATGGCATCAATACTTTCACGTGCCTGACTATTACTCACTGGCTGTGTAATACCACAGGTAAACGTCAAGGTCTCCAAGTTGCCTTCACGACTGATGTAACTGATAGGTATGGTCACTGCCTGCATTTCTTCAGGGTTGATGATGTATTGTAGACCATTGCTTGCGCGAACATACGCACGGAATGTGCCCACAGGGATTTCAGAAAACACGCCGTCACCAAAAACCATGGTGATCTGATCATTGGTTCTTGAATTTAAAGTATAAATGGGTCTTAAAGTTGTTCCCAACTGTTCAGCTGCTGCAGAATAAATGTTTTCAGAATAAGCCCATTCGCGATTGATGTTGCCCACTGTGTCCAATTGAAACAACCAGTAGTCTTCATTGTTGACGCCTTCAATGTTGATGTTGACTGTGCGGTTGCTGATGCGCTCGGCCAAGTTAAAGTCCTGGTTTTGCAACACGCCTTGCTTGAACATAAAAAAGTATCCTGTGTTGGCACTTTGAAAACCCAGGCTGTCATTGCGAAACAAGATGTTGAAAGGTTGATTGGCCTGCGGGGCTGGTTCGTACAGATAATCTTCACCCACAGAAGTTGAAGTCAGTGCTTCAAATGGCATGTTCACGCCGTCTACTGTGGCTGTGTAAGGCACGACTGGCAAAAATCCTGGCACCAGGTTTATGGCATATTCGTCAGTGCGTACACCCAAAATAGTGTTGCGGTTTCCAGGGCGTCCCACACGCTGTGAATCCACAAGACTAGCATTGAGAATAGCAGTAAATTGTTCTTGCCAGTCGGGGTTGGTGGGATCAGCCCAGTTTACTGTGAAGTTGGAAAGATTAACCCCTTGATAGTCCACGACATTTTCTGTTGTGGTCACAGAAAATACCTTGAGTAGGCCCTGCGCTGCTGTGTTGCGCTTGGCAGTGTAGCTGACCAAATTAGCCAGGCGCACCACTGAGTCACGACGCTCAGCTGTGTCCAGGTAGTTTTCACGTGTGTTGAGGTCAGTACGAAAGGCCAGGGCCTGCCCCATGAACGCAATCACATCCAACAGCGCAATGTATTCACTAGATTCAATGTAGTCATTGAATGTTTCGGGATAGTACAGGCGCAAGTAATCCACGAAACTTTTGCGTAGAGTTTCAAAGTCATAGCTTTGAAAGTCTGCTTCGCGATAGGTTTGATAGATCTGTTTCCAGTCTTCAACTCCGAAAATTGCTGTTTGTCTTGTGGTTGTTGCCATTCTTGTGAGCCTCGTAGTTTATTTATCGAGACTAAAAACGGCTCAGTTATACATAGGTGGCGTTGCGTTGCTCTAGATCAAAAAATATAGAAAGACGCTCAGCATCTGTGCTGGGCACCACTTCTAATTCAATCTGAATCAGAATACCGTTACCTGACGGAAATGCTTGTGTGCTGTTGATAAAAATTCGAGGATCTTGGCCGGCCACACGCTGCACTTCTCGTTCAATTTCTCGTAGTACTAGTTCCAGTTGGGGTTCAAACAAAAAATCCCAAATCACAGTACCATAAGCTGGCTTGCCGGGCAACTGTCCTTGGCGTATGTTGAATCCATTCAAGAGATCACGCTTGATCAATTCAAATCCGGTCAGGGTAAATTTTTTGAACTGACCCTGTGTGTTAAATCCAATGAATGTTTGTGCCATATAGTTATTTATTAACCTTGATTGTCAGGCGGCCCTTGTCTCTTTTTGGCCAATTCGTTTACTCGATTCTTGGTCGCAATTGCATTATCTGCTAATTCTTCAATGCCTGACTGTATTCTTCTAAACACCAAAGCATATGCATTTTTAACTTCAATAGATGCAGTGTTAAATGTTTCAGTAAGAGCGGCGCGGCGTCTAATAATCAATGGTGCGGTGCCTAATGCTGTTCTTTGAGCATTGAGAGCTTCCCACTGAGCATCAGTAATAGTTTGCCGTGTTTCAAGGGCTGCTATATTTGAATTCAACGTGTCAAGTCCTTGAGTTGTTGATGCTATCAAATCAGTTAGCTCAGCAGAAAGACGTTTTATTTCTTCAGTTGCCAAGCTATCTGCAGCTGGATCAGGCGCAGGTGGACCATAGTTGGGTTCAGGTATCTTGGGGTTGCCAAGTACTCTGGTCACTGCAGCGTCAACTGTGTCTCGATCGACTGTGTTTGCGGCCGGCACTGGCACAATTTCAGCCTTGAACAGTTCTGGAATTTTTTCCACCAGTTCGGCTGCAAAAGCACCATCTCTTGTGTTGGTAAGGAATTTGTCTGCGAGGTCAGCATCAACACCAGGTATTTTTTTAAGAAATGCAGCAGCAGCCGCAGGGTCAATTGCTGAGTTCAATGCTGCACCTGCTGCGCCTGCTGGTCCCAATAGATCAACAGGAATACCGGATGCGTTGAGTGTGTCTAGGCCTTTTTTCATTAGGTCTTGCTGTATTAATCCTTGCTTGGGAAGATTATTCAAAAGGTCTTGAGCACTGTTGATGCTGTCTTTGCCAGTGAACGCAGCAGGACTTTTGAGAAGATTTGTCACAGTTGATTCTCCGTTTGTGACAAATTTAGCCATGCCTGGTTTTAATATTCCAGCTGATTCTAACTGTGCTGGAGAAAGTCCAAACTCTCCAAGCCCTTTGGCATCAGTTACAATAGTTCCTGTTTGATCCACTAGTTTTTTGGCCTGGGCCATTACGCTGGTAACATCTGCTGTTGTCAACGGTCCTATTGATGTCACTGCGGGTATTTGTTTTGCAAAATCAGTGATGTTAATTTCGTTGGTCAACGGAATACCGGCAATTGTTTGATTTATTGTACTGATAGCAGTGGCGGCTCCTCCAGTTACGATTGACGCTGCTCCTGATGCAGACACTGCGGCACCCACAGCACCAGTTAATCCTGCTGCTACTCCTGACAGACTTCCATTAATTGCTCCTCCTGCAGCTCCTAGTGCAGAGCTGACTGAGCCTATGGCCGCAGTGGCTCCTGGCACTCCTGCTCCCAATGCTCCAGTGATACTGGATTGTGCCTGGCTCAATAATGATTGTGCACTTGGTAATCCTTGCGCTGCTTGTGTAGCAGCACTGAGAGACATGCCTGGCTTTAGCCCAACCAAACTGCCAGTGGCGGCCTGTTTGTCAAATATGGCTTTGGCCTGGTCCAGGCTTAGGCCAGGAGGACCTTTGACTTCAAAAGGTTGGCCATTGGGTAGTGTAAAACTAAAAATTGCCATGTTATTTTGCCACAATTTCTACGCCGGCCGGAACTGGTTCTGCACCCGGTGGCGGTGTTGGTGCTCCAGATTCAAATGATTTTTCTACGTCCACGCCAAGGTTGTGATAGGGATATGGTTCGTGACTGGCCGCACGGCTGCAAACACTTTCCAGGTTGGCAATTTCTTTTTGCCAACCTTTACTGGTACTGAATTTTGTGTCATCCAATTTGGTCTTGACAATAGGATTGGGAGTTTTTACTGTAGGTGCTGCTGAACCATTGAGATCAATCAAGCCTGCTGTGTAAGTAAGACTCTGGCCCCCGTTCCAGCTGCCACCTTTGCTGTCCAGAGCCAAGGTGCCATCTGATTTTACACCTATTGTGGTTTTGCTGTACATGGTCAGTTCAGTCTGTGCCTGTATCACAAGAGTGGTTGCACTTTCAATTTCCATGGCTTCTTTGCTTTTCATTTTGAGATTGCGGCCAGCAAACATGTTGATATCACGATCAGCATGCAGGTTGATGTCACCATTGGTTCTCAAGTTGATGCTGTTGGTACTAAACACATCCACTGTGCCTTCCACACCAAACTCCAACCAGGTTTGTCCGTTGGCATGAATAATGTAGAAAAAATTGCCGGTATCACTCATGGTGATCTGATGACCTTTGGTGGTCCTCAATCGAATCATGGCGTTGTCGCCTTCTAGGTTACCGTCGTCCATCACAAGACTGTGACCACCCACACGTCCAATTACTCGAGCATCAGCAGGTTTTATTGATCCTTCACTGAGTTTCTTTCGTATGTCATTGGGTTTCATGCCACCCTGAAAAATAGGCAAGCCCGGAGTTGATATACCAAACACTGAACTGGGAGTTTCTCGCTGACTGCTGCTGGTAATAGTGCCGCGTTCAATATCGTCAATCAGGCCTTGTTGAAATAGTCCTTGTGCCACGTAGCTGTGCACAGGTTTTGAGCTGTCATAAAATCGAGGATTGTTAAAGATGGCTTCGTTGTTGATGTTGATTTCAGACACCGGCAAGCGAGTGGCTGTGGCAAAATAAGTTTCTTGATTTTTGTTATCAAAAGTAAAACTTGTGCTGGAAGCAGCGCCAGCTGGCACCTGACTGCCTAATCCGTCTTCAGGTATGACGCCAATGTAGTAGCCTTGACTGCGATCACCGTTGACAAATATACACACCACTGTGACACCAGTATCAGGAGGTGTAAACCACATGCCATAGCTGTTGGCATTTCCTGGATACTTGCCAATTTCGTTGTTGATACCTGTGGCAGTGTTGACCGGAGTAGAACCAAAAAATGACGGCATGTAGCTCACAGTGGTCCATTTGGATTCGTCCTGCATGGCATCTGGACCGCCATCAGCAAACGCTTCGATAAATACTCGCAGTCGGCCAGCACGGGTGGGATCCACCGAACTCATTACAATGCCAGTGAACGGACCAAATTCCGCAGGTACGCCGCCCCTGTCTAGTTTGTAGTTCTTGGGACGGCCTCTACTGCGCTGTACGTTTTCTGTCATTGATGTTCCTTAATAATCTTTAGCAATTTTTTGATTTGTAGGCACACTACTACTTACCGGAGCGCCGCTGGCCACCAATGGTTCGTACTCTTCAGCCAGCTCACGATTGGTTTGCTCAATAGCTCGACGGTTTACTTCACGACGTTGTTCTGCTGTTAGAGTGTTTTGTCCTGCTGCAGCAGATGGCAGTGTTGGCGGCCCTGAAGGTAGATTGACCGGCACATTGGATACTGAGCCTCCTGTGCCACTGGTAGGTGCACCCGGAGGTGGAGCATTTTGAATATTAAATGTGCCAGCGCCTAATTGTTGAGATTGCACACCTGATCCACCAGGTGTGGCAAAAGTTCCACTGCCAAGTTCGCCAGGTGGCGGTGCTCGTCGTGAATTTGATGCTGATTGTGCGCCTAGTATGGCTGCTTTGCCTCCGTCGCCGCGATCCAGGCGACGAGGATCAATTTCATTAAAACCAGCAGATCCACGTCCGCCACCTGACTCTGGTGCGACTCGGTTGAATCCGCGACCCTGACGAGGGTCGTCTCTGGTTCCAAATCTTGGATCAGTAGCACGAGATTGATCAGCAGTTGAATTTGCTGCTGCTGCTGCTGCAGGATTAGCAGTATTGGTTTTCTTAGGAGTTGGAAATTGATAAAGTACTCCGTCTAGAGTTTGTTCAAACCTTCCTTTGTTGAACTCGCTGACCACTCCTTTGCACACATACACTCGACTCTGTAGTGCTGTTCGATTGTTGTATTTTTTTTGTGTCTGGCTGTAGGGATCGGCTAGGCCTGTGTCAAGATCATAATCTTCAGGACGCTGCCAGGCAACTTCATACAGTATATCTTGATTGTCAAATGCAATGCTGCCATCAGGTAAAAATCCTGAACTCAAACTTTCCCCGCTGAAATATTCATCTGTTGGTTTTCTAAAATCAGTGCCTTGCATGATCCAGGCAGGATCTCCAACTATTTTTATTTTGCTGTTGGCCAGTTCGGTTGTAGAGTACAACACTTCAGCAGCATTGGCTCCCAGTTCGTTTTGTTTGCCTGATGCTCCTGAACTGGATTCTGTACTGCGAGGAGCATAATTGTAGGTTATGATTTCAGCCATGCTGGATGTTGAGTTTTGCCGAATTTTAGAAATTGCGCTAGCTTCTGTTTCGCTGCCACTCACGGTCAACTGATACAGATGATTCATATTTTCTTGATATTCCAACACCGCTGTGTTTTGACCGGTAAACCAGTACGGATAACTTTTGTGAACTCCAGAAAATCTACTGACTGGAAAATATTTACTGGTTACATTTTTTACTTCTCTAGCAGCAATACTATAGGTGATACGGTAGGCCCTGTCATTTCTTTTGGGGTCTAAATCGCTGATGGCTTCTGCGGTCATGGTGATCACAAACCACTTCAGAGGTTGATTACGAGAGTTAGGATTGGGCACTTGTGAACCATCAGCATTGATGATCACTGCTGCTTGATCATAGATATAACTGCTGTTACGTATGGACAGTTCAATTGCCTGCAACAGTTGTTGACCAGCAGTAATACTGAAACTTCTGGATATCATGTCCACAGAAGTTTTGGCCTGGTCTAGAGACTGTGGGTCTTGAGTTGATGCTTTGCCAGCGGCTGTGAGCCGCTTTACTACTTTGGTATTGGGCAACTGCAATTTAGCATCGCGAATCTTGTTGGCATCTGGCCCAATAAATTCTATCACGTACTCGTCAGCATAGGTAAACACCCCGTCTTTGACCAGTTTGGCCTGGAATTCATTCATGGCTCCTGCCAGGCCTTTGGTAATAGTTGTTTTATTTGTTGGAGCAGCATTGGCCTTGGACGGAGCAGGGGCGGGCGCTGGACTGGCGCGGTTAAATCCTCGACCTTGTCTAACATCATCGCGTGTGCCAAATGTTGTGGCTGCTCCTGGGTTGGTTGCAGTAGTAGTGGTGTTGGAATATTTAACATCTCCTCCCAGCAGTCCTCCCACGGTGCTGTCTGTCAGTTGCACGTCGTAGGGAATGGTACCTCGTGATGAATAGCCACCTATTCGTTGTCCTACCGGCCCACATACCCATTCGTAACTGACCAGCTTGGTGCCTACGCTCCATTTGATTTCTTTAATTCTAAAAGGAAAAAATTTCTCAACTATAGCTGAGGGATCACTGGTGCCTTCCTGGTCGGGCTTGCTGCGCACCTGTTCAAGATTGCCTTGTGAATCGTAGCCATAAAATCGCAAGACCATGAGAAAAGTAGCCACACTGTAATTGACCTTGCCAGTGACATCTTGAGGCGCTGAGTTGGCCACTGCATCTCTCAAGCGATCTATCAAGGTGATACCGTTGGGTTCAATCACAGTGAATTTCATATTGGTAATGGCATGAGCTGCTCCTGTTCCTTTGCCTGGCGGAAGATTTTCAATAGAAATACTGTCAATGTAAAAGTCATTGTCAAAGAAAGGGTTGCGGCCACCATCGGGTCCGGCGTAGGCAGCATCTCCACCAAACTCACTGTTGCCTACACCAAATCCTGCGTCGATGTTGTTGGGCGGTCGAATGCCTCCCACGTTGTTGGCAGCTCCGCCACTTTGAAACAACAACTGATAACCGTCAATGCTTTTGTTCATGCTGGTCAACAGTTTTGAATACTGTGTTTCGGTCATTAGATATACAGATGCCGAGTATGTGTAGCTGGCGTATTGATCCAGCACATTGGGTCTGGGCTTGACATTGGGACCTGTTTGTTCTTCAGCATTGACTGCAGTCTGCGGTGAACCTGCAGGAGTATTGTCGTCGGATTGAGATGCTGTACCAGGTTTGACCACAGCAGCCGCAGCCTCGGCTTCGCCTGCTGTGCCTTCGGCTCCAGCACCAACTGCTGGTGCTCGTAATGCTTGACCGCTGTTGCTGTCTGTGTTGATGGCCTGTGTTTGCTCAACAGGTTTTACTGGTGCGTCAGTGCCAGAAGTGGTGCCTTGAGAATTTTGTTGGGTGGGAACAACTTCAGCGTTGGTTGGTGCTGTGTTGGGTGGCACATCTGTGACTCGTCCATTGGGTCCAACTTTTTGCTCAGGTTGTGCAGTAGGGCCCGACGGAGCATCATCTTTGACAGTTTCCGCTGCTGTAGCTGGCGGGGCTGGTTGCGGCGTAGATGCATTTGTTTGTTGCGCTTCTAGTCCTGCAATTTCTCGGCGTAGTGTTGCTGCTTCGTCTTGGTATTGACTTTGCAAATCTGCAATCTGGTTATCAATGGCATTTTCTTGAGCTCGTAAAACAGCCGCACCTGCTGTGTCGCCGCCGGCAAACAACTTTCGTCGTTGTTGTTGTATACTTTCTTGTTCTCGTGTTAGTGCTGCCACCTTGACCTGGTTGGCGTCTATCAAACGTTCTAGGCTAGCTAATCTAGCCTGTAGTTCTGCAACTGTAGCCATATGTTAGAATCCCAGTGCTGATCGCAAGGTAGCAATTTTAGGTAAAAATATCTGTGTTCCCACCGCAAAATCCAACACAGGTGTTGTGAGTGTGTTGGGATTGCGTTGATAAAACACCCACCACAAAGCGCCAGTGCCGTACAGGTCAAATGCCAGGAGATCAGGGCGATATTGATATGTGAGATTTATCACAAAAGAAATGTCATCGTCTTCTCGAGGTATGGGTCGATTGACCATACTGTCCAAGAAAAACTGACTGTACCCTGTTTCAAAGTAGGGACTTGTTGCGTCATACTGTGCCATTACCAGAATCCTCCTTTGATTAGGTCACCATTGGCAAACCCTTTGAGACTAAACTGCTTGCTGACCTGGCTGCGTGTTTGCACAGGTATTAATGTGATGTCAATATCCATTTTGGTAGGTACATAATTGGCCAGTTGTTGGTTGTTTACACTGGCCACCACAGGGTCAGGGGCAGGTTTTGTTGCTGGAAAAAATCTTTCTAGGCCGGCATTTAAAATACGATTACCTGTGGCTCCAAGACCAGCTGCTCCTGCTGCTTTGCCAGGAGTACGACGACTCAGTAGATCTGTTCCGTAGTTGTTGACACTGCTAGCACGTATATAGTCCACGCCGTCAGGCAGGTTGTATTGAAATGAGGTAACCACACACGGGTGTCCATAAAATTGATTCATTCCAAATCCGCTGAGATACACCAGAGGTGGTGGCGAACCTCGTTGTTCGTCTTTGCCGTAGAACATCTTGGTCACGCTGCGAAAAAAGTGAATCACTGCCAGCAGGTAGTCAGCTTCGCGAGTGTCTTGTGCAGTGAATATGCCTTTAATATTTAGATCGTCCACTCGGCTGTTCTTGTAGTACACGCCTCGATAGTTTGAGTGCACAAGATCATACTGCTCGTAGTTGGCCCGGTACGTGGTGTTGATTTGGGGTGTGTAGGGAAATATCACACCATTGGTTGATGCTAGTGGGCCTAGTATTCCTGGAGGACTGGCATTGTACAGATAGTTGGACGTGGGTGCCAACTGCAGTCGCAGTCGCCAATCTGCACTGCCTTGTTTTTTGTACACACTGTTGAGTGTGGCCTGATTGATAGCACTTGCTTGTGCAGCTTTTTGTTGTCGTGCAAGTATTTCTTCGTCAGACAGACTGCCGGCGCCAGGATCGGCTTCAGCCGGAGAACCACCTGTGGGTTGAGGTACTGGGCGAGGCTCAAACACTCTAGGCCCAGGATCAGCTTCGGCTGGAGAACCACCTGTGGGTTGAGTAACTGCCGCAGGTGAGGCAGTGCCAGCGCCTGGATCAGCTTCGGCTGGAGAACCACCTGTGGGTTGAGTAACTGCCGCAGGTGAGGCAGTGCCAGGCCCAGGATCAGCTTCGGCTGGAGAACCACCTGTGGGTTCAGCTACCGGGGCGGCTACTCGAGCCGTGGATGCGTTGGCTGGCGAAGTAGTGGTGGCCAGTTGAGCTTCGTTTTGGTTTGATAAATTTTCATCTTGATTAGGGTTCACTGCAGAATTGACACTGCTGGTGCCCGTGACAACTGTTTGTGTGGTAGTGCTTGTGTTTGGCACTACTGTAACTGTTGGCGGTGTGTCTGCTTTGAGCTCAGTTTGACCGTTTACTAGTCTTTGTCTTTGATCATCGAGTTCAGATTGTTTTTCTATTCTGGCTTGATTTTCTTCCGGAGTCAGCGCCGGAAGTCCCTCTCTTAGTCTCTGAACTGGACCAGGATTTGCTTTCTGAAATGCGTCAATTTCTGCTTGTTTGGCATTGATTGCAGGTTGCAGAGCCTCACTTCCAGCTGTGGATACTTTTGGTCCTGAGATAGTTGTTCTTGTTCCACCGCCACTCACAGCTTCTGTGCTGGTAGTAGTATAGTTGGTTTGCGTTACTGTGCCGCCTGGCGGTGTTTTTTCGTTGATTGCAACGTCAGATCGTTCAAACAGTTCGTCTTCGTCGTCATCTTCTGCACGATCGGCCAGCCGCGAGGCCTTGGCCTCGGCTCTTCTTGCCTGTAACGCATCAAAGGCCTGTTGTTCAGTTTTGCCCGATGCTATGTCCTTGTTATACAAGGAAGCTTGTGTACCATCAACAGCTGGACCCATTTTGCCACGATTTGGATTGTAGTCGGCGTCTTTAGGATTGTTGCTGCCAACCTCATTCGTTCTGTAAAAATCGTCTTCTGCTTCTGAAATGCCCGCTTGACGGGCTGCTTGCTCTTCGCCCAGGCCTTGTTGTATCAGCTTGTTGTATGCTGCTGCTTTTTTTGGATTGTACCCTGCCATGATTATTTTCCTATACTGTATTTACCCAAAAAATAAACCACACAGTTTATAAAAAGGTTGACAACTGTTGCGAAAGTGCTACAATAAGTATACATTAGGAGATTCCGACAACCATGTCTTTACTACCCAAAGCAGCTCCCCGCGTTAACTATCTCAACAACAGAGATATCCTCAAAGAAATACATGCCAGCAAAAATACCTACTGCTGGTACCAAGACCGTGATCTAGATCACCAATACGATATTATTCTGCCCAGTGCAGACCGGATCAATCAGCGTACCATTGTTGAAGCACGTAAAACTCGTGCTGACCGTATCAAACGCGAAACTGGCAACGTAATTGATCAAAAGAAAATTCCCAACACAGATCTTGTGTTTCGAATCACCACCTGGGATCATATTCCCATGGCTCCCAAAAAGATCACCAAGGCCGAAGCCAAAAAACGTCGACTGGAAGAAATTCTGGATCTAGATGATGCACAAGAAGATGATCCACTAGCAGACCTACTCGACGAACCTGTACTGGACATGAATCATGTGCGACTGAACTTTCCTCCATTTGAACACTATCGATTGGATGACAACAAGACGCCATTTATTGTGGGTCGCAGTCACTGGCGGGGTGACTTGGCAACAGGCGAGTTTTGCCGCGAACATGGCGCTATGACTCGCAAACTGGCCACCATGTTCATGAAGCTGTGCGAACGCTATGCCACAAGATCAAACTGGCGCGGTTATACCTACAACGAAGAAATGCGTGGCCAGGCCTTGCTGCAACTCAGCCAAATTGGCCTGCAGTTTGACGAATCAAAATCGCAGAACCCATTTGCCTACTACACCGCTGCCATCACCAACAGCTTTACTCGAATACTCAACATTGAGAAAAAGAATCAAAACATACGTGATGACATCCTGGAGATCAATGGCTTAAATCCTTCATGGACTCGGCAAAACTCCGGGAGCAAGAGCATGGCAGCCTTGTCCGGACCGGTTGTGAGCAGCCTGGATAGTGTAGTAAACTCACTAGATGAGTAATCTTTTTAAAAAGGCTGCAGTATTCACTGACATCCACTTTGGTCTTAAATCCAATAGCACGTTACACAACGAAGACTGTTTAGATTTTGTAAAATGGGCCACTGCCAAGGCACAGGAACAAGGTTGTGAAACCTGCTTGTTCCTGGGAGACTGGCACAATCATCGTGCCAGTATCAACATTGTGACCTTGAACTACAGCCTGCAGGCCCTGGAGCACATGAACAACAACTTTGAACATGTGTATTTTATTCCGGGCAATCACGACCTGTACTATCGAGACAAACGTGATATTCAAAGTGTGGAGTTTGCCAAACACTTGCCTCGTATTACGATCTGCAATGATTGGTTTGCCAAAGACCATGTGACCATTGCTCCTTGGCTGTGCGGCAACGATTACAAACGCTTGCCTGCCATGACTGGCAAGTACTTGTTTGGGCACTTTGAACTGCCGGGATACCTTATGAATGCCATGGTGGCCATGCCCGATCATGGCGATATCCGGCGTGAAGACCTGTCGGGCTTTGATCATGTGTTTACTGGACACTTTCACAAGCGACAGACCAAAAAGAACATCACCTATATTGGCAACTGTTTCCCCCACAACTTTGCTGATGTCGGCGACGATGACCGTGGCATGATGATCCTGGAATGGGGTCAGGAACCTGAGTACCATGCCTGGCCCGATCAACCCACCTATCGTGTGTACAGCCTGGGCAACTTGATTGACAATGCTGCTGTGTTGTTGCGTCCCAAGATGCATGTGAAAGTGGAACTGGACATTGACATCTCTTACGAAGAAGCCAACTTTATCAAAGAAACGTTTATCAAGCAGTATAACTTGCGTGAAATGAGCCTGATTCCTTCCAAACGCAGTGATGTTGGCAAGGATGCTGCACCCGGAGAAGTCAAATTTGAGTCAGTGGATCAAATTGTAACTGATCAGATTACCAACATTGAGTCAGAATTCTATGACTCAAAGCTACTGTTGCAAATCTATCAAAATCTATGATCTATTGTGTGTGGTATCCATCAGGCGGATTTGGCCATTTTTTGAATGGCGTGCTGACGCTATATGGAGAAAATTTTGTACGCCCTCAAGGTACCTTGAATTTTTCACCCAATGGTAATAGTCACAATCTTGATGTTGTTGTTCCAAAATATTTTCATAATCATTGGCCACACGAGTTTGAATTTGATAAAAATAAAAATTACTCTGTGCTAATAGATAACGGTATAAACAACGAAAGTGAAGCCTTTAAGACTACTTTTCCAAACGCCACTGTGATTAAAATTTGTTATACTGATCACAGCTGGCCGGTTGTTGCTCGTACAATGATCGACAAGGCCATGGAAAGTACTATTGAATTAGAATTACCAACCGACGAGTGGGACGTTGATGAGCCATTTTCTAGACGAGAAAAATATTTTTTGTTCTTGAGAGATCACCAATTAAAAAATGCCTGGCGGCCTCAAGACAAAAATTTTATAAATGTCGAACACTTGTTTGACTACAACAATTTTTATAGCAGGTTGAATAAATTTGTAGAGATAGCGTGCTTTAGAGACATTTGGCATCAATGGCGAACAGCCAATTCTGAATACATTGATACAGTTGAAACAGCCAACGTGGCCATGCAACATATCAAAAACAAACAAACATTCAATCTGCGTCAGATCACTGATGTCTGGGATCAGGCAGTGATTTACTATTACTTTTGGCTTGAGTTTGGTGTCGAAGTTCCGCACAATGACTTTGCAAACTGGATAGACTCCACTGATCAGCTTCGAGCACTATTATGAATAAACCAAACATCTTGTTAAGAGATGACAATTTTTTATCCCGTCAAGAGATTGAATTTTATCAGTCTCTAATGCCTAACGGTTGGACCCCGGGGCCGTCGATACAAGACATTAAATACTTTTCAAAGGATCTGTACCAGCACTATCAGTGGAACGGTGACTGGGATTCTCCACAGTGGTTGGATTCTACACCACCAGAATGGGAAACTTTGTATGACAAAATTGCCAAACTTCTACCCAAACACTATGTACACTGGATTGATCTAAAGATAACCCCACCGTTATCAACTGGTACTCCTGTGCATCGAGACAAAGATCCTTGGATATCCGGGGGAGACGCCACTAGATTTTCTCGTGCAATTAGTGTATTATGTAATATTAATCATGTGTGGGATCCGTTATGGGGAGGAGAGTTTGTTCTGCATGTTGAACAAAACAATCAGATAACAGAGCACAGCAAGATACCTATTTGTCCTGGACAACTACTGATCATAGAAAATTGTTATCACAGCATTGCACCAATTGTTGCACACGACCGTAGCAGACTTACTTTTATTTTACATGTTTTGGAATATCGATGATCCATATTAAAAAACTGTCAGTACGCAACTTCATGAGTGTGGGCAATGCCACACAAGGCATTGACTTTGATCGTAGAGATCTTACCCTGGTACTGGGTGAGAACCTGGACCTGGGCGGCGATGGCTCACGCAACGGCACAGGCAAAACCACTATTATCAATGCCTTGAGCTATGCCTTGTACGGCAATGCTCTTTCAAACATTCGCAAGGACAACCTTGTGAACAAGACCAACAGCAAGGGCATGCTGGTGGGTCTGGAGTTTTCAGCAGGCGGACAGGACTACAGAATTGAACGTGGTCGCAAGCCCAATGTGCTGAAATTCTATGTCAACAACGAAGACAAGAGTTCCAGAGACGATGCGCAAGGCGACAGTCGTGAAACACAAGAAGACATTGAACGACTGTTGGGCATGAGCCACGACATGTTCAAGCACATCTTGGCGCTGAACACCTATACCGAACCGTTCTTGAGTTTGAAAGCCAATGATCAACGCACCATAATTGAGCAGTTGCTGGGCATTACTTTGTTGAGCGAACGTGCAGATCGTATTCGCGAAATCAACCGTGAAACCAAAGATGCTATCACTCAGGAAGAAATGCGTATACGTGCCTTACAAGAAGCCAACAAACGCATTCAAGAACAAGTAGAAAGTCTCAAACGCAGACAAGTGCTGTGGCAACAGAAATACAACAGCGATCTTGCGTATCTTGTGGCGCAGTACGACAATCTGGTGGTGGTGGATATTGAATCTGAACTACGTGCTCATCACGCCCTGGCCACCTGGACAGAGCGTAAAAAACAAGCAGATGCTCGAGTAAAGATGTTGGCATTTCAAACTGCGTGGCAACAAACACAAAACAAAGACATTTTGGAACTGCAGGCCAGTTACAATGGTCTCAGTCACATCAACATTGAAGCAGAACTACAAACACATACTGATTTGGCTGAGTACTTGACCAACACACGATTGCTGGAAGAACGTGATCGCGAAGTAGCTAGACTGGGTCGCGAGATTGATCGCGAGACTGGCCTAGTTGAAAAACTCCGAACTGAGATTGCTACGCTGGAAGATCATCGGTGCTATGCATGCGGTCAGGAGTTTCATGATGACCAGCATGCTACTGTGTTGGCACAAAAACAGGCCATGCTGGCCGAAGCCGAGTCCTCTGTGTTGGCCAAAACTGCAGAGTGGACACAACTACGTGCCCAACAGATTTTTGTAGCAGTGAAAAAGCCAGTCACACACTACCGTACTGAAGCTGAGGCCATTCGTCATTCCAGCGAACTAGAAAATATTCAGCAAAAGATTCAGGCCAAGCAGGCTGAAACAGATCCCTATGCTGAACACTTGGCAGACAACACCGCTGAGGATCCTGGTGCAGCACCGGTCACACACTACGACACTGAGGCCAAAGCAGTCAAGCACTCTACCATGGTCACTAGCCTGCTGCAACAGATCACCACCAAACATGCGGAAACTGATCCTTATGCTGAACAAATTGTGGACATGCAACAGTCTGCCATGCAACAGATTGTGTATGATCAACTCAACCACTTGGTTAGAGTACAGGACCACCAGGAGTTCTTGCTCAAGCTTTTGACTAGCAAAGATTCGTTTATTCGCAAAAAAATCATTGATCAGAACTTGAGTTATCTCAACAGCAGACTCACACACTACCTGGATCGTATTGGATTGCCGCACACTGTGACGTTTCAAAACGATCTCACTGTGTTGATTGAAGAACTGGGTCGAGAACTAGACTTTGACAATCTCAGCCGTGGCGAACGCAACCGATTGATCCTCAGCATGAGCTGGGCGTTTCGTGATGTGTTTGAAAGCTTGTACCAGCCTATCAACCTGTTGTTCATTGACGAGCTGATTGATTCAGGTCTGGACACAGCAGGTATGGAAAGCTCATTGGCCATTCTCAAACAAATGAGTCGCGAACGTCACAAGAGTGTGTGGCTTGTGAGTCACCGCGATGAACTAGCAGGACGTGTGGAAAATATTTTGAGAGTGGTCAAAGAAAACGGCTTTACCAGCTACAACACCGATGTTGACCTTGCGTGATATACAAGTGCTGCATCTTGAGCCCACTGATGTGTGCCAGGCAGCCTGTCCACTGTGCTGGAGAGAAACTGACAAAAATTTTAACAAAAATTTATATCATCATTTGACAGTTGCACAAATTCTTGATGTGTTTGATCAAACAAAAATAAAAAATCTTCACAAGATGTTCATGTGCGGCAACTATGGCGATCCAGCAGCTGGAAAATTTACATTGGATATCTATCAGGAATTTAGAAAAATCAATCCTGATATCACGTTGGGGATGAACACCAATGGTGCACTACAGAATCCATCCTGGTGGCAGCAGTTAGCATCAATTTTGAATCGGCCAACGGACTATGTTGTTTTTAGCATAGACGGTCTTGAAGATACCAACCATGTCTATAGAAAAAATGTATCCTGGAAAAAGCTATTGAACAATGCTTCGGCTTTTGTTGGTGCAGGCGGCTCAGCACACTGGGACATGTTGGTATACCAGCACAACGAACATCAGGTTGATTTTTGTAGAAATCTAGCCAAAGACATGGGCTTTACCTGGTTTCGTGCAAAAGTAAGCAAGCGGCCATTTATTGACAATTTGGCACCTCCGTTGACTTTGAAGTCCTTTGACACAGTGCAGGGCAACACAATCAAATGTCATGCGTTGGTAGACAAAAGTTTGTACATTGATGCACGGGGTATTGTTAAACCCTGCTGCTGGCTTGGCAATTACAACACAGAAATTAAAGATATTGACGAAGTTGCGGTCACGTGGCACACTGCTAATCCTTACAAAGTGTGCAAGCAATCATGCTCGGTGGCCAATGAAAAAACAGTATTTGAACATCAATGGAGAATTGAAGAACAATTTTAGTAATCAACCCAGTAAAATCATCATCCGCAGGCAACATAGATAACTACAACACAAAGGCAACACTGCAAACTCACACATGACTTGGTATTATCAAAACACTCTAGTCGAGACATTACCTGAAGAATGTGTGGGATTTGTATACTTAATCACCAATAATCTATCTGGACGCAAGTACATAGGCAAAAAATTAGCAAAATTTAGTCGGACAACTCAAAAGACAGTCAAGCAAAAAAACGGCATCAAAAAGAAAAAGAAAGTTCGCAGCAAGGTCGATTCAGACTGGCGCGAATACTACGGTTCTAGCCCGGAACTTTCTCGAGACATTGAACAATTAGGCACCGAAAACTTTACCAGACAAATACTTTACTTTTGCAAAAGCAAGGCAGAATGCAGCTATGTTGAAGCCCGCGAACAGTTTGCAAGACAAGTATTGGAATCACTAGATTATTACAACGGCCATATACAAGTAAGAGTACATGGCTCCCATATCATAAATCGAATTTAATCAGCAGTTGATGGCTTGCACAGGCCAATATCGTGTGCTCTTGACCTGGATCACGGATCTCAGGGATGGAAGTCTTGCCGCTGCAGCAAGCACTCAGCAACTATCCTTGACCGGACGACGATCGCCAAATGCTGCGGTTTTGCTGTTTGAAGATGAATAACAAGCCAAAAAGACGCATGAGTGATCATGCACGTTTGTACACATGTTAGCGTGTGTGGTACAAACCGCCGTTGTGATAAAGACGCAGCTCGAGGTACAGGACAACCGCCTCTGCAATGCTGTAACGCTAAGTGACTTGCCCGACTCGGATGAAGTTTCTTTGCCCTGTGCGGGCAAAGTGT
>Ga0181346_1000063_pt1 | contig 39386 bp, 64 predicted proteins | sample Su13VDMM15DN_FD_130100 | JGI IMG/M metagenome (GOLD analysis project Ga0181346, IMG submission 130100) | Freshwater viral communities from Lake Michigan, USA - Su13.VD.MM15.D.N | ecosystem: Environmental > Aquatic > Freshwater > Lake | place: USA: Michigan | collected 2013-07-15 | reverse complement strand
GGGGGGAGGGGAAGCAGGCGCGGGGACGATTGCGTAGAGATGCAAAGTCAAGAGTGGGTGTACGAACTGTCGGTTTGTGGTACGCTAAAGAATGACAAGACAAAAGGAAATCAACCTATGGCAAAAAAACCTCGTCACATTCTTGGCTACTTAAATGACCCTTCCACATGGGACAGGGCTGCGTTTGAGACTGCTATTCGCGCTGAAGTCGAAGCCTCGACAGGAACGCTCACGGCATCAGATGAACTGCTGGTTGGTGCGTTGGTCATTACTGTTGACAGTATGCTGACAGCAGAAATCAACATTCGTGAGCAAGGCCACACGTTTACTTACAACTCAGGGGATGCCACAAGTCCTTGGTACAAGATCCGCACTGAGATGGCTGACAAGGCTGTAAAGATGCTTGCAGAACTTGGCCTAGTTGCCCGTGGTCGCCCGAAGTTGAAAGCCAAAGTGAGTGATGTAGATGAGCTATTCGCCACTGCTTAACCCTGCGTTTGAGTATGCGGTAGCGGTAACTCGGGGTGACATTGCAGCGTGTGAGGATGTCAAACTGGCTTGCCAACGGTTCTTGGATATGGTCGAACGTAAGGATGCGGCTTACGAGTTTGTACCTGCCAAGGCTGAACACATCCTCAAATTCGTCAAATTCTGCCGCCATGTCAAAGGGCCAGATGCCGGGAAGCCAATTGAACTACAGCCTTTTCAGGTTATGTACTTGGCTGGCGTTTATGGTTTTAGGGACAGGCGTGACCACACGTTTCGTTGGGTAACAGATGTCATTTTGTTCGTGCCTCGCAAATCTGGCAAAACAACCATTGCGTCCATCATTGCGCTGTATGAGTTGCAGTTTGGTGATGCTGGTGCTGAAGTGTTTACTCTGGCTACCAACAGGGATCAAGCGAGTATTTGCTTTGATTCGTCCAAGGCCATCGTAGAGAATATGAGGCCAGAGTTGGGAGCTAAGTTTATTGCTTATCGCAGTGAACTAAAAAAGGCTGGCGACTCTACTTCTACCTACCGTGCGTTGTCACGGGAAAACAGGAAGACAGGTGACGGTAAAAACCCGTCCTGCGCCATGATTGACGAAGCTGCTCAGATTACTGAGAGGCAGTCAATTGAGGTGTTGCATTCGGGCATGGGCGCTCGTAAAAACCCGCTGCGTATGTACCTGACCACTGCCAGCTTTACTAAGGAAACCAAGTTCTTTGAAGACCTTTCACACTTCCGTAGCGTGTTGCGTGGCGCTGCTGCTGATAGCTATCGCTGGTTTGGTTTACTCTATAGCATTGATCCCGGCGACAATTGGGCTGATCCTGCGGTGTGGGGCAAAGCTAACCCCATGCTTGGTGTTTCGGTCACGACTCAGCACATTCAGCAAATGGCTGAAGAAGCGTCTGCCAAGCCAGCAAGCCTGAATGAGTTTCTGTGCAAGCAACTGAACATCTATGTCTCGGCTAACTCTGCTTGGGTTGACCGTAGGTATTGGGATGACTCGGTGCAGGTTATTCCTATGGACAAACCAGAATCCACATTTGTTGCGTTTGACTTGGCGCATACGCGAGATTTGAACGCTGTCTGTACTTTGCACAGGTACAGCGAAGAAGATTTCTATGCCAAGTTTCAATTCTTTCTGCCAGAGGAATCTATTGAACTGATTCCGAACCACTACAAGAGCATATTTTTACAGGCTCATGCAAGCGGCATTCTCAGGCTCACTCCCGGCAACGTAACTGACCTGAATGAGATTGAAAGCTACATTAAGCAAGAGTGTGAAACGCACAGCGTCAAAGAGATTGGCTATGACCCGTACAACGCTGCTGCTTTGGTGGCTAACCTGTACGCTGATGGCTTGCCTGTGAAAAAGGTTGGTCAGGGTATGGCAATGCTGTCAAACCCGTCTAAAACCACTGAGCAATTGATTCTGAAGAAGGCAATCCACCATGATGGCAACCCGTTTGTTGGTTGGCAGCTTGGAAACTGCGAGGTTTACACCGATGTCAACGGCAACGTAAAGGTCAGGAAGAACGAAGCAGACCCGTCAGCCAAGGTGGACGGTATTATTGCCATGATTATGGCATTGCATTGCCATTTGGATAACGTATTTGTAAGTGATTCATTTGGCTTTAGAGCGATTGAGTGGTAAAGTGTAGAAAATTGAGGGGTAATCATGGCAATTTTGGACATTTTCAAGCGTAAAAGCACTCAGTCTGAGAGCAATACTTTGTTCGGTCAGACTGCCCTTGGTAACAACATTGTTTATCAAGGCAGTGATAAACGTGCTGGTGTTAACACCCAAATCCTCTATGTAACCACTGCCAGCACCACAACTGCTGGTCGCCCGGTAGATATGTCTGTGCTGACAAGAAACAGCACAATCATGTCTTGCGTAGGGGTAAAAGCCCGTGCTTTGGCTCAACTGCCAATCAAGGTTTGCTGCGAAACAGCAGACGGGAAAATGGTTGATGCCATTCGTGGTGAGGGTGTTGGTGCGCGAGATAAGGCCAAGGCCAAGCAAGTTGCCAAGCTATTGGGTAACCCAAACAACTTCCAAAGCAAGTACGAGTTTTGGTATCAGTGGTTGATGTGGTACGAGTTGTCTGGTGAAGCCTTTACCTTGTGGTGGAGGAAAGACCAGAACAGTTCTATTGAAACTCCATTGGAAATGTATGTGTTGGATTCAACGCTAATTGCTGTGAATATCACACCTGCACGTTATCCTACTTTCCGTTTGTCTACGCCAAGCTACGGTTTTAACAAAGACCATGAGTTTAAATATTTCCAAGTGATGCACGGCAAAGAAATGGCGTGGCAGGGTTCTGCTGGCTTTAACAAAGCAATTTTGGCAACTGAATTGGTTGGCCTTGACCAAGACATTGACTTGTACGCCAACTTTGTCATGCAGAACGGCGCAAAGCCTAGCGGCATGTTTGTGACCGACCAAGTTATTCCTGATGGCAAGTACAAAGAGATTGCAGCCCGTCTGAAAGAGGCGTGGAACAACATGACAGGTAGCAAGACCAGTGACCCAAGCAAACCGGGTCAAGGTATGTTGCTGGATCAGGGTATGAAGTATCAGAAGCTGGAAATGCTGACGCTGCAAGACACTGACGCTGCTGCTTTAAAGCTACAGACGATGCGCCGCATTTGTGGCTTGTTTGGTGTGCCACCTTCCATGATCGGAATCCATGATGGCAAGTTCAACAACAGCCAAACCGCTTTGGATGAGTTCTACAAAACCACTATGTACCCTACGATTGTCAATATTCAGCAGAAATTGACACAGCATTTGCTTGAGGGTTATCCTAGCCTTTGCATTGAGTTTGACACCAAGGATTTCCTAAAAGGTGCGCCTTTGGATCAGATGAACTTTGCTACTGCTGGCGTAAAGGGTGGAATAATGACCCCTAACGAGGCTCGTAACTACATGAATCTGCCATCAAAAGAAGGTGCTGATGAATTGGTAAAAGAGCCTGAACCTGCCGATGCAATTGCAGGTAGCAGTCCCAAAGATACTGGTGGTGGCGGTGGCAATCAGACCAAAAAGATGAATATTGGTGCGACTTGATATATCATGCACACTGATACACAATATCTGGTAGCATTAGCCAAACAGGTCAAGCGACCGACAAAACAGTTGCCCGTATTGTTAGGGCAACCCCCTAAAATACAGGACAATAACCAATCCATTGCTTTAGGGGCAATCAATGAAGACATTGAATCTTATCTGCGAAGCCAAGCTGAACTTGAACGAGAAAGCCTCAAACGGCGAACCGTCTGGACAGATTGAGGCTCGTATTACTACTTGGGGCGCTCGGGAAGGCGCTGATGGTCGTAAATTCTTCTATAAGCCAGAAGGTTTTATGCAGTGGGCAAAAGAGTTTGCCGAATCAGGCCGACCACTGCCCATGTATGTCAACCACAATGCTGATGCCATTCCTGTCGGTGAGTGGACAAGCATTGAGATGGATGACGATGGCATGAATGCCTCTGGTCGCCTATATCTCAACACCACAACTGGCTCTGATCTTTACCAAGTGATGAAGGAATCTCCCAATATGTTTGGCGGGGTTTCTGTTGGCGCTTACGCTGAAGAATATCAGTGGGTCAAAGAAGATGGCGAAGCAATGACCATTGGTTCTGATGATCCATATGAGTCTGGTTATTTCCAAATCACCAAAGGTGGTCTGCGTGAGACTAGCGTGGTAATGCACCCAAATAACATGAAAGCAGAAATCAAAAAGTTGGAATATTTCCGACCTGATGGCTCTGCTGATTTGAAAGTATTGGAAGAAGCCTTGCGGGATGCAGGTCTGTCCAAGCAGATGTCGGTTGCCGCCGCATCTGTGTTCAAGACGGTAATTGAACAGCGTGATGCTGTTGAAGTGCCTATTGAAACTGCGCCAAACCAGAGTGATTCTGATGCGGAGGCAACCGAAGCGGAAATTCTCGCGGCTCTTGAGCAACGTGAACTTCTGAAACTCCTTGATAAACGACTTAAAGGTTAAATCATGTCCCAAGTTATCCTCGAAAAACTGGATGCTATCGAAGCTAAACAAGCTGAAAGCATCACTGCTGTTGAAGCCAAAATTCCTGCTGCTGTTGAGGCTGTTAAAGCCGAAATGCAAGAGATGGTTTCTGCTTTGGAAGCCAAAGTTGCTTCTATCAACATGCCTGAGTTTATTCGCACACCCGCGAAGACTGTTCGCCAAGATGTGAACCGTTCGGTGCGTGAGCAACTGGCTACTTTCTACAAAGGCAACAACCGTTTGGAAAAAGAACTGCAAATCTTTGCAGACGAAAGCCAGATGGACGCTTACCTGAAAGAAGCCTCTGCCCTGACCGCTGGCGGTGATGGCAAAGGTGGTCGTACTGGCTACGATCCAGTGTTTGCTGCTCTGCGTTTGGCTAACCCTATGCGTGGCCTGTCGCGCACTGTGGCTACCGATGGTTCTAGCTATCAATTCCGTGTCAAAACTGGCAATGCTGGTGTGGCATGGGGCTATACGATCCAGAACAACGGTGCAAGCACAACTGAAGACACAAGCATCTGGCAATTGGTTCTGCAAGACCTAAACGTGCAGTTCCCAATCCGTACTGCTGCGCTGGATGACATTGACGGTTTGGAAGCAAACGTAGTTGATGACATGTTGGCTGAGTTCGCTCAAGCTGAAGCTCTGTCGATGATTCAGAACAACGACCAAGCTGCTCAGTCGGGAACAAACCCCTACGGTGGCACTAACGGTTTGCGTGGCTTGGATCAGTACGCTGGTTCTAACGCTACCTACACTGGTGGTACTTGTTCTGTTGCTGCTTTTGGCACTTCTGGTACTGGTTCTTCAAGCGGTCTGCATTCGCTGGCTACTTATGACCAACTGACTTCTAACGTGAACACTGTTGGCTTGAACAACATTGCTTACAAAGACGTTATTAACACTGTGTACGCTTTGCCACAGCAGTATTGGACTCCTAACACCAAGTTTATGGTTAGCCCAATCTTGGCTCAAGCAATCCGTGGTCTGCAAGACACCAATGGTCGTCCAATCTTCAACTCTATGGAGTCGTTGAACCCTGATGGCATCATTGGTCAAATGCTTGGCTTTGACGTTGTGATGAACAAGTATCTGGATACTCCTAGCCAAACAACTGCGGGTTCTGCTGGCACAACTAGCTTGTACCCAATGTACTTTGGTGATTGGAGCCGTGGTCACACAATCATTGATCGTTTGAACATGGTTATGCGCCGCTACGACCAGACGTTGCCCGGTTTTATCACCTTTTTTGGTGAGAAGCGTTTGGCAACATCCGTGCGTGATCCAAACGCATTGATTCGCTATCGCTCGACAGGTACAGCTACCTGATAAAACGGAGGGGGTAATTCCCCCTCCTTTTTGTGCCAACAATTTAGGAACTGTTATGACCATTACCGAACGCATCCTGTCTGGAATTAAGCAAACATTGGAAACTGGCGAGAAAGTCACAATCGACTTGCGCGAGGCATCTGCTATCACAGGCTCTGGTGACGGGGTTGGTGGTCGTACCTTCTTTGACAACGCTTTTGCCGCACTGCGTTTTGCAAACCCAATTCGTGAGATGTCGCGTGTTATCCCTGCATCTGGCTCAAGCGTTCAGTTTGTTGCCAAGACAGGTAACGCGACAAACTCGACAAACCCGTTTGGCTATACGTTCACGCCTAACAGCGGTTCGCCAAACATCAACACATCTATCTGGCAATTGCCAACTCGGGTTATTACTGCTCAACTGCCTGTGCGTTCAGCGGTTATGTCGGATGTGAACTACCTAAATGAAACGCTGGTTGAAGATTTGATGCTGGAATTTGCACAAATCGAAGGCGCTTCAATGGTGCTAAACAATGACCAAGCTGGTTCTACCACCACAATCAACGGCGCAACAAACGGTTTGCGCGGTTTAGATATGTATACCAGTGCAGGAGCGTCTGCATTTGGTACAAGCGGCACTGCAATCACCAACGGCATTCACTCCATTGCAACATTTACACAAGCTGCTGCTGCTGTGTCGTATGGCGACATCACAGACATGACTCGCTTGTTCCCTCCCCAATACTGGAATCTTCCCGGTACTGCGTGGATGATGCACCCGCAAACCATCCATGAATTACGCAACCTTGGAACAGGTGGTGCGGCAATTAGGCAATTTGCTGAAACTGGTGATGATGATGGCGGTGCTGTTGTCAACATGTTTGGCTTTCCTGTTATTGCTAACCCAAACATCCAAACAACAGGTGCTGGTAAATTTAACATCTACTTGGCAAACTGGCCTCGTTTTGTGACCATTGCTGATGTGGAAGAAATGACCATACAGGCAATGGAACAAACTGCGCCCGGTTTCATTACCCTATATGCGGAAAAGCGTTTGGTAAGTACCGTGCGTGACCCGTTTGCTGGCATCCGCTTGGTAGGTGTCTAATGTCTGTTGACAATTATCAATACGCTGCGCCTTTTGGCGCTCAAACGCGCAATCCGTTTAACTATGCAAAGGTTGAACAGATTGGGCGTGATAATACAACGCTGTGGCTGACGCTTGATGAAATGACCAACCAACTGAACTTGTTTGACGATACAAGTCAGGATGGATACATTTCAAGCCTTGGACTTGCCACTAGACAAGCGATTGAAGATTACTTGGGTATGTCTATCCTCCCGGTAAGTTATCGCGTCTGGTACGGTTCTGAGAGCCTTGTGGCATCACCCATTAGTCTTGACTTGCCTGAAGTAAGCCAGAACACAAACGCTGCTCAACCGGGGTTGTCAATTACCTCGGTTGGTTTTTGGAACGATGCTTTCCCACCAGTGTTCCAAACCATCACAAACACCAACTACTTCTATGATGCTTCTGGCAACAAAGTGGTGGTTAACAATCTGCCGACAAACATCAATACAGTGATGACTGCGCCAATCATTGTGGAATACACAACTGTGGCAAACCCGCTGTCGGCTTACCCTGTAATCAAGCAAGCTGGTCTGTTGTTGCTTACGCACTTGTACAACAACCGTGCAAATGCAACAGAGACAAAGCTAAAAGACATTCCGTTTGGCGTGACAACCTTGCTGCGACCTTACAAACCTTTGGTGATGTGAAATGGCAATTGCTCGTTTTGAAAGCATCAACGTCAACAACCTGACTTTTACCAAGTCAGATTTTGGTGAAGGCGCGACTGTTCAGGCGCTTTGGTTTGCAACTCGGGCAAGAGTGGCTTCAGTGGCAAACACTCTCAAGATTGCAGACAAGTATCGTCTGTATCAAGACATGATTAATTTCACGGTAAATTACACCAGAAACACAAAATTGATGGTGGCAAATCAAAACCTCTATTCAATTACATATCGTGGGCAAGATTGGCGTATTGACAGTGCGCGGGAATCTGATGATCGGATGACGGTCATGTTCCTGTGCTATCGCAATGATCCAGTTACGGCGGTCTAATGGCAGCACAACTTAACCCTGTTGTTTACGGTAAAGCTATCCAGTATCAACTGGCTAACATTGTCACGCCTGTGCCTGTGTATGCGTCTTTTAACCGTAACTTTGCGACACAGCCCAAGTTCATTACTTGGATGCTGCGGAATGTGCATCAGCCTGTATATACGGGAACACAGCAAAGCAACAAAGGTATTGATCGTCCTGTATTTCAGATTTCTATCTTTACTCAAGTGATTGAAGAAGGATTTACAATCTCAAATCAGATTCTGCAAGCCTTGCACGGGTACAGTGGGATTTTGGGCAGTCCAGCAGAAGGCTTTTACATATCTAAAGCCGATGTTATGTGGCTGTATAACAGTTACAACGATGAGGAAAAGATGGCGCAAATCTTTTTAGATTGCACCATTGACATCCCGGCGTAAAACAAGACAATTGTTCAACTCTTAAAGGATACTCAAAATGGCTTTACCAAACAAAGTTCTTCCCGGTTTTAGCGCGGCTTTGTACGCACAGCCCGGTGCTACACCAACTCCTTTGACTACTGCACAGTTGTCTTTGGTCGCTAGCGTGGCTCCCTTGGCGGTTATTGGCAACCTGATTCCTGTCGAAGCAATTCCTGCTTTTGGCATGGATGATGCTGTTGCTAGTTTTGCTGTGGCTGGATCGCGTCAATCTGACAAAATTCCGGTGCAAGCTGCTCCAACATCTATGACCATCACTGCCGCTTGGAATCCTTCTGATGCCAACTTGCTGTTGATGCGTGGTGATGCTTATTCTGGGGTCATTGACCGCACCTTCATCGTTTCGGCTACCGAAGGTGCAAACATTGTTTATTACGCTTTTAACGGGCGTGTAGGCCAGTTCCAGATTGATTCTGCTCCCGGTGCAGAAGCCAAATGCACGTTTACTGTTCACCCCCGTGGTAACCAGTACGGTTGGTCTAACAATGCTTAAGGAGTTGACATGACTATTCCTGCAAAAGTTCTTCCCGGTTTTAGCGCATCGTTTTTTATGCAATCAGCGGCAACACCAACACCTTTGACAACAGCTAACCTGTCTGTTTGGGCGGCTCAAGTTGCCGGGATTGTTGGCACTACAGCAAACGGCACTGGCGCTACTGGTATTGCACTGCCTGTCGAAGCAATTCCTGCCTTTGGCATGGATGACGCTGTAGCAAGTTTTGGTGTTGCTGGCTCTCGTCAAAGCGACAAGATTCCTGTGCAATCGGCTCCTACAAGCATGACAGTTACTGCCGCTTGGAATCCTGCTGACACAGCGTTGCTTCAGATTCGTTCTGATGCTTACTCTGGTGTTGTTGACCGCACTTTTGTGGTTGCAGCAGTTGAAGGTACAAACACCATCGCATATGCGTTTAACGGTCGTGTCGGTCAATTCCAAATTGACTCGGCTCCCGGCGCTGAAGCAAAATGTATGTTTACTATTCATCCGCGAGGCAACCAGTACGGCTGGTCGAACAACTGATGAAAGTCTCTGACGCAATCGAAGCAATTGTGACCAGCTACGGCGACATTGAACTTGTTGCCCGTGGCATGGTGGTTGACGCTGGTGAGCTTGCAAAAGCTACCGCTAAACTCGATACAGCCGAAGCAGTTGCTTTGGCTTTGCTGAAGAAGTACAACATGACCGTCCCTGTGGTGGTCATTGAAGAAGTCCCACCAGACACAACAGAGTAAAAACACATGATAGTAAAAGACAGTAACGACCTTCTAAACTTCCTTGTAGCCCAATCCGATTCTTCTAAGAATTGGTTTGGGTTTCAACAGCAGCGAATTACAGCAATTTCTCTTGCACACGAAATTGCAAAAAATTATGCTGATAAACTAACTCCTGATGAAGTGGTGGATTACGCCATTGCCATCAATGAGTCGATTTACCACAAGATCATCAAAGCTACACGATAAACCATGACAAAACTCACATCTGCCTTTGGCGAAATCTCAAACCTCCGCACCAAATCTTTTGAGCTTGCTGGATACAACTTCAAGGTTCGTATTCCGCTGACAAAAGAACTTGACGCTATGCAAGAGCGTATTGAGAAGTTTGACCAAGACGAATTCCAGAAACGCTTTGACAAGATGACTTCATCTTTCCGCACTGGCACTCTTGATGGTGTTGTGGTGACGGATGACGATGTGGTTATTGAAAATCGGTCTACCAAAGAACTGGTGCAAACCATCTTGCAGATGGAAAACCGAATGGTCGAGTACATCAGGCTATTGGTTCCTGTAAATGGAACGCTTGATGAAATCACTTATGAAGACATTGAAGCTGAGTGGCCTACTGCCGTTCAATTGGAAGTCCTTGCCAAAATCTCTGAGGCGATTCAGCCCGGTTACAAGGATTCCCGAAAAAACTAATCTGGGACATTCACCTGCAAGCCAGAGCGTATGTTTACGCTCATGGTGGGTGTCCTGATGATGTTCCTGTAGACGATATGCGGAATATTGAAATTATGTTGTCGGATGGTATGTTGGGAAACAAAGCTATTTTGTTGGCTTTGAGTTCCTTGACCACAGGCAACTTAAACTCGAAAATACAAAAGACAACAAGACCGTTTACGATGAAAGATGTTCTTCCATCAACACACGAATACATTGTCCCGCCGCTGACAAAGGAACAACAGCAAGATCAAGCCAGCAAGCAATTGATGGCATTCTTGGCTACTAGACCGGGTTCGGAGGCTTACCTGAAAGAGTAGCATGGCTCAACACATTGATACGCAAGGCTTTGAAGGCAAGGACATGAAGTTCCAGCTTTCAGGCTTTGCTGAGTTTGAGCAGCAAATCCTAGACTTAGCCAATGGATTCAAGATGGATGTGGTGCTGAAGCAAACGCTTGCCAAGGCCGCTGAAGAGTCCATGAAGAGCGTTTATTACGCTGCCCTAGCCTATGCCCCATACGACAGCGAAAAGCCTCGTAGCGCCTACAGCCCGTTTCACATGAGGGATACCCTCAAGCTGAAGTCTCGGCTGACAACTCCAAACGATAGAGAAGCACCTAGCATTGGTGACAACTCTGTTGTCTTGGCAATTGTTTCTGTTAAACGTAGTGCTGTTTCTTTGGCGCAAGAATACGGAACATCTAAAATACCTGCACGACCATTTTTGCGTCCAGCATTGCAATATGGCGCCACAACTGTCATCAGTGATTTGAAAGACAGTCTTGGTAGGATAATTCCAGAATACGCGCAAAAACTCGCTAGAAAGAGGAAGTAATGGCAACTCATCAAAATGCAGCAACATTGGGGATCGCTCTTGATCTCCAGATGGGGAACTTTGCTACGGAAGCACAAAAGGTTGCTTACGAAACGCAAAAGATGAAGAACGCCATTGCGCGGGAAATGAAGGCGGCTGACAAAGAAATTCAGTCTCTGAAATATGCAACGGAAGATTACGGCAAATCAGTAACCAAGGTCACGCAAATTGAGCGTGAGTTGGCAACAGGTCGGCTTAAAGACATCAAGGGTTCTGCAAAAGCACAAGAGCTTCTTGCTCAAGCTGCTGCTTACGACAAAATTGCCAACGCAGCAAAAAATGCTACTGGCGCTCAGTTCAAACTAAACGAGCAACAGAAGATACAACTTACCTATCAAACAACTGACTTGTTCACGCAGATTGCATCAGGTCAAAGCCCATTTATTGCTATCTTGCAGCAAGGTGGTCAATTAAAAGATGTGATGGGCGGCATTGGGCCTATGTTTCGAGCAATCGGCACATTGATTACACCATTTACGGTTGGGATGACTGCCGCTGCTGCGGCTGTTGGTTCGCTTGCTTATTCGTTTATCAATGCAGATAAAGAATCAGCAGCATTTCGCGACAACATGATTTTGACGGGGCGCTACGCTGGAGTAACTGAGTCACAAGTAGTTGCGTTGTCGCAAAAACTTGGCACTGATTTGAATGTTGGCTACTCCAAAGCAAACGATGTAATTCTTGCGCTTGTTAGTTCTGGCAAATTTACATCAGCAGTTATTGATGACATGAGCAAAGTTATCTTGCAGTTTTCTAAGTTGTCTGGTGTTGATGCAAAAGAAGCTGCACAGAAATTGATGGGTGCGTTTGATGGCACTGCTGCATCTGTACGTTCATTAAATTCTCAATACAACTTTTTAACACTAGAGCAATACAAGCAAATTGTTGCATACGAAAAAGCTGGCAAAGCACAAGAAGCAATTAAGTTAGGCGTAAAGGCGTTTAGCGACAGCATTGATGGTCAAGTGCGAGAGCTTGGTACGCTTGAAAGAGCTTGGAAGGCAGTTGGAGAAGCGGTAACTTACGTCAAAGATGCAATTCTTAGTATTGGTAGAAGGTCAGACCAAGATGACTTGATGAAGTTAGCCAAAGACATTGAGCGCATTTCGTCTGACATTGGCGGTACTGATACACAAAGCATTGCTAACAGAGCAAATAACAAAAAATTGTTGCAGCAAAAGATGGACGATTATCTTGCTCTATCAAAAAAGATGCAGGATGACGTAGCTGCCGCACAAATTGCATCAGATAAAAAAGTAGCAGATAAAAAAGGAATAACTGAATTAGAAAAATATGGGTCAATGCTGACAAGCAAAGGATTTGAATTAGAAAAGGCAAAACTTGATGCTTCTTTTAAGTTGGCTGAAATTGGCATAAATGAAATTCAGAAGTTAGAACTTGAGTCGGCAAAAAAGATAACTGATGCCTATGCTGAAATGCGTCAAAAAAACCAACAAGAAGATGGTAGAGCTACAGCACAGAATCTTGAAATTTACAACAGCAAAGTTCTTATTGCTGAAACTGAACTTGCAGAAAAGAAAAGACAAATCAATGCAAAAAGAATGATTGCTCAATACAACGATGAAGAAGCAGCAGCTAATGAATTTAATGCAGCTTGGGCAGCAGAAAACAATCGTAGAGCTTCTTTGGTAGTAAGTTCACAAACCCAAACTCGCGACATGGAATATCAGCGTGAATCACTTGAGTTGAAATACAAGATGATTTATGCAACTGAGCAAGAGCAAAGGCTTGCACAGATTTCTCTTGAATACGCTCGTAAGCGCAAAGATGTTGAAGGAAAAGACCCGCTTGTATTAAAAGAGCTTGACCGTCAAGAAGAAATTGCAAAAATGTTTGTCACTATGGAAGAATCTGCAAAGCGCACACAGCAAGTGTTTGATAGCGTATTTGGTAACTTGTCTTCTGCCATTGACAACTTTGTCAAGACAGGCAAGTTGAGCATGAAAGACTTGGCTCGTAGCATCATTCAGGATTTGATTGCAATCCAAATGAAAGCTGCTGCTTTGAGCTTTTTAAAAGGAGCTTTTGGAATTGCAACTGGCCCTAACGCATCAAATGATGGTTGGTTTGCAAATGTCTATCAGGCAGCAACGCCAAAAGCCACAGGTGGCCCTGTAAGCGCGGGTAGCCCGTACATGGTAGGTGAGCGTGGCCCTGAGTTGTTTATGCCATCAGGCTCTGGAACAATTATTCCCAACAACCAGATGGGCATGAACAGCACCACCAACGTGACAAACAACTACATCAACGCCATCGACACCAAATCGTTTGAGGACAGGCTTCTAGGCAGTTCTAATGCGATTTGGGCGGCTAACCAATACGCCAATAAGTCTTTGGCTGTTTCAAGAGGTAGAGCATGAGCTTCCAAACTATATTTGAAATCCAGCAATCCATGAACGTGCAAAACCGTAGGATGATTGGGCAGCAAGTCACTCGCGCTGGCTACATGACTGTTGCTCAATACCTTACTGCTGTGCCGTGGATGTTCACGGTGACTCCGCACAACTACTTGTACTATCCCACTGCAAGAACAATCATCCAGACGATTGACAACAAGGACAGGCAGTTGCCTGAAACTATTCAGTTCAACTCGACTAACTTGTCTTGGTTTACAGAGTATCAAGGGGACGCTACTGTAACGCCAACAGCAATTCAGTTAAACGCATCACCAGCAGCCAATGCCACAACGATTGTGCTAAAGGGCTTACCTGCAATGTCAAGTGCTGGCGCTCTGTTTCGTGCTGGCGACTTCATTATGATTGCAGGGTACACCTACAAAATTACAACAACCGTTTTGAGGGGTTCTGCTGCAACTGTGTCTGTTACCATCCACCGACCCATCATTGGCTCTCCAACAGAGAACACGCCTGTTTTCTGTGGAAATAATTGCACATTTACAGTTGTCGCGCAAACGTGTCCGACATATACTTTGACTCCAATGGCAAACGGTGCTTTTGTCAATTGGGATGAAGCATTTACATTTCGGGAATACATCACATGACAGTCATTAACGCAGTTACATCGCCAAGCATTCGGCATTCTGAATTTGTCAGGTTGACAGTAGGCAAACCCGGCTTTCAGACTGTTTACACTTTCTGCAATGCGGCAGCACCTATTACGGTCAGCGGCATTACGTTTAGCAACCTTGGCGCTTTGTTGAACGTGGGTGATGTCCAGCGTGACATGAAAGCAACGTCTGATGACATGACGATTGCTCTTACTGGCATTGACGCTGCAAACATTGTTGTCATCTTGTCAAACGAAATCAAAGGGTCTTTAGTTGAAGTGTGGCGTGGCTTCTTTGACGCAAACAACCAGATCATTACTACACCAACATTGCAGTTCTTCAAACGGTATCAAGGCATCATCAACAACGTGTCCATTACTGAAGACTTCAACACTGAGGTAAGACAAAGAATTGCCACTTGCTTTATTTCGTGTTCGTCTATGCGGCGCATTCTTGAAAACAGAATTTCTGGTGTCAAGACAAACGAAAATAGTTGGAAATTTATTTACGGTGCAGACACATCAATGGATCGTGTTGCAGAAATTACCGCAACCTACTTTGACTTTGGCAAGCCACCAAAAACACAGACGCAATCTACTGAAACAACCGTTGTAGATGACTCTAACAACACTACTAATGGTGGTGGAGCAGATTAAAAATTATGATAAGACTAGCAACAAGATACGACATACCAAGACTGCTTGAAATTGTTGAAGCGTATGCCTACGAAAACCCAATAGAGATTTTTAAGCATAACAAAAATCATTTGCCAAAGTATGTTGAGGAACTATTGTTTGGCATCATCAAAGGTCGTGGTTTTATCTTTATTGACAAGCACATGAGTGGTGCAATCATTGGGATTAAGCAACGCAACATCTGGTGTCCTGAAGTCAAAGAATTGCATGAATTGTTGTGGTGGGTAGAACCAGAACATAGGAACGGTTCAATTGGTGGGCGGCTATGGAAAGCCTATGACCAAGTGGCAACGAAAATGTTAGAACGTAATGAGGTTGATTGTGTGTTTACATCAATTTCAGCATCAGGCCCATTGATTGATTACACCAAGCGTGGCTATAAAGCTGTTGGTGCAAGTTTTGTAAAGGAATAGAAATGGTTGGAACACTTATTGTTGCTGCCGCTGCTGGAACTACAGCGGCTGGTGTTGCGGCTTCATTTGCACTATCTGCTGCCGCATTTGCTGTTAACTTTGCGCTTTCCACAATTGTTAGCAGGATGTTTGGTGATGCGCCTTCAGGCCCACAAGACAATGGTGTTCGTCAGCAAATTCCTCCATCCAACACAAACGCAATTCCAGTTGTTTATGGTGATGCCTATTTAGGTGGAACCTTTGTTGATGCGGTGCTTACAACTAATCAAAAGACGATGTACTACGTCATGGCAATCAGTTGCATCAGTCCAAATGGTCAATTTACTTATGACCAAAGCAAGTTTTATTACGGTGATCGTTTGGTTACTTTTGACGCTAGTGGAATTGGCAATCGTGTTGTCTCATTAACCGATCAGGCAGGTAACGTAGACACAAAGATTGACGGCAACCTTTGGATTTATTTGTTTACATCCAACAATGCTGGAACAATCACGCCAATTAACACATCTGGAACACTGCCAAGCGGCATTATGAGCCTAGCCAACGGGCTTCCATCTGGTCAAGAGTGGACAGGACTCCGACAAATGAACGGATTGGCTTTTGCCATCGTGCAATTGAATTACAACAGTGATGCTGAAACAACATCGCTATCACCAATAACATTTAAAACTCGGCACTATTTAAATGGTACTGGTGTTGCAAAGCCGGGTGATGTCTGGAAGGACTATTTAACAAGTCCTGTCTACGGCGGCGCTATTGATGCAAGCTACGTTGACGCAGACAGTGCAACGGCACTAAACGTCTACTCTGATGAAGTCATTACCTATACAAACTTTAGTGGCGTTGCATCAACGCAAGCAAGGTATCGCATCAATGGTGTATTGGATGCTGGTCAGCCTGTCTTAGACAACATTGACAAGATAATGTCTGGATCAGACAGTTGGATGACGTACAACGCTGCATCAGGTAAGTGGGCTATTGTCATCAACAAAACAGAGGCAAACATTTACTCGTTTGATGACACCAACATCATTGGTGAAATCCGTGTAAGTGCAACTGACATCACTTCCTCCATCAACGAGATAGAGGCAAAGTTTCCGTTTAAGGACAACAAAGATCAGCCAGCATTTGTCAATCTGGAAACGCCATCTAATTTACTGTATCCAAACGAGCCAGTAAACAAGTTGTCGTTGACTTTTGATTTAGTCAATGATTCTGTTCAGGCTCAGTACCTTGCAAACCGTCTGCTTGAGCAAGCACGGGAAGACTTGATTGTTTCGTTTAGCACAACGTATTACGGCATCCAAGTTGATGCTGGCAATGTGATTAGCGTTACCAACGCAGACTATGGTTGGAACAACAAACTGTTTCGTGTAACAAAGGTCAATGAGATTTCTTTGCCTGACGGTTCGTTAGGCGCAAGAATGGACATGTCAGAGTACAACGCACAGGTCTATGACAACTTTTCCATTTTGCAATTTACGCCATCGCCAAACAGCAACATTGCTAACCCAAGTTTTTTCAGTGCGTTAGCTGCTCCAACAATACTGACGCAAAGTCCAACATCAGCCGTACCTTATTTTAACGTGGGCTGTGTTATCCCGGCTGTAGGTCGTGTTACGCAGTTGTCCTTGTTTTACACAACCGTATCAAGCCCAACTGTTGCTGATTGGTCTGTTTGGAGTACAGAGCTTGCAAGTAACTCGCAGCCTTTTACGCCATCATCAACCATCACGTTTACAGACTTGACTCTGCCTCAAGGCGTTTACTATTTTGCGTTTAAAGTTGCAAATCAAAATGGCGCATCTTTGTTGTCGCCATTGTCTTTTGCTTTTACTTGGAATCCATCGCCTGTGTCGGTTGTTGGTTCTTTCTTGGCAACCTTTTCACCACCAGTAATTCAAATCCCGCGAACTGGTGGAACAACGCCTGTATTTACAGGAATCATTACGCAGCTTTACGGGTCAACGCTTGGCGGCTCAATTGAATTCATCCCGGCACAAACAGACTCTGACGCTGCCTTTGTAAACAACTCTTGGAGGATTGGCGCAACCTCTACAACTGGTTATGGTGATGTCAGCACCACGGGTGGCTTAACGCTTGGCGCAATTACTGATGGCGGCACGTTTGCACAGTGGGGCATTCCTACTGCTATGAGTTCATCCCCGGCAACCTTGACTGTGCCTGTGCGTTACAAGTCATCGTCTGGTGTTGTTACGCAAGGCTCTACTGCTGTCTTGCAATACTCTTTCCTTGATCCCGGTGCAGCGGGTACGCCCGGTACTGCTGCAAACCAATATGCCACTGTGTACCTGTATCAATGGGCTTCTAGTTCGCCAAGTGGAACTTCTGGCACATCGACATACACATGGGCTACTGGTGCAAACACAAGCTACACAGGCACTGGTGGTTGGTCTACAACTATTCCAGCAAACCCCGGCACACCTCTGATTCAACTTTATGTTGCGTCAAAACAGATCGTAGCGCCGGGAGGAACAACGGTTACATCTGTTAGTTGGACTTCTGGTGTATCTATTGCAGCGCAAGCAATTAACGGCGCGACAGGCCCAACAGGAACGGCAGGAACGCCCGGTCTTAATGGTTTGCAGACAGCAAGGCCAACAGTCTATCAGTGGGCTGTAAGCATTCCTGCTGCCCCTGTAGGAACATCTACATACACATGGGCATCAACATCGTTCACGCCAACACCAGCAGGTTGGAGCCAAAGCATTACAGCTTCTCCTAGCCCCGGCTTTACGTTGTGGTCTGCTGTAGTTCCAATTTCTGATTCTTCTACTGTTTCAACGACCACAATCAATTGGTCTTTGTCGTTTATTCTTGCCAGTGGTTATGCAGGAGCAAACGGGACAAACGGAACAAACGGGTCTAACGGCACAAACGGAACGCCCGGTCAAAACGGCATTGATGGCTTGTCATCAAGGATTTGCTATGCCAAATCTACACTTACATCGTTGAGTCCAAGCCCGGCGTTTTACGTTACTACTGGTGCTGGCGCATTTCCTCCATTTAACACTTGGGGCGGCGCTGAGACATGGCAATCAACACCACCTGTAATTGGTGCTGGTGAAGCGTTGTTTCAGTCAGATGGTATTTACAACCCTGCGACAACACAGACAACTTGGAACGTCCCTTACCTGTCAAACTTGAAGGTCGGTAGTCTTTCTGCTATTACTACCAACACAGGAAACTTGTCGGTCACTGGAACTGTTCAAGCTGGCAGTGCGTTTATCTCTGGCACATCAATGGGCGGCTCTGGTGGTGTGTTGTACAGCGGTGGTGAATTTGCTTTTGGTAACAGCAGCGGCAACATCTCTTACAACGGCACACAATTGACGTTGAACGGCAATGTGGTTGCTGTTGGCAATTTAATTGAAGGTACATCTACTTCTCAAAGCGGCAATACATTTGGATTTGGTAACGGCACTTCTGTATTTGGAATCGCAACTTCTGGATTCTTTAAAAGCACTAACGGTGGAACTGCTGGCTTGGCAGGTATTAGCACAAACAGCGTTGGCATTGCGGGTAACACAGGCACTGAATTTTCTTATGGTGCTTTGATATCTAACACTTTTAACGGTGATTTCATAACAGCGGATAAGGTGATTACCGGGTTGACTGTTGCTAGTGGAAGTTTTGGAATATTTACACAACGCAGAAGCGCACAAGGTGTCAATGCTTCTGTAAGTTCACCAAACGCTAATACAGCGGCTTATTCGTATTTGGCTTATTTGGCTGGCAACGACCATTACGGCGGTAGAATTTTTACCACTAACACAAGTGGTGTTGACTTGCGAGGCATTGTTATTGGTGGCCCTACTTACGGTTTGACTGTTTCTGGTGGAACTGCTCCATTTACGGGTTGCCATGATGGTTTGTTGCTTAAAGGGACTACGGTTGTAGCTGGTGACATCATCGTTGACACTGGCGTTATTGTTGCGACCTCTGGCGTATCAGATACGCTTACAGAAGTTGCTGTAAGTGCAACAGCAAACCAACAAGGCGCAATCGGTGTGTTTGCTGCTACAAGTACGCAAACGCCTAGCATTCTGCAAATACCAAAAGTTGTCCCAAAATGGGAAATTGATGAATGGGTTGACACTGTTGAGTACATACTTAATCCTGTGTATCAGCCTATTGTTGACACTCACGATTATGTAGCAATTAACTCTGTTGGTGAAGGTCAGATTAATGTTTGCGGTGAAGGTGGCAACTTCCAAATTGGCGACTTAATTGTTTGTTCGTCAACAGCAGGAAAAGGCATGAAGCAATCTGATGACATAGTAAGAAATACAACAGTTGCAAAAATCAGAGAAGTCGTAACATTTGCGTCACCGACAGAAGTCAAACTGGTTTCTTGCATCTACCTGTGCGGCTAAATTTCTGGCACAATAGATTAAAGACATGACAAGATTCCGTCCCCCTGAGAGTACTCGGGGAGCGTTACCACCTGAGTACAGGGAACTATCATGGCAGTGTTTTCACAAAACGTCATTACGCAAGTAAGTGGCTTTAACAATCCGCTTATTACTGGCGAACTTGTCTACAACCAAGCAACCTATTGGAACTTGGTTTTTACAAACGGCATAGCTCCCGTCACTCCCGTCAACTTGACAGGCGCAACGATCTCCGCACAGATTGTCCGTAGGACGATTACCAATCTTCAAGACACCCGAACTGGCTTGTCTTTTGACATTGGTAACTATTCGCCAACTCCTACAACCATCAACCTAACAATTACAAACCGTTCTGACTTGACGGGCGCTTTTACTTTGGTGATTGATGATTCGGCTTGGTCACTGATTACAAGTGACCCTGAGTTGTACATCAACGCTGTTGACCCTGTGTGTTTTTCGGGTCGTATCAAAATTGGTTTTCCTGCTGGTGGCGGCAACCCTGCTGATGATGGAATCATCTTTTTGATGTTCCTTGTTCGCTCGGACGGTATTGTTGTTATCTAAGGAAAAATCATGCAAATCAACGTAGCAGTCACCGATGCAAACAACATCGTTTGCACAATAGTTCCCCCACAAGTACAAACCATCACCATTGATCGTGGCGTGGCAGGTAATGGCATTGTGAGCATTGTCCCTGTGACGATTTCCACATTCCAGTATTTGCGAATCACCTACACCAACGGTACGGTTTCTGATGTTGGGCCTTTGACCAGTACAGCGTACACAGCAACAGCGCCAATCAACATCACTGGTAACACAATTTCGTTGCTGACAGTGCCGATTGCCGTTGGCGGTACAGGCGCAGTAACTGCTGCTGCTGCTATCCAAAACTTACTGCCATCGTACACAGCGAACGGCAACAAGCGACTTGGCTTAAATGCTGGTGCAACTGCTTTGGAGTGGGTTGCTGACGGTGGCGGCACAGTGACCTCTGTAGCCGTTTCTGGCGGCTCTACAGGGCTTACAACGTCTGGTGGGCCTATCACTGGCTCTGGCACGATTACGCTGGCTGGAACGCTTGCTATTGCTAACGGTGGCTCTGGTCAAACTACAGCACAAGCAGCAATGAATGCTTTTGCTGGTGCTGTGACATCTGGCTCTTACTTGCGCGGTGACGGCACAAACGTGGTGATGTCAGGCATTCAAGTTGGTGACGTTCCTACGCTAAACCAAAACACCACTGGCACAGCAGCTAACATTACTGCTACAAGCAATTCAACACTGACAACACTAAGTGTTTTAAGTTTGCCGGGATCGCAAGTCACAGGAAATATTTCTGGCAATGCAGCTAACGTCACAGGCATCGTAGCTATCGCTAACGGCGGCACAGGGCAAACTACTGCAAACACTGCTTTAAATGCTTTGCTGCCAGTGCAAACAGGCAATGCGACTAAGTATCTGCAAACTGATGGAACAAACGCATCGTGGGATGCAATTAGCTTATCAACTGCTGACATCACAGGTGTTTTGCCAACGGCTAACGGCGGCACTGGCTTGTCGGCTTTTACTGCTAATCAAGTTTTTTACGCATCGTCAACCAGTGCAATTGCTCAATCTTCTAATTTGCAATTTAACGGCACGATGCTGACAGCGGGAAGCATAACAAATTTAGCACTTACGCCGGGTCGAGTGACTTATACAGGTTCTGGCAACATTCTTACTGATAGCGCCAACCTAACATTTAACGGAACAAACCTAAGTCTTGCTGCTGGTATAGCTAACAGAGTGGCTTACCTTAATGCAAGCAAAGTTCTTACTACTGATGACAGTTTTTCAATAGTCAATGGTCAAGTAGGTATTGGAACTGTAACGCCAAACAATACATTACAAGTAAGCGGCGTTCTTGGCGCTGGCATAACAATTGGTAGCGGTGTCAACGGTACTTCAGGGCAGCTAATTATTGACACAGGTACAGACGGATCGTTTAGTCCAAACATTTTTGGTCGTGGTAACGGACTTAACGAGTGGTACATTGGCTCTTTAAGAGCATCAGTAGGAGGTGGCGCTCTTGGCATGGTTGATTATGTTTACGGCGCAAACCCGCGAGTGTTTTATACAAACGGCACTGAGCGTATGCGTATTCTAGGTTCTGGTAACGTGGGGATTGCCACTAATACGCCTACGCAGTTACTTGATGTAAACGGTAACTTTGCAATAACTGGTTCTGCAAGGCGCATCACTGGCAACTTTGGTTCTGGCACAGTTGATACACGCATACTCTTTCAGTCCAGTTCAAGCAATACGCAAACAAACATTGTTGCTGTTGAAAACGGGACAACACCAACTGGAAACGGCGCATCTCAACTTATCGTTGCAGATAGTGCGTATGCAACTGGCGCAAACTTTGTGTTTGGTAGCCTTGCGCTACTTAAAAACACCGCCATGACAATCAATAGCGGAGCAAATGGTACAGGCTCATACCTGCCCATGATTTTTTACACAGGAGGCAGTGAACGACTCAGGATTGATACATCGGGTAATGTGACAGTCGGGCCTATAGCAACACTCCCCAACTCCACATTTGCCGCAAATGCTGGTGTAACTGCAAGGACTGCTGCTGCTTCAGCCATAACCCCATATTTGCAACTGTACAACGGCAATTCTGGCACTGACCTGAAAACATGGCGACTTGGTGGGCAAGGTGACGGATCATTGTCATTTGAAGCCGTCAATGATGCTTACACGGTTGGCTCTGTCAAAATGACCCTTACCAATGCTGGCAACGTAGGGATTGGGACAAGTTTTCCAGCAGCTCCATTAGAAATTTCTGGTACTGGCACAACGTCTATTATTACTGCAACAAGCGCCGCTTCATATTCCGTATTGCGACTCCGTAATACTGGCGCATCAGGCAAGTCATATGAAATTGCTGTTGCAGGTAACACTGTAGGTGGCGTGGGAAACAGTTTGTACTTCTATGACGGAACTGCGACTGCTGTTCGACTTCTCATTGATACGGCTGGCAACGTAGGTATTGGTACAAGTTCGCCGGGTGTAAAAGCCGACATTAACGGTGTTATGCGGTCTGCGTCTTGGTCGCTTTCTGGAATAGGCGTTACTGGTGGAACTACTGCATTTGCTGCTGGAACTGTTTCAACAAATACTAACTGGGGCATGTATTTTAGAGCGCCAACGGGTTCATCAACTATTGCTGAATATTCATTTCGCAATTTAGCTGATACCGAACGATTGAGAATTGACGCTGCTGGCAACATTCAATTTGGATCTGGAGCAGCAGCAGACACTAACGGCAGATTTTTTGATATTTACAACACAGGTGCAAGTGCGGGTGCGTTTGCAATAATTCGCCTTATTACCCAACAAGTTGCTTCTGCATCTACAACAACGGTTGATATTGTTAAATACAAAAACGGCACTCTTGCAATTAACAACAACGATACAAATTCTGCAACTAACATTGTTTTTGGCGTTGGAGCTTCTGAAAGACTCCGAATAACTTCTACCGGAAATTTATCTTCAGCAGGGGGTACATATCTCACACGCTACAGCCAGAGCAACAGTTTTACGCCAAACAGTACTAACTGGATTCGCTTGTGTACACTATCTACAACAAACCAAGGCCAGATGGTTGATTTTACATTTAGCATACCGGGCCAGCACATTCTGTTTCGCGTCAAATTTTCCAAAACTACCGCTGGAGGTTTTGGAGGTGGCGGCATTTTAGACGTTGAACTCCTAGGAGCGTATGTTTACAGCAATTACACTCCATTTGATTGGCGGTTGAGTGATGGTGGAACAAATGGCCCATCACATATTGACATACGGTTTCCAAATAACGCAGGGGAAGCAATTGGTTCAATTGTTAACGTCATTAGTTCCTATACCAATGATGTCGCAAGACATGCCACATTCCCAATGACAAACCTTGGTTCAGGGAATACCGGAGGATCGTATTCAAATATGGGTTCCGCTGGCGCTGGCGGCTTTACTAAACAGTGGTTTAGGATGACAGGAACCAAATACGTCTTCTACGACAACAACATGACAATCACCAGCGGTGCAACACCTCCAACAGCATAAAGGAAACATTATGAATACATACACTTGGATTATTGAAGCAATGGATTGCAAGCCACAAGAGGGCAGCTTGACCGATGTTGTTATTACGGCGTACTGGCGCTGCAATGGCACAAACGGTCAAGACGGTATCTTTGATGGTACTGTTTACAACACTTGCTCATTCAGCCAACCCGGTGACCCATTTACTCCCTACGCTGATCTGACGCAAGAGCAAGTGCTTGGCTGGTGCTGGTCTTCTGGTGTGGACAAAGACGCAACTGAGGCCAACATTGACCAGCAGATTGCCAGTCAAGTTAACCCTCCTGTAATTCAACCACCACTGCCTTGGGCATCAACAACACCGTAACTTTAGGACAAACCATGAAACTGATCGCACCCATCATTGCAGTGCTGTCCTTGACAGGCTGTGCCACTGCCGAATACGCAGCCTATGCTGATGCCCACAAAGCCCAAGCAGCGGCTCAAACAGCCCGTTACAAGGCTTTGGCTGACATTGCAGCCCAAGGTGACACCACAGCTAAAGTTGCTGCTGTCATGTCCTTGCAAATGGGTGGCGGTCAACAGCAGTTTGCACAGATCGCTGCACCCAAGTCATGGGCCGATTACGCCATGCAATGGACGGGTCTGTTGCTGCCGACTGTTGGTCAAATCTACAGCGTCAACAAGCAAACATCTTTGGGGCTGCGTCAGTCTGACAATGCCACAGCATTGGGTATCAGCACCAACAGCGCATTTGTCGGCATTGCATCTCAGATTCAAGCACCAGCAGCCAACATGACAATTAGCGGCACAGGTGTGATCGGTGCAGGTACTTATTCGATTGGAGCAAACAGTGGTCAAAACTCTGGCAACAGTGGTCGCTTGGCTGGTGGTGGTATTACTGACAATACGGCTGTACCAACTGTGGTGACCAACACCAACACCACCACGACTAACACCACCACGACTAACACCATTACACCAGCAGCACCATGACCACGATTGACAAAACTGATGCACGGCTTTCAACACACGAAGAAATTTGTGCGCTGCGTTATGACCAGATCAATGCCCGTTTAAAGCGCATTGAAACAATCATGTTGCAAACTGCTGGCTTGATGATTATTAGTATGGCGGGAACAATCTTCTCCGCTGTGTGGATACTTAAATGAAAGAATGGGCTGTTGCATTTATTGCAGCAATCCTAATGGTTGCTTTAATTGTTTGGTGTGCATACATACTTATCCCGTTGTTTAGGAGCCTGTAATGCTTGCCGAACTTGCTGCTTGCAACGCTGCTTTTGCCGTTATTAAAGGCGCACTTGCCAACGGTAAGGATTTGTCTGACCTTGGTTCTAGGGTCTTTGATTACTTTGACAACAAAGCCAAGATACAACAGAAGGTCAACGAAAAAGGCAATCGTTCCGATATTGAAGAATTCTTTGCTCTCGAAAAACTTAATGCTCAAGAGGTCGAACTGCGTGAACGAATGATCTACGCTGGTAGACCGGGCATGTGGGCTGATTGGCAAAAGTTTCAAGCTGCTGCTGCTCGTAGACGCAGGGAAGCAAAAGAGGCTGAAATTAAAGCCATCAGGGTTCGTAAAGCCAAAACAGAGCAATTGATTGAATATATTGCAATCGGTATATCCACAGTTATTTTGACTGTCATGCTGATTTACGGCATTATCATTTACATGATGTATATACGAAAATGACGGACAAGCCTGAAACCATTGTTGACAAGGTGCTGTCGTATGTTGACAGTCCCTTCAAACTTTTTGCTGTCATTTTGATGGGTGTAATTGCTTTTTCTGGTTACTTCCTTTGGCAGAATCAAGAGTTTATGAGGGATGCCTACAAAGAGTCTCGCAAGCTGCCAGAGATTAACACCAGCAGGTCAGATGAAGCCAGTGCCATGCTGTTTAAAAAGACCGGGGCTACTGTTGTTGCTGTCTTTAAAGTAAATCCGCTGTTTGGTAGCAGGGTGCTGTACAAGGCATACACCAAAGATGGACGGGACAAAACCATTGAAGACATTGACGTTGGTTTGTTTAGTCAAAACCAAGCGAACAATGCCGATGTGATTAAGTTGATGACCAACCAAATACCGTGTTCAGAATACCGCTACGCTCAGTCTGAGGTGGGCTTGTGGTACTTGGACAAAGGCGTAACATTTACTTGCCGGGTCAGCGTTCCACCTGACTCACATCGTTTTGTAGGCCAGATAACTGTCGGTTGGGCTGAACCACCAACAGACATTGAGCAGACAAAATTCATGCTGGAGATTGCCAGCGCCATGTTAACCAAAAGGGGAAATTAAATGGATTGGCTTAAACAAATTGCACCGACTATTGCTACAGCAATGGGTGGCCCATTAGCGGGTATGGCTGTATCAGCTATATCAAAAGCAATTGGCGTTGACCCTGACAAGGTTGGCGACATGATTAGCAACAACAAATTGACTGCCGAACAAATTGCTCAAGTCAAGATTGCTGAAATTGAATTGCAAAAGCAAGCGCAAGAGCTTGGCCTTAACTTTGAGAAGCTAGAAGTTGAAGACCGCAAGTCAGCACGGGAAATGCAAGCCACTACCCGTAGCCTAATGCCGCCAATACTTGCTGGTTCTGTTACTGTAGGATTCTTTGGGATTATGGGCATGATGTTTAACGGTGCGGTAGACAGTAGCAACCCCGCTATCTTGATGATGCTAGGCAGTCTTGGAACTGCTTGGACAGGCATCATCTCGTACTATTTTGGATCGTCTGCTGGCTCACAAGCCAAAACAGAAATGCTGTCAAAAGCACCTGCAATCAAGTAAGGACATAAAGTGATTACTGCTGAACAACTTAAAAAACTGCACATTGATGACGATTGGCTAGAGCCTTTAAACAATGCTATGCAAAGGTATGAAATCAACACACCATTGCGAATGGCAGCGTTTATTGGTCAGTGCGCTCACGAATCAGGCAACTTCAAGACTTTGCAAGAAAACCTAAACTATTCAGCGGAAGCCCTGTGCCGGGTCTGGCCTAGCCGATTTCCAAATCTTGAGGCAGCACAACCTTATCACCGCAATCCCGACAAGATCGCAAACAAGGTATACGGTGGTCGTATGGGGAATGGAACCGAAGAAACCGAGGAAGGTAGTTTGTATAAAGGCCGTGGCCTGATCCAGTTGACCGGGAAGGATAACTACACTCTCTGTGGTGATGCCTTGCAAGAAGACTTCATTCATTCGCCTGATCTCCTTTTGTCACCAAAATACGCAACATTAAGCGCGGCTTGGTTCTGGAATAAGCGTGGCCTAAACAAAGAGGCCGATGCAAAAGATTATGTCGCCATGACCAAGAAGATCAATGGCGGCACAATCGGCTTAGAGGATCGTTTAAAACACATCAATCATGTGTTAGAAGTCTTGTCCTGATATTCCAACTCAAGCAACAACTCTAAGTAATGAATGGCCTTGCGAATGTCAGCAGCGCCATTCTTGTCTTTGTGCCGGGTGACGTACTTGATGACGTTACCCTCACAAAATCCTAGATCGTTGGCAAGGATGTAAACAATGGGCTGGATGCCTTTGTCTTTGTAGTGGTTACCTGATACCTGTTTATCAAGTGCAGATGGTGGCTCACACACAATTGGTGTGCAGCCATGTATTTCACAGATCTCTGGTGTTGGGCAAGTATCGCAAAGCATCACGACTCCTTAACAAACTGACCTGCTTTGTTCATGTAGCCTTTGCGTGGCTCAATGACCTTGTAGGCGTTGTAAAAGCATTGGCGCAAGTCCAAGTCGCACAACACACCTACGTTGACCAGCGTGACCATAACGTCACCAATGGCATCTGCAATTTCCTCACGGTCATTACTAGCAACAGCAGCAAGCAATTCACCAGCTTCTTCAAGCGTCTTTTTTGCTTGACCTAGTGCTGTACCGTTCTCGTAGATGCCCCGATCTTTGGCCCATTGCATCACTGCAAATTCAGTGCTGCTATACGATTGTGTGTCTTTCATACTGTCCACTCTCTTTCGTTACGTCCTGAGTTGGATTTAACTGTTTTTCCTGTCAGAACAATAAGGCACATAACCTTTAACTCGTTTAACCGCCTTGCGATTTGATTGCCGTCAAGACCAGTTAACGCTGCTATTCCATCTTTTCCAAGCGGCCCATTCTTTTCCAAACACTCAAGAATAATCTTGTGATGCTTTGCAGAAACTTCCTTGATGCTGTCTGCCGCCTCAAACGACTCAATAGGGTCAGTTGCCCGAACACGGGGAAACTTGATGTCAAAAAAATCTTTGAATTTGTTGGCGTATTCCATGTCTTGTCCTTTGTTGTAAGTATTAACAACATTATTAAAATTTAATAACATTGCTAATTTAAATAAGGTGGGGTACTCGCTGCACTGGTGTCTCTCTGTCGTCTCAGGCACGTTTCCCTAATAACCAGCATCCGCTTTCCCCCGTGAATTACTCAGTGACTTCCATCACTTCTTGTTGCTCTTGCATTTGGGCATTTGCTTCTGCCTGAATGCCAGCAATAATTTGATGGACTTCTTGAAATGGGCGTGTACCCAAATACTGAAGAACGATGTTGACCAGATCGGTCGAGAGTGCAATGTGTTTAGGCATAAAATTTCTCCAAGTTAAAAAGGAATGTCATCATCCATGTCTTCAAAGCCCCTGCTTTGATTCTTTGGTTTTGGTGCTTGCTGTGGGGCTGTATTTTCTTTACGTCCCCCCTGCAAAGCAACATCGTTTACACGCACATCAGTGCTAATTCTTTCAACACCACTTTTGTCCGTGTACTTACGCTGGCTGACACTACCATTAATAGTGACAGATTGACCTTTTACAAGGTACTGAGCTAATGATTCTGCACGTTTGCCAAACAATTGGCAGTTCCACCAGATAGTGTCTTTGTCTTTGCCTTGACTGTCAGCAATAGAAAAGTTTGCTACTGGATCGCCATTAGGCAAAAACCGAACTTCAGCGTCACGACCAAGCTGACCAGCGACTGTCAAATTATTCATAGATTTCCTTCATGCTCTTTCGAGATTTGTTTGATGATTTGTTCATAGAACTTGTTTGCCTCCTCTACCTTCTTTTTTATCTTGTCTTCTAAAGCCATGTCACGCTTGTAAAAAACTCTTGTAACACGCAACTCAGGTGTTATGTGGTCAACATTGTGAATAGCTGGATTTTCGTAACCAATCAAATGCTCTGGTGTAGACACCAAGCAATAGTCAATTTCAAATTCATCCATTTCCCACAACATCATGTAGGCTCTGCCCTGCCACTCATAAGTTTTGTCTTCACCTTGAGATGACAGCACAGGAAAAGTTGACAACGACCACGATGATTTGATGTCGTGAATCTTGTTGTTGCCAACAATGTCGCACTCACCTGTAATCCAATCATTTGTCTTGCGCTCAGTGTTCTTTACAAAGCTGGTAAACAGCACAGAGTTAAGCAGTTCAATAGACTGATCTTCAACCTCAAGACCTTTAGTCATGTACTTTGAGGTGATGATTTCGTCATAGCCATAGATAAATTCTTTGGCTTGTTTGATAATTGCTGTCTTGGCTCCCACAGACAAAGTTTCGTCTTTGCCTTTTGGGTCAGTCATAATTTCCGCAAGGGATGATGCTCTAAATTTAAGCATTTGCCAAAGCCTGTACCAAAACAGATTCTTGTTCTTTTGTCAAAGTAAAAGTGTCGCGCAGTTGTTCAACCGTGTATTCTTTTGCAATGATTTTTTGTACTGCGTTATCAAACCGATTGTTAGTCAATGCTGGCTTTTTAACCTCTTGTGGTGCTTGGTCAGAATCGTTATCACCTTCTGTCGGAATAGAAAACGCCATCAACATTGCATATTTATGTGCTGCCGACATAGCTTTATTTGTTGCTTTGTCGCCTGAATCCATTGCTTCACCATAACTTCTTACAGTGTGTTTTGTTCCGTCTTCACTTGAAACAAAGTCAAATTCAGCTTCCACTGTGACATAGTGCATTGAGCCACCACTTTTTGTTTCTGCCAATCTAAGATCGCGTGACAGAATGCGTGGCAAAACACAAAGATTGTTTTCTGCAAGAATTGATGACAAGACGTTGTAAACGTCATCAATAGACCTAAACGTGTAGCCTTGCGCTTGGTTTTTACGACCTTTGCCAATGCCTTGTTTTGCAAGTTCGGCTTGGACTTTGTTAATTGCTTGATAGACTTTCATTGTGTTTTAGATACTGGTTGAGCCAAAAGCCAATTAGGGCCAAGCTGGATAATTGAACGCACCCACTTGCGCTGGTACTGCTGAATGACTTGCGGTGGCGCATCGTAAGTCTTAAACAACTCCCGAGCTTTGCAACGAATTTTAAATGTAGTCATGCTTGCACCTCTTTTGGCTCTGAGCGCACTAACTCAATTGTTGCTGGCAAATCACGGTAAGTGCTAGAAACAACTTCATTAAAGCCGTGACCATCAATAAGTTTGTTTGCGTAGTCAAGCAAAATTTGCCTGACTTCTTCGCGGGACAACGTAATTTTCATGTGAACTCCTGTCTTGTTGAGCCTCCATCTTATGACGCATCAACAAAAAAAACACTAGGACAAACCCTAATAGACAACCGGGTCAACAATGATACTCTTGCCAGCATGACTACACCAGACCACCACGAAACTGTTGCAGCACAGGAGCTTTGCGTTACTGCAATCCAATGCGTCAAACAGTACACTTTTGATCCCGGTGACTTTGAGGCGGCAACTGTTGCTCTCTTAGCTCGGGCCATTGAACTCACCACAAAGAAGGAATTGACACTGTGTTACCAGCAAAAATCTACTACTTGAAGCAGCTTGAGAATGGCCCCGTAAGCCATAGAACGATCACCAAGCGCATGACAGGAAAATTCCTAGATTCAGCAGCCGGAATCAAAGACTCTTTAATTAAAGATGGCATCATTGTGTGCGTCAAAAAAGTCCTGCAAAGTGATGGCAAATACAACTACCATCACGAACTTACTGGAAAAGAGTTTGTTGTTTTAGAGCAACAAGAAAATTCTGATGTTTGGGATGACGGTTCAGTTAGGTCAAAAGGCAATGCGTTTGATTGGCGTGGGCCATCATTAGCTTACAGCCGAAAAGAACTTGTTCATTTGCAACAGAAGTACCAAAACAACAATCCGATCACTATTTACAGCAGAGCTTGAGTGGTGGTATAGTTTAGTGAAACCCGGCTAGGCAGAGAGTAGCTACTCTGCTAAAAAGTGAACCTCCCACCTGCCGTGCGTTTCTTCTGGAGGGTTGCGAGGATGCTTAAATGCACTATTACCAGTTCCACATTGGTGACTACAAAAGTCACACCCACCATCTTTCGCAAATGGAAGACTTGGCTTTTCGCCGACTTCTTGACCATTACTACTTGCATGAACAACCAATTAAACAGCGGGACATTGCTCGTCAGATAGGCATGAGAGAGCATGAACAAGACGTACTAACTGTCTTAAATGAGTTCTTTGTGTCAACTGAAGATGGGTTTATAAGCCCTAGGGCTGATGATGAAATTGCCAAGTATCGTAAGTTTATTGAAGATGGAAAACGTGGGGCGGCTAAGAGGTGGTTAAAGGGTGGCGATGGGGAGGGTAATAGCCCCCCTATTGCTACCCCAATAGCAACCATTAACCATAACCCACTAACCAATAACCATAAACCAAAGAGAGAGAGCGCAACTGTCGTTGCTACGCCTGTCGGCGTTTCTGAAATTGTTTGGCAAGATTTTGTAAAACAGCGAAAAGTTAAAAAAGCTGCTGTGACTCAAACCGTTATTGATGGCATACAACGTGAAGCAAATAAAGCTGATTGGACATTGGATGCCGCATTAGCCGAATGTGTTGTTCGTGGATGGCAATCCTTTAAAGCTGAGTGGGTAGCGCCAAAACAATCTTTTGCCCAACAAGCCGCTGACGTTGCTCGGTCAACAGTCCCTTCCCAACACTCTGGTCGTGACCCTGTGCTGCTTAAAATTGAGGCAGATCGTAAAAATTCTGCACCAATGCCAGAACACATTCGTCAACAAATTAACCAAGTCTTAAGGAAAGTATGACAAGAGTTTATGCCCTTAAACGCCTGTTGGAACACGGGGAATTGTCTAGCAAAGAAATTGAAGAAATTACTTGCTGGACAACAAAGCAAGTCTGGGCCAGCATCCAGCGTCTGCAAAAAACTGAAGTTGTTCGCAAGTACCCCAAGATGAAGTGGGGCTTGATACAACTGTGGCCTTACCCATGACACGCAGACAGATTCAAGACGCTGGCGACAGATACCAGATTGAGTTGGGCGAAGCTAGGGTATTGCTTTGCACTTACCAAGTGACCAAGCAGAAAGTTCTGACTCAGGTCAGGATGGAATGGTTGGAAAAGAAGTACGGCACGGGTTCTGTAGCAAGGATTCGTGATTACATGAAGAAACTACAAGACGGAGAATTGGAATGACACCCTTAATAAAAGAAATGGTAAAGATGGTTTTAGTTTCTGATCTTGACCCGACAGAAATGCAATGGTTTGATGTGACTGGTGCAATCAAAGAATACATTGGTTATGACCAACGCAAATATTTGCTGCATCCTGCGCCGTACAAAAATATGATGCTTTGTGGTCGCACAGAGCAGGGTGACTTTATGTTGTCTGTGTTGGCAGAGCCAGAAGCTACTGTGGTATCTGGGTGGGTCATGAAAGCAACGGGCTATAAAGCTCTTGGCTCATTTTTGTTTGCCGAACACAATGGCGAGCCAAAAGTTGGCCCAGTAGACGAGCCCATTGATCCTCAAGACCAATCAATGATGTGCGCGATTGTGACCATGTTTTACGCATCTTTGGACATGAAGGTAGAAGCATATGTGCCAACTCCACATAAAGCAAACGTGAGTCGTGCAAAGCGTGGTTTAAAGCCACTGTATGACTGGCACACAGTAGTAATTGAGCCATCAAAATATCAAAGTGAAACACAAGGCGGTACGCACTCAAGCCCCAGAAGGCATCAAGCCCGTGGTCATTGGCGCACTTACAAATCTGGCAAGCGTGGTTGGGTTAAAGAATGCTGGCGAGGAGATGCCAGCAAAGGAACAATTTTTAAAGATTACAAAATAGGAAATTGATATGCGATACGCTGCCCGTGTAGACGCAAACCAAGCGCAAATTGTCAATGCGCTAAGAGCCGCTGGCGCTTACGTCTGGATCATTAGCCTACCTGTTGACCTTTTGGTTGGCTACAACGGTCAAACATATCTGGTCGAGATCAAGGATGGCCCTAAAAAGGGTTTAACGAGGCTACAGCAAGACTTTTTTGGAAATTGGATAGGTGGTGGCCTACACCGCATTGATGGCCCTGAAGACGCTTTACGCATGATTGGGGTTTTATGACACCAGACATGAAAAGCCGTGACCAAGAAAAGCTGTACCACAGCATCATCGGTCAGATTGCCAAACAAGCTATGTTGCACGGCAGTCGCTGGACAGCAGAGTCGTGGAAGCGATTCCTGATTGACCAGTGGGCGCATGAGAACGGCGAGTCAGCATCTGTCAGCAAGGTTATGCCAAGCATTGATGGGCTGCGTGTTGTTCAGTTAGGTCTGCAAAGCCGAAGGTTTACCAAAGAGCAAGCTATTAGTTTTACCGAATGGTTGATTTATTGGGCAACAACTAACGGAGTAATCCTTGAAAATCGCAGAGAAGAAGCATAAAGAGGCCGTAGCAAGCCTTGGCTGTTCGCTGTGTCATCACCTCTATGGGGAGCATGACCCGGCTCCTGTGGAACTCCATCACTTGAGAGCAAATGGTTGGGGTCGTGGCGACTACCTTACTTTGATGGGCCTATGCTATGAACATCATCGTGGCAATAAGGGTATTCACGGATTGGGGACTAGGGGCTTTGTGGAATATTATGGGATCACTCAGCAAGAACTGCTTGAGTGGACACTAAACAAGATAGGACAAACATGACTAAAGAAGAAGCGTTGCAAGCAATCAAGTTGCTTTCCGCAATTGAATCTTGGGCATTTACCATTGGCACTAGCTTAAAACATCCAGTTCCAGATTACCTGCATGAAGATTTGTGCAGGTCAATGGATGTATTTGAGCGTATTCTTTTGGAAAATAAAACATGAACTACACAGCCATTGCAGCGGCTATGAGAGCCGAAATAGAAAACCCTTTGAAATCCTATATGCCCAACAGCCCCGGTGCGTTTGTGCGTGACAGGCTGTTCAAGGAATGCCTGTGGGAAGAAGCCGCTTACTTTTGGGGTTGTTATTGCAGTCGAATGTTTAACAGCCATGAACTAAACGACTTGTTTCTTGAGCTTGAGGCACTTACCGCCAAAGAGAAGATGCCCGATTGGGGAACAAAGGGGACATGATGAACGACTGTCAACATGATTGGAAGCCAATTAAAGGGCCGGGTATGTACCACTGCGCCAAATGCAATGCTTTTCGGAGGATTATTAAATGAATGATGACGAAAAACCAACCCCGGCTGACGATCAGCTTCTCTGGATCGTGCTGGCATTTATTGCCCTAATGCTTACGCTAATGAGCCTGAGGAGTTGTTTATGAGAAACACTAAAGAAATGGCCCGTGAAGTAAAGATGCCATATGACTATCTAAGTGGTGAGCCACTTTATCTTGAAAAGCTGGAAGCCTTTGCAAGCCTTGTTCGTGCTGACGCACTGGCACAACATTTAGCCGTACCCGATGCAATTCACCACACTGACACAAGCGAGACTCTTGAGTACATCCAAGGGTGGAACGATTGCAGGGCATTAATGTTGCAAGGCAAAAAATGAGAAAGCAATGCCGCCGCAAGGTTTACCAGTTAGTTGACCCAATTGCTCACGCAATAGCAGGAGCCGCCATCACAACAGACGAACAACTCAAACTGCTCAAAGACAAAGAACTTGCCGCCATTGAAGCAATCCGTACAGGCAACGCTACTGTCTACACATGGCAAGAACTGGTGGACATGAACAACATCTGTCAGGTAATGGCCCGTCAAGGCATTGGCCCTGAAGCATTAGTTGATTGCATGATTGCAGAAATAGAGCTTAAACACGCTGCTAAACGGTTTGAAGCAACAGGTCGTATGCTGCTGACAGGTACAGGTCTAAGAGCCATCAACGAGGTTTTAGAATGGCATCACCTGCAAAGAACGTCAATTAGCCGTAGCGAGTACGAGCGCATGATTGACAAAACACGCAATAAACTACGCTCTCGCTCAAAAGATGTAACGGTAATACAATGACGCAAAGGAATATCACTATGAAATTCACGATCAAAGAAGCCCCGCAAAACGTCATGGGCGAATTCGCTATGTGCTTGCTTAACAGCGTTACAGCAGGGCATATCCACCACCTAACTACAGACAGTTACTCACAGCACATGGCCTTGGGTGACTTTTACGATGGCTTGGACGATCTGTCAGACAAATTCATCGAAGCGTACCAAGGCCGATACTCGAAAATAATTTTCGCGGAAAAGGCACTTTTTCTGGGGGAAAATGGTCTGGAGCTTGTTCAGTACGTCTGTGACCAGATTGAGCTTTACCGCATCATGCCCGGCTTCCCACAGGATAGCGAACTGCAAAACATCGTGGACGAACTGCTTGACCTGACAGATTCCACCAAATACAAGCTGAGATTCTTGAAGTAATGACAACTAATCAGAACCAAGTCGGCTGGTATTGCGGTTTGCAAGGCCCATTTGCACATAAGTCGCAAGCACTGGCACTGCGTTGGAATGCTGCTGTAGTTAGCTACAAACCAGTACAAAAAGAGGCCATTTCCTACAGAGTGGACAAAAACGTGTGGAAATCGCCCAACATTTTGGTGGAAAAATAGCAGCACCTAAAAAAATCTTTTACAATTTCCCGGCAGTTGTAAAAGTGAGGGAATTTTGCCTAGCTGGACTAGGCATTTTTTTGCTTCCAATTTTTTTTTCCGAAATGCGTAGTTGGCCTATAGGGTTTTTTGGCTCTATATTGCCGTTTGGTTATATAAGCTGCTGCTGATGTGTGTGGGCACTCACTTCGCATTAGGGTAAACCCCTACTACGTAGGGGAAAACCATTAGGGGTAAACCCTTAAACTTTCTGGTAGCAGCACCACAGGCAGACCAGCAGCAGACCACCAGCACCAAGACACCAGCAGAAAGGCCCACATCAGGCCCACAGCAGACCATTTGACCTGTGCCTGTAGGGTAGTGGCTTGACACCCTAAAAATGCCTTGTAGACCCCCACAGCAAGAAGTGAGCACTCACTTACTTAACAGGCCCAAAAAAACCCGGTCTAAGACCGGGTTCTCTTGGGTCTATTAAGTCAAGGCCCAGAAGTCATTTTTATGCACTTCCCTTGGGTCTTGGTCATCAGGCCCATTCAACAAGAATACATCCATAGAACCACAGGCATAAATAGTGTCAACAATATAAAGCTGCACTGGTTGACCTGTATCTTCAAGGCAAACCCCTACAGAGTTAATATGAATTAACCCTCTCCTTTTGTTTTCTTTCATCTCTTGCACTTCAATATCTAATTCTGAAAAGTAACTCATTTGGAAATCTCCTCTCTAAAATAATATTGACAGATAGCAGCCATTATTTGGGCATCTTCTACACTGGCATTACAGCCCAAAGATAAACACCAAGACTTGCACCAAACTTCGCTATCTTCCATAAAACCCAAATTAATATAATTTTTCATTCTGTTTTTTCCTCATTAAAAGATGGTGTCCACTCATAGCAGACAAGTTTTTCAATTGCTTTAAATTGTGATGGATTAATCTCTATCCATTTTGTTTTTCCCTTTTGTGTCTTAATCTGCAATTGAATCCTTCCATTCATTAATGGTTGATTCATGGGAAAAGGCACAACCCGTAAAAACTCATGCTCAATATTTGTAAATGCATTCATGCTGTTTGCTCCTTTAATTGTTGAGTGGCCCATTTATCAATAATATGGATTTCTTGGTCATATTCCATTTGGTTTAATTCACCATTTAAAAATCTCTTGTCCAGTTTATCAATGGCTTTTTCTACCATTAATTCAATTTGTGTTTCTGTTAAATAAATCATCATGTACCTCTTAAAAACAAACATAAACAAAACCAGTAGATGTTTCACCTACTAATGTAGTATGAGATTCTAAATAATCTCTCATATATTCAATTTGATCCTCTTCTTCCACATCTGTTAAATCAATTCTGTAATTGTTTGCAATATCTTCTATTGTGTCTTCAGAATATTCACAACAAATAGATATAACGTCCAATTCTATTTCTTCTCCTGTGCTTTCTTCATATTCCTCAAAATAATCAAACAGCAAACCTAAACCCTCATAAGAGAAATTCTCTTTCCGGTCAGCATCAATAAATGCGCTTTCAAAATCATATTTAGAAATTGTGGTTTTCATGGTGTCTTGTCTTTCAGTGTTGGTTAATAGGTCAGGATGTCAAAGTAAGCAAGGGCAAAGCCACACAGGACAAGGCCCAAAAGAATCGCTGTCAATATGTCCAAAATGGTTTCTTTCATTTTGATTTCTCCTTAAATAGTTGTTTCATAAACTTCTGACCACTCTTCCATAAATGATGTACAGGTGTAATCAACCACTGTTTCATCATCTTCAAGACCAAAAGCAGACACTAAAGCCCATCCAATAACAGCATCTTGCTGCCTGATTCTTAACTGTGCTTCTTCCACTGATTCAATGGCATCAATGATGGCTTTATAGGCTGTGCAGCGTTTTACTTGCCATTCACCACCATCCCACACAGAGACAGTGCAACCCATTGACAGTGCATGCTTGATTAAATGCTTGTAGGCTTTCATTTGAATATCTCCAATTAGTAAGGGTTTAAACGCAAGGCACTGCACCAGCTGCTGCACGTAACTGGTTGACGATTTCGTAATACTTGTCATATGGGATGCCTTCTTTCGATGCATAGGTGGTTATGTCTCTGTCATAAGCCGACATGACTTCATGCTTGCTCAGTGCCACATGACTAGGCAGCAGCAGGTCTAGGTGTCGGTCATAGTCAACCATGACGATGCAGCCGTTTTCTAATTTGGCTGCTGCTATGCGCTGTCCGCACTCTGTATATGTCCGGCCTGTGTTGAATGTGATGGTTTGCATGTTGTCTTCTCCTGTTAATAAATTACTTGCCTGATGCGTAGTGGTGCAGGGTCTTGACGTATTCACGAAAAGACTTTTGGTTCTTAGCGTTTTGATACCAAGCCACCACCACAGTGCCTGACTTCCTGACACCTAAAAAAATGCCCTTGTTAGTCTTGTCTCCTGCATAGATCCATTGACCGGGTTGAATGTGCTTGTAAAAGGCATCAGGCATGGCCCACACGTTAAAAGCTGGTTGATATCTCATGGTCTGTTCTCCTTAGTAAGTAAAGCCAATAAAAACGAGTTTGTCTGCCTTGATGTAAACGTGTCGGTTGATGTCTTCCGTATCAGTGCATTCAAATGACTTGGTAGACCTGTCATATGCACCTTTGATGAAGACAGTCTTAGCGTCTTCTTTTCGCTTGATGTATTCACCGGGTTTAACTGACTTGATGGTGGTCTGTTGCATGAGGAAATCTCCTATAAAAAAACAATGGGGTCTTTATTGCATCACAGCACAGACAAGTTATCAACAAAAAAATCCTCTTTTGTGTCTGTTTCTAGCACAGGCCCATAAAAGCCCCTAGAAGGCCTTTTAAGACGTTTTAGGCTTTTCCCATATTTACCCATCAGAAAAAGTTATCCACACTGCTAGTGCTATCCATCCACAGATTTTGGTCTTATATAAGACTGACAACCTGTGTATAACTCTGGCCTGTATCTTGCACATGTGTGGATAACTTTGCCTTGTGTGTACAAGCTGTGCATAATTCATGGATGCCCACATCACCACCTACACAGTGCAGCAAGTACAGATGCAAGCATCCTTCTGTCAAGGGAAGCACCTTTTGTGCAGAGCATGCACCACCCAAGACCACCACCCAAGACCGACAAGCATTCAATGCCCATTACAAGACAGCAGCATGGCAAACCCAAAGGGCCATTCAGTTATCTAAACAGCCACTGTGCCAAGCCTGTCTATTGAATAACCAGATAACCCAAGCAGAACATATAGACCACCTATTTGCATGGTCTGATATTGGCGAATCAGCATTTAAATTAAATATATTCCAAAGTTTGTGCGAATCACATCATTCGATAAAAACAGGTTTTGAATCTAAGGGCATATATAGACATTACACAGTTAATGGAGAAAAGGATTATTCATTATCTGATTATTACTCTGTGGTTACTTTATCCTAGTACTAGCACACCAGCACCAAGACCACACCATTTTGTAATGCTTGGGTTTGCAATAAACCATCACCAGACGCCCACAGGCATCAAATTGTAGTACCCATGCAGTACCGCATGAGCAACTAGAAACTAAAAGTACCACGTTTGGCGCAGGAGCAGGCGCGGGTCCTTTTCC
>Ga0181346_1000062_pt1 | contig 39417 bp, 40 predicted proteins | sample Su13VDMM15DN_FD_130100 | JGI IMG/M metagenome (GOLD analysis project Ga0181346, IMG submission 130100) | Freshwater viral communities from Lake Michigan, USA - Su13.VD.MM15.D.N | ecosystem: Environmental > Aquatic > Freshwater > Lake | place: USA: Michigan | collected 2013-07-15 | reverse complement strand
CCCGCGTAATCTTTATAGGGGCAGTGGAAGTCGCAGCAACAGGAGGTTTCCCGAATTTCTTTTCGTATTCTGCCCGTGTTATTGGTATTGCCATTATGGTTAATCGATTATTTCGTACTCCTGCCCGTCGTCTCCTACTGTAATAGTGCTTTGTGGTGCTTGCGATGTCATCTCATACTCCGCGATCTTGTCCGCAAACTTTTTTTGAATAGATGCGATACGCTCCTTTGCGAATGCTTCGGATATTGTACCAGACGTATCCACGCCTCCCGACATTGCCTCGATGAATGCAAGATCCTTATCGGACATGGCTCCCTTAAGGAGACCGAGGTTGTCCTTGGCAAGGATTGCAGAGATCTGACCGGCTCGTTGTTGCATGTCTCCGTACCCTGTAGTTCTTCTTGCCCCAGGGATTATTGAAGAATACCCGAACTTCTTGTAGTCGTTATTTGCAATCATACTATCAACGACGGCCTTTGCTTCCGTTGCCAGGCTTTTTGTCTTGTCTGTTGCCCCTCCTTGTCCGGTAAGAGCTGAGTACACCTCATTTCGTAGGTTCTGAGCCTCTCTGCTTGATCCCGTTACGTAGTCGTTTACCGTACCTCCGTTCTTGTTCATAAGCTCAAGTATGTTTTTGGCGGCTGGAGAGACGTTGCCTGCCAAACCTCCTCCTATTCCAGATCCTCCTCCAGATGTCGGTGCATAGGTCTTTCCCTTTGCAGCCACAAGGTTTCCCTTTGAGTCGTATCGGGCTTGTCCCTCAGAAAGGCTGAATGCGCCTTCTCGCTCGGCCTTTGCCTGCGCTTCCGCCTCTGCCTTTTCCTGGGTGCTCTTTTGCTCAAGGTACGAGTTGATGATGTCCTGCTGCGAGATTCCCATGCCCTTGAGTGCTGCCTGGTCCTGCTGGGACAGAGCTGAATAGTCGATTCCCTGGGTTAGCAGGTTCTTGGCAACGTCAACTACGATGACCTGTTTTCGCTCTCCTTGCGACTTCTTGGCATCCTGGTATTCCTTGAGGCCTCCCTTCTTTGCTGCCCTCTGGTAGTCTATCTCGTCCTGCGCGGCCTTTTTGGCCCGTGACATGATATTAGCGATTGCCGATGCCTGGCTTGAGAGAACCTGCCCCTGTGCGTTAAGGTTTACCTTTCGCACGTCCTCGGTCATACCAGTTCCAAAAGAGGAACCCTGAAGCCCTCTTCTGGCCTGTATTGCCGTAGACTCGCCCAGTCTTCCTACTCCCACCTGCTGCTGCTCGGCAAGAAGTCGTGAGTATGCGGTCTTTGCTGCGTCAATTTCCCCTTGATACTGCGACATGACGCCCTTTCGGTATCTTGATTCTTCGGACTTTGAAAGAGTTGATTGTTTGTTGTAGTCCTGAGCATTCTTATAACTTGTTCCTGTATCATATGAACTAAGATAGGACTGGGGAGTTGAGAGAGGGGTGTCCGCCGTTACCTTTGGCTTTGCTGTAGTTGGAGTGTCGATAGCCCGGATCTGTGCCTGTACGCTTGCGTCGTCCCCTGGGTTGATGTCTATTCCTTTGTATTGTCCGAGTGTTGCCATATTAGTTGTAGTATTCGGTTACGATGCAAAAACCTGGAGCGGAAGGGCCTCCGGTTACGTCCGTACTGTCTGTTGTACAAGCACCACCACCTCCTGAACCGTATCCAGTGCCAGCGGAAGCGTTTCCAGTACCTTTCACAGCCTGACCTCCTTTACCAAAGATACTGTCAGCACCATTACCTCCTGAGTATGCATCCTGGTTTGATGCACCTGCATATGAGCCGTAATTACCAGGGCCTCCAGGAATATTGATATCTCCGCCTGTCGCAGATCCACCCGTACCGATTTCCTCGTTTGAACCCGCTGTACCATACCCACAAGTCAGTATAGCTCCAAAAGATGAGTTTGTAGTGCTGTTTGACGTTCCGATTGTAACAGTTTGAGAAGCTCCTATCGTAGCGGCGGAAAGAAGCTTTTTTGAGTATCCCCCCGATCCTCCCCCACCACAGGCAAGGTCTGTGTTTATTGTTCCTCCTCCTGCGCCTCCAGATCCTTGTAGCTCAACAATCGCATATTTGAGGCCTGATGGAGCGGTATACGTTCCTGAAGCGGTGAATGTCTGGACAGTTGGTGCAGTAGTGAACGTCTTGTCTATAAGTCCTGAGGCGGTTGTTTTAACAAGCTTTCCAGCATCTCCTGCTCCTGCACTTGTTGATATGGCAAGAGTTGCACTTGAGTCAGGATTGAAGAATATCCCAGTTGTTGCAAATGCTTGTCCGAGAATAACTGAGTTTGTTCCTGCACTACTTGATACCGCTCCTGCTGTATTCGAGAGATAATATGTTGCTGTTGCGGTAAGGCCCGTGAACGAGTCGCACTTTCCGTAGATTTGCACTCCTCCCGAGATAGTGTTTCCTGCTGTTCCCGCTCCAAGAGCGACTCCCAGAAGTACATTTTGGAAAGTTGCTGTAAGGTCTGCGTCCGCAAGCCACCATCTTGAGTCCGATGACTTGAAGTAGACGATGTTTCCCGCTGCAACTGTCTCTCCTGCCGTCTGCGATCCGAGAATGATTCGGTCCGTGTTCACGGTACCTCCTGAAACTACTGAGTCTACATATCCCTTGGTAGCAATCTGTGTAGCACTTGAGAGTGTTGGTGCAGTCGTGTACTCAAGAGGGGCTGCCGGGTTGATGGTTCCCTGACCTGAGAAGATACGCGAGATGGCTGCGAGGATTGAGTGGTCCGAGATGATCACGTTGGCTCCGATTCGGTGTGCTCGTTGTGCGTTTGCAGTAAGTACCCCTTGTCTTCCGACAGATGAAATAGACGATACCGTTTTTGTCGCCCCCGTAAGCTGTCCGATAAGGTATTCCTTGGCTCCTGTCGAGTCTCGGTCGATCGTGAAGCAGTATATTCCGTCCGAAAGGATGACCGCATCGGTATCCGTTACCGACTGGAGGGTGAAGGAGGTCGCTCCAATTGCAATCGCTCCGCTAAGCTGCGTTTCAAAGTCACTTGCTATCCGACTTAGGTCCTCAGTTGACATTTTGGTTATTTATTGTATTTAATTTATAATTAAAGTCAGTTCCTGTTTTATTGTATTTTCGACTGTTACAGGACTTACATAGTGGCTGAATATTCTCTATCAAATCATTGCCTCCTTTAGAGATTGGTATTATGTGGTCTTTACTTAATTTTACCATAGGCTCAACACCCTTACAACACAAGCACATATTCCCATATTGTTTTTTTAAATCTACCCATTCTTGGTGTGTATGATTGCCCCCGTTATTAAGTTTTCTAACCCTACGAACATTCTGATGATACCCATTTGGTATACCCCCTTTCCATCTATGATTCCTCTCCAATTTATGAGAACAAGATCGACAATATATCCTATTATTATCACTTAATTTCAAGTTACAATCTACGCAGTGATTATCTGGCAATTTCTTAATTTTTTGGTGCTCTGATAGTACTTTTAAGTAACAAGACTGGCACTGTTTGTATGGTACTTTCTCATCAATTGAATACCCCATGTAATCATGGCAAGTCATGCACTTCCTTTTTTCTTTATAAGTATGGGAAGAGACGTCATATTTCATCCCTTTAAGCGGATTATTCTCTTTAAAGGAAAGCTTGTGACAAGCGTCAGAACAAAACCTTCTATCTGAATATCTTTTCGGATTTTCTAGTCTTCCAGATTTACTGATTTCCCTGTTGTATTTTTTCTCACAAAACTCACATTCTTTGTCAGGTAAATCTGCTTTTCTCATAATGCTATTATAGCACGGTCTAATAGTTGGGTACTGGCAAGTCAGTATCGGTCCCTGTATTAATTGAAACGTTCTGCTTCTGCCTAAATCTCTTTGGCATCTTGTCCTCGTACAGCCAGATGTCCCTGTGCTCAAGCGACTCGATCGAGGCGTGCCCGAACCCGTTCGCGACGAACTTCAGGTATATCTTCCTGAACTTCGGGGTCTTTATCTTCAGTTCCGCATAGTACGGATAAGCCACCTGCGAGTCCGAGCCTCCTATCACGTCAAAACCGACAAGGTTGAGTCCGATCGTGTTAGGGTTTTCCATATCTACATACGTAGCGTCTCCTGATACGGTTCCAAGGAGGGTGTAGGCCTCGTTATCAAACGAACCATACACCGAATAGTTCTGCCCCGTTGAGATAAGTCCCTTAAGCCTCAGTCTCTTCGTCTTCTTGAGCTCCTCAAGGTCGTAGAACTCACCTTTTGTTATTGCAAAGTTCTCGACGACGTATCCGAGGTCATCGAATCCATTCATTGTGGTGTACACCGAGGTCGAGAGCGAGTCACCCGTGTATAGATTTCCGTTGTACTGCATGAAGCTTCGTGCCTCGTAAGCGAGAATGTCCACTGTATCGTTGACGTAGTTGCACAATAGGATTGTATCGTTCGCGGAGGCTCCTTCTGACTTACAGGCCACAAGAACGTAGTCTCCGTACACTGTAAGGGCGGTATCGGCGTATGAGTAGTTAGAGAAATCAAACTGAGGGAAAATTGGGAGCGTGTCGAAGTTGTCTCCTGTCGGGTTACGAGTAATGAATCTCATAACTGGCATTTCCCCGTTGGCGATGTCCATGAAGATGATTCCCTTCGATGTCGCTACGGCTCCCTTTCGCGACGGTACTCCGATGTTTGAACGAAACACTTCGTTTACTGCCGTCAGGTCTGTCTCTCCAATCTCAAGGGTATACACGCTTCTCTCCTTAAGCGAGAAGTACTTCCCTTCAAGCGGGATGACCGTCTGAATGCCGTCTCCTCCGATGTCCTGGGGAAAGATAAAGCCTTCCGACGCCACTCGTGTTGCCGTAAAGGTGAAGTCGGTCACTCCCTTGACGTTCGAGTTTTCCCACTGGTATGAGGCTGTTCCTGCTCCTGTCTGTCCTGTGATGGTGAACACCCCTGAAGTATAGTTAATCGTTCCTGTACCACTGATTGAACCCGTAAGAGTACCGTCATAGTTGTCGGTGAAGACCTCGCCTGACGAAGTGTCGGTAATAGTCACCGCAAAGCAAGTCCGTGTCGCGCCTCCAGCCTTGAAGGCTAGGGTTCCAGACTCGACGGCTACAAGAGCCTCTCCTGAAACAGTTGTATAGGTAGTTGCGTTTTGTGCGTCTATCCATGAGCCGTACAAACCCGTCTTGTCCTTGACCCTTCCCCAGAGGATAGCACGTCCTTTGTCGATAAATGCGACTCCCTTGAAGTTCTTTGCCGCGTCATACATAGTGCTGAATGATGTTGGGTTGGCTGTAACAACCTTCCAAATCCCGTCTGTTGAGTAAATATAGGTGAAGTTCCCTGCAATTGAGGAGTAGTTGGTGAACGATGTTGCGGCATCCTCTGTAAGGCCCGTGATAAGGTTTGTCCAAGTGGAACCCACAAGGACCTTTATGGTTGTACCTGATTTCTTAAAATATACAGGTGTTCCGTTTACTTTATATCCTATATGAATATCAGAACATGAACCAGTAGTTCCCGTATCTCCAAATGTCACACGACCTCGTGCAAGTTCGATTACCCCATCCTTTGTCACCCAACCTTGTGCATTTGAAAGCGCGTCCTCTGGGATAATCTCATCAGAGAAGAGGTTGTGTATGCCCTTTGAAAAAGCTCTGATTTTCTTATTCATACAAGATTTGGTTTATAAAAATTCTTCATCGATAATGCTTTACGAACCGACCAGCCTCCATAATCTATTCTTTGTGTAATGGTAGTCTGTCTAATTCCTGTTTTATCAGACCATTCTTTTAGTGTCATTGAAACACCATCTAGAGATAATATCCTATTTGAACTTCTGTTTAATGTTTGTTCTTTCATTGTTGACCATTTACAGTTCTCTTTACAATAATTACCATCATTGTCTATTCTATCTAATGTCATATTATCATCGTACCCCAAATGCATATCTTCAAAGAATCCCTCAAAAGATAACCATTTTTTATCTACTGTTATACCTCTTCCTCCATATCTATGAAAATGTTCATATTTCTCAAAAAAACATCTTTTGAGCATGTTTCTATATATTCTATAAATTCTTGTTTTAGATTTTGGCATATTATTGTTGAATAAGCATTGAATTGAAATAGCATAAATCATCAAAATATCTTTTGTAGGCTTGCTGATTTTCTGGCAAGTAAGATTTGGCACGGTCAGATTGCTGTATAACATTGTCCTCGACACACATGCCATGATAGAGCATATCGTGGAACCTTGAGGGGATTACAGGGGTATCAGACAGCGTAAGGGCAGTAGGTAGGGACGCATAGTCGAACTCTACGGCTTCTGCCGCTGTAGGCTGGAGAGTAAAGTAGAGAAGTCCATTCGCAATGTCGATATAGCAATACCCATCCTGGTCTCGATACTGCCTTCGGTCACTCCATGAAACCACTTCATATGGTCGATAAGTCGTTCCTACGAATACGACGGGTCGTGATGCCGAGTATGAAGCATCGGTATAGTTGTAGTTCTGAGTAAGGAACGAGAAGTCAGAAGGTAGTGTTACATATGAAACGCTTGATGATGTCGTACCGGAGAATGCCTTTTTCAGGAACTCCCACGGACGCTCCATGCACACCCTGAAGTAAATCTTGTTCAGCAGGTCCAGTTCCTCGGTAGAGGAAAGGTCTGTAGTGTCATCCATAAACAGTTCAAACTTTGTGATTATATCTGATGCGATCATTGTATTTTTGGTTTTTTATCCTCACTGCTTCTAATGTTGCTCGCTCCCGGCAGGTCGATGACCTCCCACATCTGGTCAACCGACTTTATGGGCCGAACAAGGAGGGTGCCACTTTTGGTAAGGGCAACGATGTGCGTTTGGTTTATTGTGATCTGTGTGATTTCCATAAATTTGCTAATCCCAACCCTCTGGTTAGAGAGGGCAGAGTTAGAAAACTAAACTCCCTTTGAGATAAGAACGTCGAGAAATTTTTTCGCTCCATCTGGAAACGTCTTGATTCCAGCAAGGTATGAAGTAAAGATGTTTGTTCCACGTCGGTCTGCTGTAGGTCGCATATCCACTTCCTTCAGATCCTGTACGACAAGGTCGATAGCACCCTTCTTTCCGTAGTAGGCATGAACGAAGTTCTTGCTCCATGAGTCAGCAGTCGTGTTGAACGTTGCAGATACAACGAGTGCTCCTGATCCAGTTCCTACGATTGTAAGAGTGTCAGCAGTGTTGTCGTTTGTAGCTACGAGTCCAAGGTCGTCTGTGACGATAGCCTGGTCAGCTGCTGATAGGGCAACTCCAACTAGAGTAGTTGTTCCTGGTGTGTTGATCAGTGCAGCAAGGTTTGCTCGTGCAAGGTCAGCAGTTCCAGATACAAGTACGTTTCCTGGTGTTGCTCCGATAGTTGTAACGAATGTGAATGTAACTCCTCCGATAACAACTGTGTTAGTTGCTGTAGGGATTGCTGCCATTCCGAGTACCGCTTCTCCAGTCAAGTTGTTTGAAACGTACATCTTAGCGTTGTTTACAACGTCTGTGTATCCGTTCTTGAACACTGAACCAGCAAGGTCGATGCTCTTTCCAAGAAGATACTGCGCGATGTCTGCTGCTGAGTATGGGTCAACAACGAAGATCATGTTAGACATGGTATCCTGGTTGTTCTTGTACTGTAGCTTTGCTGACATTCGAGTAGTAAGCTGTGGAACTGTTGTTGAAGACAGTGTGATAGGAGTTCCAGTTGAAGCTCCAGTCGTAAGGTCTCCGTTGTCAAAGTCGTAAGTTGCATTTCGAACCTCTGCAAATACCTTACCGTCAAGGTTGATAGCTACCTTTCGGGCTACCTTTCCTCCGATAACCTCTGCTGGGTTAAGTGGTCCAGTCTGTGTCATCTCTCCATCTGAAACGAAGAATACTGCCTCCTTTTCGATGTTTACAGTCAACAGGTCAGATGAGTCTGTGATTGTATCGATTGTTGAAGCTGAACCTCGTGATACTGTTCGTACTCGAACAGCTGAGATGTCGTAAGAGAATCGCTCTACTGACTCTCCGTACTTAAGTACTGATTCAAATCGGGTGTTTGCCACCTCCTTTGAAACTAATGTTTTTAGAAACACTTCCTGATATGAGTTATCAAAGTGTTTCTGGAATGAGTCTAATGCCATAAATAATGATTGGGTTTATAAATCTGTTAACCCTGTTCTTGGATTTTACAAATCTAGTCGTGCTTCCAGGTTCTGGTTGTACTTTGCTTTCATAGCAGGGTCTGCCATGATTTCGCTGAAGTACTGTGAGTCAGTCCGTGCAAGCTTGAAGTCGATTTCCTGAGGATCCTTCCCACCTCGTGGAGTTGTGGTCTCTATGGTCTTCTTTCCACTGAGAGACCGGCCGTATATCTTTTCGACTAGTTGAGGCAAACTAAGTGATGCGTTTTCCTTTTGGAAGGCAAGAGTCCGCAAGCTGTCCTTATCTATAAGGTTGGCGTATTCAGGCATTCTTTCGAGTGTCTGGTTGTAGATTGACTCGAATGTCTGATTAGCCTGCTTTGCTTTCTCCGCCTGCTCAAGAGGTTTTAACTTTTCCGAGACCTTTGCTTCGAAGTCGTTATTCATTTGTGAACGAATTGAGGCTTCAAACTTTTTCAAGAATCCCTTGTCAACACCGTATTCGTCTGCAATCTCGTCTATATCGACATTTGAAACGTCATCGCCGTTCTCAATCTGAGACTTCAGTTTGTCCATCTCCTTCTTGAGTTCTTTGTTCTGCTTCTTAATGTCTAGGAACTTGTCTAGCCCTATAGTTTCTACCTTGTGTTCTGGTTCCGGCTCACGTTGCAACATGTCGCCTAAAACTGGTTCAGTAACCTCTGGCGTAACTTCTTCGGGCTGAGCCTCTATAACCTCTGGCTCGTTAGTATTTTGGATATTATCCATGTTTTTTCACCTTTTTAGGTTGTGGCACAACCAAGTTTTTTGACCGCTACTTAAGCGTTACAGATTTTGAGTCTCCCGACCCCTGTTATTACTTATATTATAAAGCACTATGCTGTTCTGTGCAATCATAGTGCGGGTGCTGCCCTCGTCGGCTGAACAGGAAAGCCAACAAGAGCAGCACTCGAACTACGATTCGAGTTCAAGAAGTTCCTTCAAATCGTTTTCGGCGATTATCTCGTTCTTCTTTGAGTTTTTTAAGGTTCGTAGTATCTCCAGCTTCGAGTACAACTTTGCGCACTCGGAAACAAGCTCGATGTGTGAAAGGGTAGAAAAGTTATAGGCAATCTTATCCATGCTCATCAGCACGTCCTTATGATATGTCTTAATAAGGATATCACCCCCCTCAGAATTCATGGCCGTGTTGATGGCTTTTAGATTACCCAATGATTTTTCTATTTCCTTTTTATCCATTGAGTCCTGTTTGTTTCTTAATTTCTTCTATCTCCTCCTCATACTCAACAAGAGCCTCGTCAATCTCCTTCAATTTGGCCTCAATCTCGGCAATCTCCTTCAGGTTTCCCTTTCGGAGAGTGATAGCGATTGCTCGCTTCTCCTCCTCCTCGGTCACGTCCTCGATTCCTGGGTAGTTGACCTCACAGTTGGTTACTTGGGCTTTGTCCACCAGAAGCTGTGCCTCCAGTTCCTCCTTGATCTTTCGTACCTGCGAAGCCTGCTTCTCCATGTCCCTAAGGGTAATCTTTACCTTTACCCCTGACTTCTCGATGATAGTGTCATCGGCCTCTTCCATCTTCTGTATAATCTTATATTTGTGGCTCATTTAATCCTGTGTTATTTGATAATTCCGGTCCTGCCATAGGTCCTGCTCCCATGGGAGGTGATCCCATTGGAGACATTGCCTGCTTTACTTGCTCGTCGGCGAGTGATGATATAAGGTTTTGGTCAATCACTGGTTGTAGTTGGGCGATATAATCGTTGAGGGCATTGAACTGTACGTCGTCAATGCTTTCCCCATTGTCTAGAACGTAGTCCAGGAACCTTTGCTTGTAGGCGATGCTTGCCTTTCGGTTCACCTCTATCTTCTTTCCCTCCATAATCATCTCGATATCACGCTCAGCCTCCGACATTAGGTCAGCGTCGCCAAAGTTCTGTGTATCCATAAGTTGCCTAATCTCTTCCTCTGAGAAGCCGTTGATGGAAGCCTCCGTCTCGTATGCCTTCTTAGGGTTCTGGATAGGGTTCATGGCGTTTGCCTGTAAGAAGCCTAGTTTAAGCTTCTTTTCACCAATAGATAGTGCAAGTTCGGCGTTGCTTGCCTCAACCATGACTCCAAACGTATCACCTTTCCAGAAGATGTCCCTTTTTGAAACCTCCTCGATCTCAACGCCGTTAGGTCCCATGATGTCTACCGCCATCTTCTTTGAAAGGTGTTCCCGTACCCCAGCCTCGTATAGTCGGGCGAATCGTTGATATCCGAAGGCATAGGCCTTGTTTATAAATCCGAAGCGGTCAGCGGTATTCTCTTGGTTACCCTCGTAGATACCCACCTTGTCCTCCTCCGCGATTCCCTTTGAGGCGGCAGTCACTCCCGAAGACTTCTCCTGGATGGTCTCAAGGATGTTGAACACCTCGATTGGAGTGTTGATGCTTGGAACCTGTACCTCCCTAATAGCCTTTGAGACATCGCCCTTTGACTTAATGTACCCATCCTTTCGGTACTTAAGGGACGCAAGGTCCTCGATCATGGTCACGTCCACCACTCTCTGCGGCCGGTTGATCTGCTCAGCATTGTCGAGCATCTGGTTGATGGATACCGCCTGAGCCATGAATATTTCACGAACGTAGTCAGCAGGGGACGGAACCCAGAACTCTGTAAGGTCAGGGAAACATGCGTATGTCCAGAACGGGTATAGGTCAGACTCGAAGATGTCAGAAAGTTTCTCTACTCGGATGGCGTTAGCCCCCGTCTCGTTAAGAAGTAGGTAATACCTAACCCCGTCATACGTTGTATACCACTCCCAGAACTTGTACTTGTCCTTGTTACCAATCTCCTTTTGTGAAGAGGTAACGTTGGTGTCGTAGGTTCGTGAGGCCTTGTTCGTCTCCTCCTGTGAGGATTCAGTTGAGTTCCCTGATCCATTGATAAGGTCGTTTGTCGGGTACTTGAGGTAGATGCCGTTCTTCACTCCCTCCTTCAGTTGGGATGTCGTCTTGATGACCCCGTACCGCCCCATGTACATGGCGTTCTCGATATTGATACCTCCTGCTGATGGGTCGATTAAAAAATCGTAGACATCAACATTCTCAAGATGAGGCTGATACCCCTCAGCACTGTCTGCAAAATAAGAAAAGATTGTTCGTCCATATATTACTGCTTGTTTTTTACCTACAATGTCTTTTAAATCCCAGAAGTCCCTGTTGGCATCGAACTGCCTGAGCGAGTTGAGCCTCTTTACCCGCGTAATCTGCGAGACCTTCCGGTGCGTGAACTTGAACGTGAGGGCGTTGTCGATCTTTGAAAGAAACGTATGCACGAACTCCTGCATACGGTTAAGATCCACGTTTGCCCGGGCCTCGTCGGTCTTTACCTTCTTTCCGTAGTAAAGATCCTCGTTCTTCTTCCAGTTGGAGGTTTTTCCCTGCTTGTACTGCCTGGAGAATGATATTTCCTGTAATGCTTGGGCAACGATTGCGTCTCTTGTTTCTTTTTTAATCATTATGAGTAAGAATTTCCTGTTCTTGCTCTGCTAATATCCAAATTATACCACATACTATGCGTTGAGAGTAAAGTTTTGCCACACGAACGGGTAATCGAACGTAAGTTTGTGCGTCTTGAGCAGTTCGTCGCGTATTTTTTCGTATCTTTCCTCGGAATCGGGGGCAATCTTATGGAACTGCACCTGTATGTTCCTCAATTTTGACTGCAAGCCGAGTTCCAGCACCCTTTCAAGCACTTCAAACTCCATTCCCTCGATATTTATCTTGATTAGGTCGACATTCCTGTCCCCGATAACGTCTTTTATGTCCTTTATGCGTACCTCCTCCGTGTTTCCGTTGGCAAATACCCCCGTTCGGTCAGTCTCGACGTGAAATGTCTCAGTCCTCTCGCTGCCTCCCACCCCATAATGAAATACCCTCACTATCGGATAGGGTTGCAGATTCTTCACGCAGTCGAGAAAGAACGCGTCTATCGGTTCGTATACGTCAACGTCGCACGCATACGCCTGGTGCAATATGCTTGCGAACCTCCCCTCATACCCTCCGAGGTCTATGACGTAGCTTTCGCAGTCCAAGTCGTACTCGTACCGCATCTGTTCCCTGAATGGCTCCATGCTAGAGGTCCCAGAAGATACCCTTGTAATGAGCGGCGATCACCGACGTGTCGCAGATAGGCTCAAAGCCCTTCGCCCGCGCCATAAGCGTGAAATGGATGTCCTCGCTGATGTTAGCATCCTTCCCGTTGTCGTCCTTATAGATGAATTTATAGCACGGCCTTTCCAGCTTCTCGTATACCTCCCGCTTGACCATGAGGCACGAACCTCCCGCTCCGAGAATCTTATGCACGCCGGTGTTGGGTGTCAGGTGTTTCTCGTCCATGCCCACGCAGTTCCATTTCTTCTTGAATCCGTTGGAGTCCGAATCCTTCCTTGTCTCGTCATAGACGATGATGGCCGTCAGTCCTGAGACGATATCAGCGTCATGGGACAGAAGAGTGGTGAGTGCCTCGTACTTCGGAACCGTGTCCGAGTCGATCCAGAACAAGTGGGTACAGTCCGACTCAAGGAATACGTCCACTATCTCCTCTCTTGCCCTGTCGACAGGCGATACGCACGTTGTTGGATAGAATGACACGTTATACTTTCCGGTATTGAAAGCCTCCGCAATCCACCTTGTAATCATGACGACGAGTAGCGTATTGATTTCTCCCATAGTCGGGACTGCGATCATCACCTTTGGTTTAGTTGAAGCCATTTTGTAATCTATTAGCGAATAATTCTTGGTCCTTCTGGAACAGTATTTGCGAATCCGAATACGTCCTGTCCTGCTCGGCCTTGCCGTTGATCCAGTGGTTGTGTTCCACTACGGCTTCCGGGACATAGGTGTACAGTCCGGCAGCATTCATTCTCATAGTGAACTCCTGGTCCGCGAAGTTATGATGGTAGCCTTCATGAGTAAGAGTTTTCATTATCTTTGAGTGACAGAACGGCAAGGTCGCCACATTTCCCTCCTGTATGCCATCCTTTGGCTGAAGAAGCCCGTTGTATTTGGGGTACAGCTCGATAAACTTGTCGCATAGAATCTTTACTGCATCATTCTTTAGAATGACATCATCGTTAAGACACCACACAAGGCCATCAACCCCATCCAAAAGAGTGTGGATAGCCTTAACGTATCCTTCGTAGTTATTTTCATATATCGTTAGCTTATATGGTAATGTCGTATGCTCCCTGATTGATTCAATCGTCTGCTGTAGTCGCTCCCGTCTTTCAGGAGTAGTCGGAATGAGTATGGTTACTTTTGACATATGTTTAAAGCACTAATTTTTTTAATAAAGGCATCAACCACATCATTAAAGTTATCTTCTTTATTTATGGCAAACAGACATTCTACATCATCTATTTTGGTAGTTAAAATAAAACACTCTAAATCCTTATCTTTTCTTCTGTCTAAAATTTCTATTTTCATATTTTGTGCCACTTATCCAGTAATGAGATGGGCGTACCCCATAGTTCTTGTCTCGGGCAAACAACTACTTTATTAGAAGGTCCCAAATATGCTCCCCAAAAACTAAAAGTTGAGTTTGCCATGATCAGTCCGTTGCATGAGGCCATAAGGTTGAGATCCTGCACGTCCGTCTTCCCTTCCGAGAACTCGCACCCCTTGAAGATGTCCTGCTTCTTGCACCACTCGATGTCATCCGAGAACACGATGAAGTCCTTTTCCTTGAACATTGCCATAGCCTTCCTATAGTAGTCGGTCTCCATCAGGTTTGGGTATTGATGTGAGAACTGGATATAGTCTCCTCGTCTCACATGTATGCCTATCTTAGGTGTTGATCCTATGCCAATATTAAACATCTCCCGGACCTTGTCCTGATGATTTTCAAACCATTTTATATCTTGAAAATATATGTCCGACTCCGCCGTGTCTGCGAGTGCTATCAACGTAGCGTATTGAAACATTGAATTTCCGAGCCTACCAAATAATTTGTGTGGACTTACCATAACTTCCTGTTGTTATTGTTAATGAATAAATTATATACCTATATCAGGACATCACAAGCCGATGTCACTGTAAAGCGCCGGTGTGTCCCTAAAGACATCAACAATGGGTGTTGAGGGTCTAAATGAACTCATGGCGTACCTTACGGCATCAAGACTGTGGTCAAACCCACCTTCAGGGACATTGAGTATCTTGCCGTCCCTGTCGGTTGACCAGAGGTAGTTACGGTACTCCCTGATGATGTTGGCGGAGCGCTTAGTCATAGATATCTTCTGGTCCTGAACGTATTGTATGCCCTGGTTGATGGACCCAGGACCTTTGACTGCTGGCTGTATGTTTACACCATAACTCTTGATCTCATCAATAGATTTAGGTTCGGCACTGTCGGCGATGGTGAGCACTTGCCTGTCCTGCGCAAGCAGTGTGTCGGCGATGTACTTGTTACTCATCCCCTTCTGGTAACAGACCTCATCAAGAACATATCCCCCATTATAGTAATAGATGTCCACTATGGCCGTCGGGTCGTTGGTGTACCCGAAGTCCAAGCCACGACGCTCCAGGCGCGCCTCATGGGGTACTTCGTCCACTATCTGCCAGTCCTTGTATATCTTTCCTTCGACCTCGCCAAGAAGTCCCTCGCCGTATACCTGCCACCATCCTTTGCGGTTCTTTCGTTGCTCGATGGACTCGATGATTTCCTGCGAGAGACCCTCATTATCCTTGTAGGTAACAATTATCTTTTCCGCGTCGTCCCTGTTTGGCATAACTTCAGTGAAAAGCCAGTACTCATTCGTAGGATTAAAATCAAGGTATACACCTTTTTTTGTTCTTACCTCTAGTTGCTCGAAAGCATCAAATGGAATGTTGTTCGACTCGTTTATAAAAAGCCAATCTCTCCTCGCACCTCTCAGTTTGTCTCCATTGTCAGTCGAGAAAAATTCAATTTTATTACCGCTCTCAAATGTATATACTGAGTCTGTAGCATTCCAGAGGTTATCTTTCCAGTAATTATGACCCTGCATTATGTTTTTAAAATCTCTCAATGCCCCTCGTTTCAAGTGAGGTATAGACTCTGCAACAACTGAAGTAAGTTCGCTTGATTCTTTTTTCGTCTGTGCCCTATCAATAAGAAGCATCAATATTGAGATTGTCTTACCAGCCGAAGTCCCTCCTTGGACAACCTTGATCCTTTTCTTCATATCAGCTATTTTCTTTGTTGCCGTAGTGATTTGATACATTATCTTTCTATGAGATAGGTTATTGCATTCTCTAAAAACTTACAGTTGTCCTTCAGAAGTCCTAGTGCTCTGTTGCAAGAACCACACAACAATCCTCTGACCCTTCCTGTTGTGTGACAATGATCGACATGTAGTGGTGTTTTTGGAGCACACTTGCAGATTGCACATACCCCATTCTGTCTCAAAGACATAAGATGGTAGTCATCAAGTGACATCCCATACCTTTCCTTAAGCCTTTTTTCCTTTCTAATCTTGTGATAATTTGCCCTTCTATACTTGTTTTCAGCTTCTCTTCCTAAAGTTGTCTTTTTGTAAGCCTTTCTTTTTTCCCTAAAAGCCTGGTTCCTTATTCTTGCTCTCTCAATAACCTCAGGTCTTTTTGAGTATTCCTGGTTATATTCTTTTATTTGTTCTTTAGTCTTTGGCATCCTGCATCATCCCTCCAAGTATCGGCATAGGCAGATCCTTGCCGTTGGTCGTAACGTCGGTCGGCTGCTTAGCCTTGTCCATAACTCTATCATGTATCTCCTTTATCGCCGTCATATCACCCTCCAATGCCTTGGCGATCAGTATGGGTCTGATAAGTGGTAAAGCGCTGCCTAGAGCCTCCTTATACTCGGCTATAAGTTCCTTAGTAGCCTTCTTAATAATCTTTGATTCAGGAGTGTCTTTTGGCCTGCCCTCAAGGTTGATTCTTGGGTCATTTTTCTGAAAAGGTATACCACGCACTTTTTCAGTGTTGTCTGCTGTTTCGCTCATAGCAACATTATACCATATCTTTTAGAAAAGTAGAGTTAATACCTTGACACAACACTAGAAGTGTTGGGGCTAGGTGAGTCAAAAACGCGAAATTAGTTTTCATATAGAAAAGGCCTTTTTTTACCTTTTTATTTAGATTATATTAAATATGAAAAAACCTAGTCCCCTAGCCCCGACCCCTAAATGGTGGTGGTATATAACGCTAAAACACGGGGCTAGGTAAATTTTTCACCTAGCCCCTCACCTAGCCCCAGCCCCTGTTTTTCACCATTTCACAATAAAAAAGTACCTATGTAAATAGGTACTCTCATTTTCACCTAGCCCCACCTAGCCCCACCTAGCCCCAAACGAGCCTTATATTTCGAAACCAGAATACATGTTTTCGACCTCAGAATCAGTCAAAATGATGCCAGAAATTTTAACTTGGTCATGTCCACTCCTTCTCTCTTCAATAGAATAGAGACTTCCGTACTGGGCAGTTCTACGCAAATCCTTAGAGAAATTTCCGATGTTTTTTGGCAATTTTCCAACCAATCTTGAGTACTCCCTGTACGCTTGATATACATTAAACAGGGTGACCGAATTCCCCGCCGAAGGCTTGAAGTTGTTTATGACAAATCTCTCGGTAATGTCATTCCCGATCTTGTAGTCAATAAGGGCGTTTACGTTCTTCTCCTTTATAGAGAACTCACCCTCCTTCTTGAGGTCTCTGTACCCCTCCAGTGCCCACATGAATATTATCTCAGCCTCGTTCTCAAGTTTGGAACTCAATTCGGGGTCAATGTTACCCAATTCTGGTGCAAACTTGGCATCGAAACTGATAGGAATGAACCGCCTATAAAATCCATATGAAGTATCGGAAACCGTGGGCATGTCATTTACGGTCATTATGATCTTAACCTCAGGGGTGAAATGTATCTGGTTCTTGTGCTTAACGTCGCAGATCTGGTCTTCGCCGGATATAAGACTCTTTAGTACATGCGTATCAAGGTATTTGTCCGTCGTTTCATCGCATATATTCACACGCTTGTTTTGCAAGTGGGCAACGCCGAAATTCTTGTTTATATCCTCTGCCTTCATGACTGAATAAGCTTCATTTCCAACAACCCCCTTCAAAGCCCTCGTAAACACACCCTTACCGTTGCTACCCTCACCCGTCAGCAGTAGTGCCTTTTGGTATTTTGTTGTGGGACTAAGCAGATAGCCCGAGAACTGCTGCAAGATTCTTGACTGCTCCTTGTCGCCGCACGTAACCTCATCTAGGAACTTCTCAAAGCGACTTCCAGCGATGGTCACGTCTGGGTTGTACTTGGTACTTATTCGAGTGGTTGTAACGAACGAGGGGGTCCATTGGGTAAACTCACCCGTATCGATATTCAACAATCCGTTGCCGACGCAGGTAACAGAGGAACTTTTTGTAGGAACGAACTTATTGACGCTGATAAGCATGCGGGCGATAGTATCCTGAGCTTTAGCACGAGTGGCGTGACTATCAAGCCCATATGAGGTCAGGCACGCAAGCACGTCGGATTCGAGCAACTTCTTTTCCAATTCGTAATAGATGCCCTTACTATCAGCGTAATCGTACAGGCGATCCCCCACAGGGTCGTACTTTAGGTGTGGCTTGTCGAAAAGGATGCGCTGGTAGGACTCATTATATATGTATTCCTTCAGCATGACTGCTCTATTTTTTGCGTCAGTAAGCCCCTTACCTTCCAAAAGGTGCATTTCACCCTTTAGTTTCTTTAGGTTGTCAACGGCATCCTTGTGCTTCTGTACGTCAAAACTCTTAACGTACTTCCTAACGTACTTCTGCTTATAGTCGTCCACATTACTAGGCATTGTTCCGGTGCTTCTGTACGTATCAATAACTTTCTGGAACTCTGGGGTACTGATCTCGTCCTCCCACTTCTTCCTATACCCATAGCAGTACGTGGCAATGTCGGTAAGTTCTTGGTTGCTCTTATCATCACCATCCTCCACTACGCCGTTTTTCTTTAGCCCAATGAGTACCTGCTCTACCAGACTGATAGCCTCGTCAGCCCCCATTGTGTTGTATATGCGTTTATATATGCTCTTTGCGATGTTCAAAAGGGTGTCGTGCCTACCCTCTTTCTTTGTGATTGGGAACTTTGAGAATGCCTGTATAAACCCTGCTACATCGGTACTCGATACCGGAACACGATTTATTTCTGCTATCTTGTTGTTGCTTTTTTGGCTACCTTCAACAAAAGAGTCTATAAATAGTTTTGGATATGGTTTAAAATCATCCAGGAAAAGACTCTCCATAAAAGATTCTGTTGACCTATACTCACCGCCGTTTAGCTTTGTGGGCGGCGTTACGAAATACTTACCGCCATTACCCCACAGATCGCCGCCTACCTTAAACCTTCCAATACTAACTTCAATGCCAGCATCGGGAAATGGAATGTTTGAGTACCCATATACGTGCAGTCCGTTACTTGCGGACCGGATGACGGCAAGACCACTCTCCACACAGAAGTCCGAAAAATCCTCAATGGTCCCCTCTATCATCCTGTCTACGTCGAGTCCTACCAAGTACAAATTGGACCGTCCTCTTACTTCCCCAAACAAGACAGCTAAACCAATGCGACCCTTTTCGGTACTGAAGTAATAGTCTGATTCTTCTTGAGTGTATGGACTGTCTTTAAAGGAATGGAAACTGTTGAACCGAGCATACTTTGGGTTAGTGTATGGACCCTTTCCCTCCTTATAGGTGCTTACCGTTGTGCCTTTTACTGGGAACACCACGAAACCTTTTTCCTGCAACGCTTTCCTGTACTTGTTGTAATCTTCGACGTAGTTGTCCATTTTGGTTTGTATTTTTTCGCTGCTAATGGGTAAAGTATAGCCTGTCAAAAATAAAGTTGCAAGTAACCTTGACATAAGTTATACACAGGTATAAACTACACATATGGCAAGACCAACAATAGAACAACAAAAAATTATCGGTGCTCGAAACGACGCTATTATAGACCTAGTAGTGCGCAAGGGATTCTCCCAATCAGAGGTGGGAAGGTTCTTTAATATAAGCAGGGCGACAGTAAACCAGGTAGTCACTGATTACAAGCGTCCCAAAACGCTTGGTGACAAACTCCTCAAGGAATATATATTTAACAAGTTGATAGAAGGTGAAAAGTCAAAGGAAAACGACTGTGCAAAGGCCCTCGGGATTGAATGGAGGTCAAACAGAACATGCGGGGTATACATGGACTACCCCATAAACAAATCGGCGGCATCTGGATCAAATATGGGGGCATTGTGGGATGAGGTATTGCACTGGGTAGAGGCAGATTCCTGGGAAAATGGTATGTACCCTTCAACTGAAAAAGAAATAGAAATGGTGGAAGGTTTTAAGGAGGATGATATGGACATAATCCGCAGCGAGGACATCGTGATCACGCATAAGGGATCAGTGTACGCAATCATAAGGATTGGTGAGTCGTTCGGTGATGATGAGTACGCAGGTATACCATGCAGGTTTGTAATACCTTCGTCCGTCGTTCTTTCACTCGAAGATCTTGAGGATCTCACAACCTATGAGTCTTTATAAACATCAAAAACAGATCATATTAGATGATCCATTACACACTGGTCTATGGCTTGGGTGTGGATCAGGTAAAACAAGAATAGCACTCTCACTTGCTGAAGGAGATATATTAGTTATATGTGAAAAGCAACAACGTGATGAAGAGATATGGCAAAAAGAACTTCAAGAAATGGGAGCAGAGAAACAACTCACAGTTATATCAAAGGAAGACTTTAGATTAGATAAGTTTGAGCATAGAAAATATGACACTGTAATATTAGATGAAGCAACATGGGCAATGGGTATAAGACCAACAGAAAAACAAAAGAACTATGTAAAATACCCAGATACAAGCAAGGTGTTTACTAAACTAAAAAAGTTTATAGACGATATAAACCCAAAAAGATTTTATCTTGTATCAGCTACTATTACAAAAACACCGCTCACTGTGTTTGCGGCGGGTGTGCTACTAAATCAACTTAACTTAAATCAATACCACGATTTTAGAGATGCTTTTTATTTTGAACTTCCGATGAGGAGTTACACACCAATCTATTCTGTTAAAAAAGGTACAGAAGAACGTTTGGCAAATTTGGTAAAGAAATTAGGGTATACGGGTAAATTAAGTGACTGGAACGATGTGCCAGAGCAAACATATATAACTAAAAAAGTAGAACTTACATCAGATCAAAAAATATACCTCAAAGAAGAACTTATGAACTATGAGACACCAAGTGCAAAAAACTCTAAAAGACATCAGATTGAGAATGGTGTCCTGTTGGGTAACGAATTTCAAAAGGACATTTACATAAAGGACAACAAAATAGAAGCTATAAAAGACTATGCACTCCAATTCGACACAATGATAGTAGTAGCTAAATGGACATCGCAGATTGAAAAAATAAAGGAAGCAATACCAGAAGCATATGTCCTTAATGGTAAAACAAAGAATAGAAAAGAATTAAATGAAGACCTCAAAGCATCAAAAAAGTATGTACTCATAGTGCAGGCAGGTATATCAAAAGGATGGTCACTTCCAAAGTGTGAAGCAATAGTGTTTGCATCTAACGATTACAAGTGGGAAGACTACAATCAAATGCAGGGGCGTATACAGAGAGCAAATAATATAAAAAAGAACGTGTATGTTAATATTGTAAGTGATTACAAAGATAGTATGGATCAAAGAGTATTTAAAAGATTAGAATTAGGAGAGGATTTTAATGATGCACTAAAGTGAAAAAACAAGAAGCAAACTTTTCAATACGTTTTAGACACTGGCTTCTTGCTAACCCACTAAAAATCCCATGCTGGTTTGAAATGAAAGATACACGTGGATCTAAGACCTTTAAACTCAAAGAATGGAAGCAGGAGCAACGAGAGTTTTCTGAAGCACTAAGATACTCGCTTAAAGGCGTTCTCGTAAGAACAGAAGGGATTATGGGGCTTCCAGACTATAAATATGCGTATCAAGAACCCACCTTTGTGGTGATCAACTATCCTGATGGATTTGTTCTTATAGAAGCAGAAACACTTAAACTCTACCGAGGCAATACACTAGACTTTAAACAAGCAAGTGATATGGCTCACTACGTTGTATAAAAAAACCACCCGAAGGTGGTCTTTTTATTATCTTACTAGAATGGCACTACCGGCTCCGCCTGCTCTTCCGCTAACTTTTCCTTATCGGCGAACTTTGGAATGATGTTCTCCTCTGTGTATTCCGTAAGGAACTTGCGGGTCTCGATGAAGTAAATCTTCCAGTCGTCCTTGGAGTATGGCTTGTCACCCTTGTTAGGCTTCGGATCCGGGTAGTTGTTTACGTTCTTCTTTGCGACGGGGTCATAAAAGAAGTTCTGAACCTTGTCCCCGTTGTTGTTGATAGTCAGACCCTTCCGTGTCTTTCCCTTCTCGTCCTCGAACGCATACGGTACGACAAGTACCCGTTGCGAGAAGTCGATGTTAGGTAATTTCTTCATAAGGTCTTCCCCGAAGTTTGACGCGCTATTCACTGTTAGTGTGAGGATTTCCCCGTCATTGTCGAAGTCCATCAGGATGTTCTTCCCGTAGTCTCCGTCATAGAATGAGATGTCCTTTACCAACCCCGATATCGACTTGAATACCAACTCATACTTTACCCCTGTCTTGCCGTCAGAAGTCTCATACTCCCGGCGCTTTGCCCCTGGAGTACTCTCATCCACGGTTATTCTTAAACTCCCATCTGACCCTAGGATATTGACGTATTTCTTGTCATCCTTTTGTTCTAGTCCCTTATACATAATGTTATTCTTTAACCTGTAAATGATCCACCCATTAAGTATAATACCTTTATAATATAAGACAATATTGGGTTATACACAGGTAGTACATTGACTATTGCACACAATTGCATACAATATATACATGCCTACAAAGAGAGAATACAGGACAATACGCATAAGCCTACAGGCGTATAAGTCCCTCAAGAAATTATCAAAGAAAGAAGGCAAAACACTTATCAGACTAATTGACGAAAAAACAAAATGAAAGACTTACAAACTAGAAAAAAGCGAATGACCAAAAAAAAGATTGAAGCAGATTTTCGTCTCGCAGATAATGACGACTTCTTTGGGTTTAAAAAAGAAGATACAGGACTAACACTATTCCAAGTTTCTATGATTGTCTTTGTAGGTCTTCCTGTCTTATACGGTCTTATGTGGGTATTATTGTCCCTAACGCCAAACATATAATATGAAAATGAAAGAACACGCTCTCGAACAGGAGAGACTAAAAAATGAGGTACTCGACGAGACATATCAAACATCTGTTGCTTACCGATTCATTAAGGGCATAGAGGACCAGATAGGTGCTCCAGGTGCACTCGGTTCGGAAGAGTTTGAGCCTGAGATTGAGGATATCGACAACGACAACTACCCCGAAGGGTGGGACGACAGTGGGCACGTCCTGTAACGACAATCCTCGTCCCGAGGACCGCACTCCTGTCCATCCCCTTCCCCGGTCTGACCGACTGACTTGCTGGGGATAGCGGACAGCGACGGGAGTGCCGTTTTCGGGATAATTTTTTAAAAACCACCCCCTCCTTTTCAGGAGGGAGCGGTTGAGAGCCACAAAAAAACACAGAAGGCAAGCCACCAGATAATGACTGCCATTATTGTCTTTATCTCATTACTCATACTAGTTTATGGATAGTCGGGATATAAGTCAGTCAGTTCATACTGGTTCCAGTAGACGTATGAGTTATACCCACGGATTTGAAACAGATACAATTGAGTCATGACGGTTGCTGGAGGTGGTATTGTTTGACTATCTCAATAGCGAGGACCCGAGGGACAGCAATGAACATATGTGCTGGGTCTACCCAGACATTATTCAGGACCCTTGCAATGTCCATAGGACACGTCGAGGGGAACAGCATGTGGAATGCTTGGTGCTTTTTATAATCGACCACAATAACATTTGGAATGCCGTCGATACTCCCATTGAAAGGAATACCATGCGTACGACTCCTACTGCGTCGATGATGTTTGTTAGTGCGTTTTATTCTTTTTGCCATACAATTAATTGCATGATGTCTTTTGCCGAAACAATAACAAGGTTTGAATCGCTCTTCCCGAGAGATAAGCCTACAAAATGACCATACTTATCTACAATAGGCAAGAAGTCAGATGGATGTGCGTATTTTACGGTCATTCCTTTAGTAGGAATAGACTCAATAATTTTAAGCGTTCTTATTGATGCGTTAGTAGGGTCAAGTCTGAAAAGGAACGTGTCCCGCTTGATAGGGGCGGTCCTAAACGTAAGTGTCTCTTGGAGCGGAGCACCTTGGACAAAATAGAGTGACAGAGCAAGTGACATGCTTTTGGCAAGGAACGTTGATTTTACACATTCTCCGACAGAAGTATGAACATCTTGATCAAGAGTCAGAGTCGGAGGACAAACGGCGATAGATGGTTTCACAAGGAACCCAATCTCGCCCGTACTAAACTGCACGAAGTGGTTAAGATGCTCTGCGTAGAGTCTCTCGAATGTATTTTTGAAAGGAGGGACATACATTGCGACGTCCCGAGCCATAAAAAGAGTCATTTCTTTTTTTCTTTTGGGGTGAGGAGATACACTGCAACAAGGACGAAAACGAAGACGAACTCCGCAATCGCCACGACAATATGGAGTAGTAATTTTTTCATGATTACAATGAGCGGTACTATTAAGTATGACACCTATTGTGTATAAACAAAAGCCGCCTGTTGATTGGGCGGCTTTTGTAGTAAAAGAGTTGTATATCTCTGTGAAATATTTGGTTTTTCAGAAGTACGTTCCTACTCGTGTAGGTTTTTTAATTATATACATGATACTACACCCCTGCAAACGGACCAGAAATATTACTTGCAGTTTTTCCAATGGAATTTTACGTGTTCCTGCCTAGTGGTCAGTAAAAGATTTTCGATCCTGTTGTCGTCCTGTATTTCGTTTATGTGGTGTACCAATTCTTCACTGCTTAAAGTCCTGCCTAGATGTTCTGACATAACAAGCCTGTGTTCATAAACATGTCCCTTGGCATTTGCCATTGGATGATTTGGGAGATATACCATCCTATATTTCCTGTCCATGACAATTGGTTTTCTTTTCCCTTGCTTCTTAACATATTCGGAATAACATTTTCTCGAGCAAAACCTTTGATTTTTGGTACTGATTGGCTTAAAGGAGGTTTCGCACATTATGCAAATTCTTTTTTCTCTATATTTCCTTATTGTTTTTGGTGTCCCCCACTTGAGCAACAAATTATAATGAGCAACACAAAGCCTTTTTGTCTTTGCTCTCTTTGAACACCCTTTTACTGAACATTTGTAATCAGCATTGACCCATCTTCGTGGGATAGTGAGCGAACCGTACTTGCATAGCCTTCTATAGTGTTTGTCACAACAACCTTTTGCTACAACTTTTCTACTACAGCCTTTTGCTTTGCATAACATGCGTCCATTATACCGAAAGTTGTATTACAAGTCCAGTTTATGAAAGCATGACCATGGATTGAATCCGCTTACCTTATATAACTCAAAAGAGTATAAAATATTGTTTTCTGGTACAAGCAGCCACTCCTTGCTAGGTCTTTCTTTAGCCAAAGACCCTATTATATTGATCTGCATTAAGCCAATGCTCATATCTCCTGTTTTTGGATTATCGTTTACTACATTAGCATTTCCAGAACTCTCGCAAGAACATACGGCCATAGCGGTCTCTACGTCCCACTCATACTGGCTTATGATATCTCGGTACTCCTCGCAGTTTCTTTTCAATGTGGTGGCATTTTGGGTCTTGTGGAGGGGTTTAGGAGGGGCAACGGAAGGCTCAAGAACGCTGTCCGTGCTTTGGGCTACAAATACAGGGGCCTCAGCCTCCGCAATACCGCTAAGCATAAAAAAAGCCACAAAGTACCAGAGGATAAACGTGACTATGAATATGATTGTGTTTCGTAAAATGGTGTGTCCCCCACGGGGTAGTCGTATCTGATTGTCGGTAAGCTCACGGCGTTTCGGGAAGGGTCTGTATAGTTACCATTTTACCATCTTTACCATCTCTGTGGTCTTTACATGTGGAAAACTCCGTTTTGTGGTTTGAAAGGGTGGTATTATTACAGTATGAAAAAAACATGCAAGAAGTGCGACGGGTATCTTACTATCCCGTCATGGACGTACTGCCAGAAATGCACGCCTAACAGGTGGAAGAAGGCAAAGGAGGTCGATCCGTATGAAGGTGTCGTCTTCAAATGCGGCAAAGACAAGGCTCTGATGAGTACGGTTTTGATCTACGACGAAGTTACCCTTGAGATCATCGGATACCGCAAACCAAGGCACATGCTTTGCTAGTCCCGTATCCTCTCTACCATGTCAGCGGCAATACCTCCCAAGGAATTAAAACCACTGCCCTTTCGCTTAAGGCTCCTTTTAAGAAACAGAATGTAAGATGCTGCTATGGCTATCCTTTCGGGGTCTGTAAGTTGTGAAAGTTTCTGCTCACACCTCACAATTTCAATCCGTAGGTAGCCTCTTCTATCCATTTTATTTAGGTTAGAAGCTCCTGAATCTTTCTGCGTGTCTGAGTTCCGAAGTAACCAGTTGGTAATTTTAATCCTACTTTCCACAATATACTTTCCTCATATTTCTTTTGGAACTGTTTCACTGCATTTAAGGTCATACCACCAAAATAAGATGTACACACTAAGGTACTGGGTAGAAAACCAAAATCCTGTAGTGTTTCTTGAAGCACTTTAACATCTGTTCCAATAGAACCCACTGTAAGGTCTCTTGAGAAGATATATCCTTTATGGCGAAGTTTCGATGGTGAACTAGGGGCAGAAACATAGAGTGAGGTAGAAGCGAGGACTCGTTTTTCTACCCAATCACGACTAAACTCCCTTACAAAAACGTCTCCAAAACCAGATGAGTCTTGTATCATAAGGAAATGTTCTTTCTTATCAACAAAGGCTGAGTTCGGTGGGATTACCACAAAGTGTCTTATAAGGGCAGACGAGGAATCGGTGAATGTCTTATCTGCTACGGGACGTGTCTTTCCATATTCCTTTCCATTCTTAGAAAATAAAAGGATTATTTGAGGTAATTTAAGGACATTAGATACCCGAGCAAGTTCGTCAAAGGTGGGGGAATAATCTAGGGTGTATCCTGATGTGTTGAATACCTTAACAAAATCCTTAGACACTGCGTTATATGCCTGCTCTGTTTTCTTTACAGTATCTGCTTGGGCAACACCTAAGTCAGTTACAATGTCCGTTATGTCCTTTATATACATACCTTCTCCTGGGTAGTTTTGTCTGTTACGGTATATCTTTGCTTGGGAATACTCACTACCTCCAAGGTGAGATACTGCTAACTCACCAGCATGTGCTCCGCAACTTGAGGTAGACTTTTGGTCCCTTATAGTCTTAATGGATTTTAATGCTCGTGCTTTTGTGACGTATTTTACCTCAGATGACGAACCAATCTCAAAAGTAGAAAAGTCTTTTGCCTTTTCTTTATCCGATCGTATATCTATGAGTGCTCCAGTTTTCATATGTTAAAACGCACGCCGTTAAGCGTGCTTCTTAGTTATTTCTTTTTTAGGAGTGATTGCTTCTTGTAGAACTTTTGCCGACTCAAGACAGGCGTCATGTTCTACTTTACTCATTGATGCTCTCGTCGATGCAATATACAAATTATTAAGTGCCTGTTCAGGCGTGATGTTTGTTTTTTCCATAAGGGTATTATAACACCTATGCAGTTGTGTCAATCTTTTATTGTGAATAACTAATCACAAGTGCAAGAATACCTCCCATTACACCTGTTATAATTATCCAATTAAGTCGAGATAGGATAGTGTTTATTTTTTCTAAGTCTTCTTTATCGCATTTCATATCTATTCTTGCATGAGCACCATCAAAACGTTTATCAAGTTCGGCTTGTACTCTATCAAACCTAGATGCCATTTCCTCTCTGTGGACATACTTCTCAAGAACAATTTTTAAGGTAGCCTTAATTTCCGCAAGGTCGTTTTTCATGTACGACATGTCGTTTCTCATAATCTCAACATTCGTAATGTTGACGTGTTCGTCCATTATCCTTTTAGGTTCGCAGTAGGCAAAGACAAACCTTTATCGGTAATCATTCGTAGAGCCAGGTTGATAATAGGGGAGATAGCAAGTAGTACATTCGATGTAGTCTCTGCTGTCTCTTGGTCGGGCATATACCCAAACATAGTAGCAACAACAGTTATAACTGTGAGAGCATTGAACCAAATTGTCTTTGACGTATACCATTCCTTTGTTTGAACTTTTTTTGTTGCCATATATTTCTATTTTACCATTGATAATAGATACACACTAACTAGCCTCTACATCATCTGTGATAACTACTGCATTGCGAGCCTCATTTATCCGCCTTGCTTTTATAGTATCTTTTACATATTCCGCAATTCTTCTTTTAGCGAATACTGCTCTTGTCTCTGGGTTAGGTATAAGTAGTCTTGTTACTGGGTCGGCTACGTTCTCCTGATATCCATTTTGGTCTGTGAACCACTCTATTGCTTGTGCTACTGTCACTCCATTTGGGGTAGTAAGAGTTATTGTTATGTTTGTTGTTGCCACGTTGTTTTTAGTTTAGTAAGTAATAATGTAAATTGCCCCCGCTCCGCCTGCCCCTCCAACACCTCCAAGTCCAGGGTTTGTTCCAGCACCACCTCCACCACCTCCACCTCCACCTCCACCTCCTGCTCCTCCTACTGCACCGGCTGTCGCAGCCGCCCATGTAGCTCCTCCTCCACCTCCACCTCCACCACCAAGAGCGGAGTTACCAGTAGCACCTGCCGTACCAGCCGTAGGGGAAGCCTGCGATAGTCCGACTGCTCCTCCTCCTCCAATAACGTATGAGTTAGAAGCTCCTCCTGCACTACCAGCAACAAGTGTTGGTGTCGTAGCCGTCTTGTGTCCTCCTGTTCCTCCACCTCCACCTCCACGAAGAGATGACCCACCCGCTCCAATTGAAGCTGGTACTGCTGTTGAACCTGCACCACCACCGCCTCCAAACTCTCCAACGTGTGTTGTGATTGCTGTAATTGGACCTGGAGTTCCAGAACCTCCTACATACGCTGCCGAACCGATAGGTAATCCAGCCACTCCTGCTGCCGTTCCAGAAGCCGTTGCTCCTGAACCTCCCGTACCACCACCACCACCACCTCCCGTTGCTACTCCCGAGATTGCACCTCCTCGCCCTCCACCACCACCTCCAGCAAGCATTCTAATGACCGTTCCAAACGATGTCTGCGTTCCTGCGGTTCCGTCATTTCCTGCCGCTCCTGTTGCTCCCGAAGCACCTCCTGGCCCTCCAGTACCCACGATAAAGTTCTCAGACGTTCCAAGGTCACTTGCTCTGAACGTTCTATCATTAAATGCACCTCCTCCTCCACCACCACCTCCCTTGACGATAGTCGCCGTTGCGAGGTTACCACCAGCCCCTCCACCACCTCCTGCCCCCCACATGATGACTCTGACCCACGATGGTGTGAAGTCTGTAGGTTTGTCCCATACTCCAGCTCCTGCTGATGTTTGTGCGACTATGTTAGTTGCTGCGCTTGAAGCAATGTTAACTGGTGTTCCTGCCGAGTTGTACGGAGTCCACTTTGCTCCGTCGTATATAGCAGATTCCCCTGGAGCTAGTGTCCTACCGTACATTTTAACGTCGATAACGTTGTCATTGTAAATTACCTCAATCGTAACCGTGTCGGTTGCATGGACGTTTGAGATCACTAGCGTTTTTACCTGTCGTACTGTAAGAGAGGCTGGTGGTGCTACGACTTGAGTTGAAGTCGCCGTCGTAATATTAGTGCTTAATTTGCCTGGTTCAAATGTTGTTGTTGTCTGGTCTGCCCAGCCTGCCTGCACGTCAACATCAAACGCTCCTGCTCCTGTGGTAACTACGTTAATTTTGTCGTCTGTTGATGCTAAAATCATATTTTTATTGTTAAAATCCAATTGATAATCTGGCAAACACTTGTGCCTGTGTTATGTCACCGTACGTAGTGTTGTCTATTGTACCGTCCGCCTTGTAGAACCCAGACTCTCCAGTTGTCGATATCGTTGCCGTATCGAGGGTAATTCCACTAGTGTTAAGAACCACGGAGTTCGTCATTCCGTTTGGAATTACAACCTCAGTAAGAGTGGCTCCCCCAGTTGGACTAAGTGACCATGTATTAGCGTTTGAAGAGTTGTACCCCCTAAGAGTTCCCGCAGAAAGGAAATCAGTACGTTCCCCAGTAGGGTTACCCACAATAATTTCCTCTAGTGTAGCCCTTCTTGCAAGAACATAATAAATTCCCAAGTCCAGATTAGATGTCGTTCCTGTAAGAAGTGTATATCCTGAGACTATTGATCCGTCTACATAGCCTGCATCGTTTGAGAATGTTGATACGGGCAAACCCGTTACATATGTAGTGAGATCAGTTTGGGCAGACAGTGTTCCTGTAATAGCACCCCATGCAACACCAGCTGTTACAGTCGCCCATGTGTTGTCGCCTCTTAGATATGTAGTTCCAGATGGCGTTCCTGTTGCTGAAAGGTTCGCAATGTCCACCACTGCGTTGTCTATGCTCCATACGGTTCCTGATGAAGATACGGTGATATCTCCTTTATCCCCGTCCGATACGCCCCCTGTGGCAAGGTCCGCAATAGTCTGAGCCGTGACGTACTTTAGATTGTCTGCATCCGAAGCATCTGCCACAAGGATTTTGTCTCCTCCTTCTGCCGTAACCAGCGACTTGTTTGTAATCGCCGTTTTATCTACCGTTAATGCTCCTGAACCAGTAACTTCTCCTGTATGAGTGGCGTTTGTTGTTACGTCCCCAACATACAAGAAGTTACCGTCGGTTACTGCTGTATCAAACTCGGCTTTGGTTCCTGTAATACCGACAATGCTTGTCTGGTCTCCGCTGTTTGTTCCTGTAAGTCCAAGGTCTGACTTTACCTGAGCTACTGTTCGTGAGGCCCATGCCCCTGCCTTTGACTGAATGAAGTTATCTGTTGTAGCAGTAAGTCCTGCAATAGTAGTTAGATCAGAGTCGAGCGGTTGATATGTTGATGCAGCCGTAGTTGTCGCTAATTTAGAGTCAATTTGAGTTTGGATAGCACTTGTTACACCTTTTCCATATGATAACTCTGTAAGCGAAGGATACGTTGCGGTTGGTAAGGTAACGACATTTTTTGACGCATCAAAACCTGCAATAGTAGAGGCTGTTTGTCCTGTAAGGTTTACTCCTCCTGTTGTGAGAACATCTGTTGCGGTATCAAAGGTTAAAGCGGTATCGCCCTCAAGAGTTCCGTCTCCAGTCCACACTCCTACCTGATTATTAACTGGTGTTCCTACCTTAGATACGTCTCCTGAACCTGAAGGTGTTGCGAACGATGGTGCTGAAGTTGCTCCGTTTGATTTTAGAAATGTCCCATCTGGTCCAAGTGCGAGTTCTGTTACATCACCCGATGAGTCAGAGTAAAAAACCGTGTTAGGTGTTTGGTCTACGAATTGGGTGAGGTTTGTGTATCCTCCACTTCCCATAGACTCTATTTTATCTCTAATTGCATTCTTTGTAGGTACAGCAGTGTTACCATTCCATGTTGTAGCATCATATGCGTCATCTGGAACTGTAATGTTATTTGTTGTTGAAGAACCTCTATCGGTAACCTCTTGCAGGCTTGGAACTGAAAGGGTAGTCGATGGTATCTCGAACCTTGAGGCAGTCGTATCGTCAACATATAGGCTAATTGTAGCGGTAGAGGAAAGCATGACAGCATAAATCTTTACAACAATTCTATCTGTTGCGTTTATTACATCTGCTACGGTATTGATTGCTGATACGTTCTGGCTTACTACGGTATTGACCGCTGTCTGTGTTGATATGTCCGAAGTGGCAAGGAGAGTTTCAGTACCTCCTGATGTCCTTTTGTATATCTCGGCGTAGCAGTAGTAGTTGTTGGAACCTGCCGCCTTTTCAGTTTCAAAATGAAATTGGAATACGCCTACTGGAATAGCGGTCTTGTTTGGATGTCCTGTTTCTGTCACAAATTCCTCAAGTAGAGTAGGGGTGGTAGATACGCCCGCTGTCGTTATCGTTCCAAGTGCGCCAGGAGTGTAGTCCGGCAAATCTACTGCTACCTTGTACCCTGAAACGTCCGATGCCCCGTTAGTAAGCATGAATGTTAGGCTAGTCGTGGTCTCTGGGTATTCCCATGTAGGGGCGTTGCCATCAACCTGTGTAAGAACTTTTGCTATTGAACCCGTGTGACTAGTAACTGCTCCAAATACCCCTCCGTCGTTTATCTGAACATCAGGTGTTGAGCCTGCCGGAGTCCCGCTTCCTGCAGGAGCATTTTCTTCAATAAATTCAGTAAGACCTACGATTTCACTTGCGTCATAAGTTCTAGCAGAAATATCCTGCGTAATAGTTCTGACAATTTGAGGTATGTTTGGGACATTTTTGATCGTCTCGTACTCTATCTCAATCTCTTTAAACGTTTCTTTTACAATAATGGTCTTGCCGTCAATTCCGTCCTTACCATCAATTCCGTCTGTACCATCTTTTCCGTCCTTACCCTTAGGGCCTGTCTTTCCTATCTTTCCGTCCTTACCATCTTTCCCGTCCTTACCATCCACACCTCCTTCACCCTGAACACCCTGCTCACCTTGTGGACCAGTATCTCCTTTAATTCCCTGTATTTTTAGTTTAACTTCTTTTTCTGACATATTACCTTTACATATTTTACATCATCCCTAAGAAACCCGCCCCATCCAGTCCTGGAAACGGGTACTGGCGGCCTGTTCCGCTGTTGTACAATTGTGAGACTTCGGTTGAGGTTAGCGCCCTGCTCCAGATTCCCACTTCGTCTATCATCCCCGAAAAGTTTCCAACACCAACCTCGTAGTTCCTTCCTATACAAAGGCTTGCAGCCGTGTCTGTATTTGGTGTCCCACCCGTCGCGGTCTGTGAGGATCCGTTGAAGTACAAAGTCCATGTCGTACCACTTCCTGGGTATGTTAGGACAATGTGATACCAGGTTCCTGCGCTCATAGTAGAGACGGTAAAACTAGCGGTTCCCCCCGACACATCTGCGGTTATGTTGTTGTTCGAGTATGTATACAACTCAAACAGTTTCCCCGACCCCGTGTTATCTCCCCATTGCACAATATCTCCCGTCCAGGCAGAGGGTTTTATCCATGCTGATACGCTCCGTGCACCTCCTGCAGTGGGCATTCCAGTAGGGGATGTCTTTACAAGATACTGGGTTGAACCATTAAGAGATACCCCATTATTTATCTTAGCCGTCGAATATGTTGCTGTGCCTGTATTTGTAAGTGTATTACTTCCAACACTGTCTGCAGCATTACCCGATGACTCATCTAGTTTGTAATATGAAATTAAGCTGTCAGTAATTGCCATTGTGTTTACTTAAACCGCCGCTATACATCTCCACTTGCTTGCGTTCCAAATGAACCCAACGTCAAGCCGTGCTGTCGTTACCGTTGTTGTCGGTAGCGCAACAGTAGAAGCCTCAAACGAAGACCCCCAAGTAATCGCTCGTGCTGCTGTACCTGTAATAGCAATCCATAACGTCTGACCATCCGTAGGGGTTCCTGAAAGGTTTGTGGTAAACGATGTAATGTCTACCGTTTGTGCCGTAATTGAGTAGAAATCCACATTATCCGTATTGATGGTAGGAGTTGCTGATGAGGTAGTCGTCCCCGTCCTCTTGGTAACCCTTTTGTTTGTGACTGTCTGTGTTCCGTCGTTCGTTAGTACGCTTCCTGATGCTGTTCCTGCTGTTGTTACAATAACGTTATCCGAAAAGGTGAATAGGGATCCAGACCCCACTGCATTGAACGTCACTGCTCCTGCTGAGGATACAGTAGTCGAGTAGTAGTTAGAAGCATCATATCCTGTTCGGATTTGCTCAGTCGTGCCTAACACATGTAAGAATGCAGACGGGGCAACTTCACCAATACCAACTTTTCCATTTCCAAGTATTCTCATTCTTTCCAGTGGTGTTGTGTTGTTTGAAGTATGTGTATAGAAAGCAATATCTGCGTTTCCTACAGCACTTTCAAAGTTAATTTGTGATGCTGCCCTCCCCGTATTTACAAAAGTTCCAGTTCCTGGGTCGCGGTTAATTGCTACTGTAGCATAATGAATGGTTCCTCCTCCGAAGGAGAAGTTAACACCATTAAACATCTCATTTGTGCCACCTGTATCTATTATCCCAAAAGAGGGGGTAGCCCCGCTCACCTCTAGTTTGACACTTGGGCTTGTTGTTCCAATTCCAATGTTTCCTGCTGTTGCTCCTCCTGTTTTCCAAACAATTGCATGAGTTCCTGAGCTATACCCAACAGACGCATATGCGTCTGTATCTCCCCAGTACGCAATATAGGCTTTCTGTGTTCCGTAACTTGTTCCATCTATGTTTGCACCAGTAGCAAAAGATACATAAGGTGTCCCGTCTGTTGTATTTGTTGTACATACACGAAAACCTCCATACTGGTCATCTGCTATAAATCTTGCTATTTCTGGTCCTGTTGTAGTAAAAACTGCTGGAATTGATGCCCCACCAACAACTTCCATCTTTCCTGTTGTCGCCGAAGTAGTTCCTACTCCCACGTTTCCTGAAGACTTAATTGTAAATATGTCTCCCATTGACCCTCCGCTTGTAGTAACACTAAAATAATTAGCAGTTGTACTTGCTACTCCTTGAATTTCAACAACTGGAATAGTTGTCAAAGATGTATCAACTGGTCTAAATGTACTTGAAGCGACTCCTGCAGTGTTGTAGTTTGCTCTCCAGAAATAACGGGACTGCACTGTTGGTAAGTTATCGACCGCACCAATATACAGATTAGCAATCGTTTCATTACCAAGACTAATACCCCAATCTCCCGCTGTTTCTTTTCTCAAACCAAGTAAAGTTTGTGGAAATGTTGTGTTCTCAACAACATCAATTTTAGCAATAGGTGAAGTAATATCTACTCCAATAGTTCCTGTAATAGCCAAATTTACTGTAGATAATGTGTCCGTAGAAGTATCAAAGTTAAGATTAGTGTCTCCCTCAATTGTCCCATCTCCTGTCCATACACCTATTTGGTTATTGACTGGTGTTCCTACTTTTGAAACGTCACCTGAACCTGCTGGTGTAGCAAAACTTGGTGCCGAAGAAGCTCCATTTGATTTTAGGTACGTTCCGTCTGCACCAAGAGCAAGTTCTATAACATCTCCCGAACCATCAGAATACCAAACCTTATAGTTTCCGTTTCCAACAAATTGTGTGAGAGCACCAGATGTATTTGCTTTACCCGTAAATTGAGTTTGTATTGCTGATGTAACTCCTTTCACATAAGACAATTCGGTTAGACTTGGGTATGTAGCAACTGGTGCTGATACCACATTCTTTGAGCCATCTGTTATAAGCATTTCTGACGCAGTAAGGTACGAACCTGTTAGAGAGTTTGCAAATGTTGCTGCTGGTGCAATAACACTTGTACCAAAGTACCCTGTTCGTGGTCGTGTAGCACCTGATGCTCCTATATCATAGGTGTTATCTGTACCTGCAATTATGTTCCCCCTAAAGGTAGTTACTCCGTTTATATCAAGTTTAGTTGCTGGAGCAGATGCACCAACACCAAGGTTGCCTTCAACTGTCATATTGTTTGCTCCTGGATCAAGGTTATAAAAAGTAGATCCGAACCCAAATCCTCCAGTAGTTGTAAAGTTAGCAACGTCTGTATTTGCTACTCTAAATCCTATTGAACCTCCTGAACGAGCATTTAAGAGTGTTAAAGTGGCATTGCCAAATAAAGAGTAGTTTGTTGTATCTACCGTAGTACCCCCAGTAAATCCTAGGAAACCTCCTGTTGCTAGACTTAGGTTACCATTAGCGGTTAAAAAGTTTGTTGTAGTGTCAAAAGTGAAAGCAGTATCTCCCTCTAGTGTTCCATCACCTGTCCATACACCTACTTGGTTGTCAACTGGCGTACCGACCTTCGATACATCGCCGCTTACTGCTGGTGTCGTCCATGTGTTATCTCCTCGAAGAAAAGTAGTTCCAGAAGGAGTACCAGTAGCTGAAAGGTTGGCGATGTCTACGACTGCGTTATCTATGCTCCATACAGTTCCAGATGCTGATACAGTGATGTCTCCTTTATCTCCGTCAGATACTCCTCCTGTGGCGAGGTCAGCAATGGTTTGAGCTGTGACGTACTTGAGGTTTTCTGAATCAGACACGTCTGCAATTAGGATTTTATCTCCTGCTTCTGCCGTAACAAGTGTTTTATTTGTAATCGCCGTTTTATCTACCGTTAATGCTCCTGAACCAGTAACTTCTCCTGTATGAGTGGCGTTAGTGGTTACATCTCCTACATATAAGAAGTTCCCATCTGTAACGGCTGTATCAAATTGTGCTTTTGTACCCGTAATGCCTACAATCGTCGTTTGGTCACCTGTATTTGTACCTGTTACTGAACCATTTAATGTTCCTGAAGTAATAGTTGCACCATTGATTGAAGTTGCTGTTGCTACTCCTAGAACTGGTGTAACCAATGTTGGAGTATCAGCAAAAACAAGAGCACCAGATCCTGTTTCATCAGATATAACACCTTTGAGCTGGAGTGAGGTTGTTGCTGCAAATTGTGAAAGTGGGTTGGCTACCAAAGCATCCCCGCCTCCTGAAATTGTGACAAATTCCAATCCTGTGGCTCCTGCATTTACCTGTACCACCTTTAGGGCAGAACCAGCATAAGAAGAAGGTACATCAATGAGATCAGTGAACGCCGAAGCACCACCCCCACCACCTGATCCTAAATCATACTTTCCGTTAGTTTGAGTAAGTCCCGTCAGGTTGACGTCATCAAGTTCAACAAGGGAATAAGTTTTGCTTGCAATCTTTGATACACGATTATGCACACTGGTTATCTCTTCTTTAATCTCATCAAATGAAAAAGCGTCTTTTACTTCTTTTACAAGAGCGTCAACGGCGACTTCCTGTGCGTCCTTACCGTCCTTACCGTCTTTACCGTCTGTTCCATCAATTCCTCTGGGACCTTGTTTACCAGGAAAGCCTTGTATTCCCTGTATTCCCTGTGGTCCAGCGTCTCCTGTATCACCCTTATCTCCTTTGTCACCCTTCGGACCTTGTTTGCCAGTTTTACCTTGTAAACCAGCCTCGCCCTTATCTCCTTTATCACCCTTATCTCCTTTGTCACCCTTTGGTCCTTCAATAGTCGTGATTTGCGCACCATCAATTTCAAAAGAGAGTTTTGTATTAATAGGCTCCTCTTTCTCTTCTGTCATTTTCTCTAATATCAAATCCGCCGTCGCATTTAAATCGTCCAACTTTTCGTTGGTCTTTATAACCCCCTCCGCCTGTATCTCGTTAGTATCATTGAGTTCATCAAGCTTATTGTTTTGTTCAAGAGTGGCATCAACTAAAATGTCTCCGTTATAGTCTTCCTCTGGTTGTATTTGTTGTGGGTTCATTATGAGTTTAGAAATTCCTTAAAAGATTTGAGCTTGTCGTTTGCCATGCTCCTTAACTGGGCTTCTGTAAACGCCCCTGTGCCCTTACCTTGTCTGACCGCCATCAGCCCCGCTACACCGATTCTGTATGCCTTAACTGCGTCTTCAAGGCTGTTTATACCTTCTCTATCCATGAGGTGATCGAGCCATAGAGCGGTTGCTTTCAAGTTCTCCTCCCCGTTCTTTCTATTATAACTCTTTCCGTACTTTTTCTTGTAAAGTCGGTTGATATCCTCATAGGTTGCGGCGTTGTGTTGTCCAAGTCCTGTGTCTGTGCCTGTTGCGTTTACAAGCGTCTCGTCCCACCATCCGTTCTCGCTGTTAACGAGAGCGGCAAGTTCAGCCGGTTTAATTCTTGTACCCTGTACAGCCTCCTGTACGGCTGGTACATACCTCTTTGGTACGAATGCCTGCAATGGGGCATTACTCTTGGTTACGGGCATTTTTGGAGCTTGTACGGGCATGTTGGCCGTACCCTTCTCAAATGCCTTTTTTTCGGTCCTTTCCATCTGATCGGATAGGACTCTGTTGCCTGCTCCGAGGCCTGCCGCAACCGTAACCACCTTCGCAGGAGTAACGCCCGATACGAACTTCTTCGCCTCCTTGGCTGACGGAAGCGCTATGTAACCGCCCTGTTTGTTAGGTTTAGGCAAAACCGTCTTAGTCTTTGTCTTGTCCAATATGGTCTCAATTCTTTTAACTACCGAAGCAAGCGGCTGGTTCTCGTTTATCTCGAACTTCTTGGCTAGTTTCGTCCAATCCGACTCAGTTATCGGACTTTTCTCTCCCTTAAGGAACTTGATTGCGTTATACAGCTCCGCCTTAGTGGTCTCAGGTATCTCCTTTACCGTCCTTTTGCCGATAGAGACGAATCCGCCTTGTTTTGTAGGATCAAACTTAGGTTTATCCACAGGTAAACTTGATTTATTTGCAGATGATTGTAGAGTGGCAGGTATGCTATCAATATTATTGTTTATACTAGGCGCAATCGGAGTAGTCATACTACTCTCTTGGCTTGTAATGGGTGTAGTACTTCTCTTGGACGTATTACCATAGTCTCCAAAAACCCGAGCCTCTATCTCACCGACAGTCCCCTTTGAGGGAAGTGCCAGTTTTCCTGCCAATCTTGGGCTTGTGAATGGTATTAGGAGTGCCGATACAAGTTTGTCCACTATTCCCGCCTTTGTAGGAAGTCCACCGTCCGCCTTTAATATGCCCTTTGGCAGAAGTGTCTGAAACTTCGTGGATGCCACCTCAGAAGTGATGTCAATACCCATTTCCTTTTCAATCTCTTTCACTGCCTTTAGGAACTCTGGCTTATTCTCGTCAAATATGGCCATAAGTCTGTTCTTTGCAGTTACTGTCTGGGTAGGATTTGTCTTATATGCTTTGACGATGGAGTCCATATTATCAAGTATGGTCTGTTTCGTTGCGTAGTTTTTCCATAGTTCGGCCACTTTACCCTTTTCACCTCCAAATGACCTGATAATCTCCGGTCGTAATTCCTTCTTTAGACTTCGGATCAATGCCCCTCTTGGAGATACGGTCGCTGCCAATCCATCAATTTCGTTCAATGCCTTCATTAGATTCATGGACTCGATAGCAGACATATTCTTTAAATTTTGCGGCAACAGATCCTCATTGATACCAAACTCGTCCGCAACTTTTGCAAAGTTTTTCATTTGATTTTCAGTAAGTCCCATCCTCAGTCCTTCATATTCATCAGCAATTTTTGGAAGACTCTCTTGCCACATTTTTGTATTCTTTGTTCGTAGTCCAACTACTGCTTCTCTACCTTTTTGCAAAGCTCGTTCTGGTGTCGCTTCTTTTATAATTCCAGTTTTCTTTACTGCTTCAAAAGTAGGATTGGATATACCCGTCGTCTTAGACAGTACCTTCTGGGCCAGACCGCTATCCTTAACTCCACGTCCCACTGCGCCAACGGTGCCAAGTCCCGCTGAAAAAGCGCCTCCGAGCAGAGCGTCCCGCTTCGCCCGTTCTGTGTCGCCTCCCGATACGGCAAGTCCTACAGCTCCTGCACCAATCGCTTCTGGAACTGCCCTAGCAGCTACGCCTAGCGCGCCCTTGCCAAACTTAGCCAGATTACCAGCGACCGGGATCTTAGATATTGCGCCCGTAATTCCTGCTTGCGCCTTCGTAATTGCTCCTGTTGGAGCGACATATGGAATAATTGCTCCCACACCTGTACCAATTTTACCTGATGTAGACTCAAGCTGCTGCTTGAAAGGATCAGTATATACTTTCTGCTTTATGCCCTCGATATTCCTTACGAGAGGCTCTGTATATCGTGCAGCAGTACCTGGAGACAGTACGTTACCTAAAGCCCCGACACCCTTAAGTGCTGCCTGCCCAAGTCCCAGTCCTGCTTTACCAATCTGGCTACCAATACCAACACCTGCCGCAGAAAGTTGTTTTATTACTGGGATGTTTGCGGTAGGGGACTGCGCTTGTGCCGGTTTCCCGAACTTTGCCTCGTACTCTGCCCGCGTAATCTTTATAGGGGCAGTGGAAGTCGCAGCAACAGGAGGTTTCCCGAATTTCTTTTCGTATTCTGCCCGTGTTATTGGTATTGCCATTATGGTTAATCGATTATTTCGTACTCCTG
>Ga0181346_1000061_pt1 | contig 39426 bp, 61 predicted proteins | sample Su13VDMM15DN_FD_130100 | JGI IMG/M metagenome (GOLD analysis project Ga0181346, IMG submission 130100) | Freshwater viral communities from Lake Michigan, USA - Su13.VD.MM15.D.N | ecosystem: Environmental > Aquatic > Freshwater > Lake | place: USA: Michigan | collected 2013-07-15 | reverse complement strand
CAGCACAAGCACAAGCACCAGCACCCGCACCAGCCCCAGCACCAGCACCAGCACCAGCACCAGCACCAGCACCAGCACCAGCACCAGCACCAGCACCAGCACCAGCACCAGCACCAGCACCCACATCCGTTAAAGCCGACGTAGCTAAAGCCGAGACCGCTGCAAAAACGCTGTTGCAAGAACAGCCTGATCTGTTCGATGACGCTAAATTCGACCCCGATACGGACACGGATAACGATGTCGCCCTGCGCGAGAACAACGATCTCTACGACGCTTTCCCGACCAACTTGATAAGCCCTGATGGGGTATCGGCAGCGGAAGACGGGAATTTTACGGGGTTGCTTGAAGCTATCGGGGAGAGTTCTACGCCTTTCAACCGGAAGCTGGTAAAGAGCCTCCAAGAGACGCTTAAGGCAGTGGGCCGTCGTCCTAAGCTGATCCTTGTCGAGAACCTCAAAGATAAGGGCGTGAACGTAGCGGGTCTCTACGACCCTGTTAAGAACCGTATCTACATCGACAATCGCTCGATGCACGAGGAGACAGTACTGCACGAGGCGGTTCACGCAGTGACCCTGGGCGTGCTTCGCGCAGACCCAAACACCCTCACCGCAGAGCAACGCGCTGCCCGCTCTGAGCTGGAGTCTCTGTACGCCAATCTCAAAGACGATCCCGCCTTTGCCAGAGAGTACGGCAAGAAGAACGTCGAAGAGTTCGTTGCTGAACTTATGACGAACGCGAATCTTCGAGAAAAAATCGACGCTGTTAAGCCGGGCTTCTTGCAGCGCTTCTATCAAGCCATCATGCGCATGCTGGGCATGGAGCCAAAGAGCCTGTCTGAACAAGCGATGGCTTCAGCGTTCAAGATCTTCCAGCCACCCAGCCCTATGGCCAAAGACTCGGTGATGCTGCCATCCATCATGCGCGGCGTATTCGCGGGTACCAAGGCCGTGGCTTCGTCAAATGTGGCTCAAGGTACCGTCGACACGGTCAACGCGCTGGTGGGTAGATCGGCCAATACTGGGGACAAGATCACCGCCTCTGCGATGGGCTTGCGGCTGCGCACACGGATTGCCGACAGTTGGGCGCCTATTGAAGCGCTGCTCAAGCTCGGTGTATCCAAAGGGAAAGTGGCAACTGCCCAGGCGCTACAACTGCGTCTCCTGATGCGCGTGTCTGATGACACCAGCCGCTTGACCCAGTTGTCTCTCACTACCGGCCCCGCCAAGATCAAGCGCAATGCTGACGGCGTAAAAACCATTCAAGGCCAAACCGGTGGCCCTAGCGCGCTCAAGATGGCCGAGGCATTGAAAGGCTCCAAGCTCGGCAATGCGCACTTTGTGGAAAACCTGTTCACAACTTGGCTGGCTATCCTTCGCGCAGAGCGTGACGGTATTGGGTATGAGAAGCTGAACTTCGGCAAAGACGCTGACGGGAACCCCATCCTTAACGCGGAAAAGGCCAAGGGCGTCAAGGCTACTGTTGAGTCCGACCCTGATACCAAGAAAGCGTTCGCGGATGCCCGCGACATCTACCGGCAGTACAACCGAGAGCTTCTGCAGATGTACGTTGACTCCGGCATGATGGCGCAGTCCAAAGCGGATGCGTTGATTGCTGGCGACTACGTTCCGTATTACCGCATTGACAAGGGCCTTGTGCAGCTCTTCGTCGGCGGAAGCAAACCCGTCACCATCGGCAGCATCATCGACCAGCCGCAGCTCAAGGAGCTTGTCGGTGGTGAAGACAAGATCCTGCCAATCTTCTCCGGCATGGTGCAGAACACCTCGCTGCTCGTTCGCTCGGCTGTACGCAACATGCAGACCAAAGACGTCGGCAACTTGTTGCAAGACCTGGGCATGGCCAAGATCATCCAAGGCGAAGGCCCACGCGATGTCTTCACGGCCCGGTTTAACGACAAGGGTGTGCAGCACTACGTCCGTCTTGATGAAGAAGCGTTCCCCGAAGGTATCCCGGCAGACGTCGTCATCATGGGCATGCAAGGCATCAAGACCGCTATACCTACCGGTGTACGGATGATGGGCATCCCGGCAAACTTGCTGCGCAAGGGTATTACGCGCTTGCCGACCTACGCTTATCGGCAGCTTATTCGCGATCCGATCCATGCGTACATGACCACGGGCGGTGACTTCTCGGCAGTAGTTGACACGTACCGCGAGTTTGCCAAGTCTTTCAAAGGCGACACGCCTGCAGGCTTGAGCCTTAAGCAGGCCGGTGCGATCAGCAGCGACATCTACGCAGGCAGCCAAGAAGACGTGGCCAACATGCTGCGGGATGTGACCGCAGGCAAGAGCGGGTGGGGGTTCAACGGCGTCATGGCCAAGCTCGACACCCTGGGGTTGAAGGCCGATGCCGCCACTCGTGCTGCGCTGTACAACAACTTCCGTAAGAAGGGCATGTCGCACCTCGAAGCGGTGCTCGGCGCTGCGGAGGCGATGAACTTCTCCCGTCGCGGCACATCGGCTAGCCTGCACTGGCTCTCCACGATGATCCCGTTCTTCAACTCGCAGATCCAGGGTCTGGATGCGGTCTACCGTGCGGCTATTACTGGCGACACCACGTTCCAAGAAAAGCTGGACGCCCGCGCCAAGCTCTGGAAACGCGGCGCCTTGATGTTCGGGATGACCTTCGCTTACGCTGCGCTGATGCAGGATGATGAGGCGTATAAGACCGCCACACCGCTGGAACGTGCTCAGTCTTGGTTCTTGCGTATCCCTGGCATTGACGAGCCGCTGCGTATCCCGATCCCGTTCGAGCCCGGTCTTGCGTTCAAAGTCATCCCCGAGATGATCTTCAACACGGCGGCTGGTGACACCAAGGCACGCGATGCCCTGGACGCCTTCGGCAAGATGCTCGCAATGTCGCAGCCAATCGGTCTGCCCGCAGGCGTCAAACCCCTCATTGAGCTGGCAGCCAACTACAACTTCTACGCTGACGCACCCATCATTTCCCAGCGGGAAGCGGGCTTGACCACGGATCAGCAGTTCCGCACTAACACCACGGAGCTGGCAAAGCTCTTGGGTAAAACCGGACTGGCCTCCCCCGTAAGCATTGACCACTTGATTCGCGGCTACACGGGCGGCCTGGGGATCTTGCTTGCCAGCATGGCCAACTACCCGCTGCGCCCATTGGTCAGCCCCAACGCGACAGATAAACCTGCACGGGCGCTCAGTGAGATGCCGGCTATCGGGTCGTTGTTCCAGCCTGCTACGGGCCGGGGCATTGTGGACGCAGCATTCAAGGACGTCGAGGAGTTCCGCAAAGCGGCAGGGACGTATCAAAGCCTACTCAAATCAGGCAACCGAGCAGATGCCGCAGCCTTCGCTGACAAACACGCCCGTGAGATCGCGCTGAACTCGACAGGCGGAGCATTCCGGCAGCAGATGGGTGAGTTGGCAGCGCTGCGACGCCAGATCGAAATGGCGCCAGGGATGTCTTCAGAGCAGAAGCAAGCGCAGATCAAGCGCGTCAAGGAAATGCAGATCCAGCTAGCAACGATGATCCGGCAGATGTCTAGCGCACCCTGAAAAACCACAGACCGAATCGGCCACCGCATACCCCTGCGGTGGCCTCGGCCTCAACACCGTGGTGAAGCGCTGCTCGTAACCCGAGCAAGCGCATCTTTTCTGTGTCCAGGCAGGGTACAAAAAACCCCTGCCCGGGCAACACTTCACTCCACGGAAATCGCACCATCTCCATCCAGCAGCTCCTTCGGGACACTGATCTGCATCACCTTCACGCGCATCGCCGGGCCGTCCGTCTTGGCCAGCATGTCTTTGCGCAGGTACTGAATGCGGAACTGCTGGGGGCCTCTCTGCATGTTCTCCAACTGACGCTTGAAGTCCGTGTAGCCAAAGCTCATAGACGAACAGTGCCGACGCAGCAGTGACTCCTCCACAAAGTACTCGACGTAGTTGCTGTGGTGCGTCCCATGCTCAATACGGCCCATCACCGTGTTCTTGGTGCTGGTCTTGCCCTGCAGGTCTTTGCCCAGGTCAGCGACAAGCTGGCCCATCGTGTCGAAGCGCAGCACAACGAACTTGCCGTAGAACTCACGGGTGTACTCGTTGAGCACATCCTCAGCCGTGCGCACAGACTTCTTGTGCGAAGAGCGTGCGATGGCCACAAGATCCTTCAGCGCGTCCATCACCGCCGCCACAGGCGACTCAATGATGTTGGCGTACTTCGGCCCCAGCAGGATAGCGGCGGTCACAGTGGACGTGCAGCCAGCATGCCAGAACCGCTCCTCATCCGCGAAGTCCATCGCCACGCGCAGCCGCTCGTGAACCTTGCTCCACATCTCCTTGGCCACGTCATAGTTACGCACAAGCCACCGCACCCAGGCTTCACCCGCCACGCCGTAGTTCAGGCTCAACTCACGCAGGATCTCGCGCTCAGCCTTGTCGAACGACAGTTCTCGCGTTGGGTTCCACTCCAGCATACGCATCAGCTCACCGTGAGAGGAGTGCTTGCGCCCACCCACCAACAGGTCAACCATGTGCGTGTTAGCCGTCATCGTGCAGGTCAGCGCCCAGGTGCTGTTGTTGACCCGTTCCCGGTTCGTGCCAGCCTCCATGCGCTCCTTGCCCTGGCCCTCAGAGATGTCGAAAATCAGCTCAGGTGCCCACTCCGTGTCGTTACGAGTCTTGGTGGTGATCTCGTCGATCAACAAAGGCAGGCTGTTGAGCAGACCCGCACGCTGCTGCAGTGCCACGAACGAAGTACCCTTACCGGTGCGGTAGTGCACAGGATGTCCCCAGACTCCAGCCTTCAAGCTCAGGGACAGCGACTTGCCCGTGCCGCTCGATGTCGAGCCGATGTGCCACACAAAGCCCTTGTGATCGGAGAAGTGCATGAGCGCAGACCCGAACGAGTCCATGCAGAGCGCCAGCATCGTGTTCATGCCTCGACCAATCAACAACTCCCAAGGCTTGCGCCAGTTATCAAGAGATCCTTTGCTGTTGGTGTTGCGGTTGATGTTCTCCATGCCGGGCATAGGCACCACGATCTCTGAACCGTTAGGCTTGAAGACACGGTTGTTGTAGACGAAGGACTTATCCTTCTGCCACCCGAACTGCAGCGGTACGTCCACCACCTTGCGCTCTTGCGCAGCGCTCTCTACACAGGCCCGAACGTAGGCGTACAGGTGCGGGTCTGTCGCCTGACCAAACGATGCGTAGATGTTGTTCGACGCGAGGCACTTGAGCAGTTCATCTTTAGCCACCACCGCCTTGCTGGGCATGATGACCTGACGGTGCTCCATCGTTGCTGCACGACCTTCAGGCGCTGGGCCTACGGGGCGGATGGCAATCAGATGCACTTGGTGCTCTTGCTCTTGGCGCAGCATGTCCACCACAAACAGGTCGTGCGGCAGGATCTGAATCTGCGTCTTTATCTCTACGCCTGTGGCGTCCTTCTCCTTGACGTTACGGTACACGCCTCCGTGCTTGCCGTAGTCGAACCCGCGTGGGGGTGGTGGGCGCAGAACCGTGCAGGTCTTGAGGTTCTCCGGCAGCCCGTCATCGACGTGGAACTCATCCTCAATATGGGTTTTGCTTTGCTCAGGCGCGTCGTCTGTGCTGTTGTGGATCGGGATCACCAGTTCCTTGGCCCGGTTGTCGGTGATGACTTCCCGCCCCAGCGCCAGGGCGTTGGTGATGGTGCCCCAGAACGGGCACTTCGGGCAGATACCGGGGTTCTCGCTGTCCATCTTGATGCAGGCGTAGGGGCCTTTGATCTCAGCGAGCTTCTGGTTCATACGCTCAGGCGTATACGGGTGCAGCTCGGAGAGCTTGTGGGTGAACTGCCCGGCATCCGTACACACCTTGGCCCAGGACAGCAGCCCACGCCACAGCGGCTCCATACCGTCTTGCTTGGCGTTGTTCTGGTAGAACTCCAACTGACCGCAGCCCACGCCCTTCTCAGACTTGAGCCAGATCGTCTCGAACCTAGTGGCGCTGTTGTTCAGCAAAGCCTCTGCCGCAGCCGATCGCTTAGCCGCAGCTTTGCTAGGCCGTGTGCCTGCCAGATCAACACTGGTCGCCACGAAGTTGTTGCTGATCGGAGCGTTCTCAGAAGACAAGAGCGAGCGCACGGTGGCCCCGAAGAGCTTGATGTCCACCTTGGCGGTACCCTCAAACAGCACCTTGACCGCACGGGGTGTCTCGTACTTGGCCTTGTTGTTGAACGTACCCGGTATGCGCAGGACTCGCGCAGCGTCAGCCGTCACCGTCATGTCGATCTCCAGCCCCTCCTGCTTGCACAGGCGCTTGAAGTTCTCGGCGATGGGCTTCCAACTGGTGATGTCAACTTCCTCAGTCAATGGCCAGTAGCAATGCAGACCGCCACCAGAACTGACCATCCACGGAATACCAAAAGAGTCGAGGCCCGTCTTTTCAAGGAACGCCCCCAGCGCGTGCGCTGCATCACGCTTGGTCGTGTATCCGTCCATGTCGATAAAGATCGACTTGATGAACTGCGCGTTCTCTGCCTTGCGGCTTTTGTTTTCTTTGAACGTAGACAGGGCGAAGTAGATGTCCCTGGATGCACCTAGCCACGCCTTAACCTTGGGACGGATGTCGGGCAGGTCACTTACAAAAGCGTGCTCTTTTTTAGCCGAGCTGAGTTCCGCAACACAGTAATACCCATGACCGGGCGACGGAAGCACCTCCGCTAGAAACTCAAGCGGTTTCATGTACGGGCCTTTTCTTTTGGGTTATTCGGAGGCGGCGTCTTTGGCTTCAGCGTCGACGTACTCCTCTAATCGGAGCATCAACTCCGACACCCACTGCGCTGGCAACTTGTCGGCACCTGTGAGCCAACTGTACTTAAGCAATTCTTCGTTACTCAGGGATGTAGGTTGAATGCCTTGCATATTTTGCTCCACGCTTCTTCAGACGTTTTCGACGCCTGTAATATTTCAACGATCCGCTCTACCGCAGGGCGGTAGGCGACGAATACTTCACCGCCTTTCATCCAGTTGTAGACCGACTGGCGCGTAGATCCTACGGCGCGTGCGATCTTGGTGACTGGTACATCCAGGAATATGGCCCACTTTGCTAGGCGTGTTCCGAGTGAAAGCGGCTGCTCCTTTATCTGGACAACGAACTTGTGGTGGTACATGGTGGCGCCTAGTGGCGGGGGGCGTTCGTGTGTTTGAAGCGTTTAAAAGTGAGGGCCATAAGTCCTCCTTCCCCCCAAAACCTTACTCGTCGTCCCAGTCGCTCACCATGTCAGCAAGGGCGCTCTTGCCTTCCACAGCGGGCTTCTTAGGCGCTTCCTTACGCACAGCAGGCTCTTCAACTTCTTCCGGCTCCTCAACTACCGGAGCAGGTGCTGCCTTGGCCTTACGTGCTTTCGGCGCTGCAACTGCGGCAACTTCTTCATCCTCAGACTCTTCCTCAACTGCCGGAGCAGGTGCGGGTGCGGGCTTGACCTTAGCGGGCGGCTTGCCGGCCAGAGCAGCAGGTGCTTCAGGCGCTGCGTCCATCTTCGCCACGGTCATCGTGACGGCCTTGACTGCATCATCCGTTGCCGCTTGTTGTTCGACGATTTCATACTCGTCATCACTCAGCCAGCGCATCGCTTTGAAGTGCAGCTTGGGCGACTCTGACTTGGTGTCGAACTTCATGCGGGTAACGACTGCCTCTGGGTTAATGCCTTGGGCCACCAGCCACCGAGCATACTCTTGCAGCGGGCGGTTATCCCCCTCGGCTTTCCCGAAGATCGACGTAGCGGGCAGAGCCAACTGCAGCACGTCACCGCTCATGTCGTTCTCAAGCACCACAGCCAGACGCTGTTGATAGCGGCAAGCGCGGCTGTTACCTTGGCCAGAGCCTGCGATGTTCTTGGGGCACTCAGCGCAGCGGGATGCCTGGGGGCTGGCTGCCTCGGAGCTAGGCTTGTCGCCGTCTGCTGACCAGCAGTCAGGGCCGGACACGGACTCAGCGTCATAGCTCTTTGCGTAGAAAACGCGGCTGACCTTGGAGGCCGCCTTGACCATCACGATGTCGAGATGCCTGTCCTCGATGTTGGCAACTTCCTTGCCGCCGGACATCAAGCGGAACACACCGCCCTTGATAGAGACACGCTTGCCACCAGCAGCGCCGCCGCCCGCCAGGGCCTTGGCCATGTCAGACAGTTCACCCTTACGGGCGAAGGCGGGGACGTTAGATGGGTTGAAAACGGTTACGTTGCTCATTGCTGTTCCTCTTTGGTGTTAGCTGCGGCTTCTTCTTGAGCGCGGGCTTGGGTTACGAGAGTCTCGATCAGGCCGCTGACTTCAGCGTAGGGGCGTTGTGCCAAGGCGTTAAGCAAGACTTGGGCTTGTTGCTGGGTGAAGGTAAAGGTCATGTTCATTTTGAAGGCTTCCTTACGCTGATCGCGTATTCAGAGTTGCTGTTGAGCCCAGGCGGAACTAAGCCTGGGTTTTCTTTCAAGAAGGTCGACATGTTGGTCTGCGCAATGCGCTTCTCAAACAGGTCTAGTGCATCGTGCTCCACCACGAACTGCTTGAACGAATCCCAGTCTTGGGTCGCGTAGCGGGTCTTAGTGGAGAGAATTACTGTGCCCTCCTCCGTACTAACTGACTTGACCCCGAGAGCCAACATCTTGTCTTTGAGCGCCGTCTTCACAGCTTCTTGCTGCGCTTTGAGCGTCTCGACCTCGGTCTCGTAAGCCGTCGTCAGTTCTTGAATCCGGGCCTGCATCTTGCGATACACCCGGGCCAGCTTGTCCATAGGAATGCTGGCGGATTCGTTGTCTTGATTCATTTTTCTCTCCTGTTACCTGTCTTATTTGTCTAACCTTTGACAATCATAGCCCTAATTTTGCGGCTTGTATGCCCTCTTTTTCAACTATTTTTAACCTCGCTATCGAACATGCCAACGAGTAGTGCGTGGTCACTTACCTTGGACGCCATAGCCTTGAACATCTTTTGTTCAATAGGGCTGCTTTGAATGTGCACCACAGTCACTTTGTCGGAGTTCTGCCCCTTGCGGTCGGCTCGCGCAATACATTGCAGGTACATCTCCACGCTCATGAGTGGGCCATAAAACACTACCGTGTCGGCAGCAGTCAGCGTGATCCCGTGTGCCGTAGCCTGGGGCTGCATGACCAAGACCTGAACATTGGGCGTGTGCTGGAAGTCATTGATGATCACCCCGCGCTTGGTCGCACTCACGTCGCCGTGAATCTGCGCAGTCTTGACGTTGTTCTTCTCCAGGTACGTGGTGATCGTGTCGATACTAGAGCGGAACATTGCGAAGATGATGACCTTGCGGTTGGTCTCCTCGATGACCTCCATCAAGACTTTAAGCCGTGCTGATGCGTCGAACTCAACCACTTCCCTGTCGTCGGTGTATGCCGCACCGCACGACACCTGCAAGAGCTTACTGACCATCACGCCCGCATTCACTGCGCTGATCGTCTCGCCGGCAGCCTGCACCAGCATCTGTTCTTTGAGCAGCTTGTAGTACTTCGTCTGTTGAGGCGAGAGCGCTACGTCACGGGTGACTGTCAGTACCGGCGGCAGATCCAAACACTGTGCCTTGGTGAACCGGATCGCTGGCTGCAGTGCCTCGTGTACCAGCGTCTTGGACTCAGGCTTAGGCGCCCACTTGAACTGCGTGATCTTGTTCATGACCTTGTCGCGCCACGCGGTGTAGAACTTCGGCACACCGTTCGGGTTCACGAGCTTGGCCAGACCGTACGCATCGACGGGAGACTGCGATGCGGGCGTACCCGTCATCATCCACAGATACGTGTGCGGCTGAATGATTGACTGCAGCGACTTCCAGCGCTGGGTCGTGGGGTTCTTGTATGCGTTGCAGTTGTGGACTAGCCAATGATCCCCAACAAAGTAGTTAGGTGTTCCTTCAACTTCGAGGTTGTATACAGGCTCCCCGTTTGGGCATTCGATATACGAAACAATCTCCACCCAAGCTCCGCCAGCTTGGCTTCTTTCTTCCGATCCTGCGCTTGCCGCGCTAACAGTGTGTGGCTGCCCCCGTCCACTTCCAGCCCCACCTTGAGGTGTGGCCACGCAAAGTCGAGCTTGTAGTTCGTAGGAAAGCCTTGCTGCCTCTTGCCCAACGCTACTGGGTAGTTCCATGCCCACCCCACAGGTAAGACCTCGGAAATCAACTGCTCCATCGGCGTCATGCCCGTACCGTTTCCCCCCCGCACAATCGGTTTGTGCCCGTTGGCTTTCGCTACTGCTGACAGCTTCGCCCGATGTTCTGGCGTCTTCGGCCCCGACGTTTTTCCCCGTTGATCTGGCGGCATCTGACTGAAGTAGCTGGCTCCGGGATTCATTAGATGCCACCTCTTCCGTGCGCAGGATCTGGAACAGGTAACCCCAGTCGGAATTCCCTTCGATAGAAACCAGAGCATCTGCGCTTTTTTGCGGCGGTACTCCACCCCGCAAACAGGACAGCTCAACGCCAGATACAAGGCGTCTTCCCGCAAGATTTTTGGCGCACACCCAGCCGGCATCAGTAAAGAACGGATGTTCTGGAGTGCACTGGATGGATTTTCCGTTTCCAAGTTTGACCTCAACCAATTGCGTAGCAGTGTTGCGTACAAGTCTTTTTATACGCATTACTCCGTCAGAAGTCAAGACCTCGTCCCCGGCTTCTAGCTGTTCAATCGGGCGGTTCCCCAACGGAGTTGCAACTGGCGTGCCTGCGACAAAGCACTCATCCACAATGATCAGATCGAACCGGCCATCGTTGAGCACCTCGCGGTTGATAAGGTTCAGCCCCTCATAGTTGGCAATGACGAACTCGTAGTCCCCCTGCACCAGCTCTATTCTGCGCGAGGCCTGCGCATGGTGGGCTACGACAGCGCTGCGGTGCATCACCGAGTTCATGATGTCCCCCATCCAGGCGCTGTGCATGATCGACAGCGGGCACAGGATCAACACACGCCGCACCTCACCACGCTTCATCAAGTAGTCAGCCGCCCACAGCGCGGAGAGCGTCTTGCCTGTCCCAGGCTCGTTGAAGCAGAACGCTCGGCGGTGCAGCGTCAGGAACGATGCGGTGTCTACTTGGTGATCCATCGGACGATAGCGTCCGGGCCAGTTGTACTTGCGTGTGATGGGCGAGACAACCTTCTTAACGCCCAGGTTGCGCAGCACGCGCATCTCGTCGAGGCCGAAGAAAACAGCGACGGTGTAGCCACCGTTGCCATGATCCTCGACGATGCGACTCTTCGGTATTACTGTGTACTTCGCAGGATTGCGCGTCCTGATAAGCACGGCCTTATCGTCCAGAATCTCCATCTCATTTCCCGTTATCGCTTACGTTCGCCTTGGGGCTGCGTAAGCGGAGGTTGCCCTTGGTTGTCTTACCCCCAGCACGCAGCGGCTTGATGTGATCTATGTGCTTGCCTGACCGGTCTATGCCGGCCTTGTCGTATGCCTGCCGGGCCTTCTGGCGCTCAAGTTGATCCTTGGTCTCGCCGCTGGCCTTCTGCAAGGCGTAGGCATGCTTGAAATCCCTTTTGCCGTTCTTCTGCGTCATGATTTAGTCCTAGTGTTTCGGGTTGAACTCGCACCCCGTCACTTGGCACCAGCGGCACAGCGGTGTCTGTGTGGGGTTCCATACGTTGTTTGCAAAGCTGTTCTCAAGCCGGGCTGTGCGCTCGCGGTACTTCCACCACGCCGCGTCTGCCTGCTCTCGCATCATCTGCATCTTCACCATAGATTCCTTCACGATGAATAGCAAGGCGCTGTTGACTTTGCGGATGTGTGGGAAGTGCGCGAACACCATGATCGACATGAGCACGAGCTGATCCCTGTCGGGGTAGCGATCGTTGCCGGTCTTCCAGTCACCCACCCAGGCCACCAAGTCGTCATCATCCACGATCAGGATGTCAGCAATGCCACGCACCCAGACGTCCTTGTCTTTCCAATCACAGGGTTGCAAGCTCTTAGTCAGCGCCATTTCATGCTCGGCCAGCTTGCGCCCAGGCTTCTTGAGAATCGCGTCCACCACCGCCTGGAACTGCGCGTAGGCGGGCGGTATGGGCTTGTTGTCCTTGATGTACTCCTCCAGGGCCTTGTGCACCTCCACGCCGTAGCGTGTGGCATCGGTCTCTTGGAACGGGTACTTGCCCAGCACCTTGACCTCGTGATACCGCCGCGCACAGCCTTCGTAGTCCTTCAGAGCGCTATGCGACCACCGGATGATTCGCTCAGACATTGGCCGTCTCCCTCGATGCGAGCCAGCAGTTCCACAACATCTTCACCAGCGTGCTGTCCCAGGCTACGCCGTGCGGGACACCGCTCTCGATACTGCACACCCACTGCTTGAACTCGTCGCTCATGTCAGTCCTTCGCGCTGTTAAAACCTAATACGGTCTTGATCCGGTGCTTAAGCATCCGCCACCAACAACGGGACATCGCATCCATACGGCGCTGTGTCTCCACAAGCTCGGCCATTGTTTCTGTGTGCAGCATGGCTAGTAGCTCGTATGCTTGTTGCATTTTGTCGTCGCTCATGTCAGTCCTTCGCGCTGTTGATTGCTTCGTTGAGGAGCTTTGCAAACTGCGTCACAAACTTCTCGTCGTTGTACAGCTTGTGTTTCATCTCATGCAGAACAGCGTGGGTCATCTCATGCCAGAACGTCTCAGATACGCTTTCTTCAGCGCGGTTCTTTGTGTAGATGACGATGGCCTTGGTGCCGTAATAGATCGCCCCGTACTCGCGGCCCCTGTCCTCATTGACGTAATGCACCTTGTACGGCGAGGCACCTACTTTGAAACTGTTTGGTTTGTATTGCATGTGAACTCCACTAGCCTTTTGCAAGGCCATAACGACGGTGAACGCCACCTTCAGCGGCCAGGGGGATCCCCGGCATGTACTTCGGCTCCATAGTCATCTGCTCCAGCACCCACGGCAGAGCGTCCTGACCCTCTTGTTCAGGTACAACAACAATCTGCTCATCATGTACGGTGCCTGCCACAGGGTAGCGTTTAGCTGTCCTGAGCATGCCGTCCGTCATCACAATGCGTGCAGTCGCCTGCGTCACATTGTTCGTAATCTTTCCTGCGTATAGCTTCGTGGCGTCTGAGCCGTACACCCACTGCGGCCTCCCACGAACATCTTTCTGTTGACGGAGATTAGGATACAACAGGCTCATGCCGTTGGGAAGAACAATCTCTTCTTTGCGGAAGACCAGACACTTATGGCGATACTCTTCGCCATCTGCCAGTGAGCGCTGGATAAGACCGCTGCAAAGCTCCCAGAAGCCGACAACCGGGTACGCGGTCGAACGATAGATATCAATGATCTTCTTCGCTGCGACGCAGTGCACCAAGAGTTCTTTCGTAGTGCATACATGCGGAATCTCCTGCATGCGGAGGATGTTCTCGTCCCACTCCAGAAACCGTTCCACGTAGTCTGCCGTAACGCCCAGCTTGCGGGCGAAGTCCTTGTCGTACCGAACAGGCGGCGCACCGAGGAAGCCGACCAATAACTGAGCTGCAAAGCTGGCCCAGCCCAGCCCATACCCCGCGCCAAGCAACGCGCTTTTTGCAGACTGGCGTAAGTCGGGATGGCTTTCTTTCGAGAGCCCCGGTATATTGAACATCTGAGCACCGAACTGCGCATAGGGGTCTCCTTTTGCTCTAAAAATGTCGAGCATCTCGTCATAGTCAGACAGCCATGCCAGCACACGCGGCTCGATCTGAGACAAGTCACCGACCACCAGCACATGCCCTTCGGGCGCCATGATGGCCTTGCGCAGGAAGCTCCCACGCTTCAGATTTTGCATATTTAACTTTTGCCCGGCAGTCCACCGGCCAGACAGCGCGCCGTAATAAGACAGCGGCACAGGCAGCCGCCCACGCTTCGATATCTCCAGGAACCGCTGCGCCCGTGTGCGCTCAGTCGTTGACTTCACCTTCAGCCGGGCCTCGCACAGCAGCGCCACATCCTCGTTAGAGCCGTTGAGCAACGCTTGGAACATCGCGTCGTTCTTTGCAAAGGCAAAGGTCTTGCCTTCTGGGTTCGGCGTCTTCACTGTCGGGCGCTTGTTCTTCATCGGGGGATCCACCCCGAGGGTGCGCAGCAGCTCTGCGAACTGGGGGTTACTGGCCAGCGCGCCGTCTGTAATGTCCAGCCGCTTGAGCAGTGCTTCGCGTTGTTCACGCTCTGCATACAGCGCATCAGTCAGCATGTCCGAGTCCAGCTCCAACAGCGGGCGGGTGTACATCTTGAGCGTCATGTCGATGAGGCGCAGCTCGCTCTTGGGGTAGCCCTTGCCCAGGCGCTCGAAGATATGCTCGCACAGATACACGTCATGAGCGCAGTACTCTGCAAGCTCCCTCTCAACCCGTGGTGACAACTCGATCAGCCCGTCCGTGCTGTTGATGGCATTGCCCTTGGCGGGGAGGCCGAAGTCTTCGGCGAGCTTAGCCAGACTGTTGCCGACCTCCACACCGCGCAGCGCCCTGGCCATCGAGAGCGTGTCGAAGATGAACGCGGGGTGTACGTTGTAATGCCAGCCCAGGATCGCCACATCGAACTGCGCGTTATGGGCCAGCACCGCTGTGCGGTTCCAGTCGATGGTGGCTGCCCAGTCTGAGATATCCCGGCCCTTGATCCACACAACGGGCTCGCTGCTGCCCAGCTCATGCACGCACAGGCCGAAGGCTTTGAACCGGATGTCGCGGATATATTCCTCCGTGGTGAGCTTGCGCAGCGTGTAGTCTTTGCTGTCATACACCGTCTCGAAGTCGACGGCCAAAATTCTGTCGAAGGGTGTGCTCATGGCGGGCTTCAGTTGAACATCTCTTTGGGCGGTGCGTCCTCTAGCAAAACGTCACCCATCGCATCCACGGCGCTCATAAGTATCTCGGTCATGGCCAAGTCGTTCGCGTTCACAGACATCACAGCGATGCGCTCTTTGTCTCGCACGAGCAGCACGCCGGCGGCTTCTGCACCTTGGCCGTAACAGCTTGATAGCAGCCGCACGAGCATCTTGAAATGCTCCTGTTCTTTCTCAGGCAATGATGCGAGGTGCGCGATCATCTTCTCGTCGCTCTCAGCGGATTTATGTTCCCTCATTGAGTAGCTCCTCTAGTTCGTTGAGGTTGTGTTCGTTGACGACAAGGGCTACGCCCCCGGCCATGACGATCCGAGCAATCTCCCGGTCTTGTAGTGCGGTGGTGGTGCCCTTGCCTGCCTTGGCCTCAATACCGAAAAACAGTCCTCGGCAGCACACAAAGAAGTCGGGGACGCCGTGCCTACCCATCCCATAGCTGACAGGCATGTAGTAATAGGCGCCGGCGGCGTCGAGAATCTTTCGAATGTGGGCTTTCACCATCCCCTCGGGTGTTGTGGCCATAGTGATCTCCGTAGCGTTTGTGTTTGGTGTTATGGGGTGAGGGGGAATGTAGATTCCGCGCCCCCTCGGCTCGCGGTTCGTGGAGTCGGCACGCGAACACAGGTTCATCGGGTACGTGCCGATAAGAAGTAAGGGTCACATCTACAAGGCTCGCCAAACTTCTTCACTTACACCCGACTCAATACTTGAAACCTTTACGCAATTCTTCGGCCAGCTTCTTGGCGTAGTGCTTGGCCTTGTTGGCGTCATCCGAGTCTTTCTTACCCTGGCGCATGCCGTACTTGATGACGTTGCCTTTGAGGTAGCCGATCCACTCGTCGTGCGTCAGCACCGCCTGCATCACAGCCCACGGCTGGATGCCCATGTCCTTGTAGTGCGTGCCTCCAATCTGTTGCTGGTCAGCGGGGGCCTCTATGTCTAGTTGCACAAAGTAGTTGCCTAAGTCCGGCGTCTCGCAATCAAAAATCGAGTCTTTAAAAGTCGTCAAGATCCGCTCTCCTTTAGCTTCTGTCGTTGCCTATACCGCTGAGATACCTCAGCACGGGTGAACCGCCTGCGCGGCTCGTCTTTGTCAGCCCCCAGCTCATACACGGGAATAGCGTCTCTCCCGAGGCTGTCTGGCAGCCAACTGCCTATGTGCACAGCGTTCTCCGCCTTCAATGCGCGAAGCCAGTCCTGTGCCGTTACAACATGAACACCTGTCTCGTTTGCCAGCGCCTGTGCTGTCACAGGCCCGGCCTGCAGCAGCCTAAAGGTCTGCGCTAAGACTAGGTGGTTAACCTTTATCGCTTTAGAACCTTTAGAACTCATCCTGTACTCCTTAGCCCCACCCTGTCGTCCACCTTCGGTAAGCGGATCGCATCGGGCTGCTTGATCATCTTTCTTGCCAGCGCCAAGGCGCTGTCGAGTTCCTTGATCGTGATCACATCCATCTGTTGATCGTGTAGCTCCAGCAGATCCTGGATCGCCTTGATCTCGACCCCCATCGGAACGAAACGCAGCTTGTCCACAGCGCGGAAGATGGTGCGCAGGATGGCAGCGCGACCTTCCACGGACACCTCCAGGTACTCACTGCCGAAGCCCATACTGCACAGCACCTCGACCATGTTGCTCAGGGCCACGAGCACATTCATGTCCATCTTTGTCGCGGTTCCCTGCATCAGCGCCACAACGGCGCCACTGTTGCGGATCTTGAGCGTGCGCAGAAAAGAGTCGTGGGATTTAACTGACTCCATCCCCTCCATGACGTGCCCGATGGTGTTCAGGATCTGCGGCTTGGGTCGGTACTTCTTGCGGGTCTTCGCATTCGATGGCATGGCGCGCCGTGCTCAGTAGCAGGTTGTCTGGCAGTTGCTGCCGTAGCAGCACGTCTGGCACGTCACCATGCGTCCGTTGTACCAAGTGGTGTGCGTGGTGCATGTTGCCCAGGCAGCGACGGAGGTGAGTGCGGCGATAGCGGCAATGAGGATTTTCTTTTTCATACGTTTCTCCAATGAAAGGATGTGTTAACTAAGGGGTACGTTTTTGTACAAGTGCAGAAAACCTGTCTAAAAGAGCCCAAGTTTTGTACATGACGTGTGTGTCTACGCGGGGGGCGAGCCCCACCTCCAGTGCCAGCGCGTGCAGCGCTTTCATGGTCTCTGTGTATGTCGGCAGGTTAGCGTCGAGAAGTACAGCATCAACGGTCTCTACAGGTTTCGTCATGCTGCGTTCCTTTTAGGCTTCGTCTTCGCCAGTTACCAGCGGGATGTCACGCCACTCACCGGGGACGATCCCCGCGTAGCGTTGATGGGGCTCGAACCACTGCTGCAGGATCTTGATGTTTGTCGGAGAGTATCCGTTCTTGTTTATGTCGAATGCGGTGACTTCTCGAACTACAAACCGCAGGTGCGCTGTGGGTGTCAGCGTCAGGGAATCAGCATTAAAGGTCACGGTAGCGCTCCTTGCGTTCTCTCAGGCGTTGGGAAATGATGGACTCGTGGATGCCACTGAGCTTGCCGCACGTATCGCACTTGTAACCCAGCATGAGCCGCTCGTTGTTGGAGTCACCCTCCCACCATGTTGTGATGGTGCCTGAGTTGTTACCCATGCGGTGCTGCATCGCGTGCCCCCATCGCCTGAGTGTGCGCTTAACTCGCCACAAGAAACCTCTCATCTTTGCTGCTCCTCTTTGATGAACACCGACAAGCGGCGCATGGATGCGATGCAGTACTCGCTCATGCGAGCGTGGTAGTCAGACGCGGCTTGATGTCGCAGCAGGTCTTTCTTTGCCGCCTCTAACTCCCTGGTAGCCAGCGCGACAGCCGTCGGCGTTCGAAACAACTTGGTCAGATTAAACACTGGTTGCATAAAGTGATTTCCAACTTGTTTAAAGGTTGCTTGACGGTAACGGATTATGCGCCAACGGCTGACCGTGTGCAACAGTTGGCGTTGTTCTGTTGTCTCGTTTTAGTCTGTTTGAGCGGGCTCGTCCGGATCCCACGGCAGCGGCGTGCCGTTGGCCCTGTATGCCTCGTGTCGCCAGCGTTTGGCTCTGCCTTTGTTGTATTCGCACGAGGGGCACTTGCCTCCGTCGATCTGGGCGTCCATCACCAGGGCGGCGAATGCTTCCAGGGAGTTCAAATAGATGCCGTCCTCGTGTGGGTTGGCTCCGATGAGTTGGCACTTCTGTGCCAGTGCGATTACTTCTTCTCGCGTCATTTGTGTTCCTTTAAAGTTGTTTCTATGTACTGGCGAAGCTCTTCTATCTCTTCACGCAGCCGATCCTCCACCATCTGGTACGTGACGATGCCTTGGTGGTCGGGGTTCGATTCGCAGCGCTCGTTATAGGTTTTGATGTCTTCGTAGTTCACTACGTCTCTCCTATTTCATAAGACCCGCGAAGGGGCTTGCGCTGACTGCGCGGTGTGCTTTACCGGCACGGATCAGACACACCAGACCTTTACTGACACCGTGCTCTGCTGCGACGGCTCGTGATGGGCGCGGGTCACTGCGTATCTGCTGGACTTGCTCGTCGGTCAGCTTGCGCCTGCCTCTGGCCACTTGCTGTAGCTTGATGATGCGGAGCATCCCGTTGGGATCCACGTTCTGGTTCATGATCTTGTGATGCGCTTTTTTTGTTCGAGCAATGGCGTGAGCTGGGTTGACGCATCGGAAATTACCGCATCTTGGCGCGATGTAGTAGCCATCCACGGCCTTGCCTTGCAGCTCGAACATCAGACGCCTAACGGTCATCATCTTGCCGCCGTGCGACACCTGCGGTGTGTCGTTCGCGATATACCCCAGCCACTCATTGCACTCACCCACTTCCACCGTGCGGGCCATCAGCGTTTCGAGCGTGTGCTGCGTGAGGCCGCGTGTCACCCCTTCCCCCCAATCCCATGTGCTCTCTCTACATGCCGCACACAAGCGATAAGACAAAAAACAGTCGGTGCAATTGGGTCGTTGCGCGTGTCATCCCACATTTTTAGAATCTCCTCATCCGCCAGCGGCTGGCGCTGTGGTGGATGGGTGTAGAGCAGCGTGTGAGGAGGTGCCCATCCCTCAATCTCAGGCATTTTGTAAAGATCGCCCTCACGATCCATCCATGCGACGGGCACCGGCGCTAGTGCTGCGCGCAAGGCGGCTTGCGCCTTTAACACTGTTTGACGATCTTCTGAACGCGGAGTAGTCGCCACTTCAAGCGCCTCAAGCGCCCGCTCTGCGGCCTCTCGTAGTGTTGTCATTCCTCACTCCTGTTCTTTTCTGTCAGACGGACTTCTACTTCTAGCGCGAGGCTGAGGTATGCGCCTACGCGACCGTCGTCACCAACGAAGTCTTTACATATCTCGTCACGTTCTTCGTGTGTCAGCCCCAGCCATTCGCGTCGGGGTGGCTGCACATAAACCGCTTGCGGGTTGAACACGGCGTCGTGCGGTTTCTTTCTGAAGTACCGGTGACCGACTGCGTTCGTGTGCATCCAGGCTACTGGGCTTGCGTCACTCGCCATGCTGTGGGCGTCTAGTGCTTCGCGTAAGGCGACTACAGCCGCATCTTCTCGCTCCCAATTCCCCTCTACGCCAACGTTCTCAAGCGCATCAAGCGCCATTTCGGCGGCTTCTTTTAGTGTTGTCATTTCCTTCCCCTCACGCATATGGCCACGCCCATGTCGATGCTCGATGCTGTCATGTGCACCTGCACCAACTCCGCACATGCTTGACGTTCTGCTCTCAAAACGAGGTCGGCGAAGCGTTCGATCCTTTGCAGGTAGTCGCTGTTCGGTACAGGTGCTGACCAATCTAGTCCGGCTTGAGGCGGGTTAAGCAATCCCGATTCCTCCGCCATGCTGGTGATTTCTTCGCGTGTCATTCTCTTCTCTCCTGTTTTTAAGTGAGGCACAGCAGCGCACAGCGTATCAACGCGCTGCACAGGGCCATGCTGGTTACTACTCTTACTGCTTTGACTGCCCCTCTGAGGGGGCTTGGGCTCAGGCGTTTGGGGAGGCTGCAACGGGTGCAGGGGGTGCCTCCGGTACAGGCACGGGGAGCGCGTTACGTCTTGATGCTTCTTCCAGGGCACGGGCGAACATGGCCGGCTTGCCGATGGTGCCTACGCTCTGAGACTCCAGCGTCTCGCGGTGGATCACCCACCAATACATCCCCACACTGCTCACACCCCACGGGCCAGCGCGGGAGTCATCGGGGAACCGATCGGGTTTCGGTTTTGGGTCAGTCATAAGGGCTCCTTTGTTACGGTGTACAAGTAAACCGACTGGATTACGGTAACTATACTACCAGCGCGTCTCTGGGTCGTCAAGGCCGTTGGTGGTCTCGTAAAAGTCGTGCAGCAGGGCGCACACCTGAACCGCTGCCAGGGCACCGCCCACAACCAGGGCCATCACTGTGATGAGGTTGTTGTCTGCGGTGTTGTTGATCCCAATGAACAGCAGGTGCCCCCAGCCGAGCATCATCAGGAAGTGTGCGACAACGTAGGCGAAGAGTTGTTTCTTGCGGGTGTTCATGCTGTTCCTTTGGTTGCTTTGTTGATAGCGGCGCGGGCTTGAGCTAGTACGGGCAGGCTGGCATCGCGTTGATCTTTCACTAGTGCTTGCAGTGCGGCCAGCAGGTCGGCGCTCGCATCGTGTAGTCGCTTGCTCTGCATGTGGTTGACGTACACCTGACAGGGTCGGCACTGGCCACGGTCTATGCGGGGGTCATCCCCGCAGTCGTTGAGGCAGTCGCATTGGGGGAGGGGTTTGGTTGCCATTGTTAGTAGCCCAGCGTGAGATATGTTTTTTCCCTTGCTTTGTTTTCTTCGGTCATGTGGGGATCGGAGCGCATGACCCAGCTGTCGTCATCCGGGGGAACCGCTTTAATTAGTGCAACCTCGGCGGCTTCAATGTGTGCGTAATCGCTGTATTTTGGGAAGATAACTTCCACATCGTCGGGGTACTGCGCGAGTAGTTTTTTCAACTCACCTAGCGTCATGTTTTGCTCCTGTCTTATATAGAGGGGGTGCGGCCACGTACTAGCTCATCGCGGCGGTCGGCGGTCATGGTCACGTGTGCGGTCTGGATGGTGGTCAGTTCCTCGGGGGTCAAGAACATCGTCCAGTGAGGGGCGGGCACGATGTAGGGTGCGAGCTGTCCGGCATCGGCTGCGAGGTCGAAGCGTTCTTGGGCTAGCGTGAGGAGGGTTACCTTGATGTCGTAGAACGCGAGCGTTGAGGTGTGAATGGTCGTGCTGCTGGCCACTTTCTGCCGTGCTAGCTGGGTGCTGCGTGTCGCGGTCTTGAACACTGTCTGCCAGTAGTCGAACACTTTGGTGAGCATTGCGGGGTCGTTCACAGCGGTGCTTAAGACGCCATTCTTTACAGCCTTCTCGAACGCGGCGCGGGCTTGCTTGGCAATGGCTCGGTCACTCTTACGGGCAGCGCTCTGCTGTGCCTTGTCGCGGCAGGTGCGGCAGGTCTTGGCCTTGGTCTTACGCACAGCCTGCGGGTTGTTCCACCCCCAGAGGCGGCGCTGTGCAGCGCTCACGGTCTTGAGGAACTCGGTCACGGGCTTGATCTCTCGACACTTCGGGCAGCGGTACATCCCCGGGCTACCCTCGACAGGCTGCGCACATGCTGCGCGTTGCTTCTCGCCCAGGTCAGGGCACCAGTCAGCGGCCAGGGCGCTCTTACATAAGAGCTTGTGCAGCTTGGGGCCGGGGAATGCCTCCACCCCCTGGTGGTGGCTGAGGTGGGCGAGTGCCTCTAATGCTAGCGTGAGGGCTTTGAACCGGGCGGGGTTGTCGTGCTCTGGCGCTTGCTTTCGCATACGAGCGAACAGGTCTCGTGCGTCTTCATATGTATGCACCTCGGTCGGGTAGGCCCACAGATAGGTGCGTCGGGCGGGGTAGGGGATCTTTTCGGGTGTCATGTTGCGTCTGCTCCTGGCAATACGAGTTCGTCGGGGATGTCTACTTCTTCGCCCAGCTTGCTGGCTACGAAGCAGCGCATGGCTGCGATCAGTGGTGTGGGGCCGCATACGGCATTTTCATCAACGTGGTATGACATGCCCCAGTAGTCGCCTTGTGATCCGTGATTTTCTTCAAGGCCGTGCCTATCTCGGATCACTGCACCCCACCGCGACACCTTCTTGCCCGTCCAAAAACCTTCAGCATCTGGAATGTCTTCATCATCGAGACGGATTACGCTGATCCCCTTACGCTCAATAATAGGCCCGCTTTGGGACCAGTCGGTTGAGTACTTGGCGTGGGATACCAAACATGGGAGCCAGCGGATATCTTCGCGACCCCTCGCGGTCGTTTCTTCGCAAGCCGCCACCGCCCAGTCCAGCGCGGCGCCCGTTAGTTCGCTCGTTTTGATTTTCATGCTGCTATGCCTTCTGTTTATATCGTGATGGTTGCGTCTACTAGGACGTTGCGCACCTGCTCTGTCAGATCGAGGTCTTCGAGTGCGTACTCAAGTCGGGTGTCGATCAGGTCGGAAATAATGTCTTCGCGCTCTTTGTCGCGGCTTGCGTTGGCGTGCTGTAGGCGGCTCACTTCGTCTTCTAGGACTTGTATGCGAGCGTTCAGCGCGTCTTCCTGTGCTGTGTTTATGAGGCTGAGGGTGTCGAGGCGCTTCTCTAGCTTGATGATGCGGTCTTGTAGCTGCGTGTTAACGCTTAGCTGGTCTCCGATGCTCGTAACGAGCGCACGGTCAAGGCCGCTCGTGAACCGTTCTAGTGCCACTGTTTTAGCTGCGATGCCGGCTAAGTCAGCGTCAAGGGTCGCAAGCTTGTCTTCTATCGCGGCTTGAACAGCCGCTTGTATCGTCTGCTTGAGGGCTAGCGTGATGAGCGCGTTCAGGCTGGAAGTGTCGGTCGTGTTGATGATCATTGCGTTCATTGTTGGTTCTCGATTAAATGGTTGGTTGGGTTAAGAGTTTATTCCAGAAGTGTGACACCATGTCACACTTTTTATTTTGTGTTGCTTAGATTGTCCAGGCTGGTGCGCTTGGCATCCCTTCCATCGGCCCGTTGATCGGGCTGACCCATGCGCAGGTGGTGCCGTGCATATCGAGCCATGCGAAACCGCACGTCCCCAGCGTGCCAGGGCGCACCAGCGTGCCGATGTGTTCTTTTTTGTTGCCTTTGATGATGTGCGCAGCGTTGTCGACGAGTGCGAGGTATCGGGGATCGTACGCCACGGGCTCGTGGCTGTACTCGTGACGTGCGACACGGCGCCAGTTAACAAACTTCCAGTCCATCTCGGCTATGCGTTGCTCGTGGAGGTATTGCTTCGAGGTCACGGTGTGGATGATGGCTGTGCGTGGGGTGCCGCCGTTGTATTGTCCGGGTTGATCGGGCAGCGTGATGCTGAATGCGGGGGTTTTCGTTTTGGCCAGTTTGACAAGGTCAGGGCACCAGTCCGGCGGGAGAATGAATTGCGTCTCGGTTGCAGGGAGAGTGCCAACTATGTCGCCGTTGTCCACCTTCGACACGGCCAGCGCGTGGCCGTTGGTTGCGATGACGTACGCCCCCTTAGGGCCGGTCTCAATACACACCCCCGTGAGGTACATGCGTATATCTATGGCAGCGCGGAACGAAGCAACAGCCGCGAAGTGTTTAGCGTTTATTGTCAGATTGAGGTTTGTTGTCATGGTGTAGGTTCTTTGTGCGTGGGTGATTGTGTGGGGGCATTAACACTGGTCGGGCTTACCCGCCACAGGCGCGGTCTTCGCGTTTCTCTTTTTCGGCGATGTCGTTCTGATAGTCGCGCTCCGACTCGCGTAGCTCTTCGTCGCTGAATGTTTGGTCGGGGCGGTAGCGGATGAAATGCTCGATGGCGTGGAGGATGTTGGCGCGGGTGATGTTGCGCTCAGTGAGCCATTGGTCGTGCAGGTTCCACCCCTCGATGCATTCGTCAGTCAGTTCGTCGGCGGTGTAGCGTCTCAGGATGATCGACACGTCCTCGGGGTCGTCGTGCCCGTCTGAAGTGATGTAGACATACGCGATGTGGGCGCATAGTTGGGCGGGTGTGGTGTGAGCCGTGTTCTGGAATTCGAAATTGTTGCGGTGTACGTTGGTCATGGTGTTATGCCTCTTTTTTAGCGTAGTCGCGGATGTAGCTTGCGATTTCCTGAAGTCTGAAGCCGTCCGAAGGCGTGTTCGTGCCGTGTAGCCATTTATTTATGCATTGCACGTCGTTGGCCGTCACGCATGGGACAACCCTCGCCGCATGTAGCGCGTTGCCGTGATAGCTAATGCCTTGCGCCGTTTGATCGAGTTCTTTTGCGATAGCGTACAGGTCGTGGGTCATGGTGTGGTTCCTTTGAGTTTATTTGGTAGGGGGTTGGTTGGCGTGTGGTTCAGCCTCTGAGCATCTCCATCAGTGCGCCGGTGTCGTCCGGGGGGAGGTAGTCACGGCGTGCGGCAAATATCGACAAGCCGGCACGTTCGCAATAGTCCACTCTGTCGCGTATTGACAGGCGCGCCCAATACGCTGCGGCTTCGTCCCATTCAAGCTGCGAGAAGTGCATGCAGTCCAATACCGGGTAGTCTTCGAGCGCTGTCAGGATGTCGTCTGCCTCCGCCAGGGCTTGCGCGTCACTCTCATGTATGGCTATCCACTCGATCCAACCCACGGCCCAGTGACGCTCGCGAACTACGTGCACGCTCTCAGACTCTCCGCCGATTATTTCAAGCCCCCGCGTAAAGTTCGAGCGTGTGAGCGCGTCACTGTCGCGGCTCTGCCCGAGGAAAACGAAATACTCGGGCCACTGGGCCCCCGCGTATGCGTCGGGTAGATTCCAGCGTTGGATGTTTTTGTATGTGGTGCTCATGGTGTAGGTGCTCCGGGTGCGTTGGTAGGGGGTTGTTCAGCGTGTCCAGTAGGTGAGACCGTTTATCTCGACGGGCGTGTAGTCTTCTTGCAGAGCATCGGCGGTGCGCTCCCAGTCAATGGCGATCCATGCGGGGAAGTCGCCGGGGATGGTGCCGAGCTCCTCTAGTAGCTCTTGGGTGTACTCGGTGAAATATGCATCGTGGATCAGTGTTAGGGGGTACCAGTCACCGCGCCACTGTTCGTCCCCACCTAGGCCCTTGAGCGCGTCGAGGAGGGCGCGTAGCTCCCGCGCTTCGTCAGCATCTTCCTTGGTGAACCCCTCATTAAAGGTGCCGCCCGCGTTGTCTCGCAAGCTGTCCAGCGCTTCGAAGCGCTCGATAAGGTCTCGCACGTCAATGATGTTGTCGAGGGGGTATACGTTGCTGTTTGCGTTGGTCATGGTGTAGGTGCTCCGTGGGTGAGTGGGGTTGGTGGGTGGTCAGAGTGATGCGGTCTGGATGCTGTGCGTGGGGCACGGGGATGGGACTAGGTTGCCGAAGCCGTCATCGGCGTAGAACACGGCATAGGGGGTGCTGATATAGGTGCCTTGGCGGAGGTATATCCAGAAGCCTAAGAGAGATTGCATGGTGCGGGTTCCTTGTGGGTTGGTTGGTGGTGGAAAGTGTGACGTGGTGTCACACTTTTTATTCTGCGTTTATTACTCGCGTTCGAGGTAGCACCCCTCGCGTTTCGTGCCGTTGGCGTTGTCCCATGCGTAAAACTGCGGCAGGCCGGGCATAACAGGGCTAATCGCTTTGAACTCCCCGGTAGCTTGCCAGTGCGCAGTGTCGAACAGGAAACAGCCCGTCTCACCCGTTGTGATGTCGCGGCATTGAATTGTGTAGTTCATAAGGCAGGCCATGATGTAGGTTCCTTGTGCGTTTGTTTGGTGGGGGTTACATGCCGCGCATAGCGGCACGAATGGATGAAACCGAGTACGGCGCGCCGTCCGGGGTGTGCGTTGTGCCGATTGAGCGTAGGTCGTCGAGCATGTTCTTCGCGGCAGCCGCCCTGCGGTGGGTGCGCACTTGGTCGAGCGCCATGCGGTAGAGGCCCTCGTCGTTGTTGATCCACAGCGACACGTTCCAGTGATTCCAGTTCAGGTGTCCGTTATAGGGCTTGCTCATGATGTAGGTTCCTTGTGCGTTGGTGGGTGGTTGTCTAGAAAAGTGTGACGTGGTGTCACACTTTTTATTTTCTGCTTTTACTGCTTTGGGTACAGCGTGGGGACTAGTCGCTTGAGGGCGGTATCGATGTGGTCATCGTTGGCGTAGGGGTAGAGGGTGTCGCACACGAAGTGTTCGGGAACGATGTTCTTGCGTTGTGCGTGGAAAAGAAGATCCCACCTATAGCGTTGGTCGGATAGTTCGGCGGCTTTGTAGCGGTCTCGGTGGAATGAGGTGTCCAGCTGGGTGACTGCCGTGCGCAGCAAATTGAGGTGTTCGGGCTTGATTTTCATGATGTTTTCCTTCGATTTGTTGATTCGATGAAGAGATTGTGCCACAGAATAAATTGTTATGCAAGAGTTTATTTCAATTATTTGTGTTGTATTTTAGCAACATAAAAGGTTCTGTCCGAATGAAAAGGTTGTGAGCAAAATTGAGGAGAGTAAGCATCCATGCGGGTTTCGGGGGGTTCTGGCCTCATAGACTCGTTTGACATTGAAAACAACCGGAATTCTGAGCGTAAGGATCCATGCGGGTTAGCGGGGAGGTCATAAAAAGAGGGGGGGGGTTACTGGCCTATTATTTCAATTTCGGGCATTCTAAATCTTGGCAAGGAATGGCTGGAGAGCAAGCATTCATGCGGGTTGGAGGGGGTACTGGCCTTCCTACCTACTTTTTCCCCACATCAAAAGCAAACTAAAAAAATTTTTCTTTTTCAAAAGAAAAAAGAAAAAAGAAAAAAGAAAAAAGAAAAAAGAGGAAAAAAGTGTGCTTATATATAAATCTCTTTTAATAGATATATATATATGGGTAGCAAAGCCAGTCCCCCCTAGACGCTAGCATCCATGCGGGTTAGAGGCCGACGCTTGACAACCTTTATTTAGGATTGTTGAAAAATGAGAACTCTAAATTGTATGTAACAGTTTATTTTGTGTGAGATTGGCATTTTAGCCTTAAGGGGCTGGGCGTTTCCGACCAGTGTTAGAGATTTTCGCGGTGAAAGAGGCGTTCGATTGTGTGCGTGGGTTGGCGATAGTGGGCCGCGACGATTAAGAGCGCCACGCGAAAGGGTACGTGTTTGATGTTCAGAAGGTGCGTGAGGTATGAAATTATTTGAGTGTGCATTTTGGAAAGTGTGACACGTGTCACAGATTTTTTGTGCGAAGTGCAGGGGCATGCGAAAGAGCCCTCACGCGTTAACGTGAGGGCCCTAAGGGGGGAGGGGTGTAGGGGCTTAGTCCGTGCCGTAGGCGGATGGGATGTCGCGGCCTGAATGGGCGCACGTTAAGGGGTCACCCTCCCAGTGGATGAATGCATCCACAGCCTGCCAGTCACGGCACGTGCCGGGCTGTTGCATGGCTCGCCTAATGAGTCGGTAGTTTTCCCGTGCGCTCTGTGCGTCGATAACTTCGCCGTCCGCCATGAGGAGGGCCATTTGGTACCCGCCGGGCCATGCATAGCCGCCTGAACGGACGAAGTTTTTAAGGGTGTCGATTTTCATGGTGTATCCAATGGGGGTACGTGCCCCCGAGGGTTAAAAATAGAGGGCGAATATCAGGCCAAAGGTCACGCCTAGGGCAATGGAAAAAAGGGCTTGTTTCATGCGGAAGCCTTCATCAATGCAAAGGCTTTTGAGAGGGCTTTGTTCGCGAGTTTTCTGTCCATCCCATATGCTTGGATCAACTGCGCCATAGCGGCAATTTGTTCGGAGGTAGCCTCTGGGGTTTCTTCTTTCGTTTCTGCCTCAGTTGCCCCCTCCTCTGCGGCTTCGACAGCCGCGGTATGGGCTGAGGTTTCCCCCACAATGGCACGCACCATGCGGGACAATTGTTTTGCGGCACGATCCCTCAGGGTCTTATCGGTGCCCGACATCACGACGCGACCTGTCCCTTGTGTTTTCGTTTTCACGCCATAGAACGCGGCCACATGGGGTAACAGAGCCTCCGCAACGGCCTCAGAAGCTTGCCCTTGAAAACTCGCCGACCATTTTGCAACGAAGTGTTCTTCAGTCTCAATAGCACGCAACACGTGGTAAACATCCTTCCGGATGTCTGAGGATTCGCTCTTTGTTGTAAGGGCTGCGCAGTGTGTGGTGTAGGGGGATGTGCTCATGGTGATATCTCCGGGTAGGTTAAGGGTGAAAAAGTGTGATCGGATGTCACGGTTTCGAAGTGTCGGGGGCTGTTCAATCCACTAAGCCCGCGTTGTGCATGCGGGGGATAAACCCCGCCGAACACCACGCGACCCCGCTAACACTTAAAAACCGCTACAACATGAGAGAGATTCTCTCACGAAATAAAAAGATAGGTCAATAGGTTTATCGACGTTTCAATAAACTGTTTGATAGGTGAAAACCCCATGCCTTGAGTTTATTCAGGCACAGCACAGCACAGCACAGCACAGCACAGCACAGCACAGCACAGCACAGCACAGCACAGCACAGCACAGCGAGCCGGCAGAGCGGCAGAGCGGCAGAGCGGCAGAGCGGCAGAGCGATTCCAGCCAATCGCCCCAGGCGCGACCCCACCGTACCGGCACCCCCCGCTGTATGACGAGGGCAGGGGAGCTTGGCAGGAACAGTATTTCACAACCACGCTACACAGTTATGCCAATTTAAGTAAGGCCGGCGCATTGTGTGTTATGCCAATTTAAGTAAGACCAGCGCACTGTGTAGTTATGCCAATTTAAGCACCACCCACTATAAAAATTCAGCGACGCATCGTTATGTCTTTTTAGCTAATGCCCTTGCGGTTCGCGTTATGCTCTTGAGGTTGCGCTTTGAATAATTAGACCCCCCACCCCCACTATAAAAATTTTGCATAGCTCTTTGTAAAACTTTAGACATTAGTAGGCAAAAAAGCCCGCTTGAAACCAAGCGGGCAATGGAGGAGGTTCAGACAAAACTAACAGGAGAGAGATGTGCGCAAAGCGCGAAGTAAATGTACACTGCGACCAACGAGAAGGCAAATATGTCATCTACGCATACGCAAATGTTTGAGAACTTGGTGCAATTCGAGCCTGAAATATCACCAGCAGGCGACTTCACTCCTATAGAGCAGGTAGGCGCTGCTACTATGCTCGACGCTCAATTAGAGACGGCGGCATGGCTTGAAGACCTTGGAGTCCCCTCAGACAAAGACGTAGACGACAAGCAGCAAACCAAAGCCGCACGGACAGCTTTCACCGCGCTTAATTTCGATCTCAGCAGCGCAACGCAGAAGCAAGCCCTTGCCGCTATAAAGACGCCTGCCGCAGTGCAGCACCTCACAGGAATGCTGACGGCCTATGATTGGGACTTCATCCATCAGGCCAAGGAACTGCGCGGCTACGCTGTAGCGAAAATCGTCGAAGAGACAACCAACCCCAACGCTAACATCAGGCTGAAAGCCTTGCAGATGCTTGGCAACGTGACGGAGGTTGCACTCTTTACTGAGCGCGTGGAAGTCACCAAGAAGGATGCCAGCGAAGAAGAGATCGAGAAGCGCCTGCGCGAGCGCTTGGCTAAGTTCATCACCAACATCCCGTCCAGCGCCACGCCAGCAGAAGTTATTGACGTGAAGTCCATCGACGCTGAGATCGGTCAAGTCGTAGAGCGCCGGGATGCTTGAGGAACTCTCATCAGAGGCGATAGCCGCTTTGGTGGCAAACCTGCCCAGCATGCCGCTGGCAGAGAAGGAAGCCTTGCTGAGTGAGTTGGAAACACTTGAGCACAAGAAGCTCTTAAAGCGCTGCCGTGACGATTTTCTGACGTTCTGCGCCCACCTATACCCTGAGTGGAAAGAAGGCCCCCATCACCGCTATATGAAGCCGTTGCTACACAAAGTGCGGGACGGTGAAGAGACGCGGCTGACGGTCAGCATGCCCCCACGCTTCGGTAAGTCAGAGACGATCGCCTATATGTTTGTGGCGTGGTACTTGGGGCACTTGCCTAGTCATCACATTATGATGGCCACCCACACGGCAGCGCTCTCCGCTGACTTCGGGCGTAAGGTGCGCAACCTGCTCGACACAAAAGCGTACCGGGAGATATTCCCCAACACCACCGTCTCTAAAGACAAGAGCGCGGCAGACAACTGGACGACGACTGCGGGCGGCAAGTATCTGGCCATCGGTATCGGCGCTAACGTAGCTGGGCACGGCGCCCACCTTCTGGTGGTCGATGACTTGGTCTCGGAACAGTCAGTCTTGGCCAACCCGGATCATGCGTTCTCTGTGGCGTGGGAGTACATGCAGGTCGGCCCTATCCAACGCTTGATGCCCGGTGGGCGCATTATCATGATTGGTACACGCTGGGGTAAGAAAGATCCGATCGGCAGGGCGCTGGCCTGGGCAGAGAACAACCCCAACAGCACGCCTTGGACTGAAGTGCGGTTCCCAGCCATCCTGCCGTCTGGCAAGAGCTTGTGGCCTGAGCAGTGGCCCGTGAATCAGTTGCTGGCAAAGAAGGCCGGTATGCAGCCCCAGTTCTGGGCCGCGCAGTACATGCAGGAGCCCACGTCCGAGGAGGGCGCCATCCTCAAGCGCGAGTGGTGGCAGATATGGGAGAAGGACGACCCGCCCGATGTGGAGTTTGTGATCCAGGTCTGGGACACGGCGCACGACACGAAGAGCCACAATGACTTTAGCGCCTGTATTACATGGGGTGTGTGGTTCAACGAAGAGACCAGCCGCCATGAGATCATCATGCTCAACGCGGTCAAGGGGCGTTGGGAGTTCCCACAGCTCAAGCAAAAGGCGATGGACGAGTACAAGGAGTGGCAGCCCGAGTGTCTGCTGATCGAGAAGAAGGCCGCCGGTGCCCCGCTCATCCAGGAGCTTCGTCAGATGGAGCTGATTGTTGAAGACTACAGCCCGTCACGCGCAGGCGCAGGTGTGTCCAATGACAAGAGAGCGCGAGTTAACTCGGTGGCACCCATGCTGTTCGATAAAGTTGTCTGGGCGCCAGATCACCGCTGGGCGTTCGAGGTGATCAATGAATGTGCGGAGTTTCCCCACGGCGAGCACGACGACTTCGTTGACTGTGTTTCAATGGCCCTGGCGCGCTATAGACGCGGGGGCTTTGTGTCGCTATCGTCTGACCGCAAAGATGAGCCGCAGTTATTTCGCCGGCGCTCTGCTGCCTACTATTAAGGATCCTTATGGCTACCAATTTCATGGACAAGGGCCTGTACCAAGCCCCCCAAGGTCTAGAGCAAGAAGAAGCGGAACCGATCGAGATTGAGATCGTTGATCCCGAAGAAGTCTCCATCCACGCTGGAGGTCTAGACCTCACCATTGCGCCTAAAGAGCCCAGTGCGGAAGACTTCAACGCCAACCTCGCCGAATATATGGACGCGGGCAAGATGCAGGCGCTGGCCTCTGAGTTGGACTCAGACATTCAGAACGACCGCAGTAGCCGTAAAGACTGGGAGCAAGCCTACGTCGACGGCTTGAAGCTGTTGGGTCTCAAGTATGAGGAGCGCACAGAGCCCTGGAACGGCGCCTGCGGCGTGTTCCACCCCATGATCACTGAGGCAGTTGTTCGGTTCCAGAGCGAGATGATCACCGAGACGTTCCCGGCAGCAGGCCCAGTCAAGGCCAAGATCATCGGTAAAGAGACGCCTGCGAAGAAAGAGTCTGCAGTACGTGTCGTCGACGACATGAACTACCAGTTGACCGAGCGCATGCAGGAGTTCAGGCCAGAGCACGAGAGAATGCTGTGGAACCTGCCGGCAGCAGGCAGTGCGTTCAAGAAAGTGTACTTTGACCCCAGTTTAGACCGTCAAATCTCGATTTTTATCCCCGCAGAAGACATTTTGCTGCCCTACGGCGTGACCGATGCACGCTCGTCGTACCGCGTAACGCACGTTATGCGCAAGACAAAAAACGAGATTTTGAAGCTCCAGCAGGCCGGTTTCTACTGCGAAACCGAGATCGGCGAGCCAGAACACACCAAAGACGACATCCAGAAGGCCAAAGACAGCGAGACCGGCTTCAGCGACATCAACGACGAGCGGTTTGTGCTGTACGAGTGCTGCGTTGACCTCGACCTGCCCGGATTCGAGGATGAGGAAGACGGCGAGCCCACCGGCATTGCCCTGCCTTACGTCATCACGCTCATCCGTGGCACGAACACCGTGCTGGCCATCCGCCGGAACTGGAAAGAAGAAGACGAACTCAAGCTCAAGCGTCAACACTTCGTCCAGTACAACTACATCCCCGGCTTCGGCCCCTACGGCTTCGGTTTGTTCCACCTGATCGGCGGCTTCGCCAAGTCGGCAACCTCCATCATGCGCCAGTTGGTGGACGCAGGTACGCTGTCTAACCTGCCCGGTGGTCTGAAGTCTCGCGGTCTGCGCATCAAGGGTGACGACACCCCGATCGCTCCAGGCGAGTGGCGCGACGTGGACGTCGGCTCTGGCGCCATGCGCGACAGCATTCTGCCCCTGCCGTATAAAGAGCCAAGCGGCACGCTGTACAACCTGCTCAACACCATCGTTGAAGAAGGCCGTCGCTTCGCAGCTACCGCCGACATGCAGGTCAGCGACATGTCAGCCCAGGCGCCGGTGGGTACCACCCTGGCACTGCTGGAGCGCCAGCTCAAGGTCATGACGGCCGTGCAGGCACGGGTTCACTACGCGCTCAAGCAAGAGCTGGGTCTGATCAAGGACATCATCGCTGACTACGCCGATGAGGACTACAGCTACGAGCCTGAGACCGGTCGCCAGAGCGCTCGCAAAGAGGACTTCAAGCATGTCGATATCATCCCGGTGTCCGACCCGAACGCGTCCACGCTGGCACAGCGCGTCGTACAGTACCAAGCAGTCATCCAGCTCGCCCAGAGCGCGCCACAGATCTACGACCTGCCCCAGTTGCACCGAGGCATGCTGGAGGTTCTGGGCATCAAGAACCCCGAGAAGCTAGTTGCTCTGCCGGACGATCAGAAGCCCGTTGACCCCGTGACTGAGAACATGTTCGTGCTCAAGGGCAAGCCCCTCAAGGCGTTCATTCACCAAGATCACGAAGCACACATCCAGGTGCATACCGCGATGATGCAGGATCCCATTGTTCAGAAGCTGATGGGGCAGAACCCCCAGGCGCAAGCAATGCTCGGAGCCATCCAAGCGCACATCGCCGAGCACGTTGGCTACGGCTACCGCCAGAAGATCGAGCAACAGCTCGGTATGGCCCTGCCGCCAGAAGACGAGAAGCTGCCACCAGAAGTTGAGATCGCCATGTCCGGCATGATGGCCCAGGCTGCCCAGCAGTTGCTGCAGCAGAACCAAGCAATGGCTGCACAACAGCAAGCCCAGCAACAAGCCCAGGATCCTGTGCTGCAGATGCAGCAGCAAGAACTGCAGCTTCGCTCCCGCGAGCTGGACATCAAGGAAAAGCAGATGCAGGCCAACGCGGCTGCCGAGTCTGACCGCATCGACATCGAGCGCGAGAAGATGGAGAACACGTCCGAACTCAACATGCTCAAGATCAGCAAGGATGTCGAGCACAAGCAGCAGAGTCGGCAAGACCAGCAACAACGCGAAGGCGTGCGCATGGGTATCGACATTGCCAAGAGCAAACAGCAAGCGGCTGCGCAGGCGCGTCAAGCCGCCATGCAGAGCCAACAGAAGAAACCTACTGAGGAGTAATGTCCGTCATGATGAAAGACTTCGCACGCGTACTGCGCGATAAGCTACGCACGGACATGAATAACTACGCTGACGACCTCTCGGGAGGGGGTTGTCGGTCGTTTGACGAATATCAGAAACTCTGCGGCGTGATTCAGGGCCTAGCGATCGCAGAATCCCATTTACTGGCCTTGCTAGAGAAAGTCGAGCAATCAGATGAGTAATATCATTCTGCCCCCAGGTGTCAGCCTGCCCGAACCGATTCAACCCATCGACAAGCCGGAAGATGCTCCGCAAGAGCAAAAGGCCACGCAGGTTCCCCAACCTACAGGCTACAAACTCCTGTGCGTAGTTCCTGATGTTTCAGACAAGTTTGAAAACTCCTCGATCGTCAAGGCCGAGTCTTTCATGAAGTCTGAAGAGCATGCGACGACCGTGATGTTCGTGTTGAAGGTAGGCCCCGACGCATATAAGGATGCAGCCAAGTTCCCTTCCGGCGCGTGGTGTAAGGAAGGCGACTTCGTACTTGTTCGAACCTACTCTGGCACCCGGTTCAAGATCTACGGCAAAGAGTTCCGTCTGCTCAACGATGACCAGATCGACGCTGTTGTGGACGACCCTCGCGGCATCAGCCGCGCTGCATAAGGAGCTACCATGACTGAAGAATACAAGTTCCCGGATGAAGAAGACAAGAAGGTCTCCGTTGAAGCGGATGATTCCTTTGAAGTTGAGATCGTTGATGACACTCCTGCGAAAGACCGTGGCCGCAAGCCGCTGGATCGTGAAGTCAGTGATCCGTCTGACGATGAGCTGGAGGCGTACTCCGACGGCGTCAAGAAGCGTATTAAAGAGCTTACGCATGCACGACATGATGAGCGCCGTGCCAAGGAAACGACCCAGCGCGAGAAGCAAGAACTCGAACGAATCGCCCAAGCGCTGATCGACGAGAACCGCCGACTCAAGACCCAGTACAACGAAGGCGCCAAGCAGTACGCTGAGACCGCGAGTTCTGCCGCAGAGATGGAGCTGGATAACGCACGTAAGAAATTGAAGGCCGCGCACGAGGCTTTTGATACTGATGCGATTATTTCGGCTCAGGAAGAAATGTCGGATGCCAAACTACGTCTTCAGCAGGCTAGATATGCAAAGCATGTTGCTTTACAGCCTCAAGAAGAAGTGGTACAAATCCCCCAACAAGTGCAACAGGCACCCCAGGTCGATGACAAGACTCTGCGCTGGCAGGCAAAAAACCAGTGGTTTGGGGCTTCTGGGCACGAGGAAATGACCAGCTTCTCACTAGGGCTGCATCAAAAACTAGTGAATTCGGGGGTTGACCCTCGCTCTGATGAGTACTTCGAGCAAATTGATGCTCGCATGCGTTCGGTGTTTTCGGATTTCTTTGGCTCGGACAATAACCAAAAGTCTGGTGATGGATCCAAGCGGCCAGCAACCGTCGTAGCGCCGGGGACTCGCTCCACTGGTGCAAGAAAGATTCAGCTTACGTCCACGCAGGTTGCGTTGGCACGCAAGTTCGGTCTTACCCCACAGCAATACGCGGCTGAAATCGCAAAAATGGAGAAATCAAATGGCTGAAGCAACTTCCCGCACACCCCGTGATCTGGCATCACGCGAAAAAACTGCTCGTATGGTGTACACACCCCCGAGTACCTTGCCTGACCCTACTCCTGAGCCTGGGTATGTGTATCGCTGGGTAGCGACGCACGTTCTGGGACAGTCTGATCCTACCAACGTGTCTAAGAAGTTGCGCGAAGGTTGGGAACCGGTCAAGGCGTCTGACCACCCTGAACTGATGTTGCTTGGCAGCAAAACTGGAAACGTCGAAATCGGCGGCCTCATGCTCTGCAAGATGGCCAAAGAACGTGCGCAAGCTCGCGACGCTTACTATGCCAACCAAGCCCAAGCGCAGGTGGACTCAGTCGACAACAACTTTATGCGAAACAACGATCCTCGTATGCCGCTGTTCTCGGAGAAGAAGTCTTCGACCAGCCGTGGCGGCGGGGGTTTTGGTTCTGGTACTTAACTAGGAGTCTTATATGGCCTCGACGCTTTCTCCCTACGGGCTTAAGCCTGTAAACCTGATTGGTGGGCAGTCCTTCGCTGGTTCTACCCGCGAAATCAAGCTGTCTACCAACAACACCGCCGCTATCTATAACGGCGATGTGATTCAACTGTCTTCGGCAGGTAACCCCGCAGCCATCGCAGCCACCCCTACCGCCGGCACCACCAGCGGTATCGTCGGTGTTTGCCTGGGTGTTCGGTACGTTAACCCCGCCACCAAGCAACCCACCTTCGCTCAGTACCTGCCTGCCAACGCGATCACCGGCGGTTATACCGACGTGTTCATCATTGTTGCTGACGATCCTGATCTGGTGTTCCAAGTGCAAGGTACGGCTGCCTTCGGCTCGCTGACCAACGGCGCTGCTGGCGCAGTCGGTAAGAACGCTGCTCTGGGCTTCGTCACTGCTGGTAGCGCTGCCACCGGTAACTCTGGCGTCAACGTCATTGTTGGCGTTAACGGCGCTTCCTTGGCACTGACCGCCACCTTGGCAATGCGCGTTGTTGGCGTTGTTGCTGGCACCGAGACTGATGCTTTCCCAGAACTCCTGGTGAAGTTCAATCAAGGCACGCATTCGTACTACCTCGCCACCGGCGTCTAAGGAGTAAATAATGGCTATTTCACGCGCACAACTGCTTAAGGAACTCCTGCCCGGCTTGAACGCCTTGTTCGGCTTGGAGTACGCTCGCTACGGCGAAGAGCACAAGGAAATCTACGACATCGAGAAATCGGAACGTAGCTTTGAAGAAGAAACCAAGCTCGCCGGCTTCGGCGCTGCTCCGGTCAAGAACGAAGGCGCCGCCATTGCTTATGACAATGCGCAGGAAGCTTTCACCGCTCGCTACACCCACGAGACCATCGCTCTGGGCTTCTCCATCACTGAAGAAGCAGTGGAAGACAATCTGTATGACAGCCTGTCTGCCCGCTACACCAAGGCTCTGGCCCGTGGTATGGCTTACACCAAGCAAGTCAAGGGCGCTTCCGTTCTGAACAATGCGTTCAGCGGCAGCTTCCTGGGCGGCGACGGTGTCTCCCTGTGCGGCGTCAACTCCAGCAGCGTTCGTGTTGGCCACCCCCTGGTCAACGGCTCTGTTAACTACAACAGCCCCGCCACTGGCGTCGACTTGAACGAGACTTCCCTGGAAGCCGCGATCATTCAAATCGCTGCCTGGACTGACGAGCGCGGTCTGCTGATCGCTGCCAAGCCACGTAAGCTGGTCATTCCTCCAGCGTACATGTTCGTTGCCAAGCGTCTGATGGACACGGAACTGCGCGTCTCGACCACTGATAACGATATCAACGCTATCAAACAGTTGGGCGCCATTCCTGAAGGCTACTGCGTCAACCACTTCTTGACCGACGTGAACGGCTGGTTCTTGCTGACCGACGTGCCCAACGGCCTGAAGCACTTTGAGCGTTCGCCTATGGCAACCTCAATGGATGGAGACTTCGATACCGGTAACGTGCGTTACAAAGCGCGCGAGCGGTATTCGTTTGGCTGGAGTGATGCACTTGGCATCTGGGGCTCGGCCGGTTCGACCTGATAAAACCTCAGTAAAATCAAGCACTTAGCGAGATTTTAAGCCCACTTCGGTGGGCTTTTTCTTTGCCTGATCGGTATAAAGCTAGCAAGCGGTACACATAAACTCGTGTTGACGGCACAGTGTACCTGTGTAGAATGTTACCTGTTACTAAGTCTCAGGAAACATTATGGACATCGACAACTTGCCAAAAACGCGGGCCGAAGCACAGGCGCTCGGCGTTACCCATTACTTTACGGGCCTGCCGTGTAAGCATGGGCACATTGCACCACGTAAGACAAAAGGTGCGTGTACGGAATGCGTCCGTGTTGAAGCCAAAAAAACGGCCGAGACACGCGCCGAGTACTTTCGAACGTATAACAAGCGAGAGGACGTCAAAGAACGTAAGCACGAGTGGTACGTGGAGAATAAGGAGCAGGTAGTGCAAGCGGCTTCTACACGCCCGGCCCATGTAAAAAAGCAATACCAGGACGCGTGGAAGCAGCGCAACAAGGTGTGGGTGCGGGCGGACACGAAAGCGCGTCGTAGAAAGCACCGATTGGCTACGCCTGTATGGTTAAGCCGTCAACAAAAAGCGGCTATTCGACACATGTACCAAGCTGCAATTGTTATGACGCAAACCACCGGTGAACAGTACGTTGTAGACCATATCTACCCGTTGCGCTCAGATGAGGTGTGCGGCCTGCATGTGCCTTGGAACTTGCGGATAATTACGCGCAAGGAGAACTTGGAAAAGTCAAATACGGTGCCGTCTGACAGTGACGCGCTTGCCTTCCCCCCTCACAAATGATACAAAGGGGTACCCCGGGGATTCCGGCGAGTCTGACAGTCCCGGCTGACGACATGCAGACAGGCTCGCGTAACTCGCATGTGAGAACATCATGAGCTTTTCTACATTTTCCGGCCCAATCCGTTCTGGCACCGTGCGCGAAGGCGCAGGTCGTAACACTGGTTTGGTCAATCTGAGCCAATCCTACGACACGGGCGACCTGACTGGCACCATTGTTGGTAACGTCGACACCGCTTCATTCATCATCCCCCGAGGCAGCCAGATCATCGACATCGTTGTTGACCAAGTGGTTGCTGCTACGGCGGGCACCACCACGATTTCTGTTGGCAATGCTTCTGGCGGCGCGCAGTTGATGGCGGCTATTGCTACGACGGCGGGTGGCCGGTTCCGTGGTACTGCTACGGCGGCTACGCAGCTTGCTTGGCAGACCTCGACGACTGCTGACACGACGATCTATGTGCGAGTTGCTGTGGCTACCGCTACGCTGACTGCTGGCCGAGCCATCGTCACGGTGGTGTACGCTCAACGTGCTGACAACGGCGCTCAGAACCCCGCTAGCGCTTAATTAGGAGGTCGGTATGCGACCAATCGTAATTAGCCAGACTGGGACGGGTTCGTCCAGCGTTGCGGTGTTGGATCACTACCAGAGCCCATTTAACGTGGGCCTTGGCGTGGTTGTGAGTGGAACCGTGAACTACACCATTCAGCACACGTTTGATGACGTGTTGGATGCGGCGGTGACGCCGACATGGTTCAATCACCCGACGCTGGCTTCATCGGCGGTTTCATCGGATGGCAACTACGCCTTTCCGATTCGGGGTGTCAAGGTGCTGGTCAATTCGGGCTCGGGCTCGGCTACGGCTACGGTTATTCAGGCAGGTATGCCGGGGAAATAAATGAGCGATGTTGGCTTTGCGGGCGTTGCGAACTTTGCCATGACCTCGACTGCTACGGCAGTTCGGGTCATGGGTGTTGCAGGTGTCGGTGGGGGTTCGGAGGTAGTGGCCGGCCCCTCGTTCGGGTTGAACTTCATTACTGCGGCATTCGACGGCCCGACACTTGACCCTCGCATTACGTTCTCCCGCACCAGCAACGCCACGCTGATCGGCTCTGACGGCACGCTTCAGTACGCGCCGCACAATTTGCTGACTTATTCGGAGCAGTTTGATAATGCGGCTTGGACTAAAGCACAGTCCACCATAACGTCAAACAGCGTTGTGGCCCCGGATGGAACGACGACTGCTGACAAGATTGTTGAAAACACGGCTGCAACCGTTTCGCACTACGTTCAGTCACCCATCATTACGCCAGCAGCGAACATTGCACACGCGGGTTCGGTATACGTAAAAGCGGCAGAGCGGCGATATATCGCAGTCACTGTTACGGGTGGCGGTGGCCCAGATCGGGGCGCGTTCTTTGATGGCTTGACCGGCGCGTACACCGGCGGTTTTGCGGGCGGGTTACCCTACACCGTGACGGACGTCGGCAACGGCTGGTTCCGTTATGCGTTGACAGACACCCCAGCGTCT
>Ga0181346_1000060_pt1 | contig 39434 bp, 73 predicted proteins | sample Su13VDMM15DN_FD_130100 | JGI IMG/M metagenome (GOLD analysis project Ga0181346, IMG submission 130100) | Freshwater viral communities from Lake Michigan, USA - Su13.VD.MM15.D.N | ecosystem: Environmental > Aquatic > Freshwater > Lake | place: USA: Michigan | collected 2013-07-15 | reverse complement strand
TCGTTCGCTTCATCTACTGGGAGGAATAATCTAATGGCTGTGTCTCTTCTGGGTAATACTTTCGAGAAGAAGATTACATTGCATTTCAATACCCATCGGTGGTATGAAATCGAAATCAATCAAAATGATTTGGATTTCTGCCTTTCTGAAAGTAACGATGGCAAGGTGGAAAGGCTGAAGGAAGTATTTGACAATCACCTTATCCCAAGATTTGAGGTTCCACTATATTGTTTTGATTTCCACTGGGATAATCTGCTTCATGCTACGGTATTCAATGATACTGATGATGAAACATTCGCTTGTCGTACCATTGTAGAACATAATCATCTTGGTTGGTTGGCGGCTTAAATGTCAAATAAAAAATTGGCCGTGGTTGTGACCATTCTGTTTCTTGCCGCTTCTGGGTTGAATACAATTCAGCCCTTAATTGGTACTATCATGCTGGCATTTATCGGGGGCATGATTGTGCATACGTTCTATAGCACAGAAGAATAAATAGTATTCGTGACAGAGGGGGAGTTGGATACTCCCCCCTCTGTTATATTAGGTTGTAGTTGTTAATCTTTTGCCCTTCGGGCAAAAGATTTGCGTACGCAAATCGTGGGCAAAAGTATCACAACTCCAGGAGTTGTCTGTTGGGCAAAAGTATAACAAGAAAATCTCATTCCTAGTTATCCAGACTATATATCCTAGGTGCGAGGAGGTGACGATATGGCTAACGTGATGCTGGCGGCCAAGTGGAGTGCAATAGCGGTGTTCGGTCTTATTGGGGCGTTCGTTGGAGGTACGGCTATTGCCTGCCTTCTGGTTGCTGGGTTCCAACTGTCTGCTGCTGGCTGGACGGTGCTATTTGGTTCTGGTATCATTGCTAATGTCTCCTACGGTTTGTTCATGGGATTTGCTATGTTCACTGTAATGTTTGCAACGATGTTTCGGGAGGGGTAATGCTTCTTCGACTTTATATCGCTGTATTCTGTGTCATTGCTCTGATCTTTGGAGGTTTCTGATGTTTGATAGGATTGATGATTTCAACTCCAACCTTGCCAATCATGTCACTCTCTGGGTTGCGCTTCATGCAGCAATGCCGCAGGCTATTAACAAGTCTAGCAGCATTTTTAGAGGGCGGGTCAAACGTAACTCATTCTCTGCACAGAGGGCTGCGGTATTCGTAAATGGAGTATCAGCCTACCCTTCGGCGGGAGAAGCCTAGTTAGTTATTGTTTAATAACTTAATCAACGCGGGAGCGTTCAAGTTGCTTGTCTAAATGATTATTATTTGGGTTGCCATGATAATGGGGTCATGGCAACTTATTGCACACCCTAACTGGGTACGCAAGCGATAACGCTTGATACCCTATCACCTATTCAGCCGATGATAGGTGATATCAAATAAATGCTAGTCGGCAACTTACATAATGCAAGACTGCAATAGCACTATGTAAGGTGTGTTAGCACACGCGAAAGGAGTTAGAAACCGCCGATTATTCGGTTGCAGGAAGGGGAGACAAGCGTCCTTGTCTCCCCTGTTTCATTGCCTGGAGTATGCATGTTAATCTTTTGCCCTTCGGGCAAAGGATTTACAAATCCTCCAAGGCTAGTGGGCAAAAGTTTGATAGTAACAGTTGGATAGAATAAAACGACTGACAGGTTTTATTCCTGTCAGTCGCTTCAGTTAGTTATGAATATGTCCTAGCCCCAGTTTCAATCCATTCTGCATAAGCCTTGCTATACTGAGTGTTAGCGAACCATTCAGGTTCCGTGCCAGACTTAGGATTATACTTGCTGAAGGTTGCCCATTCACGGCATGTCATGACTGACAATGCAATCCTATCACCAACCACTGTAAGCATGACACGAACGGTATAGACCTTATTATTCTTAACATCCATCGTGTGACAGAAACGAGCCTGACGGCCCTCGCCGTACCATTCCTGCGGGAACCTCATTACTTCTATCTCCTGCCGAGACTATACCTTCTAGATAATCAGGATTGAGATTTTATTGTTAGGTTTTTGCCCGCTTTCAGCGGGCTGATCTTGAAAATGATATTCATTTTCAAGATGCCCTTCGGGCAAAAGTTTCACAATTCCAGGAGTTAGTCGCTGGGCAAAAGTATTGCGAAATGGATAGTCGCCGTTGGGCAAATGTTTAACAAGAGAAATCCCAGTTCCATTTATCCAGATGATATACCATAGGCGTGGGGGATGCTCCCCGCAGCGGAGCGCGCCGAGGTTGGACGGTGCGGCCCGATAAATCCCAGTCCTGATTATCCAGTCGATACTCAATAGTCGCAAGGAGCAACACAATGTCTAGCATCTTCGAGAACGAGAACTCTGAAAGCCCGATGGTTCTTGTCAAGGCTACGCTGAAGGTTAAGCCCGACGACAATGGTAGCGGGGCTATCATGGCTCAGTTTGTGACTAATAAGGGCAAGGGTAGCGGTATGCAGATTATGCCGTTTACCGATTATCGGGCCGCTATCGGTGTTCTGGTTGACGCTGCTAATAACGGTATTCCCGAGTTTACTGAAGAGGGTAACATTCCCGCCGATGAGATGGTTCGTCGCACTCTGACGGTGGAAGATGGTATCGTGTCGTTTCGCGTGAAGTCGGGTAAGGGTTCTAAGCCTGCTCGCATCCCGCTCGCTGATTTCAAGGCTGTGGTTGACCTTCTCGCTTCTGGCTGTGATGGTGTTGACACGGCGGGCGCGAAGTTTCTCGCCGAGGCGGCAGCGGCTAAAAAGAAGAAGTAACCCCCGCAAGGGGTGAGGCGCGAGGGGCAACCCTCGCGCCTTTCTGCGCTTGTGCGACTGGTCTGCAAATCTTTTGCCCACGCATAGATGCCTGGAGTTGTCTATTTTTTGCCCGCTTCGCGGGCTGATCTTGAAAATGAATATCATTTTCAAGATGCCCTTCGGGCAAAAGTATTACAAATCCTTATACGCAAGCGTGGGCAAATGTTTAACAAGAGAAATCCCAGTTCCATTTATCCAGATGATATATCCTAGGCGGGAGGGCCGGTAGACTAGAAAGATGAAGTAACTGAAAGCACACAGCGCGAGCCTGTAGACAAGCGGGCAGTATGTAAGTAAGATGCAACCGAATGTATACCTTAGCCTCTTGGAGGTCTGACATGCACTTCATGTACGTCTATACGTCTGATGATATTATTCCCATGGTCGTGTCAAAGTTTGATAAGAATGGCATTATGAATGGCAATACTTTCTTGCTTGGTAATCTTGTCAAGGAGGAAGGTATCAAGTGGTCTGATGTTACCTACGTTGATATTGAGACTTGGTCAGACGATGATGAGAATGGCTATCCCGATAGTGATAATCCCGATACTGTTACCTGCTATATTCGAGGTGTCTAATGGACGACTTTGACGACGTTTCTTCGATGGAAGATGACACGTATGAAACGACCGAGCGCGAGGAAAGTGATGCCCTGATGGGGTGGCTCACGCTTGATCGTCTGGGCGATGTTCCCGATAGCGATAACTCTGACGACGAATATGTCGAGGAAGAAGATGACGGTATGAATGAATGGGATAGCTGGCCCGACGATCAAGCGTAGGGACAAGTAAGAGGGGGCGTGTGTATGTCACGCGCCCCTTCTATTTATGCGCGTGTTATGCAAGTTAAACTTTTGCCCGCTGAAAGCGGGCTGATATTGAAAATGAATATCATTTTCAATATGCCCTTCGGGCAAAAGAATAACAAATGCGACTATGGATGCGTGGGCAAAAGTTTTCCAGGAAAATCTCATTCCTGCTTATCTAGACGGTATACCCTATGCGTGAGGACGATAATAGCATGACGACATTCTACGCAGTCCCGAAAGATAAATTTCCTGTTGGTTGGGATGGTGAAGAAAGTTTCTCTGATATTCGGTTTCTCCGTGAGGTAAAGGAGCACGCGATAGCGTGCAAGTTTGATGCAGAGGACGAGGGGAACGAGGAAATCTTCTATCGTGACTGTGAGCATGGTCAATATCCTGTGACCTTCCATCGTTGGGCGTATAGTCAAGGTAAGTCCGTTGATGATTTCATGTTTATTATTGCGGGTGATACTCACGAATTGTCGGACGTTTGGCCTAAAGATGATACCAAAGTTTGGTCTTCTTGGCCCGGAATGTCTCATGTCTCTATCTCTGTTTCATCCATGTTGGCAAGGCTCATGCATAATGAGCGTGAGAGACTTAAGATTGAGTCTCGTCTGTCGAGGCTTGTTGCAGTTGACAATATCAACCCCTGGAGTTGAAATGGAAAATCAGCATCGGTGTCTTGACGGCGAGTGGATTTCGGCTGATATTTACTGGGTAAAGGATGGTCGAGGTATTCCCCTTGCGCTTGTATGCAATAAGTGTAAGAGTAGTAAGCTGTCAAAGTATCGTCAAGATATTATGACGCACTATGATACTGACGAGCAAGTAGAAGAAGACTAATAGATAATCTGAAGCCCTGTGTCTTAGCTGACACAGGGCTTTAGTGTATGCGCCCATGGATTGTAAATCCTTTGCCCGCAGGGCAAAAGATCTACAGATCCAGTGGGTAGGCTGCTGGGCAAAAGATCTGCAGATCCAGTATGGATGCGTGGGCAAAGGATTTGCATGGAGAAATCTCACTCCTAGTTATCTAGACGATATGTACTCTGTGTGAGGAAACCAGCATGACTATCGTAATCGCAATAAATGCAGATGCCGCAGGTGTTGGCGCAAAGTGGGCCGTTGTTAAGTGGTCTAATGATTTCACTGATATGGTCCGCTCTATGTCCAAGACTATGCGCCAAGGTGGTGATCCGTGGACTTACGTGGATGAAATGGTTCTTGCTAATCTCTGTCAGGTAACTATTCTTGATAAGTGGCCCTATAAGATGGTGCCGCCAGCCTTTGAGAATAATCAGCATTTTATCTTTAAGGATGAACCAGAATATGCCCTGTCTGATGCACAGTTTGAGGGTAGCATTATTCGGACTGAATATGAAAGGGTGACTGTTTCTACTTATGGCTCTATTACTTGGGTGGCAGATTTCAAACACTCCGCAGCCTATGAGGGAACTATCGCTACCTATGCGCTGGATATTGAAGATTTGAAGGTGGTTTAGAGATTTCTTATTCCTGATTATCTAGGCATTACAATAGCATCGGGAGGCAACGTGAAGGTCTACATTTCCCATTATGCCTATGCCTATGAACGTGACGGCGTTATCGGTATCTTCTCTAATCTGGAGAGTGCAATCGCGTGTTGTCGCGCACGCTATGAAGATAAGAATGATGGGTGGTCTAGGAGTGAGAGACTGGTTCTATCTCAAGGTTATGATAGTGTTACGGCATTTGAGGCTTTCTTTAGTGGTGATAGTGTTTGCGTGAAGATTTATCAAGTCTCTGACACCTTTGGAGGTTAATATGGATATGAGTTATGGTTCTGTTGCTCGTAAGGCTTCCGAGTATCGTCGCAAGGCTCGCGCATGGGAACGCGCAGCGTCTGCTATTGACAAGGCGCATCGTGCGCTGTCTAAGGCGCAAGATATTGAGACTGATGATATTCCCATCATTGACAGTAATGGTAAGATTAGCTATCGTGCAGTTGCTCACCGCTAGTCTATCGTTCTAGACACTGGGGACAGGGTAGTGATACCCTGTCCTTCTTTCTGTATGCGTACTGGATTTATGCAAATCTTTTGCCCGCTTCGCGGGCCTGGAATTGAAAATGAAAATCATTTTCAAGATGCCCTGCGGGCAAAAGGCTTACAATCCAGTCTGTCCGCGCGGGGGCAAAAGCATTACATAAATAAGTGATCTTGTTTATCCAGAGTGTATATCTCTAGCGTAAGGAGTGTCACAATGAGCAAGGATGCTAACGAGGTTCTATCTGCGCTTCTTGACAATGCTAGTGCAGATGAAATCGATGGAGACATTCGGTATTTCTCTATTGACTTGGGCTCTGCTTACTGCTACATTACAGCCCGTCTTATTAAGAAGGCTGCTTGGGAGACTGTGAACGATAATCCTGTTAAGATTTCTTCTGGTGTCTGGGAAGTTATTTCCTACGATATTGACGAGATTTGGGCCTAATAACTCTGGGGTGTAATATGCAGAAGGTTCTTACTCTGGTTCGGGGTCTTCCGGGTTCTGGCAAATCATCTTATGCTAGTTCCATCTGGATTAGAGCTGAGGCAGATCAAGATGTTAAGACTAGCATCTGTTCCGCTGATGACTTCTTCACTGTGAAGGGTACTTACACCTTTGATAGTAGCAAGTTGACTGAAGCACATAACGATTGTCAGTATCGCGCTCGCACGGGTCTGTTGGCGGGCATGAATATCGTGGTTGCGAATACTTTCACCTGTCGCTGGGAGATGGAACCCTATTTCAAAATCGCAAGTGAAGTGGGTGCTCGCGTGGTGATTGTGGATTGCTTTGATGGTGGTATGGATAATGCTACTCTTGCTAGCACTAACGTCCACAATGTTTCCGTAGAGACTATCGCACTCATGCGCGGTCGATGGGAGCATGACTGGCGTAGTGCTAATCCCGTTGCACCTTGGCTTCGCTCCAAGTAGTAACGCCTAAACAGAACAGAGAGAGTAAGGCTGTCAACCTTACTCTCTCTGTCTTTATATGCGCGTATGATTTGTAAATCTTTTGCCCGCTTTCAGCGGGCTGATATGCCCTTCGGGCAAAAGTCTTGCACCCATGCATACTCCCTGCGGGCAAAAGCATTACAAGAATATCTAATCCAGATTATCTAGACCTTATATTTCTGGTGTGGAGAAGGGAACTATGGATATCGAGACTATACACTTTGAGGCTGAGGGTTTGACGGCTCATGTTCTTCCCGATACCCATGGTTCTTTCTGGGTATGTATTACTAGGACTGAATGTAGTGATGCTATCTATGAAAGTCGTGGATGGGATACAGTCGAACAGGCTACAGAAGATGCTATGGTAATGGTCAAGGCTGGATTTCCGATTACCTTTTAGTAATGTAAAGGAAATGCTATGTAATGACTGTAATGTAGAGCTGACGAATGGTACTGCTATTGTTCCTGTCTGGGGCACTCTGTCTGCTGCCTCTATTCACCTCTTCAGAATAACTCTGGTGGCTTTTAGCTAATCTTAGTTCACTACTTTGGGAGGCAACTTTGTTTGCATTTATTTTTGCATTATTCTTTTTTAAAGATGCTTTTGCCGGTGGAGCAAAAACCGTTTGGGTAAATTCATATACCAAAAGTAATGGAACATATGTATCTGGATATTTCAGAAGTCCTCCAGATGGCTCAGGCTCAGGCTCATATAATGTTTCTTATGGTTATGGTGGTTATAACTCTGTGCGCGTAAGGGATAGGTTCTCTCATAAGTACTCAATTGACATTTATGAGGGTGGAAAGAAAATAGTCAGATCTTATGGCATTGGCGACTCTCAAGTTTCAGCCGCTGAAGATTCAACATGGAAAGCGCAAAATGAAATTGAAGGTATACTTTACGCAAGAGGTATGTCACATGCCCATGTAGAGTGTTTTGTATCCAAGATATTTTCGCAAGACTCATGCAGAATGATTATCGGTCAGCTTAAAGTAGAAAGAGATAGATGTTGCGATGGTGGAACAAACTACTCTCGAGAGTATAGTCAAACATGCATTGTTCCAAGTTTTGAAGAAAAAGATAAATTAGAATGTAGCCACAAAAAAGAAGTTGAAAGAGAAGTTAAGATAGAGAAGAAAAAGGTTGATGATGAAAAAAGAATAGAGAAGAAAAAGGTTACAGAAGATAATTTTAGTGGTTACTGTACAGCTCAGCCAGACAATAAAAGATATTTGGCAACCACTTGTACGGCAGAAAAAGGTTCTATAATCATAGAGTTTTTGCACAATGGTGATTCTTGGCTGACCAATTCAGAAGATTCATACAAAAGAATATTTGTGGTCAGAAATAATAATAAAATTTCACTTAGAAGTGAAGATGGAAAGAGAGTTATAGATAATGTGATTATAAACTCAGTTGTTGTAAAGTAAAATTTAATTTGAATTAAATGTCCATGAAGAATGGAAAGACCTGTCTAGACAACTGGGGAGGTAACTGGGGCGAAGAATAATCTAGTTCTAGTTATCTGGACGATATATTTCTGGTGGAGGTTGCATGACTGAGGTTTACATTGACGAAGAGTACGGTTATCGCTACTGGAAGGCTACCGTTAATATGACCGAGCCTCAAACTAACGGGTGTACGCATGCTCTCTAATATCATTGGCGCTACCATCAAGTCTATTGACGGTCTGAAGAATGGTAGTGACTCCATTACTTTCGTGACTGACAAGGGTACGCTTCGACTCTATCACTCACCATCTTGCTGTGAGAGTGTATGTGTGGAAGATTTTAATGGTGATGTTTCCGACTTGACTGGAGGCATTGTCTCCGTTGCAGAAGAGAGGGTCTGTCATGAGGGAGAGCGTGGAGACTATCGGACTTGCTGGACTTTCTATACCATTCGCACGCATAAGGGTGACCTAGATATTCGTTGGCTGGGAGAGGATAATGGTTATTATTCTGTTTCAGTCTATACTGATTGGACTATGGTAGGCGGGTGGAGGTTGCATGACTGAGGTTTACATTGACGAAGAGTACGGTTATCGCTACTGGAAGGCTACCGTTAATATGACGGAGTATCAAATCGCAAAGTGGTGGGCTAGTCTTTCCAAGGTAGAAGACCCTATGATTAAAACTCTCTTTCCTGATATTGTGCAGATTAGTCAGGATGATTTCAAGAGAGATAATGTAACCCTTGCTTTCATTCATTGTAATGATGACTCTTGGCTTCGCCTCTCTAATGGTGCCGAGATTTATCATGCTGGGTATGGTGAGTATTCCGAGAGTGAGGAGGAATAATGCCCGCTTCTTATTACTACCCCTCTGTCCAAGTTACTCTCCCTATTGGAGTGGTAACTGTTGAGGCAGATTACTTAGCAGGACATTTCGGTACTTACTGGGAGCCTCCCGAGCCTGATGAAGTTCTGGTTCATACTGTGACTGGATCTGATGGAGTGAAGGTCTGTCTGACTGATGAGCAGCATGAAGAGTATTATGATGCTATTCTAGAGGCAGTAGGCAATGCTCACTCCGCCTATCTAGATGGTCTCTGGAGTAAGGCAGCGGAAGATTATCTTGCTAGCCAAGATACTGAAATCCCCTATTAGTTGAGTGAGACAGGCGGGATACCCCGCCTGTTTCTCTTTATCTATTCTATCTATGTCAATCTTTTGCCCTTCGGGCAAAAGATTTACAATTCATTATAGACCCAGTGGGCAAAAGGATTACAAGCGGTAGATAATCTCATTTCTATTTATCTGGCTTCTATTATCCAGCCCTTATTTCCAAGGTGTGGGAAGCGGGATTTAGACGACAGCCGAAATAGACAACAAAGAGGTTCACAATGTCCACTATTCCTCTCTCTGTTTCTTCCGATTACTTGCCGAACTGGGGAGCCTATGAAGGTCTTCGTGAGTTGGTTCAGAACTTCATTGACAGTCAAGATGACTGCGGCAGGAAGGGCGATATCTCCTATGAAGGTGGTGACTACTTTGGGACTGTTACTCTGACTAATCATGGTGCCAAAACTCTCAATCGTGATGCCCTACTCTTTGGAGTTACTTCCAAGGCAAACCGCGATGATCAGAGGGGTCAGTTTGGCGAAGGTATGAAGGTAGGAACCTTGGCATTGGTTCGGGAGTCTCGCGCTGTTACTATCAAGACTCAAACCGAAAACTGGGTGGCCTCTCTGTCGACTAGTAAGGAGTTTGGAGGTCGCAAGGTTCTGACCTTTGAGGCTAATAAGCGGAGGATTATTACGGACAATGTTTCCGTGATTATCCACCCTGTCTACAAGGAAGAGTGGGATAAGATCCAGAAGTCTTTCATGTTTATGCAGGATGATGTACGCAAGCACTCGGGCGATAGTGGCTCCATTCTTCTGGATGAAGCCCACAAGGGAAAGGTCTTTGCAAAGGGTATCTTTGTCAAGGATATGGAGAATATGAAGTTTGGGTATGACCTGTCCATGCTCACGCTCAATCGCGATAGGTCTATGGTAGATGAGTGGGACGTTCGCAATCAGATTATTTATACGATTATTGAAAATCTTACTAAGGGTACTTTTTCTACTGAAGAACTCTATCAGATGTTCGTAGATAACAACTGGGAAGCACAGTCGGGTTACCAGTGGCGTTATCAGTCTTCTGTCACAAAGGATATGGCATCCTTCCTTGCACACAAATACGGGTGCGAAAAGTGTGTCATTACGTCTACTGATGAGGATGCTACTCGCGTTGAGTCGTTTGGTTGGAACGCCATTCGTGTCCCCAAGGCACTCGCGGAAATGCTTGATTCTGTCTTGACTAATGATCTTTATAGTGACTTTCGTAAGAGCCTTGGTTTGACTACGGTTTCTGGTCTTAATGAAATCATGCAGGATGCGATTGAGTGTACGTATGAGTTGGATTCTCTTACGGAAGTTGAGACTGCCAATCTAACGTGGGCACAGAACATTCTTGCGTCTGTCAATATTACCGTCAATCCTGAGATTGTTAAGTACGTTCGTGATGGTGAGTTGCTCGGTCTGTATAAGGGTGGTAGTATTTCTATCTCTCGCTACTTGCTTCTCAATAAGCATGAGACTCTGTCTGTGCTTGTGCATGAGCACTCTCACAACTATGGCCCCGATGCTTCTCTGGATCATACGGCTGCAATCGAGAGGACTTGGCAGAAGATTGCAAAGAAGTTTCTAGCGTAAGATAACAGAGAGAGGAGGCTTTCGAGCCTCCTCTCTTTCTTTTCAATCTAGGTTGTGAAACTTTTGCCCCATGACTACATTTACGGTATTAGTTAAAAAATGGTGGAGTCTGTCCTTTCTGTAGATATTCTATCCTCTTATTCCAGGACTCTAGTGATAACTCGGTACATAAAGAGTTACTACCCTTTTCTGGTGCGCAATAAATGGTTCCCTTTCCTTTGGAGAAAGTCTGGTATTCATATGGATTATTTGTGCCGCCCATGTAACGAACACCGGTTTCCTCATTCCCAAAGTCAAAATTCTTTGCTATCTTATTGGGTTCTGCATCCCATGGCATTGCTAGCTTTCTAATAATTCTGTCCAACTCATCTGCATCTTTTTTAAGGTTAAGTGAGTCTAGACGATTTGCTACCTTTATTAAATCTTTTAACATTCATTCTCCTATTAAGCATCTTCTTTTATCCTTGTTAAATAATAGATTTATTTAACAAGGAGGGCAAAAGCATCACAACTTTATCTATTCCAGATTATCCATGCGGTATACTTCTAGTGTGGAGGGCGAGGCAGATATGTCAGAACAGCTTGTTAACTACATTGAAATCGGAAAGCCTAGCGATTATCACAAGTTGAATAATCCTAACCTCGTAGAGATCAATTCTATTGACTTCCTGCATAACATTTTCCATGAAAAGACTTGGTTTCAAGATCAGTTTTCTAATTATCAATATATTTTAGAAGTTTATAAAAAGACTTTAATATATTTTAATAATGAAAAAAATGAGAATACTAGTTTTAATGATATAGATGATATCAGTAATCTTCCGGGTAATTCAGAAATTCACTCGATCATTAGGTTTCGAGCAAGTCAAGAGACAAATCTTAAGTTTGCAAGATGCCATCAGGCCCTTTCTGGTTTTAAAAATGATGCAAATATAACTAGAGTGAAATTTGATACGACTGAATATCGAGAGGTAAGAGGAGAGCATTATCTTCATGAAAATGAAGTAAGTAAACTCTCAGAATTTTTTACTAAATGTTTTAATTCAAATTTTCCATATTTAACATCCCGATATAATGATAAAGTTTTTCCTGAAATTTACTTTATTCTTTTTAAATATACACTAAACAATGAGGTGTTTTATTTTGAGGTAAAATTCGGAGAAGAAAAAGACTGTTGCGGCGGTATTGAATATCGAGGTTATGGAAGCTTTGATTGTTGGGATATTCCTGAAGTTTACTTTCTAAAATTCAAAAATAACTGTGATACTGATGCTGATACTGATAAATCAATTGAAGAATGTATTGCAAAAGCAGAGGAATATACTAAAAAATTAATTTCTAAAAATAAAATTAGGAATATGGTTTGGCAGTTCCAGCTTACAGTGGGGTTTATTCTTCGTTGTATTTTGTTTGGAGGATTTGTTTTTCCGGCTGTAATGATGCTTATTTGCAGCCTTATATACAGCCTTATATTTGAGTGAACTAATACTATACCTCACTACTAAGCTGCATTGGAAATTAATAATAAGTATAAAATAATCAGAAGATCATCTTCTGATTATTTTAATAGCTTAAGGTCAAAACACTTTATTGGCTTGCCCTTCCCTCCCTTCGGGCAAAAACATCACAACTTTATCTATTCCAGATTATCCATGCGGTATACCCCTAGTGTGGAAGGGGGATCTAATAAAATGCTCTGCAAACATTGTAATATCGAAATGAAAGCAGGTACGGCAATCGTTCCAGTGTGGGGTACTGTAGATGGTCGTCCCAATAAGATTGGGACAACACTTAGCATCGTTGATGGTTCTATGATGAATGTTCTGAAATGCCCAGAGTGTGGCTACTCTGTCTACCTAGGAAATCTAATCATTCGTAACGAAGAAGAAGCCTAATCCTGTTTATCTAAAGATTATATCTACATCGGGAGGAAGAAACTTGAATGAGTGAGCGGCTAGATGATGAGGACTTGACGGCTATGTCTGTCGCCTGTATGAACCATCCTTCTACTTCTGATAATAGGGAATAATAATCATGCCTAACTGGGTTTACTGCAACGTAATTGTCGAAGGTCCAGCGGAAGATATGGCTCGTTTTAAGAAGGCCGCTAGCAAGGCAAATCGTTATTATCACACGGAAAAAGTTACTGACTGGGGAGTCTTTACTGACATTCAGTTGTCCGCTCTGATGCAGGAGGCAGAGGCTCATAGCCTTTCTTCTAATGAGAAAGGCTTCTGTTTCAATTCCCTGTATCCAGTCCCCTTTGCTATTCAGGTTCTTCCGTATGACCCCGTAGTTTGGAGGGAGTGTATTCGTGATAATGAGGGTGTCAGATCTTTCTGCAAGACTCATAATGTAAATGTCTCTGGATATGATTGGGAAACTCGGAACTGGGGAGTGAAGTGGGGCGACCGCTCCACAGAGGTTCAAGATGTTTCAGACACACACATGTCTATTTATTTTGAGACTGCATGGGGCCCACCCTATGAGTTTTGGAAGAAGGTTTCGGCAGATTATCTTACTCTGACCATTACCATGGACTTTACAGAAGAGATGGGTCACGTTGCAGGTGAAGCTGTATTTACTAACGGTCTAATGAACTCAAGTGAGTGGGTGCCGAAGAAAGAAGAGGAAGAGGAAGAAGAGGAAGAAGATGAGGGTATCGTAGAGGGTACTCCAGAGTAATAACCACCAAGAAGGGAGCGGCCATAAGGGCTGTCTCCCTTTTTTGTTTTGTTTTTGTTGCCAAGAAAAACTTTTGCCCTACTATTATATAGAGCAGAGAGAGGGAAGAGGTAGTGGATGATTTAGTTTGGTGGATTACTAATAGTATCTTCTCAACCATATTGTGGTTGTTGATAGATAGAGATGGTCAAGGGGTACTCAAGATACTTTACTCGCTAGGAGTAGTTATTATTTTTATATTGGCATATAAAGAATGGAGCAAGGATGAAGAAGATTAAGGCTGGAACCAAAGTTTTTGCAACTCAACTGGGACATAATGGATTTCATTATCCATCTGATGATTCCATTATTGCATCCGAAGATGCTGTTGTTAATCTTTTGCCTTGGGTTACTTCCAAGGATGATGGTAGGCTACCAGTTACTATAGAGAATTTGGAGGGAGTTTCTTTTACTGCTTGGATTAAAAAGTCTGATCTTTTGGATTCATAGTTGCGCTAATGACAAAATAGTCTTGTTCCTCTAACTTGATTGCCGCCTCTGATGAGAAGCCGGCAGCAGTGGTCAAGAATAAAACCTTTGTCATAACTCCTTGGGTTTCAAATCCAGATTCTTTAAGGGTATTTTTGATTGCATCTTCTTCTTCTTTACTAGAGAAGAAGACACCAATTTCTTGCATACTTGGAAACTGCCCAGCTCCAGGAGGATAGTATTCTAGCTCCAGGATATAATCCTGGAGAGAGTCTTTAATCTGAGAGAGCAATTCAAGATCCATAGAAGATAACTTCAGAATTTTTCCTGCCAATTTTAGAGCCTGCTTCTTGTGTCCATCTTTATTTAAATCTAAGATTAGTTTTTCAATTGCCTTGGATTTGTGATTCATAAGTTCCTCATAACAATTTAGCTTGATACCATTTGCTGGATAATTAATAGGTGCTAGGAAAAAATATCATCCTAGAAATCCCCACCGTATACCTAGAGTGGGGATGGTCCTCGATAGATAGAGTAAAACGTAGAAGAGTTGGGAGATAGCATGGATATGTCTAACGGTTTCTGGTCTGATGGTTCCAGCGTTCACTTCGTAAAGAATGGCGAGAAGATTTCCCCGACTAAGATTGACGGTGTTGTTAGTTTGAGCATTGCTAACTCTCGCGGATTTGGTTGTCGACTTGGCCTTGATAATGGTGCCTCTGTTTCCGTCCAGTGGAAGTATGGCAACTACTGTCAGAATCGTGATAATACAGAGCCTGCGGAGTTCTCTCCTGATGCAGAAGTTGCGGTCTTTACTCCAGATGGTGATTGGGCCACTCTTGGTAGCGATACGGTTCTTGGGTGGCAGTCTGTTGATGAGGTTCTAAATATTATTCTGCATTTTCGCACCAGTCCCTCTGTTCCATTTGAGAACTGATGCTTAATCAAGGACACCCTGTTTATAACCATGACTGTGAGGATTGTAAATTCCTAGGCACCATGACAATAGAGGGTGTGCTTTATGATTTCTATTCCTGTAACACAGGGTATTATCTCACTAGAGTCGCAAGATATTCCTCCAAGGGTTCTGACTATCTAACTCTTCCGCATTTTCTCGGTTCCAATCCTGATATAGATCCTTTTAAAACATTCTTTGAAAAAAGATAATAAAAGAAAAGGGAGGGCGAAAGCCCTCCCTTTTTTGTATCCGTTACAGATTAGCCTAGATAATCATCTTCATCTGTTTCGGTAGAAATGTTATCTGTATCTCTACCTAGCCCAAACATGCTATCTTCAAAGCGAGCCTGCTCTGGTGAGGTTTCGTCTAGTCTATCTCTGAAGTTTCTAGAGGAAGGCATAATATATTTTGATGGAGTCTTCACCCTTAGATTAGATAGATCTTCTGGGATAAGGCTCTTGAGTGTCATCATATTTTCTTCAATCTCTGCCTTAGAAGACATAATTGCATCATGGCATGTCATGACGCAATCAGCGGCAGGCTCTATAATCTCTGCTATTTGAGACATCTCTCTGTAGGCACTGCTTTGTTGTAGTTCATCAAATGCTTCTTTTGCAGCATCAACTTCTTTTGCGGCTCTAGTGAAGAACCTTTCAAGCTCCATTAAATGACTAAGTAGCTCAGATACCCTGCCGATAGGTGGCTCATTAGAACCTTCTATGCTACTTAAATTTGATTCTGCATATTCACATAGTGAATAAAATTCTTCTCCAATAAATGTCCACTCTGTACTGGGTGGAATATGTCCAGAATCATTATTATCTTCAATAGAAGTATATAATTCTCTTAGGGTCTCTTCTACATCACTTTCAGAATCTAGAGAGTTTGAATATTCTTCTATTAATTCATCTTCAATATATTTAATTTTACTTTCAAGATCAAACACATCTTGCTCAGCTTGTTCCATAGTTTCCATGACTATATTTTTGCAACCATCAAATAGGCTAAGTAACTCTGTGGCAACGGCTATTAGTTTTGTAGTATTTGCTTTTGAGAATGACATTCCTTTTGGATCGGAGCTGAGAGTCTTAACTGTCTTTTCTTCTGGGTAGCTGAGCTCTCCTTCATCGTTCATACTTAGGTCAGAATTATCGCCATTCATTCCTGAGCTATCCATATCAAGCCAGGCGGGAGATCCCTCTCCCATTGCGGCTATCTTTTTAATAACATTATCGAGAAGGTCAGCCTCCTTTGTTAACCCAAGTTTATCGAGCTTATTGGTAACCTTTAATAGTCTTCTTAACATTTCCTCTCCTTAATTACGGTCAAAAAGTTTAAACTGCTAAAGATTGTCGCAGTTATATTGTATAGGATCAATTTAGTAGATTTCTCTAGGGCAAAAGATTTACAAGGATAAAACAAAAATAAGACAGGAGAGCAGCCCCTCCTGTCTTATGATCTTTAGATTGCAGAGGTAATCAGATTTACTGCCCAATGAGAAACCGAAATCACCGCCCAGATTCCAAGGGCAGCAAGCAAGATGTTAATACAAAGTCCAATGCAATAGCCAAGAGGATCTGCCTTGAAACCAGTAAAAGCATTATTTATGAAGTCCATTATATTACTCCTCAAAACAGGGTTCATCAGTAGGGATAGCAACAATCGGACCAGAGAAGTTTGGCGGAAGATAGATTGCGTCAAACTCCAAATAAGCAACCTCTACATTAGGTATAACCTCCATTTGATTAAGATTAGAGGTGAAAAGAAAAAGGAAAAACTTGATCATCTAATCCTCTCTAGGGATATTGCTCTTCTTCTGGCCTAGAGATAGTCTCTGGATAATCAGGAATAGTATTTCTTCTGTTCTAGGTACGACGTAGCGGGGCAAAAGCATAACAATAAAAACTATTCCTTATTATCTAGCTCTTATACCATAGGCACGGAGGGTGAAGGTTAGATAAGGCAGACCGAGGCAAGCGATAGACCGAAAGATAAAATCTAATCGAGATTATCCAGTCGATATATCGTAAGCGTCGGAAGGCTAGACCGAAACCGACATGCTCCTTCCCTAGTGATGAAACTGATACGGGCAGTCAAATCACTTTACTAAATACTCTTTCCCCGTGTTTTGGAGTCAAAAAATGTCCAGCATCTTCGCTACCGAGTCCACCGAGAATCCCCTCGTTCTTATCAAGCAGACTCTTAAGGTTCAGCCTGATGATAATGGCAACATTATGGCTACTTTCACCACTAACAAGGGTAAGGGTTCTGGCGCACAGGTTCTTCCGTATGCCGAGTTTCGCGCTGCTGTTGCCGTTCTGATGGACGCTGCTACTAATGGTATCCCCGAGATTGCCGAGGATGAGAGCCTTCCTGCTTCCGAGGTTATTCGTCGCACTATCTCTCTTGAGGACGGAGTTGTTTCCTTTCGTGTGAAGTCGGGTAAGGGTGCGAAGCCCGCTCGTCTTTCGGTGAGTGAGTTCAAGGCTGTTGCCGACCTTCTCTCCACGACTGTTGATGCGGTGGAGTCGGCGGGTAAGGCTCTCTCTAGCAAGTAGTTAGAGGCCGCAGGGAGGCACGGGCTTACAGGTGCCTCACATTTTTTTTAGTCCTCTTTATCCGTCCAGTATATTGACCGCACGATAGTTTTGCTTCGCTATGGGCCGCATGAGTGCGTGCGACCTATACCAAAGCAAATCTTCACTAACAAGGGGTGTTAAATGGGATACTGTATCAACCAGACTGATAGCAAGTTTCACGTTCCTGCTAGTAAGTTTACGGACGCACTTGCGGCTGTCAAGGCTCTGATGCTGGATACTGTATCTATGAATGGCGGTTCTTGGTCAGGTGGTGAGAGGGTGGAGAGGTTTTACTCTTGGGTCGATACTGCGGCAGTCTTAGAGTCTAACGCTCTTGTGGACGCGCTCTCTGCGTGGCGATGGAAGGCTCGCTGCGTTAATAGTGATGACATTACTACCATCTACTTTAAGGGAGAGAAGTCGGGTCAAGATACCATACTGTTTAATGCTATCGCCCCCTATGTAACTGCCGGTTCTTATATTGCCATGAGAGGAGAAGATGGGCTTGTATGGCGATGGTATTTCAATGGTATTGAATGTTCTAAGCAGGGAGGGAAGGTAGTCTATGAATAATCATTCTATTGCCCGTTCGTGGATGCGTGGTGAGTCTGCCAAGACTAGGAATCTTTCTACTGATGGTCAGAAGCTCTGGAGTTATAATCTTCTGATTGCTAAGCGTGATGCGTATGGTATTCAAGTGTATAACTACACCGCTTCTGGACAGTTTGTATCTATGACTACGAGCAAGCATGTAGGTATTGCCTTGCGTACTGCTACTAGCGCAAATCTGATTACTCCCTAATAATAAAATACGTTCCCTCTAATCAAGGGATAGTCGGGGTGGTGTGGCCCGACGAAGAAGGGGGTTGATATCCCTACAAATAAACTACGCACACTTGGATAAGTGTCCGCCTGATAGGGCGGTTAGTGGGCAACTGTGGAGGGGAAACCCGGCGAAGCAGACCCACACTATCCTCTACTCACTCGTTTGATGGTCGCGAGAAGTAGATGTAAATACATAAAAACATCACGCTCTTTGTCCTTCACTCGCAAGATGTGTGTGCGTATGAAGTGTTCTTAGCACCATCACAAAAAAGATTATAGGGACGACAATAGGTAGGTAATCTAGGAGTTACTCACCACAAACCGTCCGCTCTTCCTAGAGAGAAACCGCCCTAATCGGGCGGCTTTTTTGTATCTATCTTCTAGGCGTTAAACTTTTGCCCGCGCCTCTATTAATATTAAAAGAAATGCAGAGGATACTATGATAAAAGATTTAATGAACCTAGCAAATAGGTTAGACTCTAAAGGCTTGACTAAAGAAGCAGATGTTCTAGACTTGCTAATTAAAAAGATTGCCAAGCAAGATGATATTAACCTAGAAGATTTAGATGTTGACTATGAGCGACCGACGGCGGCCTCCGGTTATGAGCAGCTGAGCGACATGCCCGGCACAGTGCAATGGGTCGACGGACCGGTCGACGAGGCGTGGCTCCACAAGACCTTCAGCTACTACAAGAAGAACTTCCCTAGCTACATGTGGCCGCAGCTCGCTGGCGACTTCGAGGTCATGCTGTCGGGTGAGCGCTTCGACCCAGACGTCGTCTCTAACTACCGCAACCGCGACGGCACAGGGATAGTCTCACGTCAGACAGTAGAAGCGCTCGTAGCGGCACTTCACGGCGGACTGGCTCTATAGAGGATTATAGAATTGACACAGACTTCTGGATCCAGGATTACGGGGAGCCGGTAGAAGGAACTGATGGAAAAATTTATCATTTTTATGGTGAGGATTAAAATTCTCTAAATAAGATTAGATTTCCTGGGTATAATGTAAGTCCGCAATAAAGCGGTGAAGGAGATACCACCATGAAGATTCTAATACTTATTGTAGCCCTACTCGCTCCAATGGCCCTTGCTGGCTGCACTGGAGGTGACTCTAAGGAGTCTGGTGCTGCAACCGATACTGCTAGCGATTCAGGCAGCTGAACCTCTTAAAGCAATAGGTTAAATAAGGGAGCTTCGGCTCCCTTATTTATTTTACTACTATACCAAACTCCTGGGGAGTCTTGCCGACTGGAAGCTGAAACTCAACCATTCCTAGTGCCAACTGAAAGTTGGGGGCAAAAAGTTTACCAATTGCATTCTTTACTTGGGGCAAAAACTTTTCACCATTAGGAGTAGGAAGATCAGTTATAGATACTATCTTTGCTTTATCTGGTTTACCACCAACGATGGGTGTTATTTTTAATGTATATTTACCAGGACTATCTGATGGTATAGCAGAGAAGATTATCTTTTCAGGTTTCTGTGGAGTGTTAGACTGCCCTAGTTTTAGGATCTTCATTCCTAAATCTTTATAACCAATGTTGCTCAATGCTTTAGATAATAGTATTAGCTCTTTCATGGTGCCACTCTATCTTCTATTTCCATTATTAGTAAGATATAAGCTCCTTGGGCAAAAGTTTAAAAGGGAATATAACACGGCTCAAATATTGTTTCATCCAACCTATCCAGCCAATATAAATACTGTGTGGAACCCAACAGCTAACAGAGGTGCTAGATGGAAGGCGATAAGAAAAACAGTATTGTCGTGAAACATGCTGGTCTTGACTTTGGTTTTCGTCGCGATTTTAGAGGTAGTGGCTATTGGTTCTGTCTCTCCTCTGTGAGTAGTGTCTATGGTCACGGTATTGGTTGCACAGTCCCTCGTTGCCTCTGGAGTGATATTAGAATCTCTGCTCTCAATCAAGGCCTTTTCTCTTGTGATATTGAGATTGACGCGCCGCCTGTTATGAAGCCTTCTCGTAGCTCTACTCGCTCCCCCTCTCGCGGTAGTGTGATTAAGAGTAAGAGCCCTCGCCCTGCGAAGGAAGCAAAGTCTGACAACTCTATTAAGATTTTTTTCTAGGAGAAAACAATGAAGGGTATTGCTGGCTTTATTATCTTCTGCATTGGTGCTTACGCTCTGCTTGATTGGGCTGCTGATAATCCGAGGTCTGTTAAGAAGATTCATAATAAGGTTGACTCTACTGTAGAGCAGACGGTTGATAAGGGTAATCGCGTTGCAAGTGAACTTGCAAAGTAGGAGGACATATGCCTAGTGTTGATGGGGAAGTGGTGCTCACACTCGCACGCTTACTTGACTTTCACTATCCTTGGAAAACTGATGATCTTCATAGTCCAGACTACAGAGTGGTCAATGAATACTTGATTAAAATGGCGCTCTCTTTCCAGAATAAGCACGCGCACACAGACTGGTCTCAAGTAGATTTTCTTGATGAGTCAAGTTACTATCTAGTGGAATATTGTAAGACCTATCCATTTACTTGGACTGACATTGAGGTGTGAGATGGATCCTCGCGTTCTGATGTTTCTCGCCAATACCGACAACCTTTCTCTTGAAGAGGTCGCCTCCAATGCTGCCTTGATTCGCCTGTATGTTGGTGGATTGATTGAGGCTCAATGGGAGGAGGGGCAGCCTCTGTTTTCCATCTCTGTTACTGGTGATGAGGAGTACACACTCATGTACGCACAGGCTCAACCTGTGATTGAGGAATAAGAATGAGCAATCGCGATTATGTCTATCAGCATCTTCCCGTGGAAGAGCAGGACCGTGGCGCAAATGATGAGGGGTATTATTATGAATACTGCTCAAGTTGTCAGCGTCGTACCGAGCACGATGATGAGCTTTGTTGTGAGTGTAGTAACGTTTATTATGACTGAGTGATCCCAACCAATAACCCTGTGGAGCTTTTGCCCCACAGGGTTATCCTATTATGAGGAGACAGAATACTATGACCGAACTCCCTACTCTTTATGGCCGAGCTACCACTAGAAAGATCAAGATGTGGAAGGCAACAGTCACCAAGCTAGGTGATGGTACTGCCTGTCTAGAGGTAGAGCATGGCTATACGGATGGAAAGAAGCAGTTAGACTCACGCATGATTGAAGAGGGAAAGAATATTGGAAAGGCCAATGAGACTACTCCCTATGAGCAGGCTTACTCTGAAGCACGTTCTTCCTTCAATAAAAAGAAGGACGAAGGATATGCTGAAACCATTGACAGTATCAAGGATGATTCTTCTGGATTCTTTCTTCCGATGCTTGCTCAGAAATGGCAAGACCATGCTGCCAAGATTAAGTTTCCAGCCGTAGTTCAACCCAAGTATGATGGGTTTCGTTGTCTTGCCAAAAAGGAAGATGGGATAGTTTACCTTTGGAGTCGCAAGGGTAAGATGCTAGAAGTTCCTACGGAGATTAAAGAGGAGTTAAACGGAATCTTGAAGGAGGGAGAGTGTACGGATGGAGAACTCTATAGACACGGATGGGGATTCCAAAGGATTGCCTCTGCAATTAAGAAGAGGGGACAGGATACTCCTGGCCTCCATTATTATATTTATGATAATCCTGTGTTGAATCAAACCTTTCAAGAGAGGTTTGTTAGCCGATGGGATGGTATTGCCTCTCCTTCTGAAAGACTCAAGATTGTCCCTACGGTACAGGTTGCAGATAAGAATGCTTTGTCAGAAATGGAATCTAAATATATTGAAGAAGGATTTGAGGGATTGATGGCTCGTAACCTCAAGGGTCTTTATCAGTTTAAGAATAGATCCTATGATTTGCAGAAGGTCAAGCAGTTTGAAGATGCAGAGTTTGAAATCATTGGTGGTAAGGAAGGTCAGGGTAGAGAGTTAGGTTTAGCCATCTTTCGTTGCAAGACAGAGACAGGGGCTGAGTTTGATGTTCGCCCCAAGGGAAATGTAGAAGAAAGATCTGCTATGTGGAAGAATCTTTCTTCTTATTTTGGAAAGCCCTTAACAGTTAAGTTTCAAGGACTAACAGATGACGGTCGCCCTAGATTCCCAGTGGGACTGCATGTTAGGCCAGATTGGGATTAAAAAAAGAATAAAAAAATCTGCTAATAATACTCCTATAAAATAGAAACATTTTCATAGGAGTATTATATTATGATTAAAGACTTGGCAAGATTAGCCTCAAGATTGGATCAGCTGGGCTTAACAAAAGAGGCTGATGTACTAGATAGTGCCATGAGAAAGTTGGCTCAAGTTGCAACAACTGGTGTTGCAGGCGCTACTTATAGTGACGGTAGGCAGACCACTTCGGGCAGGCCAGGTGGTACTGTTGCTAAATTTTATAAGGCAAAGCCAAAAACTATTGCAGAGTTTAATAAGTTTTTGTCAGCTCTAATTGTAGATATTTCAAAAGACCCACTACAAGGAGTTTTTTCTAGCAAGATAGTCTCTAACGCTGCTAGTCTAGCCTCACAGACTACTTGGTCACCAATGACGAATGATGCCTTCAAAGAGTATGCTACGGCAGTTGGATTCCCCGCAGCTGGCGAATCATGGGAGTCTTTTGCAAAGGGTAATAAATACGAACCAACAATGTTTGGCATCTATTCCTTCTGGTCTGCCACTATAGCAAAAGCCATTGGAAAAATTTCAGTTGAGAGTCTTACCGATCTTGGTCAGAAAGAAGAAGGTGACATTCCAGCCTCTGTGCAGGAAATGCGTCCAACAGTAGAGGAATCAAGAAAGGGACCATCTGTTAAGTACCCAGGTGGTGTCTCTCCAAATATTGACCTTGAAGAGACAGAAAAGTACTTAGATAGGATGGAGAAAGAAAAGGATAAGCAAAAACCAGCTGGAGCCTCAGGAACTACCTCTTCACCAGGAACTCTTAAGCGTAGAGTTTATGACATTCTAACAGGTGGGTCTGGATTTCGCAGCTCTGCTACAGGCTCTTTTAACAACTATACAGACGAAGTCATGAGCACAATCGCTGCAGCCCAAACTCTAGAGGCAAGAGCCTGGTTTGCACAGGATCCAAGAAAGGTTATTCCAGACGTATTTAAGGGATATTTAAATCTATCTGATCTTGAAATGAAGGCCTGGGCTAGAAGCAATAGGGAAGCTGGAACCTTCAGTGAAGAGGTTGAGAAAATCTACATGAAAATAGCAGATATTTCAGCCAAAGCAGAAGCAGAAGCAGCTAGAGGGAGAGCTGGGAGGTAAGACTTCCAAGGTACCCTGACGGTTTCAGCCTCAGACAACAGGGTAAGGATATTCAATAGGGCAAAAGCCTAACAAAGTTATCAATAACCACCAAACAAGTTCTCTTAGAGGGAATGAAATTGGTGGTTATTCTTTTGTTATTAGGAGGTTTGCTAGATGTCAACTTTTAATGACCCAGAAAACTGGAGATTGACACACTGCCCAATTCATCACTCTCCCCTAGATTTTAATGGGCGCTGCTCTCTCTGTGATTCTCTGGAAAGATCTCTTGCTGCTGCAATGCAAGTTGTTGCAGAGATTAGCAGAGATAGCGTTGAAGATCTAGATGATGAAGAGGATTATCGTTATGAACCTTGATAAAGTCATTACCAAGTCTGCGGCAACAAGAGCCTGGAGGAGATCCTATCATAGATCTTCCCCATTTAGATTTTCTATCTCAGAGATTAATATCTCCAAGACCCTAAATGAAATCAGGCTTAAGTTCTGGAGAAAGAAGTATCTGGATGGAAAGCAAGCCTCAAAGATTTTGTTAAATCATCTTGGCATGTCACAGCTAAGAGTAGCCTATCATAGCTCTGATCTAGATACCTGTAGAACAATCTTAGGTTCTATGAAAGAAGAGCAGAAAAGATTGGGCCTCTATATGACAGAGGTTGAAGTTATAGAAGATAGCATAGACGAACTAGAAAAGAAACTAAACAGAAGAGTTCGTGGAGGGCATACTACCAGGTTTGGTTCTGCCCTCATGAGGGCCTTAGGTAGGGTCTAGTCTGCCTAGTCAGATATTGTTTAGCACAACTTATCCAGTCGGTATACCACCTGTGTAATCAAGGAGGTTCAGATGAAGGATTGGCTGACTCGTAAGCAGGAAGAAGATGCCGCACGCAAGGCGGAAGATGCAGCAGCAATCGCGGAGTTTGTGGCCGCTGGAAAGGTTAAGAATCTCGGCTATGCTGACGAGAAGCATATGAAGAAGTTGCAGCGTTATGGTTATCATGCCAACAATAATCATAGCGAACGCTCTTCTAAGATTATTGCACAGAAAAAGGAAGATGATAAGTTTTGCATCTTTTCTCAAAATGACCGTCTGAAAGCATAGTACCCTGCTCTAATACCGTAAGGAGTTTACCATGTATGTTACCCTCTCTGACTTTTCCACCTATGACAATAATGCTTTCTTTGTGGTATTGAATAAGGTTGGTGAAGAAGAACTTAGTGCAGTAAATGATATGAAGAATGTGGATGGGGAAAACTTTGAGACAATCATCACTTTGAATGAAATGATTGAGGCTTACAATCAGGTTCATGGTACTAGTTACTGATTGCATGATTTGACATAGCGAGAAAGATTCTCGTCCTGTGTTTCAATGCAGTCTACTCTAATGGCTATTAATCGGGTTTTCATCACCTAGGTATAAAGCTGTGGGCCTCGCAGTAAAAAAGATGAAAGGGGCATTTCACTTACATACAAGCGCATGTGGTCATGATGTATTTCCGTGATTATCTTGTGCATGTAGGGAGTCCATATGGGTAAGGTTCTACTAGCCTGCGAAGAATCGCAGGCTGTTACTATTGAGCTGCGTAAGATGGGTATTGAGGCTTACTCATGTGACATTCTTGCCACCTCTGGACCGCATCCTGAGTGGCACTTGCAGCAGGATGTTTTGCCGCTGCTTGAGCGGGATTGGGATATGATTATTGCCTTTCCCCCATGCACACACTTGGCTGTAAGCGGTGCTGCTTGGTTTGAGGCAAAGCGCAAAGATGGCCGTCAGCAGCAGGGTATTGACTTCTTTATGAACTTTGCTAATGCCAAGTGTGATAAGATTGCGATTGAGAATCCCGTTGGGATTATGTCTAGTCATTATCGCAAGCCCAATCAGATTATTCAGCCCTTTATGTTTGGAGATCCATTCTCCAAAAAGACCTGCCTTTGGCTGAAGGGTCTACCCGAACTAACACCCACAAATATTGTGGGCACGGGTGAGAAAGTTACTTTTGCAAGCGGTAAGTCTCAACCTAAGTGGTACGCAGACGCGTACAAACTTCCGCCTGCACAGAGAGCGAAGGTTAGAAGCAAGACCTTTGATGGTATTGCCAAGGCTATGGCCGATCAGTGGGGCTCTCTTATTAAGTGATAAGATGTCTATCTAAGACCCCGTAGCTCAGCTGGATAGAGCAACGCTTTCCTAAAGCGTAGGCCACCTGTTCAAATCAGGTCGGGGTCGCCATTTATTATTGGAGTCTTAATGTTTGATTTTAACAAAAATCCATTTACACTAAGCAATCATGATCTCATTGACCAGACCATCTATGATGGTATCTTTGAGAATCATTCCTCATGTGTAGATAACATCTTCTATATGTCTAGGAGTGTAGGTCCAACTGTACCCTTTGGAACCATTAAGGGCTATGTAGAGTATTTTCTTTCTAGACTGACCAACCCCTATACACTAGACACTCTCGCATGGCACCATTATGAATGGGGGCGTGAGTGCGCGCGCAGGAATACATATGTGCTGGACAATCAACTTGTAGAAGATTATGCCTACGGATGATGGGATTAGTGTTCGTGTAGTTTATGTGGGTGGATATAATCCCATCATTACCGACATAGATTATATTAAGGTCTGGATGAAAGATGCCTCAGACCTTAGTATGATTGTTAGAATTCATAATAGACTTCCTAGATGGATTATTAAGAGACATATGAGTGGCACCACACTCAAGATTGTTAGTAATCTTTATGAGGAATCTGATTCCGCTCTCAATACAGTAAGTAAAGAAATATTTATGGAATACTTAGAGTCTACTAATAAGATGGACTATGAGTGGATTCTTTGGAATCTAGAGGTTCTAGAAGGTAAATACCACGCTGCCTCCGAAGGGCAAAGTCTTAACAAGCCTAGTAACGATGATTAACTTTTGCGTCTAAAATGTCTCAGGAAAAAATTGATCCTATTTATCTAGAGGATATACCAGTGGTGTGGAAAGGCGGCGAAGATAAACGGTGCCTCCACGAAACGAAAGATTCGTTGAAAACAAAGTAGACGATAAGTAAGATGGTGGCTAACCTATCGACGCAGAGCGATGGAGAGCCGCGAGGAAATGCGCTCATACCGGCCAGAGTTTCTACCTCTTGGTACCGTAATTGGATCTATGTTGGTTCGAGTCCAACTGAGCGCGCCACTTTAGCTAGTCCGATTGATGCCATTAAAAGCTCGACAAAGAAACCGCTGGTCATTATGCACCCTTAGCTCAGTGGTTAGAGCAATTGGCTTATATCCAATCGGTCGCCTGTTCAAATCAGGCAGGGTGTACCAATTCAATGATTGTGAGATAATCAATCTGACACTCTGGAAAGACAGAGAAACTTGGGGCGTTGGACTAACGGATAAGTCAACAGATTTCTACTCTGTTCATCATGCAGGTTCAATTCCTGCACGCCCCGCCATTTTAAAACAAGAGAAAGAAAAGCAAAAGGTGTGACGGTAATTGGTGCCGTTGAATGTGGGACAAAGCCAGGATCAACAAAACCCACTTGGAAACTTTATAGGAGGTCATTATGCTTCAGTTGACTCGTGAAGAAATCGATCTTCTTCTTAAGGTATCTAAGCTTGATACTTATGAAGAGTGGTCTGGTGGGCCAGACACAAGCTGGAGGTGTTGCCCGCTATGTTCCGGTCAAATCTCAGAAGATGATTACGTCAAAAGCTATATCACAAAAGAAGCTTTTGACAGGGATATTCTTCCGACAGTTTCTAGCTATCTAAAGGATGAGTGGGACTCTTCCTATGATAATATCATGGTTTATCAGCTTGATTCTGAGGAGCAGAATAAGCTTCCTTTTCCCCATGAAGAAGGATGCGAGATTGACGCTCTCCGAGAGCTTCACAAGAAGATGATTAGCTTTCAGAATTCTTAGGAGATTAAAATGAGTAACAAGCTTTTCCTAGATGATCAAAAGCTGGATGCTATCAAAATCCACTTGGATACTTTGTAAAAGAATAATTTTCTAGGCAAGATAACAATGCCGGGAGTAGAAACATGATGATTGATCTTGACGACATTGAGTCGCGCATCAATGACGGTATCTATGGCGTAGCCCAGATGAGTGATACCGACCGCGACGACGCTTTCTCTGCGCTTGCCGAGCTTCTTGCAGAGGTCAAGCGTCTACGTCTTGACCGTGCTGATATTGAACACTACTTCGATTTTGCTCGCAATAAAGAAAAGTTGCTGGAGCGTCAAGCCGTGGCGGCGTACCTGCGTGGCCTCGCTGACGACTACGGGGTTTGCCTCGACCTGTCATTGGTCGAGCAGGCCGACATCATCGAGCGCGGCGAGCACCGTCGCGAGGAGGAAAAGTGAGCGATAAATACGATAATCTCGCAAAATGTATGGAGTGCTCTCCAGAGGAGATACCACGGCTTATACAGCAGCACGCCCCTTGGAACGGACGGGACATGTGCAACGACTCTATCGCGCTCGCTGCGGAGGTGGAGCGCCTGCGCTCAATCAACGACGACTACCTGCTGGAGATGGGGAGGCAACACGCCCTGTTACGCGACCAAGCCCGTGAGGCCAAAACAGAACGCGCCGCCGTGGCGGCGTGGCTGCGAGAGCAGGCTATTGACCCCGAAGCGACAGGCACAGAGTTTCGACTATTGCAAGATCATGCAACGCGCATCGAACGCGGAGAACACCGAAATGAAAGTTAAGGCAACTCTATATATCCAAAAGACAACTTGGATTGAGCATGAAGTAGAAGTTGATATTGCTGATGCACAACCAAATGATGATACTAATAGATTTATTGAAGCATTTGAAAATGCTTTTGTTGATTGGGCTAATAATCAAGAAGATAATGATGATCCCTCAGTATCTTATGAGCTTGATGATTGGGGATGGGAAGCCCTTAATAAGAACTCCAGCGAAGATTAAGATAAGAACATGAAGGAGAGAAGATGCTGATCCTAATGATGATCTCTTGTCTTATCCAAGATCGTTATATAAATCACGATACAACAGAATTTGAGGATACCGCGACTGAATAAAGAAAGTTCATAAGAACATGAAGGAGGGAAGATGCTGATCCTAATGATGTTTGCCTGTGTTATGAATACTATTACTACGATCCATGATACATCGGGCTGCGAGGATACCGCAGATACCGCGACCGAATAAAAAATTCTTGACATTCCCGCTACGGTGGGTATAATAGAAGAGTCAAAAGAAGTGCAGGAGTAACTCAGTGGTAGAGTCACAGCTTTCCAAGCTGTTGGTCGCGAGTTCGATCCTCGTCTCCTGCTCCACTATGTTTGCATCGTCTAGGGAGTTTAATTCTCCGTGCGACTATGATTTAATTATCAGTGTTTAATTCTTGGGACGGTAGCTCAGTTGGTAGAGCACGGGCCTTTTAAGCCCATGGTCGTGGGATCGTGCCCCACCCGTCCCACCACATTGTAATCTAGGTATAGATATAATATTTTGGCACTATAGCTCAGTTGGTAGAGCAAGCGTTTCATACACGCTGGGTCACTTGTTCAAATCAAGTTAGTGCCACCATAAAGTTAATTAGGGAGCATCGCATAGCGGCAATTGCAAGGGACTGTAAATCCTTTCTCATACGAGTTCGTTGGTTCGAGTCCAACTGTTCCCACCATTTTATTCCCGAATAGCTCAGTGGTAGAGCAAGCGGCTGTTAACCGCTAGGTCGCTGGTTCAAGCCCAGCTTCGGGAGCCATTATAGGGATATAGCTCAGCTGGTTTAGAGCGCATGCCTGATAAGCATGAGGTCACTGGTTCAAGCCCAGTTATCCCTACCATTATTTAAGTAACAGCAACTAGATAATGAGATAAGGTACAAAATTTATCACCTTTATAACGGGTTGTCACTACCCAGGGTTAATTCTCCAAAGTGACTTAGACGGCGTGGCACAACTTAACCACCACCCGTTGAATCTGGTGACAAACCCTAATGGGAGTAAAGCACCAAAGTATTTTATCGGAGGAAGCAGTGATACTTATTGAAGCCTTCCTATTTATTTTCTTTGCCATTATAATTGCTTTTCTTTATATTATGATGATTGGATCCTCCCTTATTGCTCAAGAGGCAGAAAGGAAGGTAGAAGAATTAGATAATAAGATAGAAGATTTAATAAAGAATAGACGAGATGGTAGACTACCACCAATTTGAAAATGAAATGGGGCCTAAGAAAAAAGTTGATCCTATTTATCCAGAGGATATAGTAGTGATGTAGCGGGAACATGATGAGAGCGTGCTAGTAACCTAGCGAACCTTTCGCAGAGTTTGGTAAAAGGAAAAACTCTGCACTTTTGGCTTCTTGGCGGAATTGGCATACGCACCAGACTTAAAATCTGTCGCCCGTAAGGGATTGAGGGATCATCCCCCTCAGAAGCCACCACTTTAAAAATTGAGAGAATAAAATGAACAAGACTTACAAGGTGGTCATTAACACCTGCTTTGGGGGCTATCTTCTTTCTAAGAAGTCTATTGCTAGACTGACTGAGTTGGGTGTGGTTTATGATTCTGAATATGATTATTCATATGATATGAAGCGCCATGATCCTCTCTTAGTTCAGGTAGTCGAAGAGCTGAGAGGTGAAGCTGGAGCTGATCACTCAAAGCTTACGGTAGGAGAAATAAGCTCACCATCATATATCATTCAGGAGTATGATGGTAGAGAAACCATTGTTACTCCAGAGGATATAAAGTGGATTAAGATTGAGTAAGTCCAAGGGGAAGATGGTCTAATAGCGGCCACGAAACTTTTGCCCCTAAACTAGAAATGATATTAAAATAATATTTTTATTATGAATAATATATCACAGACTGCTAATCTAATAATATTATCTCATAAGCTAACGGGGGATTAGCTCAGCTGGGAGAGCATCGGCTTTGCAAGCCGAGGGTCATCGGTTCGATCCCGATATCCTCCACCATTAATTTTGGAGAATTAGTCTAATTGGTAAGGCAACGGATTTGAAATCCGTCGAGGTAAAACTCTTTCAGGTTCAAGTCCTGAATTCTCCGCCACTTCATAATACGACAACTGCTATTACATTGTGAGGGGTAGCAGAGGGAGTAAGAAATGAATCTAAAGATTGTATCGGAAGGTTCAGGAGAGATAGTCAGTCTTTCGAATCTTTCTAGACATCTGTCAACAAACTCTGATATCTATCTTCTTGAAGAAGATAAAGAAATTCTTCTTGGTTTTGTAAATCACTCCCTTATTGTTTATTTCGCAGTTGAATTTGCTGACTATGCTCTTCAAAACTACGCAAATGAGAAAATCCCCAAAGCAGAAGAATGTTTTTCCTTGGTTAGAAAATGGATTGAAAACCCAAATTCTGTATCCAAAAAAGAATTAGAAGCTGCTACTGCTATTGCTTATGCTGCTGGTAATGCTTATGCTGCTGGTAATGCTGCTCATGCTGCTGCTAATGCTGCTCATGCTGCTGCTCATGCTGCTCATGCTGCTGGTAATGCTGCTGCTTATTATGCTGCTTATGCTGCTGCTTATGCTACTGCTGATGCTGCTGCTTATGCTGCTGTTGATGCTGCTTATGCTACTGCTGATGCTGCTGCTGATACTGCTACTTATGCCGCTAGTGCTGCTAAGGAGTTTGAGAGACAAGGAAGATTTATTCTTGATTGTTTCCACTCTAATGCGTGGCTATTTAAGCTCTAAGAGAGGAGGCGGAAAGAGAAATGAAGTTTCAAGTTCACAATCTCCAAAATGGTTCTATGAAGGAATGTGATCTTAATAATCTTTCTCGCTCTCTTTCTGTTGGTAGCGAGATAGTATTGTTTGATGGAGAAAAAGTAGAAGCAATTGGTTTTGTAAATCATTCTCTTCTTGTTTATTTCTGTGTTGAATTTGCTGATTATGCTCTTCAAAATTATTCTAAGAAGAAGTCTCCAAAAGCTGAGATCTGCATTTCTTTAGTAAGAAAATGGATCGAAGATGATACTTCTGTTTCAAATGAAGAATTGATAGCTGCTTATGATGCTGTTTATGCTGCTGATGCTGCTGCTTATTATGCTGCTTATGCTGCTGCTTATGCTGCTGTTGATGCTGCTTATGCTGCTGTTGATGCTGCTTATGCTGCTGCTGATGCTGCTGCTGATGATGCTGCTGATGCTGCTGCTGATGCTGCTGCTGCTGGTAAGGATAGAGAAAAAGAATTTGAGAGACAAGGAAGATTTATTCTTAATTGTTTCCACTCTAATGCGTGGCTATTTAAGCTCTAAGAGAGGAGGAGGGATGCGATCTCCAATACTACCATGTGTAACTCATGATGATGAGGAGCTGGCATTAGAATATGAGTGGTGTCCAAACTGTGGATGTAATGCCTATATTATAACTTGGGAATCTAAAATTGGCAAAAGATATCGTTGCCAATGTGGTCTTTTTGGCAGATTTGGTGACGGACTCTCAGAGCCGACCACCTCTCAACCAGAGACAACAACGTCTCAAGATATAGAATAATTACAAAATGAACAATCTCTGGCTAGAGCATCGCGTTTGGGACGCGAGGGTCGCAAGTTCAAATCCTGTCACCTGTACCATTAAAAAGGCTGCCTGTTGGGCGGTCTTTTTTGTTTGTTATAATTTTGCCCGACTACTTCCAGGTATACTTTATATATCTGATTCTAAAGGAATTTATAGACTGTCCAGATACTTGCATCTTGAAAGCCCAACGGTAATCATACGATGGAATAATGGTTCTTGATATTTGTATATCTGTATTAAAGCTATGGCCGTGCAGAAAGTCTCCAGTACCATAGTTAAGAGTAGCTGTTGATACAAATGTTGAAATTTCACCTGTAGGCTTAGTTATTGTTATTTTATGTATTTCTGTAGCAAGAAGTCCAGATCCATCTGTAGATTCTCCTGCTACATAAATATTTTCGGGGTTACATTTGTAGGGGATATCTAATGGTATATATGAGTCTACCGCGCCGGTTGCGGTCAGTTGAAGGCAATTTTCTCCATTTGAGTCTGTGCCAGTGGTGTATGATATAAAGGGGCTTCTATTATAGAAAGGAAAGATATAATTATTACCCTCTAGTGGAAGAGAGCCAGTCATATATTTATAACCCGCAGCGTTTCCTGCAATAAATTCAGCATGAGTAACTCCATCGGAAGATATCTTTAGGATCCTAGAGCCTACAGTAGTTGTGGCAAGAGACATAGTCAGACTTCCGTCTAGAACTGTGGGTCCGTTTAGGTATATCTTATCTTCTATTGTAATATTCATTGCATCGCCAGATGTAATGCTTATTGATCCATCACCGTTGATAATAATATCATTATCACTGTATAGTCTCAGCTCTTGAATTCCATCTATACGAGTCTCGCCAGTTGAGTATAGATTAATATCCTTTTCTACATCAATTTGCAGCGAACCATCACCACTCCCAGGCACTCCAACCTGAATAGAATGGTCATTAGAATAAAAGTCTTTTGGCATATTGCCTCCACACTAATTAAAAAAATTAATAGGGATTAGATTTTTTCTAGGTACAACGCAAATCGGAGGCTACCATATCTACATGCAACAGGTACATGATCTCTGCCCCAAATGCGATGCAAACCTAGACTTAGGACCCGTTCCACCAGAATGGTCATCCTTCTACCCAGATGATAAGCGTTGGGCAAGGAAGGGGAAGCTTAGATTTAAAGACCCAATTGATGGAGAGGTATACTTCATTTGGAAGTGTAGCGACTGTAATCATACTTGGGATGATTATGTAGAGGAGATAATAAATGACAAGATGGTCTGAAATTGGAAGAATTGGGTTTACTTGCTCTGCCTTTGATATGCTTCATGCAGGGCATCAAATTATGCTAGAGGAAGCCAAGGGTCAATGTGACTATCTAATCGTAGGACTTCAATATGATCCTTCTCTAGACAGGGCTACAAAGAATAAGCCGGTCCAATCGGTAGTGGAAAGATACCATCAATTGAGATCTTCAAGGTGGGTTGATGAGATTGTTTTCTATAATACAGAGGCAGAGCTAATAGAGTTATTGCAGACCATCCCTATTGATATCAGAATTTTGGGGGATGAGTATGCCGATAAAAGCTTTACTGGCAAAAGCCTTTGTGTGGAGCTGGGCATTAAGTTATTCTATAATTCTAGACGACATAGCTATTCCTCCTCTGGATTGAGAAGGAGAGTGGTAGAGGCAGAGACTAGGGTTAAGCCACTAGATCTAGAAATCTTGGCATCTGCCACCACAAATGCCCCAGGGGAAATAAAGGTTAAATAGTCTAATAGAAAATCTCTTTAGTTAATTATTGCAATAAGATTATGTAGCTAAAGACACTTCTATTAAGAAGGCTGGGAGATGATCAGTAGATCACACCCCGTGTGTAATGAGCTCAAACTCATTGTCTCCAACATTACAGAGGGATGGCCGAGCGGTTTAAGGCGCAGCATTGGAAATGCTGTATAGGTTAATAACTTATCGGGGGTTCGAATCCCCCTCCCTCTGCACATAAGGAGTAAAATATGACCAAAGAAAATCCAAAGTATAAAGATGGACAGACCGTAAGAGTTCTAGGACTAGTAAAGAACTCATGGGTTTTAGGTCAGGTAGTTGGTTTTACACAATACAGTATAACGGTCTCTATTAAGAACTGGCACAAGATTCCAAGCGATTCATTTCATACTATACCTTATGATCAAGTTGAGCCCATAGCTGATGGGGGTTGGTAATTTTCTAGCCCTATTTATCTAGCAGATATAAGTAAACCGCAACCATTGGAGAGTAAAATGGATACCACTCGTTATCAATATGTCAACATTCGTCGCCGTCGCAGCCCTGTTACCGTAGCCTATATTGCTAGTGAGGCAGATGGAAATATCATTATCGCCCTCGGAGCTTCCTTCTGTCACTCCTCTATGGATCGATTCAATCGTAAGCGTGGACGGGAGATTGCAGAGGGTCGGCTAGAGCGCAACCCACTTCACATCTCCTTTCCTATTGATCGGAGTGGTCAGGTGGCTTTTGGTAAGATTATCTCTACTGGGCTGAATACTTATGTAGCCTCTAATGCTCGAAAGATTATTGAGCTTTATACTCGTCAGTAGAAACTTTCTACTATTACTATCATAGTTAATTATGAATAGTAATCTAGAGAAAATAATAGACGCTCCGCAAATCTTTCTTTTTCAGGAAGGTATGCGGGGTTCTTATTTATTCAAAAAGTTAGAGGTTCGCTTTTGCTGGCAGGATGATAGGTGGTGGCATGTCATAGCTGGGGTAAATAGAGGCTCTCCCCAATGGCTGAGGATAGCTCACACTTCCGTCTCAGCTTGGGAGCTAGATCTAGAGGATGCGGCTACTGCTGGCATCATCCTTTCTAGAGCCTCAATCCTCCTGGATTCTGCGGTGAGATTTGTTGGTGATTCTCTAGTCACAGAAGATGGTAGATCCTGGCAGGGCAAAAGTAAAACAGAATCAATTAGAATAGCATTGGACATTTTATAATGTTGCCAATCTTCAAAGACAATTCTAAGATTCCAGTTTATCTATCCTACCTAGCACCAATCAATATCTTTGCAATCTCCCTAGGGATTGTGGTTTTTTGTCGAGAGACTCTTTCCACAGAAGGCAGAATCCATGAGACAATACATTATAGACAATGGTTGGAGCTAGCCTTTGTTGGTTTCCTAATACTCTATCCTCTCTTCTTTATCATTAACCTGGTGAAAGGAATGAATGGAGAGGAGGCTTATCGTCAAAGCCCTTTTGAAAGAGAGGCTTATGATAACCAGTCTGATCTAGGATATCTATTTAGAAGACCTGGCTTTGCCTGGATCAAATACTTTAAAGAGTAGTAACTTTAGTGCCCTATTATCTAGTGGGGCAAAAGTTTAACAAGGCGATTTAAAGCAAAAAAAAGAGGAGACATTGTCTCCTCTTTTCCCTTTCTCTAAGATTACTTAGTCAAGGCCTTGCCAGCAGTCTCTACCGCCTCAACAGTCGAAGAGAGAAGCTCAGCCACCGCCTTGAACTCGGCAAGAGAAAGGCGAGCAGGCTTCGCACCCTTTCCGCTCTTCACACGAAAGGAAACAATCCCATCTTCAACGGAGAGAGTGCGACGAATCACCTCGGCAGCAGGGAGGCTTTCATCCTCAGCAAGCTCAGGAATACCGTTAGTAGCAGCATCCACAAGCACCGCAACAGCCTCGCGATACTGAGCGAAGGGAAGAACCTGAGCCCCAGAGCCCTTGCCCTTATTAATGGTGAAGGTCGCAACCACCTCTCCATCATCATTGGGAAGAACCTTCAGGGTCTGACGAACGAGAGTGACGGGATTCTCAGCGGAGTCATTGTGGAAGATGCTGCTCATGATTTTGACTACCTTGTCTATTGGAGTTTTTGTCTCGCGGAACCTTTCCGCACCTAGGTTATATCATCCAGATAATTAGGAATAATTTTTTTCTAGGCTACTAATAAAGACAGTAGTTAGAAGGGATTATAAAATGAATAATGATATTTTATTACTGGAGCTAAAGCGAAGAAGAACTCTCACCAAGCTAGCTGCAGAGCCAACTTTAAGCCCAGCGATAGAAGATACAGTGCCAAGAGAAGATCTTCCAGAGGGGGAAGGTGAGATTGAGACAGTTGATGAGAGTCCAGGAGAGGTGATCTCTGAGTGGTCAGAGGAGACTCCTACCAAGCTGACCGTGGATCCTGCGAAGGCTAGGTCTACTGTAGAAAGATTCTCTGCAGATCCAGACCAAACAGAACTCATGACTGCAGAGGAATTAGTGGCCATGCGGAATAAGGCCGACAAATGGCACCAGTCTTACTCAGATCTAGCGAGAGGTATGATTCCCGGTACGGGTGGTCAGATGACAGAAAAAGCCCGTCAGAAAGCCATGGAGAGGCTTAGAGCAGATCGTCCCGAAATGTTTGATCCAAAGAAGATTCAACAAAACAAGGGTTACGAGAAAACATATCATTATTACCAAGAACCAATCTTCCCCAACTCAGATAGATATAGAAAGCTGCAGACTCATCTGAACTCTTCCAAAGCAGAGAAGAAGCTTGATGAAACTCTTTCTACTCAGCTCTCTGGTTTACTAGGAGGGTTGGTAGACAAAGTCTTTTTAATTACCACAGGTACTCCAACTCTTCCCAAACAAGAAGAGGTGAAGATTGTCGATGTAGATCCCAAGGAACAGAAGATTATTCTTCAGGTAGAAGACACCACGGAGAAGTATTACACTTCTTATGATGACTTCTTCTATCATAAGAAATATGATGGCCTAACCGATGCCGAGGGCACAGGAGTCACACCTCCAAAGAAGATCTCTACCAAGCCTGGTTTCTTCAACCGACTCTTGGGCAGGGCAAAAGTATAACATCCTATCTAATAAAGATATAAATAAAATATGTTAAACAAACTAATAAAAATATCAAACAAGCTAGACTCTCTTGGCTTAACCAAAGAAGCGGATCTATTAGATAAGATCATCTTTAAAATAGCCAATAACATTTCTGAGTCTAGCGATCAAAATTCGGCAGCAACTTATATTGCTGTAGCAAATTATATCTCAAACTCTTTAGATAGTTATGAAAAGAATTATACAGTAGCTCAAGATTATAACTATGACGGGCAAGACTTTGTTTCAAATATGTCATTCTATATTAAACTAACCACAAAGGAAGAGTTGAAATCAGAGGCAGCCTATAAACAATTGTTCAAGGAAATACCCAAGACATTTCTAGACTACAATAGTTTCAGAAGAGCCATGGAGGGCCTCTCTATAATCTTTATGGATAGCACAGAAGCTCCAGATGAAAGAGCGGCAGACATGAACGACAATGGTCTGATGAGAATTTTTATCAAAGATCTTCAGGAGAAATTTAACAAAGGAAAGATAGCTTTACTTGTCAGTGATTTCTTTAAAGATCCAACTAGCAAAGAAACCATCTACCATGAGGTCACTCACTATTTAAATCATATTAGATCAGGCATTGGAGCTCAAGGTAGATCCAGTGGTGGACCTGGAAAGTATGAGGTAGATAATCCATTATACATAAACAATACCGAGGAAATTCAAGCCAGAGTAATGTCTATTCTTTCAGATCCAGGTATAGAGTTTTCTTCAGAACTAAGGGAGGCAATTAGAGCTAATGATCCTCATGCTTATATTAGCTTCTTACTTCCAAAGATAAAATATTGGGGACAATACAACCAGGAGAATAAACTTAGAGTCATCAATAGGATTCATAAAAACTTTCTAGAAAGACAGGCTGCAGAGAAGAAGTTAAGTGCCACCCCTCCACCAGAGACGGAGATTCTTTAAGAGTCAAATCCCCCGTGAAGCCGCCTTGGGCAAAAGCTTAACATCCCGCTTTTAACTTTGTTTCCCCTTATTTATCCAACCCATATTCTTGCCAGTGGAAAGGTTCGGAGGACTGTCTAGGACTACTCTCCGCAGGTTATAAAATCTAAATCATTTTCAGTAGTCAATGCAGACTAGCCTGCTTAAAATGAGGGTGGAGTGATTAATATTATGCCGCAAACAAATCAACAGCTCTTCTTTTATGTTCTCTCACTTGACATAAGTGGTTCTCTATTCTCCGTAGTTAACTACAGAACAGAAACTGCTATTCTCATAGGTGTTCCTAGGTCTAGAGTTTCTAGTTTCCTTCGTGACAATGATCCTAGTCATCCCTTTCTTCATCAAGAGAATAATACTATGACTCCTAGCACCCCCCAAGATAGGTCAGAATATCTCAAGTCTTATACTCTCTACTACAATGGATACAATCATCCTTATGGAGTAACAGATAATCTAGACTTTTCAAAGAACACTTCTGACTTTGGTTCTTTCTCTTATGTAGTAGGAGATAATGATCTAGTTACTAATACTGTAGCTCTTTCAGTCTCTGATTCAGATTCTACTTCCGACTCTCTCTATACAGGGGCTACTCATCGAGATGATAGGTCTGATAATAATATTCCCTATATTAGCGGAAGGGTCAGGCACTCAGGCGACTGAGATAGAATTTAAAAAGACTTAAATTTTCTAGGCAGAAAGGCTTATTGCTTTTCTGCCTTTTTTTGTTTTTTTCTGGAGAAAAAGTAGTTTGATTTTATAGAAAAAGGCTTTACATTTTATAGAAAAGTCGTTTTGTTATTAGTAAAAGGCTCTATAATCTTAGAGTTGACAGGGATTACAACCGGGTCTAACCAGGGTGATTTTTTGCACCCGTAAAAATTTGAACCTTTTATATAAGACTCTCGGGCCAATTAGACCTAGACCCATAGACCCAGAAAATTAGGGAAAAATTTTTAAACTCTTTATATAAGAGTCTAAGCGACCTAGTGCCTGAGTCCAGCGTGTCCATGTGCGTGTGTGCTTATTGTCGGTAAATATGGAAACTATAATCTAAGTGTCCGTGTGTGCGCGCGCGAGTTTAATTTTACTGGACTTGGATAAAAAGAAAAAGGATTGCTCACGCAATCCTTTTTCTTTAAATGGGAAAGTCCAAAAATTTATGGAAAATTTTTCTAAGGGTAGCATATAAGCTCTTGAGTCTATTACTAACTTCCAAGTAATGGTAAGAGGAACCTTATGATTAAAGATTTGGCAGTAGTAGCAAACAGACTAGATAGTTTAGGTCTAGTTAAAGAAGCCGATGCTTTAGATAGGATTATTTATAAATTAGCAATAACAGATGTGGAGCTAGAAGGCAAAAGAGATTGGGCTGCAAGACCTAAAGCACCAGCGGTGTCAGGACCTGCTACTACCAATGCGTCTGCTCCAACAGGTGCAGGCTTTGAGTGGCCGTGGGAAGTCTGGAATAATCTGCCTGAAAAACAGAGAACAGACTTTTATGAAGCTATGGATGATTTCTCAAGT
>Ga0181346_1000059_pt1 | contig 39455 bp, 41 predicted proteins | sample Su13VDMM15DN_FD_130100 | JGI IMG/M metagenome (GOLD analysis project Ga0181346, IMG submission 130100) | Freshwater viral communities from Lake Michigan, USA - Su13.VD.MM15.D.N | ecosystem: Environmental > Aquatic > Freshwater > Lake | place: USA: Michigan | collected 2013-07-15 | reverse complement strand
GTGAGGTTGGTCGCTTTCTGAAAGTTGCGGATCGCTGCGCCGTTGTTGTTGCCGCCCACTTCGCGGACTCCGACTTGCGATGCGGCGATTTCTGCGAGGAGTAGGTTCATTTGATCATTTGTCCTTGAGGAGTTTTGCTTCGCCGAATTTCTGCCAAGCGAATGCGAGGTTGGCGTCTCCGGGGCGGTCTGGTTGAGTCATTGGAAGGTATTTGACTCCGAGCGAAAATTGCAGACTCCCCATCTCCCCGATGCGATCCCCGAATGGCGGGACTGGTACGCTGACGCAGGAGGTCAAGAATGCCAGCGCCACAAAGGCAACGACGATCAGTCCTGCGGCGATCCGGCGCGGCTTCATTTTTCTTTACGAAGTAGGTTGATCAAACCGACTGCCGACAACCCAACCGCCAAGATTCCCTCTTGAAGTTGGGGTTCCAGCTTCAAGCCCAGTGCGGTTAAAATTAAAATCGCGCCCCTCCAGCTACTTTGTTCCTGCGCCCGGTTTAAAATGTAGGTGATGAGGTTTTTCATAGTCATGGTATCAGTCAAAACTGACAAGCTGTCAATCTTCTGTTGTTGCGTTTTCGTAGAGTCCCATGACAGGCTTGACCATGTTGAGAAGGACGGCAGGCGCAGCCATTGCTGGCGAGAGCGCCATCGAGCGGAAGATGTTGTTCCACTCTTTGGTCATGGCATCTGGGTCGTCGAGGTTGAGGGCGTCTTCCAAGTTGTTCCCCGCCCGTGCCGCTTGCTCCATGGCGGACAGCAGTGGATTCTGCGTGGTGCTGTTGAAAGTCTTCTGACCTGTCAGTTTTGAAATGGCAAGCTCACCAAGAGTGCCAGCAAAGAAGTACCCTTGGAGCGGGGCGAGGAGCATAGCCTTGGCAAAGCCACCAAGGTTCCAGATTTCGTCATCGTCGTCATCCGATAACCCATCACGGAAGGCGCTGGAGACCACATGGGAAAGCACGGCCATGGTTTCGATGGCAAGGATTCGGCGCATGTGGGTTCCCTTGTCTCCGCTCCCTGTGGCCAGACCGCGAGCGGCATCGGCGAGGATAGCGGTTTTCAAACGTGCATCGGACATGAACAGGAAAAACATTTTCCCCATCACATTTGCGTTGTTTTCGACGATGCTTTTCTGCCCGAAACTGACCGGCTGCGCGAAGCGGTAGATGGCTTGGCTGGCGGCGTCGAGGGCAGTCTGCTTGGCGAGTTGTTCCGGCATGCCTGCGGCAAGAGCATCGTTGAGGTTGGCACGGTAGACGATGGCCGAGGAGATTGATGTTCCGGCGGAGTCGAGCCAGTTGATTGGGGTCATCGATGCCTCGGCGATCTTCGCGGCGAAGTTCGGCTTGCCTGCGTAGCGGGAGAAGAGGAATCGAGCTTCAGCGGTTGCGCCTCCTTGGAGACGGTTCTGGAGAGCATCTGACTCCCACACGGTTTGGATGTCCTCCACGATTGTCGATGGGTTGGAGAGAGCGGAGACGATTTGTCGCATGTCGAGTGCGAGGCCGAACCGAACCGTGTTGTCCAACTGCATCGCCAGCGTCTTCAAGTTGAATCCAAGCGATGAGACGGCCTTGCCGGACAGGACCGTGCCGAGGATCGGATTAAACCACGCAATTTCTTTTGCCTTGTTGCCGCCACGTTGCTCCAGTTGGTCGGCCCAGAGTTCGGCACTTTTGAGGACGCCATCTCCGTGGGTTTGCTTGAGGGATTCGCGCACCTCCGGGTTGGAAAGGATGGCGCGGAATTCGCGGGCGAGTTCGGCGAAGTGGACCCAGTGCGCCTGCTGCGCGATGTGTCCCTGCATTACGGTGAGCGCATCCTCTGGGGCGATCTTAGCCGAGTGGGTGACACGGGATTTGGCAAAGCCCGGAGTCGTGCCGGTGGCGGACGGCGACCCATCGATGCCGACATCCTTTGAATCCTTAGCATTGATGAAGCGTGTTGGGGCGTAGTTCTTCACCTGTGGCATGTTCATGCCGAACATACGCGAGTAGACAGGGTTCACGATGCCTGCGCCTTTGCCGTAGAGTTCCTTGGCGTAGGCCATGACCTTGCGGGAGACGGGATCGTTGACGAGCGCATTGAGGTCGGCTGCGCTATCATCGGTCCACCCTTCCTTCCGCATCTTGATTTGGACATCGGGTTGGTTCCATGACAGCAGGAGTTGCATGGCCTTGGCGCGGGACATGTCGAGCTTCACATCCTCACCACGGAAAATGACACGCTTGATGGTGACGAATTCTTTTTGCGTGTCGGCGGGGAGTGCGGCGAGTTCGTTGCGGAGTGTCTCCACATCGGCCTCGGTGAGCTTACTGCGGTCGGCCTCGCCGGTGACGATCTTTTGGGCGAGGTCGATGGCGATGCGCTCGTCTTTGACTTTGCGGCCTTCAAGGTAGGAGACGGCATTTTTCTGATCGGCCTTGAGCCAGAGCATGGCCTCGCCTGCGGACATATTCGCGGCCTTTGCTCCTGCCCGGACGGCATCGAGGATGCCCTTGCCATCGCGGATTTCCGCTGACTGCGCGGCCATGTCGGCCTTGCGGAGTCGTTCCGAGAAATTGGATGCGATCTCTTGTGGCAAAAAGGCGCTGACGAACTGCTCGAAACTGGCGTGGTCGAGAAGGTAGTTGTTCGCCGTTTCCCCGATGCGTTGCATCAGTCCCTTGTCGGCAAAGCGTTTTTTTGCTGTGCCTTTTCCGAGCCACTCGATGGTCGCGGCGTTACGCGCACGCTGTTCATCGATGCGGGCCTGCTCTTTTATGCGCCACGCTTCGCGGCCCATTTGGAATTGTCCCTTGAGCCAGTCGAGTCCTTGCGCGAGCGTCTCGGAGGAGCGGTTGTCGAGGTCGCCAAAGGTGTTGAGGATCGACCACTCTTCGGAGAGAGCGGAGATGTCTTCGGCGGTGGCATCTGGCATGGTGAGCGCGGCCTCGATCTCGGCCATGCGCTTGGCAGTAGCCTCGTCATCGAGGAGCGTAGCACGGAGGACCGTGTCGGCGAACTTCTGCGTCTCGGCTCCGAGCGTGGATTTGCGGACACCGTTGTCACCGGCCTTCGGGCGGGATTGCTTCACGACCTTGGTGATGGCCTCGGTGTATTCGCGCACCAGCACTTTTTCGAGTTCGGTGTCCATGCGTTTAATGCGGTCGCGGAAGAAGTCAGCGATTACTTTGTCGGCACGCTTGGTGGAGAGGTTCTCGGTGGCGGTGTATCCGGGAGGGAGGGAGACCTGCTTGCCTGCCTGCCCGATGTTCTGTCCCTCGCGCATCCATGCGCTGATGATCGCGCCATTCATCCCGCTGACTTCGCTGACCTTCACCCCGTCCTTGAGGACATCGTGCGGGGCGATCCCGGCGAGCTTGGTGTAGCCCCCCACCCTGCCGCGCACTTCTGGCGGGAGGACGGAGAGGATGCCGTCGAGTTCGCCGAGGGCTTGCAGGATTTGCGTGCGGCGGATTTGCGATTCGTCGGAGCCGGTGTCGGCCATCGCTGCGAGTTCGTCCGAGTTCCACGCCATGAGCTTGGAGAATTTAGCCTTGGCCCGTTGGTAGACTTTGAGCCGCTCGTCCGGGCCTCGGTTCATGCCGCCGAGCGCCTTGTTCACCCGGTCTATCTCCGACTGGCTGGCTATGGAGTAGTTGATTGCCTCGGTAAGCGGGAAGTTGGTGTTTTGCTGTGTAAGAATCAAATCTTTGGTGTCTGGGAATGCATCATCCAGAACCGTGATCTTTTTCATTTTTGCAACCGGCTTTCCTTTCAAAACATAATCGTATGAAAGGTGGGTAGGAACTCCTGCTTGAGCGCCTGTGAGAATTGGGTCCGAATCTTTAATTGGATCAATTTTAATGATTCCAACAATAGCTCCTTTTGGCATTCCCTTGAAGGAAGGTTCCTCCATTTGCTCGACCAATGTTATGGCATCTGGCATGCCCTTCTTTGTGTTCTTTTTGGAAAGAAGTTGCTGATAGGCTATTTTTTCCCCATCGCCTACCGTTACCGTCTTGGTCTTTTTAAAGTAAGTTGATGCCCGCTTTTGTTGTGGCAAGGAGATGATTGCGTCTTTTGCCTGCTCAAGTGTCATCCACTTTGTTCCATGCCCAGTGTTGAGTTTTGAGTTTTCGTGATTGGCAAACATCTCGCGGACTCGGTTGAGTTCTGCAAGAGCGGTATCCTCTGTGATCAATCCATCACCGATGTTTTTTTTGAGGTTTTCAAACCAAACATGGGTGAAGGTTTTATTTCCAATGACATTCCCCTCCTGCATGAGGACTAATTTCACATATCCACCATTGGCAGCGGCTCGTCGGGCAACCGTCCTTGCCACATTTGAAGCATTAAACGCCCACACCACTCCGGCTTTTAAATTTTCAACAATGGACGGGTAAAACATTCCGCCTTGCAATGGTATCCCCATAAGTTCACCGACCTTCATGCGGTCGATGTGGATTGCCGCGATTGTCGATGTCTCCTTCTTGATCTTGTTGAAAAGTTTTTTGTCTATTGTCGGAAAAACTTCCGGCAATGATCGTGGACCAATCGAATAATTGGTCGGACCCCACGGGATGTCCTCTCCTTCGCGATCTGGATCGAGAATTTCAACGCCAGTATCTGGAGCGGGCGTGCCGGGGTCTGTCGTCTCGTCTGGATCGACGACTACTTCTTTGTCTTTTTTGCCAGTGTCTGAACTTAAACTACTCGCAATCCCTCTTGCTCCGCGAGTTGACGCATTTTCTGAAGCCGCTCTTGGTTCATTTGACTTCGCAATTGAACTCGCTCGGCCTTCGGCAAGTGCGACAAGTCGTCCACTATCTTTTGGGGATCGGCTGACAGCTTGCTCTGCTTTGTTGAAGAATTGCTTGTAGGTAGCACTGAATAAACTCTGCATCAAAGGCAGGACTTCGTCAAGTGGTCTGTTAGTAGCACTTGATACTTTTTGACTAATGCGCTCAATGTCGCGTGGTGATGTAATTCGTGCATCGGTTGTTGCTAATGTAGCTACTCCTTGCACATCAATTCCCGCATTCCGTAGAACTTTTGCAAATTCCATCCAACTTTCCCCAGTATTGTGAACATCTTCAACAATAATAATCGGACGGCCCATTGCCCGCAATTTTGCAATATTTTCAAAAACAGGCTTGTATTGAACTGGGTCTTCCAATTTTTGCCAAAAATCAAGTTTGTGTTTACTTTGTTTTGTGGCTGTGTTTACAGCTAGTTCGTCAAACGAAATTGGCTGACCAAAGTTTTTAGCAATTGAAGCTGCCAATCGTTCCGGCAAAATATTACGACCACTTGTAGATGGAACAGGAACTAATATAGCATCTTTTGGAAGTTTAGAATAACGCTCTGGCTTATAGTATTTAGCAACCAAAGAGTCTGCTCCCTCCAATGTATACCCACCATCAACCCAAGCGTTTTTATCCGCTCTCAACCCCTTGACATCAGAACTGGAAGAAACAGGAGTAAACATTTCTTCAGCGCGATTTGTTTTCCCAATGCTGTAGTTGGTCGCGCCGGGTTGTTGTTCAGTAATCAACGCATTTATGTGGTTGCCTTTTGCATTGATGGATCGAACGACAGCGGGAATGCTATTCATGCCAAGCTGCTTGGCGGCGGCAAGCCGATGATGCCCGTCACTTAACATGAGCGTGCCGTCAGCAAACAAGCTAACCTCAATAGGTTTCTCAAAACTCATGTTTGCAGCCACATCTGGCGACACTTTTGCAACTTCATACATATCCCGGCGGGATACTTTGTTCGGGTTTACACTCGAAATCTCTGGAACAATTTGGTTGTATTTCTCTTCGGAAGAATAGTTGGTCGCGCTGGTGGGTTGGGATAGCTTTACTGCAAGGCTTTTTGATTTTCCAACATTGACACGGAAATCTCGGCGTCCATCCGGGAACTCGTCATCGAGGATTAGTTGTTTGGGATCGATTTCGACGCCCACCACGGTTCCATCTCCATAGCCGGTTCCTTCTTTTGCCGTTGTGAAATACACATCCGGCTCGCCTGCGGACTTCAAAATGCCAGCCCGTTGGATTTCTGCGGCAGATTCTTTTGTTGTGCCGTGATAAACCGTGACCGTTCCATTCGGGTTTAATGGCAAGCCTGTAGTTTCATCTACCTTCCCAATGCTGTAGTTGGTATCAGTCGAAACAGGTTGAGCAAGAGCTTGCGATGCGGCGATACGGTTGCCGTTTTCCTCGGTATCAGCCAAAACCTCCCCGGCAATCCGCTCGCGGGCGGTATCGACCCGTGCCTGCTGGTTGAGGCCGACCGAGTCGGCGAGGAAGGATTCAAAGTTGGCGTCTACCTTGCCCTCGGCGATGGCGCGTTTGAGGTTGTAGGCGCGGCGGAAAATGTCTTTCACGACAATAGCCATGCGGCGCAGGAACCCACGGAATCCTTCGGGAATCTGCTCCTCGCGGATGCGCCCTGTCATGTAGGCCAAGGCGACATCAGAGAATGACTCGATGACATCGGTGTCGGTCTCGGTGCGGAGTGTGTGGCCGGTGATGCGCTCGCTATCGATGAGCGGGATGACTTGGTTGAGGTTCTCGCGCACCCAGTCCATGGTGATGCGTTGCTCCGCGATGGCCCGCTTGAGGTTATCCTGCGAGAAGTCGCGTACGACTTTGTCGCCGGTTGCTCCACCATAGATGCGGATCACGGATTTGAAGATGCCCTCCGCAAGCACACCTTGGTTGCTGGCGAGGACAGGGAAGTTGGCGAGTTCGGCGGGTTCTTTGATATCCCTCCCGATAGTTCCAACGGTCTGGAAGAGGTTATCGAGGTTCTTTTCAGTGGGGTTGGCCTCGTATTCGTTGAGAAGGTCGCGCGGAGTATCGCTGAGAAGGAACTTCTGGACATCCTCGCCGCGACCGATGGATTCATTCCACTGGTTCAAAAATGACATGGCCTCCGCGATGCCACGGGTCGTGCCGGTGATCTGGTTGCGGAGGAGTTCACTGATGGCGATCTGTGCGGACTGCGCGTCTTCGGTGGTGTATCTGACCTCGCCCTTGGGATCGCGGATGACAAACTTCTTGGACCCGTCTGCGAGGGTTTCGCGGGTGAGCGTGTGCGTGTTGGGGTTTTGCTGCTGCTCTTGAGCGGAGGTGATTTTTCCCTCTATGTAGGCCGCGCCTGCTTTGACATTCTCCGGGGTGAGCTTGCCGAATTCGGATTGGAAGTTTTGCTGCACCTCGGCGAGGTCTTTGCCATCCTCGATTTTTTTGATGGCGGCATCGTCCATGCCTGTCATGCGGTAGATATCTTGGCGCTCCTCAAATTGCGCGAAGCGTTTGTTATCCGCAAAGCTGGCTACGCCTGTGCCAAAAAAGATGGTAGGAAGCGATGCGGCGAGGACATCCATCCGTGACCCTTCCCATTTCTCAAGGATAGGTTGCCATTTCACATCCGGCACATCGGCTCCGAGCGCCTCGGCGACATCCTGCACCAGTGGGGTGGTGAGGTCTTGAGCGCCTTCCACAAGTTGCTCGCCGGTAGCGGCGGCCAAGAAGCGCACGCCCGCGCTGCCAGCTTTCCCCACGCGAGCGGGGTTGCCGATCTTACGCATGAGTTTCTCAAAGACAGGGAGCTTACCAAAGAGCGCCTTCGCGCCGGTGCGCTCCAACCCGGCTTGGATGGCTGCGCTCACACTGCCGACCTGTATGGCTTGATCCACATTCATCCCTTGGCTGCGGAGTTGGTCGTACTCGTCGGAAAATATAGCTGCGCCAGCGAGGTAGGGACCGACGAATGGGACTAAAGCCGTGGCAGTGTAGGCTAGACCTTGAGGTGATCCGTAGGCCATTGATTCCATGAAACCGAGGAACCCGCCCTTGTTGATCTTTTCGATGGGGTCAAACTGATTGTCAGCGACATTCTTGAGTTCGCGGATGATCTCGAAACGCTTGACCTTCTGGCGGGCCTTGCTGGCATCAGTTGCAATCTCCTCTGGAGTGACCTTGCGGAGGTCGGCCTCGTCATGGAAGGCACGGTTCGCGAGCGGGATTTTTTCTCCCGTGGATTTGGAAATGAAATAATCTGGTGGAGTTTCTTTGTTCTCCAGCATGCGGAGGTCCGATTCTGCTGCCATCTCTTGTGCGGTGAGCGCCCCAGTGCGGACCATGTTGAGGGTGCGACTCCAGCTTTCTCCCCACTGCTCCATGAATGTCTTCGGGTCTTGACCGGCCTTTTTTGCTCCAAGCACGACCGAGGCGTAGGCACGCTCGCGCACCGGCTTGGGCATGGAGGCGAGGGTGTCCACCATGGAATTCATCTCCTCTTCGTTCTTAGGGTTGGTCTCCCCAGCCCGCTCGGTGTCACGCCCGGTGACTGCGGAAAAGTGGTCGTAGACTTTCTTGAGAGGTTCGGCGTAGTCGCGGAGCATGCCTTCGGTCTCGGTGTGGAAGGCTTGCGCGGATTCCAAGAGCGGGGTTTCCCAACCTTTGGGTAGCTTCTTGATCGACTCGGCGTTCTTGGTCTTCCAAGTCTCGATCAGTTTTGGAACATCCACGGGATCGCCACCACCGATGGAGTCGAAGAGGGAAAGAGCGATGTCGCCGGGGATTTGGTTTGCCGCTTCGGTGACCTCGTTGCGGGCGTCGATGCCTTGCTTGATGAGGCCGAAGGTTTCCTTCTCGGACATCCCATTTTTGCCAGCTACTGAATCTGTCCACTTGTCTCGGAAGGAAGGGTATGTTTCCTGCTGCTCGTCCGGGGTCTGCTCAAACTGCGATGCGATGAATTGCCGGTTGGCGGTGCGGTAGCGGGAGTCTTCGTCGAAATCCTGCAACCCGGCCTCGATCACATAACCATCAAAGTCGGTGTAGATTTTGTTGAGCGTGTCGAACTGCTCGCGTCTCTGGTCGGCATCCTTCTGGTCGGCCCAGAGGCGAAGCGCATCGGCGCGGGAATCGCGCTCTGCTCCTTCCAGCGTGTCGAGGTCGTTGTAGTATGTGGTTGCTGTGTCGTCGTCAATGAGTTCGACCGGAGTAGAGGTGACGTTGAGCATTAGGAAAAGTCGGGAATTTCTGGAAGAGGAGTGGTGAAATCGATTTCTTGCGCGGCCTTGGCGATGTCCTCCTTAGAGGATTTTTTGTTGATGCTATCTGCCTTGGAGGATTTCGGTTGGGCGTCGATTTTTTTGCGAACATCGTCGGTCGAAGTGGCTGGCTTGGATGGAGCGAACCAAGAACTCGGATACCACCGAGACGCCCCGCCGGACTTGGGTATCTGTATTTCTTTATCTGCCTTGAGGATTTCGTTGAGCTTTTCGTAGACCTTAGTTTGGTCTGCTGCATCTTTCGGATTTGCCTTGGCCCATTTTTCTAAGTTGCTTTTGAACCCAGCTAACTTCTTACCTGCGGCGAGGAATTTCGGCACTTCGGCATCTGGCATCTTGCCATCTTTTTCTGTCCATGTCCCGAATTGGCCTTTGGTGAAAAGGGTCTTGAGTTGTGATGTCGCTTCGGAAACTGGGGTAGACTCCTTGGCATTGTCCCACTTTTCGCGCAGAGAGGAGAGGAGTTCGCCACGCTCGCCTTCGGGAAGTTGGCGGATGGAGTCTTTTAATTTGAGATATTCGGAGCGGTTCTTGTCGTCCTTTGTTCTGTCGTAGGCATCGACCATGGCAAGCAATGTCGGGCGCATGGCGAGGGCTTTTTCCATTTCCGCTGGGGTCTTGGATAGCGTATCAATCGCCGCCAGAATTCGTCGTTCTGGCAAGACGCCTTCAGTAACCCGGCGGATGTCTTCTGGTTTGGTCATTTGTCCAGACAGGATCAATTGATCCACGTCATCCTCGATGGTGTTGCGATAGACGCTGGCTTCGCTGCGGGCGTTGCTGTAGGCACGAACCAAGTCGGACCGCTCAGTGAGGTGTGGGAAGAGTTCTGACTTTCCTGTTTGTATTGCTTTCTCTAAATCTGCTTCTGCGCCTATGGGGTTTTTGATAATGTCACTTGCGACATTGGCGTCACGTTCCTCTTTAGCAATTTTGATGTATTTGAATTCAGTCTCGCGTTCCAAATCTTTGGCGTCTTGCTCGCTGAGTGTCCCATTGTCTCTGAATGTGTTAATAATCGAAAAAGCATTCTCCACGTTACCTTTTGAGAGTTCGCGTTCGATCCCGATCTTGGCATCCATTTTGTAGCCCTCGATCTTTTCCTTGTTGGCCATGCCAGTGATTTTGAGTCCTGTTTGGTTTGCCCAGTTTGAGCGGTACGCCTCAAACTTGGCTCGGCCAGACTTGGAGAAGCCGAGCTTGTCTATATCGGTTTGGACCCCCTTGTTGAGTTTGTCAAAGTTGCTTCCCCACTCTTCGGGCGAGAGATTCTGGTGGTCGTTCTCCTGCTGCTGCGCGGCAGCGGCGAGGATGTTGCGTCCCTTCTCAAAGTCGGCATCGTCCTTCGCATCGGCCATCTTCGTCGCGAAGCGGAGGCCGAGTGTTGCCACATCGCTCATGGCGTCACCGATCTTGCCCATGCCGATGGCCTCGCCCGCAAATGCGTTGAGGTTGTACTTCTCCAACTGCATGTCCTTGGCGACCCCGCGCATGGCGTTGGGGTCAAGGGCTGCGGACCCGCCGAGTTGGGCTACGCGAGGCGCGATGATGCCGCTGTCTGGAGCGACACCTTGCGGGCCTGCATTTGGAATATCGGCGAGTCGGATGGATGGCATGGTTATTCGGGTTTAAATTTCATTTGCCCTCCGTAGTACCCGGCTTGGGAAACATTAGACAAGGCCGACCCGTAGCCTGCCATCAGAGTCCCTTTGGATTGGGACATGCCTGCGCGTTGCTCGATGTCGGCTTGGCGAAGATTGATTCTGTACCCTGCGCCTGCGGCTTCCTCGGCGAACTTCGCATCGTCCAAGCTCAACTTTGCGGCCTTGGAACTCATCACCGAGGCGAATGTATCTGCGTTGAAATTGAAGTCGCCGATGATGTCGTTGAGTCCGGCCTCGCGGCGTTTCTTGTTGGTCTCCAGATTGGCGAGGAGCTTCGTGTCGTTGACCTGCATTTCGTAAAGGTTGGCGGTATCAGCCAAAACAGCTAATGGCGAACCTTCCGGGGTGACGCCGCCTGCGGCGAACTGACTGCGTTGGAGACCGAGGATGCGATCCTTCTCGGCGCGGATGCGGCCTGCTTGGTCGCGGGCTTGCGCGTCTTGCGCGGTCGCCTGCGCTCGCAGTTGGTCGCTCTGCTGACCGAGCATCTGCCGGTTCATCTGCGCCTGCTGACCTTGCGCGTCTGCGTTGAATCCTGCGATCTGAGCGTTAAATTGTTCGGCCTGCGCGGCACGTTCCCCGGCGAGGCGCTGCCAAGAGGCATTCTGCTCCGCAGCCATGCGGTTGTACTCGGCCATCGCGGCCTGCGCTTGGCTTTGCTCGTTCGCTGAATAGATCGAGACGCCTGCGCTTACGACTGCGGCAATCGCCGCCACCGCCATGAACCCTTCAGCCATTGTGGACCTCCTGTGTTGGAGCAAACATTTGGACAAGATTTTTTTCACCGGCACGAAACCCGTGGCGCTTGACCAGACGCACCATCGCGGGATGGGCATATGCTGCCATCGTGTGGTAGCCGAGGTCGTGTGCGATCTTTTTGAGGCAGGACATGCAATGCCCAAATGCCTCGCGAGCGAGCTTAATGGAGAGACTAGGAGCAGATACCGCATGCTCGACCATGCACATTCCGTTGGAATTGCTCATGTGGAGAAAGAGAGAGGCGGTCGGTTTCCCATTGATCTCGCATATCACTCCGCACTTTGGCAGAACGATTTCTGGGACGATGTCCTTGCCGTGAGCGACTCGCCACTGCGAGAGCATCTCATAGTCGGAATCGAGGTAGGGTCTCATGTGAATGCTATTCATTTCCGTAGGTGTCCCAGACAGGTTCAATCGCGAGAATACACATTGGATAGGGGTCACTTTGCTGGACAGATACATCGGCGTCGAATCCAAACGTGCCTGCCGTCAAGATTTTTTGATCTCCCGTGGTGAGGGTGCTGGCGAGGTCGTACCACTGCCCGGCATTGACCCGCACTTCGCCGCCTTGGCTTTTGAGCGTTCTGACGACGACCTTGTGTACGCGCTTCTTGCGGCCTTGCGATGACCCGTCTTCTAGGTCCATGTCGAGCTTCATGGGCGTGAGCGTGCTGGTGTAGGGCAGGCCGACATATCCGGCAGCAGTCGAGTAAAGTGTAATTGAGGTATTGCCAAGATATGTTGTAACCAGTTGCGTTGTTACTGATGTGCCTTGAACAATAGTAACCGTTTTACCATTAAAATGTGCAGGGACAGAAACGGTTCTTGCCGATGTTGGATCACCCGGTTCAAACGGACCAGTCAAAGGTGTTAATGTTCCAGAAGCAAATGCCACATGCCCGTCCAGGTAGCGGTATGAGGCGGTCGTTTGGTTGTCGAACGCGGTTCGCCAGAGGAGCGGGAATCGCTCGATGGTGCGGTAGGTTGAGCCAGCCACGGTGCGCTTGACGACCAGCCAGACCTCGTCCTCTGTGCCATTTCCGTAGATGGTGGCGACCGACTCGACATCAGCATTGTCGCCGATGGTGTGCCGATGCCAGCCCACGACTTTCTGGTCTCGCTCGTAGGTCATGCCAATGAGCGTTCCATCCCCGCGCACGCACCAGAGAATGGCGTCCGGCTGTTGCTGGTAGGCGACCTCGACGATCTCGCCGACCGTGATGTGTTCGGCAAGGAGCGTCAAATCGGGCGCGACCCAACCGTCCTTATTGAGTTCGTAAACGAGTTCGCGGACCTTGCGTCCGTTGCGTTGGACGAAAAGAAGCACATCGTTGACCATCGCGGCTCGCATGTATTTCGATCCGTAGCTTGCCTGCCTGCGGGTCTTGACGTTCGTGGCCGAGAGCGCCGAGGCGGAATCCGCTGCGCCGATAGTCCACTCGTCGCCGGATGTCCCGACGAGCATTTCAGATTGCGAGAACATCCAATTGATTCGATTGCCTTCGCTTGCAGCGAGCGTGAATTGCACGGCATCGCTGGCATTGACTCCAAGTTCAAAGTTCTCAAAGTCGCCAATGGCACTGCACCAAATCGTGTTCGGCTGCGCCTTCGTCCCACCGAAGCAGAGACGTTGCTCATGCAAGCAAACCGAGCGTGGGTAGCCACTGGTTGCGTTGAATGCCCCATACTGCCAGAACTTAGTTTTTGCACCAGAGGCAGCGAGAGGTCCGAGCCACTTGTCTACGTTGAGGAAGTTCGCATCTGTGATGGTCGCCACGCCACCGATGATCTTGGTTGAGCTATCGATGCGAGCATTTGGAACCTGTTGCGTGGTCCATCTAGAGGCATCGAAGGATGCCGTCGAAGTGTGCGCCAGCACGCAGTAGTAGGTCTTGCCGCTTGAGTAGACAAAGTCACCAACGGCATAAGCCGTACTCGCGGCCCAGTTGAGGGCGATCTTTTGCGCGTTGGTGATGACTATTTTCAGCCCGCAGAGACTATCTTCCGTTCCAGATGTGAGGATATTTTTGTCATTGTCGACGATGTACTCGCGGACGATTTCCATTTGAGACAGATTCTCTGGATAAACATTGCGGTAGAGAGGTGCTGTGAGCGTAATCGCTGGCGAAATGTTGTACCGATAGGTGTTCGTGGTAACCGAAGAAATCGCGGCGTTTATTTGCTTGTAATCACCTTTAAATGACACACGGTTACCGCTGTCGTAACCGTGATTGGGTTGATAGACCTCTATGGTCGTGGTGTTAACTGGGTACGCAAGGCCCGATATGACTCCTGCCTGCAAGACCTCGGCAGGCACGCGCAGGATTTGGATCGTTGCTCCCCATGTGCCAGAGGTCTCAAAGTCCCATGCCCCGTCCACAAGCAGGATGTCGCTTTCAAAGTTGCCGACAATTTCGATCTGCTTGTACAAATTGGAATTCTGCCATTTCAACTCGATCTGCGAACCGATATACCCGGTAAAAGGAATGCTGGCTATCATCGGTCCCATTTGATTGGACGCCAAGGGAAGGGACGAGATATTCCCTGCTGCTATCGCCGCAGGAAAGGTTGTTGCGGTAAAATCTTTTAAGACGCAAAAAGTAGTGGTTGATGAAATTTCGTCCCATTTCGTGGCGTCAAAAGTCAAACCAGAGGTATGGGCAACTTTGCATTTGTAAGATAGGCCAGAGCTTGGGTATACCCAATCACCTACAGCATAAGCAACTGAAGCAGTCCAATGAGGCGGGAAAAGATTGGCGTCTTTAAAATATGAGTCTCCAGATTTATAAACCCAATTACTAACATTTAAACTCAACTTCGTCTGATTGTCCGAGCTATCGGGTAGCGGAGGGTACTCAAATTTGACCTCCGCGAACGTCCAGTTGGTATCCGACACGCGAGTGAGTTTGCGAGGCGGGTAGTTCGCGTGCGCGAAGTACATGATGTCGTTGATCTGGCAGTATTGGATTTCGCGCAGGTCAAGGGCGGCATACGGAGTGGCGAGTTCTGTTGCTGTCCCGGAAATAGTCTGCAATGTGCCAGAGGGATTCCAGACGCGCAGGTAGCCCACGCCAAGCTCGATCACGAAGCGGGTCGTGGTCGAGAAGTTGAACCCGATCAAACGACTCTGCGTGTCCGAGGTTTTCGTCGTGCCAATGTACTGCGTGCCGGGTCGGCGGATGGCCCCTCCGTAGGGCATGATCACGAAGTTCTCCAGAGTCCGGCAGGCCGAGCGATATTTATCCAATGACGTCCGGGCGTCCACCATCGGCGAGACTTCACCGGCGTTGAAGGATGGATAAAAATCGAATTTCGGCATGTTTTACTTTCGGAGGTCGCGGACGACTTTGACCAACGTGGCGAGGCCGACTGCGAGGCCGACCGTGACCGAGGCGAGGCGCATCCCCGCTTCCAAGTGCGGGAGCAGGGAGTACGCCGCAGCACCAATGGAGGTCGCGCTGCCGATGAGGCCGCAGGCTGCGGTCTTGAAGTTCTCCATGCTCATGAGTTGGATTGAGCGATGAGTGACCCAACGATGCTCGTCGTGGCGCACTGGGCCAGCCTATCGGTATTCAGCAGGTCTGTTTTCGCTTTGATGGCCGTGATGTTTGTGCTGACCGAGCTTGCAAGTCTGCTGGATACCGTCGTGTCCAGATTGGCGAGTTTGGTGCTGGCGCTGTCCATCTCTTGTCGGATTTGTACGGCTGTCGGGGCGTTGCCTGCGCCAGAGATTGGCGAGTCAATGCGGGCCAACTCCACGGCTAACTCGGCGCGGATCGCGGCGGCGGTGAGGACTGCCGTGCCAGTGCCGGACCCTACGGGGACTCCGTTTGCCACACTGGCTGCGGATGGGATGTATGCCGATCCGCTCAAAGCGCCGCTGGCGTAGCTCACGCCAAAGCGGACATCGCTGGCTGCTGGCATCGCTGCGTTTTGCGTGGCGTCGATGAGGGTTTTTGCGCCTGCGGTGTCGCAGAAATTAAAGATCGCGACATTGGTGGAGAGCTTTTTGAGGCGGATGCCTGTGCCGCTCACAGGGATTTGTCCGAATGTGCCAAATTCAAATTGTTCGATTTCGCAAATGCCGAGCGCAACATTGGAGACTCCAACCGCCGCCACCAACCCTGCGGAGTTACTGGGGCCATATGCATTGCCCACTGCGCGGGTCGCCCGCACGGTTCCTGTGGAGGCATTGTTTGCTCCTGCCGCTCCAGACGCTCCTCCGTTGCAGATTCCGGTGACGGCACAGATTCCAGTTGAGGCATTGTTGAGGCCATGCGATGTGGCGACAACGGTTCCGCCCGTGACATTTCCTGTCACGTTGACGGTTCCGACTCCTCCATTGTTGATTCCATAGATATTGGCTGCGGTTCCGCCGGTGATGTTGCCCGTCACATTCACGGTTCCGCCGACTGAATTTGATACAGCGGTAGCAACCGTCCCAGAAATAGTGGTGCTGGTTATTGTGACCGTTCCTGTCGAAGAGTTAATCAATCCGTTTGCAGTCGAAATAGTGCCGCCCGACACGTTGCCGGTGATCGTATAAGTTCCTGCAGCAGCATTGATTGCTCCGTTTCCATTTGCCCCGCTCCCGCCTGCGACATTCCCGCTAATTGAAATCGTCCCCGTTGATGAATTGTAAATTCCGTAACAAGTATTTCCCGTTCCTCCCGTCACATTTCCTGTGACGGAAATTGTCCCTGTCGAGGAGTTAAGCGCCCCGATGCAAATGGCGTTGCTTCCGCCAACCACATTCCCCTGCACGATCAATGTTCCGGTCGAAGAATTAAGTATCGCCCCAGTTCCTGCTAATGGCGAGGTGTTGACCGCAGCCCCGCCTGTCACGTTCCCAACAATGGTTGCCGTTGCAGGAGTAGCTGCCGAAAAGGACAAGCAGTTGACGTTGATGGTCGTTGTTTTATTGGTCACGTTTGCCGTCAATGTGACGCCGCTCTGGAGAACGTATGTGCCTGACCCTGCGTTTGAAATTTCGGTGCAGGTCGCATTCGCGGTGATCGTGATCGTGTGACCCGTGGAGGCGCGAGCCTCGTCGCCTGTGGTAGGCACGACTCCACCAACCCATGTCGCGGTTGAGTTAAAGTTGCCTGTTGCGGCTGATAGTATGAGTGCCATAAATTAGAGTCCTTTCGCTTGGATGTAGGCTTGCAGGGCGGCTTGGATCGCGCCGACGGCCTGCTGTGTGGCTTCGTCGCTTCCTGACAGCGATCCGAGAACGATGCCGAGAGCGGACTCGTCAGCGGTGATGACCTCGCCGTTTTCAATGCAAGTGGGGACCAAACGCATTGCGACATTGGCGTCACTTGAGCCATCGCTTAGATAACGGCCCGTGATGGCCAAGTTCAGCGAAAATTTTGGGTAGGATTTGCCTTCGATGGTGATGGGTGTGGATGCGTTCATAGGTTTATGCGTAAGTGAGGCTTTGTTTGTTATTCCAAGCTCCGATTGCGGAGCTTTCGGAGACCACGTCTCCGTTGTCATTGGTTGTTGTTTTATTGATGTCCCAGAGGGTCACGTCATAGACGCTGCCGCTGGAAGGAAAGTCGGATGTGGAAATGCTGGCGAGGTAGACGGTATTGCCGCTCAAGGCGAAGGCCCAGAAGCGTTCGACCGCTGCGCTGCCTCCTCCGATGGCATACACCGCTCCCGTCCCCGGATGGCGGGAATAGAGGATGTGATCGGCATGATTAAGGCAAATCTCTCCGAGACCTAAATCGCTAGTCGTCGGGACTTTGCCTGCTACCGTGGATTTTTTGGGTATGATGGTTGCCATTATGGAATGGGGTTGCCTCCGGGGGATCGAACCCCGGAGGCGGTGGAAGGACTAGTAAGTGCCTCCGTCGATGGTCGATTCAAGGGCGCTCACGCGAGCCGATACGGCAGAAACTGCTGATGCTCTGGTGGATGCCTCTGAGAGGATGTCTGCTTCTGCGGCGGTAACCCTTGAGGTAAGGGCAGTTGCGGCAGTCACTACGTTGTCGATGCGAACTCCGAGAGCGGAATCGGCAGAAGTCCTTGCGGAAGCTTCTGAAGATACAGCACTTGTGCGGGCGCTTACCTCTGCGGCGAGGTCGCTTTCGAGGGTATTGATGTCCGACTCTGCGGTCGTTACTCTACCGGCGAGTGCCGTTGCGGCAGTCGTGAGGGTCGATTCCGCACCTGTCGCACGGGTCACTTCGGCTGCGAGGGCGCTCGATGCGCTGGCGGCGAGGCTCGTGATCGCTCCGTTGATAGTGCCATCGGCGGCTTGGAAGGCGGCGACGACTTCGGTGAGGGAGTCGAGGGCTGCGCCATCAACATTGCTCAACACATTGTCGATGCGAGTTCCGAGTGCCACTTCAGCGGCGGACGCACGCGAAACTTCTGCACTCACTGCCGAGGTGAGAGTGGATTCAGCGGCTTGGGCGCGGGTGATTTCCGAATTCAGCGAGGATGTCACGGAGGACACTGCCGAGGTTCTATCGCTGATCTCTGTTGCCAAATTTGCAGAAACTACTCCTTCAGCGGCAGTTGCACGCGAAACCTCTGCTGAGACTGCCGAGGTGAGTGTCGAGTCCGCTGCGGAGCGAAGCGAGGCTTCTGCGCTGACCGCGGAATCTGCGTAAGTCTTTTTCGCAAAGACGTTTTCGCCGCCAATCGCAAGAACGCCTTCAGCGGTTCCGATGAATAAACTCTTGTTCAGCGTATCATAAGCCAACTCAGAGAGTTGCAAGGATGAGGGCTGACCACTGCCCCGTTTGATTTTGATGATTGGATTTGCCATTTGATTTATTGTGTTGGTTTTGTTGGGTTTGTGTTGTTGTTTTGGGGGTAACTAAAATTGTCCGCAGTCGATGGTTTCGAGCATGAGCCGGTAGGTATCGCTCTCCTCGTTCCAAAGCCATTGAACGTGAGTGTCCTGCGCGTGGTAGATGCGGGCGGTCTTTCCGGGAACTGGGAAATCGGCGTAGGTCGGGTAGATGACAATCTGCTTGATGCTGTCGTCCGGCAAAACAAGCGTGAACTGGGAGAGGTCCAGTTGCTGGGTGATGTTGGATTCGGTGATCGTCGTCATGCGTAGGTGGCGGTCTGCCGGTTAGTCCACGCGACATTGGTCGCCTTTGACGTTAAAATAATCGCTCCATTTGAAACGGCAGTCATCATTTTTGTGATTGTCCATTTTGCTACACTGGAGGCTGATCCACTGGCAGGAATATCTGAGTTTAAGAGTTTTCCGTAGTGGTAAATATGGACTGGAGTTGCTCCGTAAGAGGAGAAACCAGACTGCATTTCAAATGCGTGAATGTAGTTGCTTGGATCGCGCTGGGTGGATGGCGAGTAAAGGCCAAGGGCGACAACTACGATTTTCGACCCATTGGGTATGGCTACTGAAAACGTGATCGTGCCAGCGCCTTGGTTGACAAGGTAGTCGGTGGTGGGTTCTTGCGTGACTCCGTTTATTGTCACAATGACATGGTTCGGATCGCTCGACTTGAGGCCGGTGATTGTAAATGTCTTAGCGACCCCATCGCCCGCGAGTGTCGTCTTGGCGCTGGAAAGAAGGGAGGACTGCTGGAGGGTGAGGTTGAGTGTCTGATTCGGGGCCGTGCCTGTAATGGTGGCCGTTGCCGTTGGGCCTGCGGTGACGGTTCCAATGGAGAGGGTGTTGACAGGTCCAGCCGCGCCATTCGTTCCTGCTGGGCCTTGAGGGAGACCGAAGTTGAGGACAGCGGTGTCGTTTGCGCCCGTGTTCGTGACCGTAGGTGTGGACCCCGATGGGAGGTTCGTGACCGTTCCCACGGTGACGAGGAGTGATGGGTAGCTGACGCCACCAGCAGGACCACCACCCGACGACTGCGAGGCATCGATGCCATCGCCGCCATTGCGGGAGGAGACAAGCTTGGATGACATCCAAGCGGGCTTGATCCGACCCTTGCGTTCGGTCGAATCCCGGCGGATGGCTGGGCTTTTGGCAAGGGAATCGCTGTCCTTGGCAAGGAGGAGCGCCTTGTTGGCATCGCCGGTGAGCGGAATGGCAAGCTTGGACGCGAGATTGGCCGTGAGCAGGTCGATGAAGAGCGAGTCAAACAATGTGACATCGGTGACCTTGCGGACGTATTCCAGCGTGATGGCCTTGCCTAACCAGACATCCCAGTCGGTTGTCCACGTGGTGACGCCGGGTTGTTTGGTCGTGCCTGCAACGAGGCATCGGTAGACGACTCCGTTATTGGAAACGGCATTGCCGACCTCGTAGGATCGGTCTACGACCCAAGCGGGCGTGCCGGAATCGGCGTTGCTCAATACGAAGTTACCTGCGACCTCCCATGAGGAATCGCCGGTTGAATAATCGTAGTCATTGACCCGGAAGACCCGCAGGCAGTCGGACGGGATCGGGTAGCGATAACTCCACTTGTACTCTGGTCGAGGCAGGGTCTCGATGACGGTCCCGCTCTTCATGGCCCACGTCCACGATCCGGCGAGGAGCATGGCATCGCGCACCTGTGGGTAGAGCGATTTCGCGAGGAGCATCGCCTGCGAGGAGGGACCGAACTGCTCGGCAGTCCCGACCCGTAGGATGGCTTGACGACAGAGTTCGTCTTCGGTGAGCGTGCTGGATGGACGCGAGGAGGCACGGGTCTCGACCGCATTTTTCAATGCCGTCTTGCCCGCGAGGAACTGGAGTTCCTTGAATAACTCCTCGGACTTCATTTATTGGCGAGGCGCTGCGGTGGGTTGAGATTCCATGAGTTGGGAAAGCTTCATGGCCAAGGTGACCGTGAGCATGTTCGTGAATACCGGCGGGAATTTGGTCGCATCGGTCGCGATGGCGGTGGATTCCAGTTGGATGGTCGGAGTGAAGTTGGTGTGGATGTAGCCGGAAACGATTTCCCATTGGCCAAAGTTCTCATCTTCATCGACGCCATTGACGCGAAGCACCTTGAGAGTTGAGACAGGAAGGGCATATCGCTTGGCGTAACCGAAGGCCGGAGGCGCGGCGTCTGCTGCCAAGGTTGTTTGCGAGCGTGCAAACTGCCAGTCGAAGTCGGCGAGGAGTTCATTTCGCGTCTGATCGAATAGCGATGTCGCGATGGACATCGGTTCGCCATACGGCTTGAATACATCGGCGCTTCCAACTCGGAGGATGGCTTGGCGGCAGATTTCCGAGACCGAGTTGGCCGAGGTGGTCAAGCGGGGTTTCGCGGATTTCTCGATCAGAATTTTCACGCTGGGGCGTTGCATGGTCTCCATTGCCACGGTCGTCATGGCGGCGACGAGATCACCACTGCTAGTCAGCGGCAGAGCTATCTTCGATGCGATGCGAGCGATAAGCGCCTCGATAAATGGCGCGGGAAATAAAGCCACGTCAGTGATATGAAAGGTGTAGTCGATGATGATCGGAGCGCCGATATCCGTGTGGAGGTTTCCCCCCATGATTTCCCATTGGCCGAAATTTTCGGTGGTATCGATGTTGTTGACTCGGAGGACTTGAATCACATCGGTCGGCAGGGTGTATTTCTTCGTGTACCCTTGTGTTGGTGCGGTCCCAACGAGGAGAGTGACTTGTTTTTTCGCGAAGGCCCAAGGCGCATCGGAGAGGAGTTCTTCCAGCGTGTGGTCATAGAAAGAATTCGCAAAGACCATCGGTTGGCCCTTCAAAGTATCGATGGACCCAAGGCGCATGATGGCCTGCTTGCAAATCTGCGAGCGGTTCACAATGGTGTTCGATGAGGAGGCGTCTGCGACAGAAGTGATTTCCCGTTGCAGTGCTGGACGAGCAATCAAGCTTTCCATCTCCTTCATTGCCGCTATCGCTTGATCGCCTGCGCCAAGTGCCATGGAGAGCTTGTAGGCGAGCCGCACCACGACCATTTCGATGAAGATCGCTGGGAAGGTGGTGTCGGCAGGAACTGCGATGTAATCCACCGAGATCGGGGAAACAAGATTGGTGTGGATGAAGGAACCGACCAGTTCCCATGTGCCGAAGTTCTCCGTGGAATCAATGCCATTGACGCGCAGAATTTTGATGGCCCCTGTTGGGCTTGCGTATTTGAAATCGTACCCGAATGAAAGTGGGGTTGAAGTGATGCCCGATGCCTGCATGCGGGCGAAGCGCCAATCGTAGTCCGAAAGGATTTCGTTGACCGTCTGCCCATAGAATTTGGCCGCGAAGACAAAGGGTTGGCCTTGCTGTTTAAAAGTGTCGGCACTGCCGACCCGCATGACCGCTTGCCGGATGATTTCCGCTGCGGTCGTGGTGAGAACGCCAGAGTAGTTGGCGACTGCCTCGACTGCCTCAAGGAGGGCAGGCTTGGACATGAGGAATTGCAGTTCTTTGAAGAGTTCTTCGGATTTCATTGGGTAGGTGCGCTATGCGGTTGGACTATGCTATTGAGTTTGATGGCGAGAGTGACGGTGAGGATGTGCGTGAAGATGGGAGGGAACTTGGCGGGGTCGGTGACCTTGGTTGTGATGTCCACGACGATAGGGGTCACTAGATCGGTGTGGATGTAGCCACCGACGACTTCCCACTTTGCGGTGTTGTCGGCATCGTCGATGTTATTGACCCGGATGATCTGACCTGTCCCTGCGGGAATGGTGTAGCGGTAGGCATAGCCGGTCGTGGGATTAGCGGCATCCTTGGCAATGGAGATTTGGGAGCGGGTGAACGACCATTGGAAATCGGCGAGGAGTTCGTCGCGGGTGACCTCGTAGAACGACTGAGCGAGTGCCATCGGTTCGCCGAAGGGTTCAAAGAGATTGGCGCTGCCGACACGCAGGATCGCTTGTCTGCAAATCTCAGTTGCGGTCAGCGTGCCTGCGGTGATGCGTGCCGCTTGCGTCTTCTCCGTGGCATTGGCAAATGCAGGCTTGCCGAGCATGGCCATGTAGAGTTCCACGGTCTGCTTGAAGAGGTCTTTACTGCCGGTGAGTGGCATGGCAAGGACGCCTGCGAGCTTGACGGCAAGTAGCTCAGTGAAGATCGCCGGGTACTTTGTTTCGTCCGTGATGTTGGCGATGTAGTCCAACGTGACGGGAGAAACGAAATTGGTTTGGAGATTAGTGCCGAGGATTTCCCATTGTCCGAAGTTCTCGCTCTCGTCGATGTTCTCGACACGAAGTGAGCGTATGTAGTCGATGGGTAGAGCGTACTGGTAGGTGTAACCACCGAGCGGGGTCGTGCTGCTGGTGAGGTTGACCTGCTTGCGGCAGAACTGCCAATCGAACTCGGCTTGGAGTTCGGCTACGGTCTGAACGTAGAAGAGCGTGCAATACTGCGCCTGTGCGGTCGCATCGGCGAGCGTGGTGATACGGGAATCACCTAGTCGAGCGAGAGCGAGGTTGCAGATTTGAACGTCCGTCATTGAAGCAGTTTGAGAGAGTTAAAAAAGTGGGTGGCAGACATTGTCCCGGTCTGCCAGCGGGGTGCTTTTTTTAAGCTTCGTCGCAAGCGATCTCGACGACCTTCTTCTCTTCCATGCGGACAGCGGCGAGGCTGGCCACGGAGCGGATTTGAAGGGAGTGCGAGAGGTCCGTGCGGACGTCCATGTGAGTCTTGAGTCCACGCTCGGCCAAGATCACGCCCGACTTGACGTAGGCGTAGCAGGAACGAACGGTGGAGACTTTGGTGAGGAGTTGGCTGCGGCGGAATTTGAATCCCATGAAGGTATTCAAAGCCCCGTCCACCAAGGCGCGAACGCTGTTGTAGTCTGCGCTTGTGACTTCAAGCGTGCGGAGCAGGTCTTGAAGTTGTTTGGCGCTGACCACCATGATGCGCTCCTCTTCCTCGTCAATTTCGTTGCTGTCGAAGAGGAACTTCGCAGCGCGGAGCTTGGCAATGGTGAGACCGCTGTTGGCAGCAGTGCCGGATTCCACAAAGTTGACAGCGACCTTCTGGCCTGCTGGCAATGCGGTAGCCGTTGTGCCGGTCGTGCCTGTGTAGGCAGTGCCGCCGAGAGCGCCGATGATGATCGTGTCGCAGGTGCGAGCGTAAGCTTGAGCATGCGATTGGATGATCGGGGATGTCGGAAGGACAACCTCACCGAGGAGTTGCTCATCAAACTCGTCAACGAGTTTCGCGCAGTCGTATTGCTGCGGGCGAATCCAACGCTTGGCCATCGCTTGATTGCTGATCCGGGTGTCGCCAGAGCGATCCGTGATCTGCGTCATCGAGGTTGCGTCGATTTGGTTGTAGCTCTTTTCTTTGCCTTCGATTGAATCAATCGTGACATATTCTTTCAGCTTAGAATTCTTTTGCTGAACGAGGTGTTTCCAGTTGCTGTCGAACTGGGTTGTGTAGTGATCGGGGATGTTCGTGAGAACGCCGTTTAAGTTAGCCATTTTATTCCTTTAGTTGAGTTGTGTTGGTATCAGTCGAAACTGATGGATTTGTTCTGCTCCCTGTCCTTGCCGGTTGTCCTTGCGGATCGTCGGATCGGGGTATTTGGAAGCAGATTCACAAAGGAATTGTCTGCTCTGACGGTCTTACGTTTCAGCCCGATTCAGTATCAGTCAAAACATATTTTCAGAAATGTTGCGGGGCCGGGAGTCGAACCCGGAACTCAAGGGTATGGGCCTTGCAAGATACCTTTTCTCCACCCCGCGAAATTGTTATCCCTGCTTGAGCAGTCCGGTCACCAGAGTCGCGGCCTCGCGGTCGCCCTCCATGTACCGCTTGTGCCAGCTATTGTCGGGATTGCTCATGATGTCCTTGGCGCGGGCCGAGCCGGTCATAAACTCTGAGCCACTCATCGAGCGCCCGACCTTGTCCTCGCTCATCATTTGGCTCAAGCGAACGAATCCACGCACGACTTCGGGGTCCGCGAATCCTTGTGAGTTTGCATTGACTCCCGCGATCTTCGCGGCCTGCTTGGCGAGGCCGATGTTCTTGTCAAACTCCCCTCCCCACTCCTTCTTGAGGGTGTTGACAGCATCGACATGCTGCTTCTCAATCTGCGCCTGCATGCCCTGCATTTTGAAATGCTCCATCTTCGCGTGTTCGGTCACTAGCGCCTTCATCGCGGAGGGTGGGATGTTGTGCTTGTGGGCGATCTCAGCGTAGTTTTTGACATTGTTGTCATCCCATGTCATGCCCTCTGGGAGCGCATCGGGAGCGAACTTGTACTCGTCAATCGTATCGGGAACTCCGAGCGAACGACGAAATGCGGCGACCTCTTCGGGTGAGGATTTCTCATTGGGTACGCCAAGTTTTTTGCCTATCAGCGCATTCGCATTACCAAGGGCTTTGACAAGGTCTGGAACGCTTTTGAAATTTTTGATCGAGCTTTTGTAGTCAGCGACCTCGTCTGGCAACTTGTCTATCCATCCTTCCGAAAACGAACCGTCATCTTTGAAGTAGCCTGTGTGTTGCGTGGGTGCGGTTGATGTCTCCGTTGCGGCTGGCGCTTCGGCGTTGGTGGCGGCTCCTGTGTCGAGCAAACTCTGCTCGGAGGAGGTGTCGGTGGTGTCTTCCATAAATGGTATCAGTCAAAACAACCCTACTCTTCGGGGTGGTAGCCGAGATGAGTCTCGCGACCGGCGTAGGTCTTTTGGAATTCCTCTGGGGCGTAGTCGCGAAGCCACTCGACAAGCTCAATGGTCTTGTCTCCGAGCATGGGGTCCATATCGGGGCGTGGTGGGATGTCGGTGTTTTTCTTGCTCATTTTTTGATGACCTTGCGTTTGGGTGTTTCGATGTCGCCATCGGCAATGACAATGCGGCGAAGCATGGTCTCGATGTGGATGAGAACGCCCCTCTGGCCATCGCGGAGTGCGGCGACCACAGGGTTGAAATCGTAGCCGGGTAAGAATACCTGCGAGTCGGTCGCGAACTGATGCTTGATGTCAGCGATGATGAGAGCGCCATCCTTGGTGTTGAATACACGGTGGTAGGCATTGGTGAGGCGCTGGCGCTCACGCTCACGCTTGAGGGCGGCAGATTTGTCTTCGGGAGCCATCATGCCATACCGGGGATCATTTGAGCGATGGCCGAGTCTTGCTTCACGCCACCGACCTTGCCGATGGCTGCGGCTTGACGTTCCATCTGCTCGGCCTGCGCTTGTGTCTGTGCGGCCTGCGCTCGTTGTGCGCGGGTCTGGGCGACCATTTCCTCATCCATCAGCCAACGCGCAGGCAGGCCATCGTTTCTGGCCATGTCACGGGTGATCTCGTCGAAATCAAAGTTGTCCAGCATCTCCGGGCGAAGATTGGCAAAGGGCAGGAGCATCTCACTGGTACGGATGAAGGCGGCATTCTCAAGCGACTTGATCGCAAGTGCGATCCGCGAGTTGTAGGAGACCTCTGGATCGGGAATCATGCCGGTCATCTGGAAAGCTTCTGGTGGCGGCGGGAACTTGCCAGAACGCGCAAGGACCGCGAAGACCCGGCGAAGGAGCGGATTGAATAGCTCAGTCGTCAGTCGGGCGAATGTCGGAGAAAATTGGATGAGCTTTTCGCTCGCACGCTCGGCGACTTCGCGAGCGGTCATCTGCTTCTGGAGTTGAGCGAACATCTGGAAGAGGTCCACATGGAAAGCCTCATTGATCGCTTTGCGCTTTTGTTCAGCCCGCTCGACGCCGATGTCGTAGCGTCCACCGGTTCCCCATTCCTTCGGGGTTGCTCCGGGGTTGTTCGGATCGAAATACGTCACGCCTCCCGCACGCAGGTCAATGTCGCCATCGAAACCAGCAGGGATGAGGATGCGAGGGAAGGCGTGAATCTCTGCCAGAGAATCTAGTTGCTTCTCAAGGAAGTTGAGTTGCTTGCATTCGGGAAGAGCCGTCCAGCTTGGCGAGTAGCCGTAGCACTCGCTGTTCTTCCATTTCAAATAGCGGGTGACAAAGAACGGTTGCTCATCGAAGCCCGACTTGAGGAAGACATGTTTGGTCGCCTTCTCCACATAGACAGATGCGTAGGGCTTGTTGGCCCCATCACGCTTGCCATCCTCGATCTCGCCCGGTCCGCGAGGAGATATGAGGTGGATGCAGGTGAATTTCTTGTTGCTGTTCGGGCGCTCTAAATCCTTCCGCATCGCCTCGGTGAGCGCCTCGATGCCGAACTTGAGTGCGGCCTGCCGAGCCGTGATCTCGTACTCGCGGGAGAGCGTATCCACATACCCCTCGTCATCTTCAGAGATCGCAAACGATCCCATGTCGAGCTTGGTAAAATTGAGTGAGTTGTTCTTGCCACCTTCGACAAGAATCGCAGCGGTCCCGAAGCACCCTCGGTCCAGATAGAGTTCGTGGATTTCGGTGTAGAAATTGGATCGGCTCAGTTCGGCCTGCATGACCTCGGTGCAACGCTTGAACCATTGCTCGACCTCGTCTTCGCTTTCCATGGCCTTCGGTGGTTCCAGTGAGAACCACCGGCTTTCGAGCGGGGTCATCCAACTCAGTTGACCATTGGCCAAGATCATGTTTGCCCGCACCGCAGTCGCGTCAAAGAGTTGCGACTCATCATCCGTGGTGGGCGATGTGTTCTGCGTGAACATACCCGCCTTGCGAGGCATCACATATTTTGCAATGTCCTCCCAGAGTGACTCCCAAGTCGCACGCTGATGGACTAACTCAGCGTGCCGCTGAATGACCCTGTCTGCGAGTTCGGAATTGTTGCCGTTCATCGGGTATCAGTCAAAACTAACCGAGAGTGGACTGCTTGCTGGAATCATAACCCATCTGGTTGCTCTCCCCGGCAATGATGCTTCGGCGCATGCCTTTCCGGCGCTGCGCGGCGGGCAGTTGGTCATCGGGGGCGTTCTGATCCACGCGAGCGCCGGGGGCGGCTTTATTGGCCTCCATGTTGGCCATGGCGAGTTCCTGCTGGCGCTTCTGCTCTGCGGCCTGCTCGGCCTGCACACGCATCTGCTCCTTCATCATCGCGGCCTGCTCCTCTGCGCGTTTCTCGGCAGCAGCAGTTTGCGCTGCGGCTGCGGCTTTGTCTGAACTGCTTGGACCTTTTGAACCTCCACCTCCGAACCAAGCTAGGACGGGAGAGAGGATGGGGTTGAGTTGGTGGTCAATGAGTCGCATCGTGGTTTTATTTTCGAGGTTTCGTAGATTCGGAGCGGTCTATTCCGACGACTCCATGCGATCAACGGAAGGGTGTACGGAGCGAAATGGCAAGGATTATTTTGACTGATACCACAATATATTGTGATCAGCCAGCAGTTCTGGCACAACCTGTGGTATGTGTAGGCGGCATCGCGCCAGCGTTCCTGCGGGTCGTGGATGTCCACAGGACGTGCCAGCATGAAGAAATCCTCGGTGTGGATGACGACTCCATTCCATGCGGTGAGTTCGACCTCTTCCGCGAAAGATCGCGTCTGCGGGTAGCGCCGGTAGAGGTCTAGGATTTGGAGTTCCAGTTCGCGTTTCATTTTCTAATCTTCTCTTCTCTTCTCTTATCGGTTCTTGATGGGTTTCGCTTGGGTTAGCCATGGGTATCCCATCGGGAACCCATGGGTTAGCCATGGGTTATCTTCGCACCTTTCCGAATCCACCCCCTCGGAATCCGGCCACCACTCTGGTCGCTTCGTGCCGCTCGGCTTTGCGTGGGATCGCGGATCGGTCGATCACCATGCCTCTTTTAATAGCTTGGTGAGAGAGCGAGAACGCATCAGCGTAATGGCTCGACCAGTCATGCACCGGCACATCCTTTATCGTGACGCCATCACGCTCCTCCTTGGCGTGATAGGCATCGAGCGCCTCAAGTCCATCAGCGCATCCAGACTCATTGATTGAGATGCGAGGGAACGCATCGTTGGCAAGATTGATGCCATCCCATACCGAGAGTTGCCTCGGCACAGGGCAGACGCCGGTCAACCCGCTGCGACCGAGCGCCTCCTGCCAGAGTCCTCCGACTTCCGCTGCGGCGTCATGCGGGATGAAGTGACCACCGTAGCCGTACTGGCGATCCTTGAGCCGTGCAGCCCAGTCTGCGGGCGTAGCGCACTCATCGGACCCAGAGAGCGCCTCGATGTAATTGATGCGGTCACCGACCATCTGCCAGACCCACACCTTCTGGTTCAGCGGAGCGCCCACATCCCAGCTTGTGTAGACCGGCAGTTCTTTGAACCAGAGGATGTCGTTGGTCACCCGCTTCTCAGCGCGGGCCTTTTCGAGGTTCCTCACATAGATCGCACCCGGACGTCCCACATTGAAACTGCACTCGTACTCTTGCTGGTAGGCATTCTCGGTCGTGCCTTTTCTAATGTCATCGAGTTCGGCAGCAGGAATGATCCCCGACTCGCTCGCACGTTGCATGAGGGAGAACCACTCGGTGTCCGCGCAGGCGCGATTCCATTGCTTCCAGAAGAGATTCCTGCCCTTCGGCGTGCCGACCCATGTCGCCCATCCATTGTAGTCGGTGAGCGTTGGCCGGATGACATTGTCCCATGCCGCTGGATCGAGATCAGCGGCCTCGTCCATCACCACGCCATCGAGGTAGATGCCGCGCAGGCGCTCAAACGCTTCGCCAGAGTAGAGTCGGATGGTCGCGCCATTGTGAAAGGTGATCGCCAAATCCGCCTTGTTCACCACCACGCCGGGGATTTGAGAAGTGAATTGGACGAGGTATTTCCACGCGATGTCCTTGGCCTGCTCGCGGGTCGGAGCCACATAGGCATATCGGAGCGGTGGCCCGCTGCGCTTATGCTGGAGCGCCTTCACGATGAGGTCTTGGATGCAAACGAAGCTCTTGCCAGCGCGGCGATGCAAGACCATCACGGCCCAGCGTTGCGTTCGGTGCAGATAGCTCGCGAGTTGCGGTCGCGGGACGATGGAGATGTTAATTTTGGCCACCGATGGTGAGGTTGATTTCCAACGCTCCGACGATGTCTAGCTTTTCCGGCTCATTCCATCCCATCGCCTTCGCGAGCATCTCACCGTATTTCGCGCAGGTTGAGGATTCCGGTGGCATTTCCATGAACCGCTCGCGGAGTGTTTCAAGGTATGTCTCTCGCTTGTAGGTCATCTTCGATTCCACCTTGGCGCGGAGTTCTTCCACTCTCTTAGTGATATCAACATTTTTCAACAATCGCTCACCTCCCTGTCCTGCTCCATTTTCGGAGTAACCGGCTTTGAGATAGGCTTGCGTGATTGAGAGACCGCTCGCATATGCTTGGCAGAACGCTTCTTGTTTGGGGTTGATCTTCATGTTCATTCGGTATCAGTCGAAACTTGTCTTGACAAGAACGGAGTTCCCCCTTTTATAATCCCCACAGCTTCGCGTATTTCAATGGTCGTCATTTCTTGCGCTTTGGTTTTGACTTTGACTTGGCGGAACGTGATTTCGATGGTTTCCGGGTCGTCGTCTTCGATGAGTTTGGCGTAGCGCAACTGGTCGATGAGAGGCTTGCAACCGCCCGCATAATTATCGGCATCGAGGAGCCGCACGGCATTGCGCGTAATGATGAGAGAAGTGCGAGGCGTGCGCGTTTTTTCTCCTTTTGGAGGAGGGTCCAGTGCTGGCCGAGCAGCCGGTTGAGGCTTGGGGTTGTGTAGCCCGGCAGTTGAAGAGTGAGAGTATGAGCCATCTGGGTTTGGTTTGTAGCCGAGCTTTTCGAGTTGGTCATGTGTCCAGTTCACTGCGCCTCCCAAGGAAACGCGCACCCCGCTTTGTTTTTGCCACTGCTGGCGTAATACGATGAGCGGAAACTATGCGCTGCCTCCCTCGCCTCGTCTCGCTCACGCTCAAGCTGTCTTGCGTGCCGCCATATAACCGGATGAGAGAACTTTGCCGCACTTCCAAGTTCATTTTCAAGATGATCTGTTTCTGGTGTATTCATAATTTAAAATAAAAATTCTTTGCGGCGACGAGCGGCTTCGATTTTGCGGCGTTCCGGCGTTGATTGCCAAAAGCGTTTGCAGGCGGCGTCAATGTCGCCCTCCAGTTTCGCCCACCACCTGTCCGCCCGGTCGGAGCCGCAGGATTCTGTCCCTGCGGCCCCTTGGCAGACGATATCCCGATTAGAACGAGATTTCTTCTTCATTGCGGGCGATTTTGAGGCGTTTGTTAAGGGTGGCGATGCGGGATTGATCGAGGGGTTCCACTGCACCTTCCAGCGGGTTCAGCCACTTGATCTTGAATCTGGCCTCTCCGTTGTATTCCTCGGCCTCGATTGTGAGGCGGCACTGCTTACCGATGAACGGAGACTTGCCAGAAGAGAGCGAGTTGATATCCCAATCGTTTCCGAATGCTTCATCCAGCGTGTCGCAGGTCCGTTTCACCGCCTTCTCCGATAGCCATCCCTGCCAGACGATTTCGCGTCCATGCTGGTCGCTGGCCGGATCGTCAATGAGGAGCGGGAGACGGATGAAATCCGTGCCGGTTTTCGTCTTGCCGAGCCATCCGTTGCCGGGTTGCTTCACCTTGGCAATGAATTTGCCTGCCGAGGTGACGTATTTACTTTGTTCTGCTAGTTCGTGTGTTGTCATGTTGTTTGGTTGTTTATGTTGGGGAGATTGGTATCAGTCAAAACTTTGTTATTTCGCGATAAAAGGTCTTCTTTGTCGTTGTAAATGGATTCTATGTGAGAAACCCATGTCCATCCTTTCCAAGTTCCCGAAATGCGTTTTCGAGTTTCAGACGGGCGAAGCATTCCAATGCCGCGCAATGCCTTTACTGGTACATCGTCTGGATGGAATAGATGTTGGTGCTGTCGAATAAACTCCGCCAAATTCACAAAATAAAATGTTACATTAGATGGGCTTCGGATGTGCCATTTTCTACCAGCATGATGCTTTATTCCTTTTTGGCATTTTTTACTTTGAGCCAATGCTTTTCGCATTTTTTTAAACGCTTCGGCAGCAAGTGGACTCTCTTTTAGTGATTGGCGGGCGCGTTCCCTTACTTCTGGTCGCTGAAGTAATTTAGCATTTTGCTTAGCGGACGCTTTGTGTTTTTCAGATTTTTGTTTTGCAGCCGTGCATTTTTCGCGCATTTCTTTTGTTTGAAAGTGCTTTCCATTGTGCGTCTCTTTGAATAATTTTGACGCTTTTCTGTTTGCAATGTTCTTTGCAGCCAAAACTGGATCAGTCCAAAACCTTTTAGCGTTCGCAATAGCCGCTTTTAATGAATTTTGGTTAGTTTTCTTCGCCTTCATATCGTCACAATATTCGTAAACTCCGATAACCGCCGGAGGATCGGCTCGCCCCTGTCGGACGAGAGCATTTTTCTGAGGTCACCCTTGACGGCATTCGCCGTCCAGATGATGGGCAGTTCGTGGGAGGATCGGTGTTCAAGGAGGTCGAAGAGTTCCAACTCGCTGCGCTCGGTCATCTTCTGCTTACCGAGGTCATCGAGGAGCAGCACTTTGGTGCGGCGGCAGCGGGTGAGCGTGTCCTCGGCCAGCGCCTTGGATTGGTTGTCGTCATGCCACTGGTCGGCGCAGGCTTTAGCGAATGCCGTTGAGGTTATCCCGAAGACGCGCAGCCCGCTGAAATGCAGTCGCTTGAGCAGTATCCATGCCGCTCTGGTCTTACCGCAGCCCGCAGGGCCGATGAGTCCCATTCCGACTGGATTATACTGCCATGCCTCGCATTCGCGCAGGAAGGTGCTTGGAATGCGTCCGAGGTCGCTTTGGCGGTAGAGTGGTGGACAGAGGGCATTGAATGCCTCCTGCCGCCTCTCCTGCTCTTCTGCGGCCTGCTCCTCGCGGAGCTTCTCGGAATGCCGAGCGAGGCAGTCCTCGCACAGCACTCGGAGGTTCGGGAAGTAGCGTGACACGTTCTCATCTGGTAGCGGGACCGACTCGAAACATTCCTCGCTCGCACAGGGTTGGTAGGTCATTACCATTGCTCTACCTCCTCGACCTTGGCAGGGGCCAATGCCGGTTCCACCTTGTTGAGCCAGCCGATGACAAACATCCGGGTCTTCTTGCGTCCGGGGCGGGCGAGAAGCCATGCATCCATTTTGCGGCTTTCCGCATCCACATCGACATTCGGGTAGTGCCTCCGCATTTCAGCCCAGAACTCCTCATCGAGGAGATAGGATTTTTTCGGAGCGCCTACTTCTACTTTAGTAGAAGTATTAGAAGATGAAGATGAAGAAGAAGAAGAAGGGGTTGGCTTTTGCTTAACCTCGTTGGATAAGCAAACGCTAACCTTATGGTTATCCTTCAAGGTTGGGTTGCCTCCGAGGTGACCACACGCAGCCCTCTTATTACGAAGCTCTTCGTCCCGAATCATCCGGCGCGAAAAGATCACACCCTCCTCGTCGGTCTCGAAAACGCCAGCCTCGGCGAGTTCTGCCAGACACCCTTCCGTTTCCTGCAAGGTTAGCCCGCACATACGAGCAAGGTTGGGAGCAAGGATAACCTTATGGTTAACCTTGAGGTAACCATAGGGTGAACCTTCATGCATGAAGCAAAGGATATCCATCCAGAGTCCGCGAGCCGCCGCGCTACAGGACCGCAGCCCTGTGTCGCGCAGCCAGTCTCCGGGGTAGAATTGAAATGCTGGGCGCTTAGTCATTGGAGTTCCTTCCAAAGAGTTCTGAATGCTCGTTCTGCTGTTGCTGGCACGACTCCGTTTCCAAGCAGCCGGAGTTCGTCTGTACGGTTGTCACAGGAGACTTGCAACTCGGCATTGTCCAGCCTATCGGAAGTCCCATCAGCGTCTCCACCCAGCGCGGGTTGAGCTTGCCCGCCTGCGTCCTCTCCACCATCGGCGTCAGTTCCTTGTATTCCCGTTCCTCGTTGCCCCTGCCGCTCTTGTGGTCGCGGGCTGTTGGCGTTGCCCATTGCTCCTCCTTCCACACTTGTGTCGCAATACTCTCTCCGCCCCGCTTGTCGTTCCAATGCTCGCCGTATTCTGGATGCATCGACGCCATCGCGCTGCGCGGCGTTGCCCACAACTCTTGGCGGTTCCCATCCGTGCTGGGGTTCTCCGGGTCGGGAAGGCCAGAGTGTTCGGCAAGGTACCCCGCTTCCTCTATGCTCCCGTGGTATCCCGTCTTCTCGATCCTCCCGCCACAGCATCCCATTGATGCTCCCTTGTGCATATTGAGTCTCGGTGACGGCCATGATGAACACTCGCTTTCTCTGATGAGGTGCGCCGACTTCACGCGCACTGAATATTCCCCACGACACCTTGTAACCCATTGATTCCAGTTCTCCAACGACCTCTCGGAGTCCAAGACTGATGTGTCCTTCGACGTTCTCGAAAAAACACATTCTTGGTTGAAGAAGTCGAATTCCGTCTGCGATCCAAGGCCAGAGGTGTCTGGGGTCTTCTTTTCCTGCTCGTTTTCCTGCGGCAGAGAACGGCTGGCAAGGGTATCCCGCAACGAGGATGTCCACCAATCCGTGAAACGATTCGTATGGGAAGGTTTTAAGATCGTTCCAAATAGGTGCGACATCCATGAGTCCTTTTTCCATTTTACTGATGAGATTGGCTTGAGCAAACCCCTCAAGTTCACAATATGCGAGGGTACGCATTCGGCCTCCAAAAATGTTTTTGAGTCCAAGTCCAATGCCGCCATATCCGGCGCACATTTCAATAGTTGTGATGGCATTATCCACATGACACCTCCAGCGAATACTCCGCGACCCGCTTGCCCGTAGGTGTCACAACTTTCTTCTCGGTGATCGGCCATCCCGCCTTGCGAAGCTCGCAGACGCGAGCCGCCAGCCGGAAGCAACCAAATAGATTCAGCGCCGATATCGGCGTCACCCGGTTGCCACCACGCAGGTAGCCCAGTATCGCGTTCGCCTGCGTTGGTCGCGAGTGACCGAATTCTAGTTCTGGCTGGGTCATTTCACCCTCGCTTTCTTCTTGTCCGCAACCAGCTTGACGATGTCCTTGCCGACGATGGCCTTCTCCTCGCTAACCTTCACACCCATCTTAGCGCACCATTCGCGGAACTTTGTGCCGGTCATTTTCCCGCCGCAGTTGGCGACCAGATCATCGAGACCCGACTTTCCGGCCACCGCAGCCGAGACAATGGCGAGACGGTCGAAATGCTCGCGGCCCGCCTCCTCTTGGAGCTTCCACCCCGGCACAACCACATGAGCATGCAACATCAGCGCCTTGGCTTTTATTTTGAGATCATCGACGAAATCCTCAAAGATGGCGTTCGTTGTAAGGAAAGTCCCCAGCCTCTCCGGGTCTGCCAGCAAACCAACCTTCAGCGCCTCCAGTGAGACGCCACTCGGTTGAGATTCCACCACCGCCAGCGTCTCCACCACGGGAGCCGTGCGGGACACACAAGTGTCCTTCTTAATACACCATGAGCAGTACTCATTCGCGCAGGGTTGCTTGTTTGGATCGTTCGCTGAATCCACGATCCCCTTCACCCATTGCTCGGCCTCATCGTAAGTGTAGCGGTAGTGGACAACCTCCTGCTGGTCACAAAAAAGCAGCACGCACTCCCACTTGTCGGTGAACGTGCGAGCCATGTTGCCGAGGGCGTATGCCGCCTGTTGTTTATGGTACGAACGTAATTGTCCCGACTTTAGGTCCATGCTCAAGCAAAGCGCCTCCACACGCGCATCCTCAGTCCCCACATGGGAGAGGTGCGGGGTCACAACTTTGAGACGTGCCTCGTCGGAGATGATCTCATGGTAACATGCAACGTCCTTGGCAGTCTGTACCGCCCACATCACCGAGTCCTGCTCCAAGTCGGAGAGCGCCAAAAATGGCTGGCGCTCGCCCATGAGAAGACCCCGGAAGGCCAAATCCATACGAGTCCCACGCTCTGCCGCAGGGCCAGAGACGGGGTTGCTTTCAAAGCAAGGACACAGGTCGAGCTTGTCGAGAGCGGAGTGTCTGATGGCGCTCATTATGCGACCTCCTTCAGCACAGCTTCCAAGAATCGTGGCGTGTTCGACAGCACCCGGTTGCGGTAGCCCTCATCCGAGATGTCGCGGAAGGTCTGCCCCTCGGCGATCTGGCCTTTGGCCCGCAGGAACGCATTCACCTTCGCCGCATGCTTCTTGCGAACCTTCACAATCTCGTCCTCTGTGAGGCCCGCATCGATGATGAGGTTCGTGAAAATGCCCTTCTCCAACTCGTCCGCCCAAGTATCATTTGATACCACCTCGGCCTCGATGACAGGTGTCGCAGGAACTGCAACAGGCTCGACCACGGCCTCTACACATTTCGGTTCTTCAATCCACCCGGTAGCAAGCTCTACCTTCACTGAGCGTGGCGCTGATCTAGGCGCATCAAACTCGCCAACCTCCTCCGGCGTATACATCCCGTTGAGTACCGCAGGGAATGTCGCACGGACCCCCTCCGAGATCACCCGCGCCCGCAGCATTTGCCGTGGATACGAGCGCCAGTTGTCCTTGCCTCCCAGCCCCGCCGCCTTGGCCCTCGGCATGTCCCAGTCGATGCGGAGCGATCCGCCCGCAGGGTGGCTGAATGTTGCCGCCACCTTCTCGTTCGTATGGTCGTGCCATTCCACCCGCCCGCCGCTCTGCTGGAACCTCGCCAGCATCGAGTCGCTCTTGAGCGAGGCGCGGCCTTGGATGATATGGTAGTCGCTCGCCACCGATCCGGGGTGACGACCTTCGGCGGTCGCCACGATCATCAAGGCGAGTGCTTGATCCGCTGTCTTCATTCCGAAGAGACCCGATTTCACGATGGCGTTGGCCATCACCTGCATGTCGCCCAAGGCGACTTGTGTGTTGACTTGTTGTGTCAGTTGTGTATTACTCATGTTGTTATTACTGCGTTCTTGTGGTTGTGACTTGACCCCGTTGGCTTGCCCGCCTTCGGGGTCGTTTTCTTGTGGTGAGGACGATCAGTCCTCGAAATCTTCAAATTCTCTCCACCGGCGCTTGCGCTCTGCATGGCGGCGATACCTCGCGAGAATGTCTGCCTGTCCCAGCCTATAGCTGGCGTAGCAGGAACCGAGGGTGAGGACTGCGAGAGCGAGGCCAAACGTGGCGCTCATTTCGAGACCCTCCACGCGACCGCGACCAATGCGAGTGCCGGTCCCACGGAGCAAAGGAAATCAAGGAAGTAGCCGATGGATCGGCAGACGTAATCGGGGTCGCTCACTTAGCCCTCCTGTTCGTGGTCGCCCGGCGCTTCGCCATCCACCATTGTTCCAAGGAGGGTTTGAGGATCGACCATCCACCGCGATTGCCGCGGGGTTTCTCAGCCGTGAAATCTCCATTGCGGCAAAACACACGGATCGTGAATTCAGAGTAGCCCGTGTACTGCGCGGCATCCGTTACGGTGATCATCATTTCGATGCCCTCATGAGGCTTGCCGCCTCCGTTGTCGTTATCTCGTCATTTGTCATATTGTATATGGGTTACTAAAACCTTTGGAGAAAAAAAATTACAGACACAGACATGTAAGTGCCACATTGGCACTGGTTACTAAAACCGCCTCCAAAAAAAACTCAACTTGGCGACTAACTGGTCGCTTGCTTTTTGACGCTTCCACCCTTACTCGCTCGACTAATTCCCTTGGAAGTCTGACGCTGAACTGCATCTTTTGTCGCTTGCGCGATTGCGATGTAGTCGTCTGGCGTGAGTTCTGTGTTGCGTGTGGCATGAGTAAGAATTTCTTCAATGAAAGCGGTTATCGTCAAACCACGCGATTTCGCAGCTTTGCGAATGCGACGAGCAAGCGTTCTTGGGATGTAAAACCCAATTACTTCTTTATCGGCGGCGTGTTGGTTTGGCATGACGAGAAAATTTCTACTCTAGGTTACTATAACCCTACAACAATTATTTTTTTTGGGGTGATCACCTACCCCTAACTTTTCTATTGACACTCCCATAGATACTACCTCTGCGGGCGAAATTATTTTTTCACCTTTGCTCTGTTCTCAAGCACTTTTGCAATGAGACGCTCCCGATTTTTCTGATACCAATCTGATTTCCGTTTCGCCTCGGCGTTCTTGAAAGCGAGGTCTGTGGCATACTTCGTCCTGTACTGCCGAGCCATGAATTTCTTCTGAATTTTCTTGTCTTGGTATGGCATATTAAATCCTCCACCACGCCTTCTCATCCGCTCTGGCAGCGGGAACGGCATAGACACGTTGCACCATCGTGGGAGATGTATGCCCCATCTGGTATGCCGTGAGACCAGCATTGCCACAACGTGCCAGATGGTAAGTCGCGAACGAATGCCGCATCGCATTGTCGGGCCAACCCTCCCATCCCAACGCCAACACAACCTTCCTCCTTCGCTCGTAGAGCGCCTCCAGCGACCCGCTCACAATCTGCCCTGTCTTCTTCTCGAAAAACTTTTTGCGCTTCATCAGCGGTTCGGTCATATCGACCACCCGCTCCAGCATACCTTCATGCTGTTTGGAGACTTCCTTGCGGATATAGATTTGTTTTGTCTTCACATCGATATCCTCCCAATTCATCCGCGACACCTCTATAGTCCGCAGGCCCGCGAACCCACCCAAAAGGACAAGCGCCCGCACATCGTCCGGCATCGGAGCATTGAGAAGGGATATCATTTTTTCAGCAGTCAAAATATTCCTTCCCGGAGTCGCTCTTGGTGGTCGAACGCCATCGAGCGGCGAGCGGTCAATGAAACGCATGCGATAGCACCATCGGAAAAACATCCGCGCATAACGAAACCACATCGACCGGCTCGTTTCCGTCTTACCCATATCCTTCACCCATCGCTCTACCTCAATCGATGTAACATCATCGATGCGACACTTGAATTGCCGCATGAGAGCAATCTGGGTTGCTGATACCTTATCTCTGTGGCTTTTGCTTTTTGCATCCACTCCCCTAGCCCACAATGTCGCGGCCTGCGATACCGTTACTCCCTCCCTATCCGTCAAAGATTGTGTGCCTTTTTCGCGAATAAGTGACACCAACCTTTCCCCCTCCTCAAAAGCTTCCTGTTCGGAAGCAAAGAATCTGCGTATTTTTTTTCCTGCAAACGCCGACCTCACCTCCAGCTTCCACGGAGAGACAGGTCGAAGAGGGTAAGGCGACACGATAAATGGGGTTAGGATCATATTGTTTATTGTTGCTCGCTGTTGTCCGCTGTTGTCCGCAAGCTGCACTTAAAAGCCAATATTAACCAAAATGAACAAACATCAAGCAACAATAAAGAGAGTCTGTCTGAGTGCTTAGATAAAGGCTCTAGACGCTGTCTAGAGGTGGCGGAAGGGGCGGGATTCGAACCCGCGGTAGGTTACCCTACGTTCGATTTCGAGTCGAACGATTGGCATTGTTTACCAATGCTTTAAATGCACGTTGTCCATCGTTGTCCTGTTATTTAAACAACAGGGCGGATGCGGATGAAGTTTCGGGCGATGGATTTCTGCCGCACTTTTCGCCAAACTCCATCTCCAGCGTCTGAGTCACGCTCGCCTTTGCCATTCGTGTTGCCCTCGATGGTGATGATCTGGTGGCCGGAATCGCTTTCGACGATGCCGACATGGCTGAAGTCAAAGACGACGATGTCGCCGGGTTTCGCCCACTCGCGGTCGTGCAGGACGATGGTTGTCTTCGGGCGAGCTTTGGCCCAATCGAGCATGCCGTAGGCAAGAGCGGTTTTTGGTCGCCACTCTTCGGGCGTGGATACTTTGAGGTTGAGCCACTCGCGGACGCCGGGCTTGTCGAGCCACTGAGCCACGCACCAGTCAACGAATGCCGCGCACCACGGCCAATCATCGGGCGTGAGGTTGGTCGCTTTCTGAAAGTTGCGGATCGCTGCGCCGTTGTTGTTGCCGCCCACTTCGCGGACTCCGACTTGCGATGCGGCGATTTCTGCGAGGAGTAAGTTCATTCCATGTCCTTTCGTGCGTCCCAAATAAAATAACCGACAAGCAGTATTGGAATTATTGCGAAGATCATTTGTCCTTGAGGAGTTTTGCTTCGCCGAATTTCTGCCACGCGAAAGCGAGGTTGGCGTCTCCGGGTCGGTCTGGTTGAGTCACTGGAAGGTATTTGACTCCGATCGAATATTGCAGACTCCCCATCTCCCCGATGCGATCCCCTAATGGCGGGACTGGTACGCTGACG